>Ga0247819_10002202_pt1 | contig 10159 bp, 11 predicted proteins | sample 13C_Xylose_Day6_FD_193428 | JGI IMG/M metagenome (GOLD analysis project Ga0247819, IMG submission 193428) | Soil microbial communities from agricultural site in Penn Yan, New York, United States - 13C_Xylose_Day6 | ecosystem: Environmental > Terrestrial > Soil > Agricultural land | place: USA... | reverse complement strand
GTGCTTCCCAGCGCTGGGCTTTACGTAAACCCACGGCCGGGCAGGTCATGGATGAGTTCACATCTCATTACCATCCGAGATGTGAGTACCCGAGAGCAGCTGGCCGTGGAGGCCTGGAAAAAGGCCGATGCGCAGGCGCGGGACGCCGAGCTGCGCCTCAAGGCGGCCTGGGACGAGTACGAGGTGCGCCGCGACGTCCCGCCCTCCGAGGATCTGATGATCGAGGTGGCGCGGCTGCGCCGCCTGGCCAACGAGAAGCTCGGCGTTGCGATGATGCTGATGTCGCGCAAGGCCTGAGACCGGCGACAGAGCGGCGGCGACTCAGGCGGCGAACAGCCAGAGCACGAACAGCAGCAGCGCGCCGGCGATGCCGGCGGCGAACGGCTCGATGTCCAGCAGCAACGGAGTCAGGCGCGACAGGAATCTGGGCATGGACTTCTCCCGGTTGACCGGCGTGTCCCCATGATCCGCCCCCGCCGCCAAAGCGCAACCGGGCCGTCGCGATTGCAAACAACTCTCACGCACGCACAAACCTGAAGGCCGGGCTGTCTTCCAGGCATCCGTGTGTCCACCCACACAGGAGAAGAAGAATGAAGAGCGCTCGCCGGCTCGCGCTGGCCGCGGCAGTCGCGGTCGTACCTGATGGGACGTTGAAGCCGGATGCGACTGCTACATCTCGCGCGGGCAGTGTCGAGCAGCGGCCTTCCAGAATAGGCGAGGGCCGGCGTGGACCCGGCCTCGGCTGGAGGAGGTCGGTATGTCCAGGGCATCGCCTGTTTCGATCGTTGCCGCGCTGCTGTTCGCGGCAGGCGGCGTCTCTTCCCAGACGGCACCCCCTTACACCCTGGTCGACCTCGGCACCCTGACGCAGGCGCAGGCGCCGGTGATCCGCGGGCCCAACAGCCAGGGCCAGGCCGGCGTGGGCGGGCGTGAAGTCGGCGCGGGCGTCGGCGGGAGGCGCGGCCTGGTGCTCGAGCCCGGCGCCGGCGCGCGCCGCATGCCCGGCCCGGGCGGTGGCGACGACGCGGCCACGGTCTTCGGCATCAACGACGACGGCGCCTATGTCGGCAGCTCGAACACCGCGACGGCCGTGCGCGCGTTCGCGGGCTCGCGGTCCGGCACGGTGAGAGAGCTCGCGCCGCTGGCCGGCGACAACGCCAGCGTCGCCTTCGGCATCAACAGCCTGGGCCAGGCCGTCGGCTTCTCGAGCGGCGCGAACGGCGAGCGCGCTGTGGTCTGGAACGCGGCCGGCACGCCCAGCGCGCTGCCGTCGATCGACGGCGCCACCGCCACGCGCGCCAACGACATCTCCAGCCGGGGCGACGTGGCCGGCGTCGCCACGCTGGCCGCCGGACGGCAGCCGGTGCTGTGGCTGCGCGGCCAGCCGCCGCGCACGCTGGATCTCATCGGCGGCGACACGAACGGCGAGGCCGTCACGGTCAACGCGCGCGGCGAGGCCGCGGGCTACAGCGGCGACGCGAGCGGCATGGCCCGGCACGCGGCGGTGTGGGCGCCCAACGGCGAGGCGACCGCCCTCGGCTCGCTGCCCGGCGGTCCCTCCAGCGAGGCGCTGGGCAGCAACGATGCCGGCGCCGTCGTCGGCGCCGCGGGCGGCCATGCCTTCCTGTGGACGCGCGAAGGCGGCATGCAGGACCTCAACGATCTCGTCGCGCCTTCGCGCCTGGTGCTGACCAAGGCAACCGGCATCAACAACGCCGGCGCCATCGTGGTCCTCGGCCATGAAGCGGCCAAGGGCCACGATGCCCACGCGGGCCACGCCTCGCCCGTGCGCGTCTTCCTGCTGCGACCGGCACGACCATGAACGCCCTGCCGGCCCTGCGCCGGCCGTACCGGAGCTGAACCGTGGCGCGCGGGAACGCGGGGCGCGCGAGCGGCGTCTATCGGCCTGTACCCACCACTGCAGGAGACCTGCCATGCGAAAGCTCTTCCTCGCCGCCTCGTTCCTCGCGAGCGTGGCCCTCACGTCCCACGCCCAAGACAAGGGCCCCTCGGACGCGCAGATCGCCCACATCGTCGTCACGGCCAACCAGGTCGACATCAATGCGGGGCAACTGGCCGAGAAGCAGGGCTCCAGCAAGGACGTGCGCGACTTCGGCAAGCAGATGGTCACCGACCACACGGCGGTCAACAAGCAGGCGACCGAGCTGGCCAAGAAGCTGAAGGTGAAGCCGGAAGAGAACAAGACGAGCGCCGACCTCAAGAAGGGTGGCGAGGAGAACGTCGCGAAGCTCAAGAAGCTCAAGGGCAAGGAATTCGACAAGGCCTACGTGGACCACGAGGTCACTTACCACCAGGCCGTGCTGGACGCGGTCGACAAGACGCTCATCCCCTCGGCGCAGAACGCCGAGCTGAAGGCGCTGATCGAGAAGGTGCGGCCCGCCTTCGTCGCCCACCTCGACCACGCCAAGAAGCTGCAGGCGGACCTCGGCAAGTGAACGCCGTCCGCTCGTGGGCGTGGGCCGGCGCGCTGCTGATGGCGGCCGCGCCGGCGCTGGCGCTCGCCGAAACGCACACGGTGGTCATCGACGGCATGCAGTTCCAGTTGCCCTCGCTGGCCGTCAAGCGCGGCGACAAAGTCGTGTGGCAGAACAAGGACCTCGTGCCGCACACCGTCACCGCCAAGGGCGGCTTCGACTCCGGCAACATCGATCCGGGCAAGCAATGGAGCTGGACGGCGAGCGGTGACGGCCGCATCGACTACATCTGCACCTACCATCCGGGGATGAAAGGCTCGTTGACGGTGCGTCCTTGAGCGCACCTCCCATCCCCTGCATCGCGCTGATCGCGCACGACCGCATGAAGGACCCGATGGTCGCGCTGGCGCGGGAGTTTCGGACCGTGCTCGCGCGTCATCGCCTGGTGGCCACCGGGACCACGGGCGCACGCCTGCGAGATGAAGTCGGCCTGGACGTCGAGTGTGTCCTCAGCGGCCCGCTGGGCGGCGACCTCCAGATCGGCGCGCGCCTGGCGATGGGCGAAGTGCAGTTCGTCATCTTCCTGCGCGACCCGATGACGCCGCAGCCGCACGAGCCGGACATCAACGCGCTGGTGCGCGCATGCGACGTGCACGACGTCGCATGCGCCACCAACGTTTCAACTGCGAGGTTGGTGCTGGGCCAGCTCTAGGTCAGCGCCCGTCCTTGTCGTTCTAGCGCCCGTCCTTGTCGGAATCGCCGGGGATGGCACGCTCGGTGGCATTGCTCACGCGGTCCCAGGCGTCACGCGCCGCGGGTCGGGCATGCTCCCATTCCAGCGAAGAGTTGCCGCGCGCACGGCCCCAGTCGCGGCTGAGCTCGGGTTCCATCTCGTCGAACGAGCGGTCGGGGTTGCGGTTGTACGACTCCACGCCGGTACGGTAGGCAGGCTGGTAGTGCTCCCAGCCGACGTCCTTCTGCGCGTACGGACGGCTCGCATGGTTCTCGCGCCAGTACTTGTCCTCGATAGCCGGGTCGGCCGCCTTCTTGCCCATCAAGGCGCCCGCGACCGCGCCGACGGCAGCGCCCACTGCGGCACCGACCGGGCCCGTCACACCGCCCGCGAGGGCACCTGTCGTCGCGCCGGCGGCCACGCCACCGACGGCCGCGCCGGCCACTGCGCCCGTGGCAGTTCCAGCGGCCTTCTTCTTGGTTTCGGGGTCGTGCTTGTCCATGTGTCGATCTCCTTTGTTGACGGAAAAGGGGAGCGTAGGCACAGGTGGACGGCCCCCGTTTAGGAAACGGCGCAGGATCGGAGGTGATGCAGGCCTGCCGTGGCGTCAGCCGATGCAGACACAGCCAGGGTTACGCCAAACGGGGGATGGCCAGGCTCATCGGCGGGCGACTGGATTGCGCACCTGGGGGCATTGAAAGCAAAAAGCCCGCTCACATTTCTGTAGCGGGCTTTGCTTGTTCATGGTGCCGGAGAGAGGAATCGAACCCCCGACCTTCTCATTACGAATGAGCTGCTCTACCGACTGAGCTACTCCGGCGACCGAAGCGCGGGATTATAGCGTCCGGCTGAGGCCCATTCGCGGGGGTGGTGCCGCGAGCCGTCGGCGGGGGGCGCTGGGCCAGGTGGCGGACCAGGGCGTCCAGCACGAAACGCTGGTTGCCCGGGCGCGAGAAGGTGTGGTCCGCCTCGGGGACGTAGGCCATGCGGAAGCCTGGATGGGCGCGCATGCGGCTGCCGGCGGGGCCGAAGTGGAACTCGACGTAGTCGCGGCCGTCGTCGTTGTCGGAGACCAGCATCAGCGCGTCCACGCCGCGGCGGCACAGGCGTTGCATCTTCGCGCTCAGGGACTGCTGCCCCTCGCCGCCCAGGCCCAGCGCGCGGCGCAGGCGGGCGCCGGCCACGGCCAGGAAGCGGCCCGCGATCAGGCGCAGGTTGACGTCACCGCGCACCAGCTTGCGCCAGGCCTCGGGCTGGAACACCGCGCGGCGGTAGTAGTCGGTGGACTTGGCGTACTGAGTCATCGAGTTCTGCCAGGTGTCGCCGGCCTTGCCGGGCGTCCACTCGAGCAGGCGCGAGTTCATCAGCACCAGCCCGGTCACTCGCGGTTCCACCAACGCGGTCTGGAACGCCACGTACGAGCCCGAGCAGATGCCCATCAGCACGAAGTCGCGGCAGCCGCGCGCGGCCAGCGCGTCGATCGCGACGCGCACGTCCTGCGCCGAGGCCTTGTCGTAGAGGTGGGCCCAGGGCTTGCCCGGTTCGGGTTCGCTGTCGCCGATGCCGGCCAGGTCCAGCCGCAGCACCTGGTAGCCCGCCGCCGCCATCGTGCGCGCGGCGTTCACATAGAACCGGTGCGGGCCGATGCGGTAGTTGCCGCCCACGTTGAGCAGCACCACGCCGACCTGCCGGTGCTCCGGCGGCACCAGGCCGGCCACGGGTTCGGCCAGCACGCCGCACAGCGATTCGCGCGGACCCAGGCGCAGCGTGCTTTCGACCACGTTGCCCGTGAGACGCGCGCGATCGCATCGCGGCGCGGCGGTCCGCGGCGCGTCGTGGCGGAAAGCGGCCGCCGGCGACTCGGCCAGCCATCCGGTGAGCGACGCCAGCGTCTCGGGCGCGAGCACGCCTTCGCGCGGCTCGCCGACCATCGCGGCGTAGCCGGGCCACGATTCGTGGCGGGTGTCGGCGCCCAGCGCGCGCATCGCTTTGGGCAGCGGGCCTTCGCCGGGCAGGTCGTCGCGGCCGACGATGAGCACCCGCGCGGCCGGCCGCTGCGAGGGGCGCGCGTCCAGTGCCTGCAGGGCCTGCAACGTGTCGGCCGTGTAGGGCTGGCCGAAGGCGAGCAGCGTGCCGTCTTCCAGCTCCGTGCCGCTGGCGCGCATCTCCCGCGCGAACGCCTTGCCGCTCGCGCAGGGCGCCCACAGCAGCAGGCTGTCGACTCCGCCGGCGCGGGCCGCGGCTTCGACGGCCATCGTGGCGCCCAGCCGCAAGCCGAACAGCGCGACCTGCGTGGCGCCCGAGCACGCGCGTGCCTGCGCGACCGCGGCCTCGATGCCGGCCAGCCAGGCCTCGACGCGCCCGGGCTGCAGGTCGTCGCCGGACGAGTCGCCCGTGCCGGGGTAGTCGAAGCGCAGCACCGGAAAGCCGGCCGCGGCGAAATGGCGCGCGAGCTGAACGTACGTCGGATAGCTGCAGATCGCCTCGTAGCCGATCGGCGGGCACATCACGATGGCCAGGTCGCGACCGGGTTGCGCGGGGGGATGGAACCAGCCGAAGCACCAGCCATCGGCGACGTCGAAGGTGAAGGGCGAGGCTTGCGGAAGATTCATCGTGAAATAGAAGACTCCACGGGAACGGCCATGGAGGTGTTGAGGGCCAGCACCTGGCCGGCGAACGCGGCGCCCGGGCGCGTGCGGCGCAGGCGCACCTGCCGCGACGCGCCGGGCGCGAGATGGAAATGCTCGTCCTCGGCCTGCCAGCCGGGGACGTCGAAGTGAATGTCGAGGGCGAGTCGGCGCGTGGAGACGGTGAGGCTCGCGACGTCGCCGCTTTGTTCGAAGGCCGCTTCTAGCCCGATGTCCGCTCCGCGTGGCGCGAGCAGCTCCCCCAGGCCGAGCGGGAAGAAGAGGTGCTCCGCGAGCACCTCGCCCGTGCTCCCGTCGAGCAGCCGCGCCGCGATCACGTCGCACGTGGGCGGACCGAAGCGGTAGGCGTGGTTCAGGTCGAGGAAGCGGCCCAGCACGTCGATGCAGGAGATCGTCTCGCCGCCCCGCGCCTGCAGCCGCAGCGCACGCCGGCCTTCCGCTATGCGCACCTCGCCGTCGCGCCAGGCGGCGACTTCCAGCACGAGCTCACGCGCTTGCGGAGATTCATTGACCGCATGCGCCATCACGCCGTTGCCGCCTTCGTCGGTGAGGAACACCGCGATCGGCTGCAGCATGCCGCGCAAGCCGTGCCAGGCCGACTTCGGAACGCCCTGGTCGTCCAGCAGGCCCCAGCCGGCGCCCGGCCACAGGTCGCGCAGGAAAAGCAGCAGCGCGCCGCCGCAGTCCGAGCCGGGTCGGCGCCATTCGCTGAAAGCGGCCTGCATCGCCTCGCGCGTGGCGAGCCGGCCGAGCGCCAGATAGCGGTCGTGGTCCTGGTGCCGCAGCCGCGCCGGATCGACGCCGAACAACCGCTGCACGTAGTGGTCGCGCACGTCGTCGAAGTCCCAGCCCGCGCCCAGGTCGCGCGGAGAGCGCGACTTCCACTGCGGATGGTGCACGCGCGTGTCGCGACCGCCCGGCATGCGGTCCAGCGTGCTCGCGGCCGGCACGTTGGCGAAGGCCAGGCATTCGGTGGCGAACTTCAGGCCGCTGCGGCGCGCGTCGTCCAGCGGGCGTTCGTACGCGCCAACGCCGTAGTACGAAGTCGTGCCGGAGCTGGCGACATGCGGGAAGGCGCCGCCGTGCGCGCTGGAAGGCCAGTAGGGCAGGGCGGGCGCCTCCGTCGCGCACAGTTCGGGAAGGGTTTCGTGGAAGAAGCGCGGCCGCCACAGCTCGGCGGGCGCGCCCCACATCGCGGCCTGCTGCTCGACCTCGCTGTTGCCGCACAGCACCGCCATGCAGGCGTGGTGCGCGAGCCGATGCAGCTGCTGGCGCGCTTCCTGGGTGGCCGAAGCAGCGAAGGCGGCATCGTCCAGCGGATAGTCCATGCTGGCGAACATGAAGTCCTGCCAGACCAGCACGCCCAGCTCGTCGCAGGCGTCGTAGAACGGGTCTTCCTCGTACACCATCGTGCCGGCCAGCCGCAGCATGTTCATGCCGGCATCGCGGGCCTGGCGCACGGCTTCGCGGCAGCGTTCGAGCGAGGAGCGCAGGCTGACGGGATCGAGCGGCGTCCAGCCGGCGCCGCGGCAGAAGATCCGTTCGCCGTTCACCTTGACCGCGAAGCCGTCTTTCGCGGTGTCGACCTCGACGGTGCGGAAGCCCACGCGGCCCAGCGCGATGCATCGCTGCGAGCCGTCACGCGATTGCACGCGAAGTGAAGCGTCGTACAGCGCCGGCTCGCCATGCGTGTGCGGCCACCACAGTTCGGGACGGCTGATCTCGAGTTGCGCGAACGGGCCGGACAGCGGCGCACGCCAGCTGTGCCCGTTGCGCTCCAGCACGAGCTCGGCGGCTTCCATCCGACGCTGCCAGGCTTGCGGCGCATCGAGCGACAAGCGGACTCGGCCCGCGCCACCGACCACCTCGGCCTGCAGTCGCCATTCGACCGAAGCTTCGAGCGCATCCGCGCACCACACATCGCGCCACGGCCCGACCACCGCCGCCGGCGGCGACCAGCCCGGCGTGCGGCCGAGCAGCGTGGAGCGCAGCCAGCGCAGCTGCTGGTGCGCCACCATCGGCGTGCGCCAGCGCGGACGCGGCCGGCGCCGGGCGAGTTCGGCTTGCAGCGAGCCGAAGCGGATCAGCAGCTCGTTGTCGCGCGGTCGCAGCGCGTCGTCGATGGGCACGCGGTGCGCGTGGAACATGTTGCTGCTGGAGAGAAGCGGCTGGCCGTTGAGCGACACCTCGGCCAGCGTCGCGAGCCCGTCGAACCCGAGCACGCTGCGTTCGAAGTCCGGCGCGTCGAAGCGCGCGGCATACCACCAGTCCTGCGCATCGAAGTCGCGCACCGGCGCATCGAGCGACCATTCGCCGCGCTCGCGCAGGGCGGCAGCGGCGGTGATCGGTCCGGAGATCTCCAGCCAGCCCGCACCATCGCCCGGCGCGGGTGCGCCGGGTTCGGTGGAGATCAGGCGCCAGCGCGCGGCCAGCATCGCGGCGATCAGGCCGCGATCAGTTCACGCAGCGCACGCTCGATCGAGCCGATGCTGCGAAACACGTTGCGCTTGAGCATGTGGTCGGGGAACTCGACGTCGAACTCGCCCTCGAGGGCCAGCATCACGTTGACGCTGGCATGCGAGGTCATGCCCGACTGGTAGAGGTCGGCATCGGAGGCCAGCTTCTCGGGATCGGTGCCCAGTCGTCCGTGGTCGCGAAGCACGCGGCGGATCGACGTTTCTGCATCTTGCATGGTGTTCATGCAGCCGATTCTTGGACGCCCCCTTGCTCGGCCGTGTCGGACGCGACCGCAACCACGGCGGCGGCGTAGTCTCCGTCATGGCTCAAACAGACTAGTGCGGTGGCCCCCCCGGCGTTGCGCATCGCCTCCAGCGCCTTTCCGTGCAGCGCCAGGCGGCAGCCGCCGTCTTCAACTCGAACCACTTCGATCTCCCGCCAGTCGACGCCGACTTCGCTGAGCGACAGCGCCTTGATGGCCGCTTCCTTGGCCGCGAAACGAGCCGCCAGTCTTTCCGCCCGCTGTTGCGGAACGGCGCGCGCATAAGCCGCTTCGGCCGGCGTGAACATGCGGTCCTCGAAGCGTTCGCCGAAGCTGCGAAGCGATTCCTCGATGCGCGGGATATGGACGATGTCGATGCCCAGTGCGACGACGCGCAAGCCTTTGACGACTAGTCCGTTCGAGAGGGCATGGATGAGTTTCTCTGTGTGCATTTCGCGGCGTGGATCACCCCACGGATCGGTAGCGCGATGCTATTGTCCACCTGTCTTCCTCATGCATAGGCATCGCTCGCATTCATGGATTCACCTACGGCTCCGGCCTTTCAACAGCTCATCGAATCCGTGCGCAAGGTGTGCGCGGAAGTTGCCGCCGCGCAGGCCCCGGATGTCGACGCCAGGGCCCGATTTCCTATAGAAACGCTCGCCGCCTTGCGCGAGTACCACGTGCTCTCCGCGGCCGTGCCCGCGGAGTTGGGCGGCAGCGGCTGCAGCATGCAGGAGCTCACGCAGATCTGCGCCACGCTGGCGCAAAGCTGCGGCTCCAGCGCGATGGTGCTCGCCATGCACTACATCCAGGTGGCGTGCATGGCGCGCCACGGCATGGACAGCGAGTACTTCCGCGGCTACCTGCGCGACCTGGTCAAGCGCCAGTACCTGCTGGCCTCGATGACCTCGGAGGTCGGCACCTTCGGCGACACGCGGTCCAGCGTGTGCGCGGTGATGCGCAGCGAAGGGCGCTTTCGCCTCGACAAGGACGCCACCACCGGCTCGTACTGCGCGCATTCCGACGCCATCCTGGTCACCTGCCGCCGCGATGAATCCGCCGCCCGCAGCGACCAGGTGCTGGTGCTGGTGCGGCGCGAGGACTGCACGCTGACGCAGACCACCAGCTGGGACACGCTGGGCATGCGCGGCACCTGCAGCCCGGGCTTCAAGCTCGCGTCCAGCGGTGACGAGCAGCAGATCCTGCCGGCCGCGTTCGCGGACATCTCGGCCCAGACCATGGTGCCGTACTCGCACATCCTCTGGGCCTCGCTGTGGTGGGGCATCGCCGCGGGCGCGGTGGCCAAGGCGGCGCAGTTCGTGCGCGGCCAGGCTCGCCAGAACCCCGGCACCGTGCCGCCCACCGCTTCGCGGCTGGCGGAGGTGTCGGTGCAGCTGCAGGCGCTCAAGCAGAACTGGGTGGCGGCGGCGCGCGACTTCGACGACCTGGGCGAAGGCCCCGGCGCGCGCGAAGAGCTGCTGTCGATGGCCTGGGCCCTGCGCCTGAACAACCTGAAGATCGCCTGCTCGGAAGAGGCGCCGGACATCGTGCAGCGCGCGCTGAAGATCGTCGGCATCCTGGGCTACAAGAACGACAGTCCGTTCAGCCTGGGCCGCCACCT
>Ga0247819_10002201_pt1 | contig 10160 bp, 13 predicted proteins | sample 13C_Xylose_Day6_FD_193428 | JGI IMG/M metagenome (GOLD analysis project Ga0247819, IMG submission 193428) | Soil microbial communities from agricultural site in Penn Yan, New York, United States - 13C_Xylose_Day6 | ecosystem: Environmental > Terrestrial > Soil > Agricultural land | place: USA... | reverse complement strand
GGGCTTCTTCGCCTGGTACCGTGGCCTGGCCCTCGGCGGCACGGTGCGCGTGAGCCAGGTGCAGCTGGTCCAGCCTTTCCTCAGCATGGTGTTCGCGGTCCCGCTGCTCGGCGAGACGCTGGACGCCACCACCCTGGCTTTCGCGCTCGCCGTGATCGCCACCGTGTTCATCGGCAAGCGGATGCCGGTGCGCCCCAAGATATCCCAGGAGACCGCCGCATGAAACCCAACGACCTGCCCCGCCCGTGGACCCTGGCGCGCCGCGCCGCGCGCATGAACCCCTCCGTGATCCGCGAGATCCTCAAGGTCACCGAGCGCCCCGGCATCATCAGCTTCGCCGGCGGCCTGCCCTCGCCGGCCACCTTCCCGGTCACCGAATTCGCCGCCGCCTGCCAGCAGGTGCTGCGCGAAGACGGTCCCGCCGCACTGCAGTACGCGGCCAGCGAAGGCTTCGCCCCGCTGCGCGAGAAGGTCGCCGCCTCGCTGCCGTGGAAGGTCGACCCCGCGCAGGTGCTGATCACCACCGGTTCGCAGCAGGGCCTGGACCTGGTGGCCAAGGTGCTGATCGACAGCGGCTCGCGCATCCTGGTGGAGACGCCCACCTACCTGGGCGCGCTGCAGGCCTTCATGCCGATGGAGCCCGAAGTGGTGGGCGTGCGCAGCGACGACCACGGCGTGATCGTCGACGACCTGCAGGCCCAGGCCGCCGGCGCGCGCTTCCTGTACCTGCTGCCCAATTTCCAGAACCCGACCGGCCGCACCATGAGCGAGTCGCGCCGCGCCGCCGTGGCCGAGACCGCCGCGCGCCTGGGCCTGCCGATCGTCGAGGACAACCCGTACGGCGACCTGTGGTTCGACCAGCCGCCGGCCGCGCCGCTGACCGCGCGCAACCCGGAAGGCAGCATCTACCTCGGCTCGTTCTCCAAGGTGCTGGCGCCCGGCCTGCGCCTGGGTTTCCTGGTCGCGCCGGCCGACCTCTATCCCAAGCTGCTGCAGGCCAAGCAGGCGGCCGACCTGCACAGCCCCAGCTTCAACCAGCGCATGGCGGCGCGCGTGATCGAGGGCGACTTCCTCGAGCGCCACCTGCCACGCATCCGCGCCCTCTACCGCTCGCAGCGCGACGCCATGCTGGCCGCGCTCTCGCGCGAGATGAAGGGCCTGGACGTGCAGTGGAACAGCCCGCAAGGCGGCATGTTCCTGTGGGCGCAGCTGCCGCGCGGCGTGAGCGCGCTCGACCTGCTGCCGCGCGCGGTGGAGTCCGGCGTGGCCTTCGTGCCCGGCGCGGCCTTCTATGCCGGCGAGGAGAACGATCCCGAGGCATTGCGCACGCTGCGGCTGTCGTTCGTCACCGCCACGGTGGAGCAGATCGACACCGGCATCGCGGCACTGGCACGCGCCATCCGCGACATGGGTGCACGGCCGTGACGATCCGGCTGTGGGGACGCCTGTCCTCCATCAACGTGCGCAAGGTGGTGCTGACGCTGCAGCTGCTCGGGCTGCCGTTCGAGCGCACCGACGCCGGCGGCCCGTTCGGCGTGGTGCGCACGCCCGGGTACCGGGCGCGCAACCCGAACGCGCTGGTGCCGTTGCTCGATGACGACGGCTTCGAGCTCTGGGAATCCAACGTGATCGTGCGTTACCTGGCGGCGCGTTACGGAAACGACAGCCTGTATCCGCAGGATTTGCGCGCGCGCTTCGACGCCGAGCGCTGGATGGACTGGCAGCAGACCACGCTCAACCCGGCCGGCCGCGATGCGTTCGTCCAGCTGATCCGCGTCGCGCCCGCCGAGCGCAACCAGGCCCTGGTCGACGCCTCGGTTGCCGCCACCGAGCCGCTGTGGGACCTCCTCGAGTCGCAGCTGTCCGCCAGGCGCTTCATCGCCGGCGACGCGCTCACCATCGCCGACCTGCCCATCGCCTGCGAGATGCACCGCTGGCGCGGCCTGCCGCGGGCCTGGCGCGCGAGACCGCAGCTCGACGCCTGGTACGAGCGCATGCTCGCGCTGCCGGCCACGCGCGGCGTGCTCGACCAGCCCCTTTCCTGAACCTCCTTCCGCACCGACGCCATGTCTCCTCGCGCCTTCCAGCAAGTCGACGTCTTCACCGCCACGCCCTACCTCGGCAATCCGGTCGCCGTGGTGCTGGACGGCACCGGCCTTTCCACCGAGCAGATGCAGGGCTTCACGAAGTGGACCAACCTGTCCGAGGCGACCTTCCTGCTGCCGCCGCAGGATCCGCAAGCCGACTACCGGGTGCGCATCTTCACCACCAGCCAGGAGCTGCCGTTCGCCGGGCACCCGACCCTGGGCAGCTGCCACGCCTGGCTGCAGGCCGGCGGCCGTCCCAAGGCGGAGCACATCGTCCAGGAATGCGGCGTGGGCCTCGTGAAGATCCGCCGCGACGGCGAACGCCTCGCCTTCGCCGCACCGCCGCTGCGCCGGTCCGGGCCGCTGGACGAAGCCGACCTGGCCCTCATCGCGCGCGGACTCGGCATCGCGCGCGGCGACATCGTCGACCACGCCTGGTGCGACAACGGTCCCGGCTGGCGCGGCGTGATGCTGCGCAGCGCCGAGCAGGTGCTGGGCCTCAAGCCCGACGGTGCGGTGCTCGCGGGCCTGTTCGTCGGCGTCGCCGGGCCGCATGCCAAGGTCGGCGTGGTCGCGCCGCGCCCCGCGCAGGACGACTGCGCCTTCGAGGTCCGCGCCTTCTTCCCCGGCAACAACGGCACGGTGGAGGACCCGGTCACGGGCAGCCTCAATGCCGCGCTGGCGCAATGGCTCATCGGCGCCGGCCTCGCGCCCGATCGCTACGTCGCCGCCCAGGGCACGGCGCTCGGCCGGGCCGGCCGCGTGCACGTGGAGCGCGCCACCGCCGGCGACACCTGGATCGGCGGCCATTCGGTCAGCTGCATCGAAGGCACGGTGCGGCTGTGACGGACCAGGCCCGCATCGACCACCTCGTGGTGCTGGCGGACACGCTCGAGCAGGGCGCGGCCTGGTGCGAGCGCAGCCTGGGCGTGCCGCCCGGGCCGGGCGGCGAGCATCCGCTGATGGGCACGCACAACCGCCTGCTGCGGCTGGCCAGCGTCGACCATCCGCTCGCGTACTTCGAGGTAATCGCGCGCAACCCCGCGGCCGAGGGCGCGCAGGCCGGACGTCGGCGGTGGTTCGACATGGACGATGCGGCCGTGCAGTCCACGGTCCGCGAGCACGGGCCGCGCCTCGCGCACTGGGTGGCGCGCGTGCCGGACGTCCGCGCGGCCGTGGCGGCGCTCGCGCGGCAGGGCCTCGACATGGGCGAGGTGGTCGAAGCCTCGCGGATGACGCCGCGCGGCCTGCTGCAGTGGCAGATCACGGTGCGCGCCGACGGACGGCGGCAGTTCGACGGCTGCCTGCCCGCGCTCATCCAGTGGGGCGCCACCCATCCCGTCGCCGCGATGCCGGACGCGGGCCTCACGCTGCGGTCGCTGGCAGTGACTCATCCGCAGGCCAGCCGCTTGCGGCAAGCCCTGGACGCGATCGGCCTCGAAGGCATCGCGGTCGAAGAAGGTTCGCCGAACCTTTGCGCCACGCTGCTCGCGCCCCGTGGGGCGGTGCGGCTGGAATCGCGCGGCCTCTGACGGGGCGGGAAGCCGGCCGACACGCGTCGGCCCCGTCCTACACCAGAGCTGGCGCTGCCGACCTAGAGTGGCCGTCCGCAAAAAAGGCACCAGGAGTACCTGCATGGACCGTGTGAATGGACCGTTCGACGGCTACTACGTGGCCAGTTCCGCCAACGAGATCGGCGCCGGCAGCGGCCGCTACCTGGGATTCGCCAAGGTGTGCTGCGCGCGGCCGGGCAGCTTCTGGCTGGCCACGCTGTGCGAGGAGCCCGGCTGCTGCGCCCACCTCTGCGGCGGCGGCCTGTTCGACACCGCCGAAGCCGCCATGGCCAGCGCCGAGCTGCTGGCGCGCAACCACATCCGGGGGCGGCTGACGGAGCTGGCGGAAGGCGCCGCACAGGGCGCGCGGTCCGAGTTGCGCGCAGTAGCCTGATCTCCCGTCATCCCCGCGAAGGCGGGGATGACGGATCAGCTGCTCTTCTTCGCAGTCGTCTTCCTCGCGCTCGTCTTCTTCGCCGTAGTTTTCTTCACCGCCGTCTTGCGCGCGGTACTCTTCCTTCCCGTCGTCTTCTTGGCGGTCGCCTTCTTGGCGGTCGTCTTCCTCGCCGGCGTCTTCTTCGCCGTGGACTTGCGTGCCGTGGTCTTCTTGGCAGCAGCCTTCTTGGCCGGGGCCTTCTTGGCCGCAGCCTTTTTCGCGGTTGTCTTCTTCCCCGCCGCCTTCTTCGCCGGCGGCACCTTGCCGCCCTCGCTGCGGGCTTCCGAGAGGCCGATCGCGACCGCCTGCTTCGGGTTGGTCACCTTCCGGCCGGAGCTGCTCTTGAGCTCCCCGCGCTTGAATTCGTGCATCGTCTCCTCGACCTTCTCGTGGGACTTCTTGCCGTAGCGCGCCATCACTTGTCTCCTGTTTTTCCGGAAGCCCGAATCTGCGCCGGACGAGCTGCGCCGCCGTGCAGGAACGCGGCGCTTCCTCCCGTAGTCCAGTCGCGCGGGGGACCCGGTCGGGCTCCCGCGCCTTGCCAGAATCGCCGCATGGGAACCCTGTACCTCGTGCGGCATGGCCAGGCCTCGCTCGGCGCCGACGACTATGACCAGCTGAGCGAGCTCGGCCATCGCCAGAGCGTGCGCCTGGGCGAGTACTTCGCCCACCACGGACTGCATTTCGACGGTCTGATCGCCGGCACCCTGCGCCGCCACAAGCAGACGCTGGCCGGCATCCTCCAAGGCATGAACCAGGCGGGCGAGCACCTGTCCTGGGAAGGCCTGAACGAATACGACAGCGAGGCGGTGATCGCGGCCATCCACCCCGAGCCGCTGCAAAAGCCCGATACGCCCGAGAACTACCGCCACCACTTCCGCCTTCTGCGCGACGGGCTGGCGCAGTGGATGGGCGGCGCCGTCAGCCCGCGCGGCATGCCCTCGTACCGCGACTTCGCGGCGGGCGTCGCCGGTGCGCTCGACCACGTGCGCGCCAACCACTACGGCCAGAACGTGCTGGTCGTCACCAGCGGCGGGCCGATTTCCACCGCGGTCGGGCAGGTGCTGGGCACCAGCGCCGAAACCACGATCGAGCTGAACCTGCGCATCCGCAACACCGCGGTCACCGAGTTCACCTTCACGCCCAAGCGCCACATGCTGGTCAGCTTCAACTGCCTGCCGCACCTGGACGCGCCGGACCTGCGAAGCTGGATCACCTACGCCTGAGCCAGGCAACGCGCCGTTGCTAGACTGGCCCGGATGACCGCAGCGGCCTCCTCCACTCCCACTTCCCACTGGCAGGCCATCTGTCTGTGCGCCGCATGGTGCGGCGTGTGCCGCGATTGGGACCGCGTCTTCCGCGAGTTGGCTCACACATTCCCGCACGTGCAGTTCGCGTGGGTCGATGTCGAGGACGAGGCCGACGCGATGGGCGATCTCGAGATCGAGACCTTCCCCACGCTGCTGGTCGCGCAGGATGGGCACGCCCGCTTCCTCGGGCCGGTGCAACCGATGGCGGGCGAGGTCTCGCGTCTGCTCAAGCAGTTGCTCGCGGACCCTCGCGCGGCCCACGGAGTGCCCACGGAAGCGCACGCGCTGCTGCATCGACTGCAATCCACGGTGCTCCCAAAACGCTAGCATCCGATACAGGCATTGTCTGGATGTAACCCAGCAAGGCCAAGTCCTACGTCGCTCCACACAAGGCCCTGACGAGCGTCTCTCTTCTTTGCACGCCCAATGCCTTCCATGGCGGGCGGCGGTGCCCCCATGCATCAAATCCCAAGCTTTTTTCAGGAGTACCCAATGGCATCGAACAGTCAAGGCAGCACCGGCGGGAAGTCGAACCGAGGATTCGCGTCGATGGATCCCGAGCGTCAGCGCCAGATCGCCAGCGAGGGCGGCAAGGCCGCGCACGAGAAGGGCACGGCCCACGAGTTCACTTCCGAGGAAGCCCGTGAAGCCGGCCGCAAGGGCGGTCAGGCACGCAGCGCCAATCGCAAGAAGGCCTCGACCCAGTAAGGGCCGAACGCAGCGATGCGCCGGCCGTGAAGACGGCCTGCGAGGAACAGGCCGCCGGCAAGGCGGCCTTTTCTTTCATGCGTCTCAGTACGACTTGTAGGGCAGGAACTTGCCCGAGAGCACCACGTTGACCCGATCGCCCTTGGGATCGGCCTCTCGCGTGATGTCCATCGAGAAGTCGATCGCGCTCATGATGCCGTCGCCGAACTCCTCGTGGATCAGTTCCTTGATCGTGGTGCCGTACACGCTGACCACCTCGTACCAGCGGTAGATCAGCGGATCGGTCGGCACCGCGGTGGGCAGCGAGCCCCTGTACGGCACGACCTGCAGCCATCTGCGCTCCTCCTCGGTGAGGCCGAAGAGTTCGCCGATCGCCCACGCCTGTTCGGCGTTGGCGGTCATCTGGCCCAGGCACAGAGCGGTGGTCCATTCCTTGGACTGCCCGACCTGCTTGGCGACCTCGGCCCAGGCGATGCCCTTGGCGACCTTGGTGGCGACGATCTTCTCGGTGACGTCGAGACGGTTCATGCGGTGCTCCTTCGAAGCACCAGGCCATGCAAGTCCCGCGCCCGGTTCAGGTGCCGGCGACGAAGGGATTGGTGCGCCGCTCGCGCCCGAAGCTGCTCTCCGGCCCGTGGCCGGGGATGAACACCGTGTCGTCGCCCATCGGCCAGAGCCGCTCGGTGATGCTGCGGATCAGCGTGTCGTGGTCGCCGCCGGGGAAGTCGGTGCGGCCTATGCTGCCCGCGAACAGCACGTCGCCCACGAACGCTCGCTGCAGTTCAGGTGAGTGGAAGACCACGTGCCCCGGCGTGTGGCCCGGGCAGTGGCGAACGTTCAGGGAGTGGCGCCCCAGCGTGACGGTGTCGCCGTCCTCCAGCCAGCGCGCGGGCGCGAAGGCCTGCGCGGGCGGGAAGCCGAACATCTCGCTTTGCTGCGGCAGCGCGTCGATCCAGAACTGGTCGCCCCGGTGCGGACCGACGATGGGCAGCGCCAGGCGCTGCGCCAGCTCGCCGGCCGCGCCGGCGTGGTCGATGTGGGCGTGCGTGAGCCAGACCTCGCGCAGCGTCAGCCCGAGCGACTCAACCTGCGCGAGCAGTTCGTCCAGATCGCCACCCGGGTCGATGACCACCGCGTCCCTGGTTTCCTCCTCCCAGAGCAGCGAGCAGTTCTGGGCGAAGGCGGTGACGGGGCAGGTGAGGTAGCGGAGCATGCGCCGGATTATTCCCGGCGCCGGACGTTCAGCCCGTTTGCTTCTGGCGATCCGGCTCCGCCGGCGTCGAGATATCGCCCAGCGACATCGCCACGTCCTCTTCGTCTTCCGGGCTCTTGGCCGCGATGTCGCCGATCGAGAGAATGCCCACCAGCTTGTCCTGGCCGTCCACCACGGCCATGCGGCGGATCTGCGCGCTGGCCATCTCGCTGAGCACTTCGTCCACGTCGTCGTCCGGGCGCGCGGTGCGCACGTGGGCGCTCATCACGTCGACCAGCTTGCAGGACCGGGGATCGGCATCGCGGGCGAGGCCGCGCACCACGATGTCGCGGTCGGTGACCATGCCGCACAGGCGGTCGCCGTCGCACACCGGCACCACGCCGACATTCAGTTCATCCATCACCTTGGCCGCATCGGCCAGCGTGTCCTGGGGGCTCATGGTCCGCGGGTTGCGGGTCATGACGTTTTCTACCGTTGCCATGGCGGGGCGCTCCTGGGTGGGGAAAGCTACCAATCTAGGCACCCCCGCGTTGCGCGCCATCGGCGCCCTCGCAAGCCGCCGTAGGACGCGGCCGTTGGCTCGCGCTCAGTCAGCGCGGAAGGTCCGGCCGCGCCACCAGCGTGGACAGCGGCACCTGCGCAACCTCCTGCAGCAGCAGGGCCAGCTGGCGCCCGGCGGCCTCGACCACGGCGCGGCCCTTGTCCGCAGTGGCCAGCGTGGCGTCGCCCGCCGCGCCCATGGGGTTGTAGTCCTGCATCTGCCAGCCGAGCTTGGCGCTGCGGCCGTTGCCGAGGATGTCGAACTGCTCCGCGCGGTCCTGCGAGGTGGAGCGGAATTCGCGCGCCTGCTCCATGTCCACCGACTGCGGACGCAGCGCCAGCATCATCGAGGTCTCGACATCGCCGGCGTGGATGCCGAAGCGGTTCTCCTCCTGCGTGAACAGGCCGTCGACGGCTTCGCCCAGCGGCAGGTTGAACCAGTTGACCGAGAACACCATCAGCTCGCTGCGGCTGCGCAGGTCGCGCGCGACGATGTCCATCACGCTCACCTGGCCGCCGTGCGAGTTGAACAGCACCAGCTTGCGCACGCCGGCCCGGGCCACCGACTCGCCGATCTCGGTCCAGAGCCGGATGATGGTTTCGGCCGACAGCGTGAGCGTGCCGGGAAAGCGGATGTGCTCGATGCTGCGGCCCACCTGCTGCGTGGGCAGGAACAGCACCGGCAGGTCTTCCGGCAGCTCCGGCAGGGCGGCCGTGACGATGCCTTCGACCAGGGTCGTGTCCACGCTCAGGGGCAGGTGCGGCCCGTGCTGCTCGATGGCGGCCACCGGCAGCACGGCCACCACCTCTTCGACGGCGCCGCCGGTGCGCAGCTGCGCGAAGTCGCGGGTGGTGAGGTCGGCCCAGAAGCGGGATTTCAGGCTCATGGCCCGGATGTTAGTGGAGGCTGTAGCGCACCGCCCGGGCGATGTGGTCGGCATCCACGCCGAAGAACCCCCGCAGCGCCGCGCGCGTGTCGCTGCGGCCGAAGCCATCGGTGCCCAGCGTGAGGTAGCGGCGGCCCTGCGGCAGGAAGGCGCGCACCGACTCCGGGACGGCGCGCACGTAATCGGTCGCCGCGACGATCGGCGTCCTCGATTCACCCAGCATGCGATGCAGCCAGGGCGTGGTGTGCGCCTCGCCGCGCATCGCGCGCTGCTCGCAATGCAGGCCGTCGCGCGAGAGCTCGCTCCAGCTGGTGATGCTGAAGACCTCGCAGGCGATGCCCTCCTCGGCCAGTTGCCGCGCGGCCTTCAGCACTTCGGTGAGGATCGCGCCCGAACCCATCAGCGTCGCCTTCGCCGGCCCCTCGCCGAAGCTCGCGAAGCGGTAGCCGCCACGCACCACGCCTTCATGCGCCTCCGGCGGCAGGTCGGGCTGCGCGTAGTTCTCGTTCATCAGCGTCAGGTAGTAGAAGACGTCCTGGTGGTCCACCAGCATCTCGCGCATGCCGTGGTCCACGATCAGCGCCATCTCGCCCGCGAAGGCCGGGTCCCAGGCCTTGCAGTTGGGGATGGTCGCGGCCACCAGGTGGCTGCTGCCGTCCTGGTGTTGCAGGCCCTCGCCGCCCAGCGTGGTGCGGCCGGAGGTGGCGCCCAGCAGGAAGCCGCGGGCGCGCTGGTCGGCGGCGGCCCAGATGGCATCGCCCACGCGCTGGAAGCCGAACATCGAGTAGTAGATGTAGAACGGCAGCATCGGCAGGCCGTGCACGCTGTAGCTGGTGGCCGCGGCCGTCCAGCTGGCGATGGCGCCCGCCTCGCTGATGCCCTCTTCCAGGATCTGACCGTCCAGCGCCTCGCGGTACGACAGCACCGAGCCGATGTCCTCCGGCTCGTAGCTCTGGCCCGCGCTGGAATAGATGCCCACCTGCTTGAACAGGTTGGCCATGCCGAAAGTGCGCGCCTCGTCGGCCACGATGGGCACGATGCGCGGGCCCAGGCCCGGGTCCTTCAGCAGGTTGCCCAGCAGCCGCACGAAGGCCATCGTCGTCGACATCTCCTTGCCGGCCGCGTTGACCGCGAAGTTCGCGTACGAGGCCAGCTCGGGCACCGGCAGCGCCGGCGCGTCGGAGTGCCGCTTCGGGAGGTAGCCGCCCAGCGCCTTCCTCCGCTCGTGCAGGTAGCGCATCTCGGCGCTGTCTTCGGCCGGCTTGAAGAAGTCGAGCGTGCGCGCCTGCTCGTCCGAGATCGGCAGGTTGAAGCGGTTGCGGAATTCCAGCAGCGCGGCCTCGTCCAGCTTCTTCTGGCTGTGCGTGGTCATGCGGCCCTGGCCGGCGCTGCCCATGCCGTACCCCTTCTTGGTGTGGGCCAGGAT
>Ga0247819_10002200_pt1 | contig 10162 bp, 9 predicted proteins | sample 13C_Xylose_Day6_FD_193428 | JGI IMG/M metagenome (GOLD analysis project Ga0247819, IMG submission 193428) | Soil microbial communities from agricultural site in Penn Yan, New York, United States - 13C_Xylose_Day6 | ecosystem: Environmental > Terrestrial > Soil > Agricultural land | place: USA... | reverse complement strand
AATCCTCTCCGCAGACGGGGAGAGGGCACGTGCCACGCGACAGGTTTTCGACTGCTTCGGCTCGTTTACGGCGCCATTCCCAACATGTCGATCGCGCATCCTTGCCCGACTCACTTCGTAGCGGTTGACCTTTGTCCGGCCCGCCGCGCAGGCTCAAGGCTCAAGGGAGGCGAGAGCGCTGCCACGCGTGCTCTTCTCCCCGCTGGCGGGGAGAAGAGGGCGGATCAGCCGCCGGTGACGCTCATGTGGCGGGCAACGGCCGGGCGGTTGTGCTCACGATCGATGATGAAGTCGTGGCCCTTCGGCTTGCGGCCGATTGCCTCGTCGATCACCTGGCCGAGATACACGTCGTCGTCCGAGGCCCGCAGTGCTGTGCGCAGGTCGGCGGCGTCATTCTGGCCGAGGCACATGTAAAGCGTGCCGGTGCAGGTCAGCCGGACGCGATTGCAGCTTTCGCAGAAATTATGGGTCATCGGCGTGATGAGGCCGAGCCGGCCGCCGGTTTCGGCGACCTCGACATAACGGGCCGGTCCGCCGGTCTTGTAGGCGATGTCGGACAGCGTGAACTGCTGCTCAAGCTGCCGGCGCATTTCCGACAGCGGCATGTAGTGATCGGTGCGATCTTCCTCGATCTCGCCCATCGGCATGGTTTCGATCAATGTCAGGTCCATGTCGCGACCGTGCGCCCAGCGCATCAGGTCGGGGATCTCGGCGTCGTTGAAGCCTTTCAGCGCAACGGCATTGATCTTGACCTTGATGCCGGCGGCTTGGGCCGCGTCGATGCCTTCGATGACCTTGCCGAGATCGCCCCAGCGGGTGATCTGGTGGAATTTCGCGGGATCGAGCGTGTCGAGCGAGACGTTGATGCGGCGCACGCCGCAATCGGCCAGTTCCGCGGCGTGTTTCGCAAGTTGCGAACCGTTGGTCGTCAGCGTCAGCTCATCAAGGCGCCCGGCCTCGATCTCGCGGCCGAGTTCGCGCACCAGAAACATGATGTTCTTGCGTACCAGCGGTTCGCCGCCGGTCAACCGCAGCTTGCGCACACCCTTGGCGATAAAGGCGGAACAGAGCCGGTGAAGTTCTTCCAGCGTCAGAAGATCCTTCTTCGGCAGGAAGGTCATGTGTTCCGCCATGCAATAGGTGCAGCGGAAATCGCAACGATCGGTAACGGACACGCGCAGATAGGTGATCGCCCGGCCGAACGGATCGATCATCGGGGCGGTTCTGTCCTCAAGCGGCCTTGCGCCGGCTTTCACTATCGCTGCTGTGTTCAAATGTCTTTCTCCCAGCCCCTTCAATGTCGCCAGCAAACGTGGTCGCGTCAAGGCGCATCCTGTCGCAAAGTGTTGATTGGAAAAGCCGGGTAATTCTCCACGGGCGATTCTTCAGTTAAGCGTGAGCTTGAAAACAGGAGCAGACATCATGAGCGAAATCTGGCCGACGGAACTGCGTGTATCGAAAGATCGCCACCGCCTCGTCGTCGCCTTCAATGACGGCGCAACCTTCGACCTTTCGGCGGAGATGATGCGGGTGCTTTCGCCGTCTGCCGAGGTGCAGGGGCATGGACCGGGTCAGCGGGTGACCGTGCCGGGCAAGCGCAACGTCCAGATCATCTCGGTGCAGCCGACCGGAAACTACGCCGTGCGGATCGGCTTCGACGATTTTCACGATACCGGCATCTTTACCTGGACCTATCTCCGCGAGCTGGGCGAGAAGGGCGAGGAGCTTTTTGCGGCTTACGAGCAGGAACTCGCCGACAAGGGCATGTCGCGCGACAAGACCGAAAAGCCACGCTGAACCATCTGAAAAGGAGAGGGTCTATTGGCCGAAGCATCTGATGCGAATGACCTGATGCAGGTGGTCGTGCTGTTGACCGCCGGTGTCGTTGCCGTGCCGCTGTTCAAGCGCATCGGGCTCGGGTCGGTGCTCGGCTATCTCATTGCTGGATTGGTGATCGGCCCGTTCGGCCTGCGCTTCTTCACCGAGCCGCAGGCGATCCTCCATGTGGCCGAACTCGGCGTCGTGATGTTCCTGTTCATCATCGGGCTGGAAATGCAGCCGTCGAAGCTCTGGAGCATGCGCAAGGATATCTTTGGCCTTGGCGCGGCACAGGTGCTCGCCTGCATTGCCGGCCTGACCGGTGTCGGGTTAGAGCTCGGCTTTGCGCCCATTCCCTCCTTCATCGCCGGCACCGGCTTCGTGCTGACCTCGACGGCGATCGTCATGCAGATGCTGCAGGAGCGAAACGAGATTTCGACGCTGAAGGGCCAGCGCATGATCGCGATCCTCCTGTTCGAGGATCTGGCAATCGTGCCGCTGCTGGTGCTCGTGACCCTGCTTGGCAGCAGCGGGGCTGCGAGCGAGCCGTCGGAGCGCTGGATGGCGATCGGCATTGCTTTTGCAGCGCTTGTGGCGCTGGTGATCGCCGGTCGTTACCTGTTGAACCCGCTGTTCCGGCTGTTGGCAGCCGCGGGCGCACGCGAGGTGATGACCGCAGCGGCGCTGCTTGTGGTCCTCGGTTCGGCGCTGGCGATGCAGCAGAGCGGCCTGTCGATGGCGATGGGTGCCTTCCTTGCCGGCGTGCTGCTTTCTGAGTCTGCATTCCGCCACCAGCTCGAAGCCGATATCGAGCCGTTTCGCGGCATCCTGCTCGGCCTGTTCTTCCTTGGTGCCGGCATGGCGATCGACCTGTCGGTGATCGCCGCCAACTGGCAGGTCGTTGTGATTTCCGTGCTCGCCTATATGGCGCTGAAGGGCGTGCTGATCTATGCGGTCGCGCGGCTGCTGCGTGCCTGCCACAGCGAAAGTCTGGAGCGGGCGGTGCTGATGGCGCAGGGCGGCGAATTCGCCTTCGTGCTCTATGCCGCCGCCGTCTCGGCCGGCATCATCGATGCCGAAGCCAATGCGACGCTAACGGCGACGATCATCCTGTCGATGATGCTGACCCCGATCGCGATCTTCATCCATGGCCGTCTCGCCAAACCCGAGCCGCCGAAGACTGACGATCTGGAAGTGCCTGAGAATGTCGAAGGCACGGTGCTGATGATCGGCTTCGGCCGTTTCGGCCAGATCGTCAGCCAGCCGTTGCTGGCGCGCGGTTACAAGCTCTCGCTGATCGACAAGGATGCGGACTTCGTGCGCGACGCTTCGAACTTCGGCTTCCGGGTCTTTTACGGCGATGGATCCCGCAGCGATATCCTGCACGCGGCAGGCGCAGCCACCGCAAGGGCAATCCTCATCTGCGTCGACGACAAGGCGGCGGCGATCAAGATCGCCCACACCGCCAAGGAGGAGTTTCCGCTGGTGCCCGTGCTGGCGCGCGCGTTCGACCGCGGTCATGCCATCGACCTCCTGCACGCCGGGGTGGACTTCGAGATCCGCGAGACGTTCGAATCGGCGCTCGCTTTTGGCACTGAAGTGCTGAATGTTCTGGGCGAGGATGCTGAAACAGCTGCGGATGTGATCGAAGAGTTCCGCGACCTCGACAAGGAGCGCTTTGCGCTCGAAACCATCGGCGGCATCTATGCCGGGCGACAGCTGATCCGAGGCAACGCGCAGCCGTCCGACATTATCGCCTCGCGAACCGCGCGCGAGCGGGCGGAAGCGGAAGCCCGCGAGGCACAGGAAGGCTCAGCCAGCTAAAGACTGGCTCGTGCCCGGTCCGGCAGTCAGGCGAGTTCGTTCTCGTCCCTGAGCAGAACGGCGATGAGCCGCTCCATGGATTGTGCCACGACCATGCAGTCCTCGAGCGGTGCGCCCTCCATCGACTTTTCGATGAGGCCGGTCTGAACCTCCATGGCCTCTTCCGTCAGCGTGCGCCCGGTGGGTGTCAGCGACAGCCGAAGCACGCGCTTGTCCTTGTCGTCGCCGCGGCGCTCGATCAGCCCGCGTTTTTCCAGCTGCGGCAGCAGCATGCTCATGTTGGACCGCCCCACCAGCAGCTTGCGGGCAAGCTCCTGCTGCGAGATCCCGTCAAAGCGATAGAGGTTGATCAGGATGTCGAGATGAGGCGGCTTGATGTCGAGATGCGCGAGCGAGCGCGTCATCGTCTGCTGCATCAACTGACAGGCGCGCGCGACTGCAATCCAGCTACGAAAACGCGGGTGGTCCCAGGGGAAATGATGCTGTTCGTTCATCACTTGCTTTTTGTTCATCGTTGTACAATAATGTTCAGCATTGAACATATCAAGAGATTCTCACTATGGCATCCTTTGCGATCAAGGTCATCCGCCATGCGCTTGCCGGCGTGTCGGTCATTTCTCCCGAGGCCGCCGGCCGGCTCGCCTTCAAACTGTTCAGTGTTACGCCCGGCCGCAAGCCGAAGAGCGCCAAGGAACGCGCGGCCCTTGCCGCTGCCGTCCCGGTGATCGCCAAGGGCGAGCCGGTGACGCTTTCCTATGCCGGCGGGTGGGTCCTAGCACGGCATTTCGCGAGCCCGCGCAATGCCGCCAACGCCAAGCGCGTGCTGCTGGTTCACGGCTGGGGATCGCGCAGCGATTATCTCGCCACCATGATCGAAGGGCTGGTTGCCAGCGGAGCCGAGGTGGTAACACTTGACTGGCCCGGGCATGGCGCCTCGCCGGGGCGGACGCTGACGATGCCGGCCGCCGTCAGGGCGATCGATGCCGCCTGGCGGCATTTCGGGGGCTTTGACGTCAGCGTCGGCCATTCCTTCGGAGGCGCCAGCCTTGCCTGTGCGGCCGGTGGTCTCGTTTGCGACGTGCCTAGTCATGTCGCAAAAAAGCTTGTCCTGATCGGTGCACCGAGCGAGATGACCTGGCTTTTCAAGGGCTTCGGAAAAGTTCTTCGCCTTTCACCCAAAACCCAGGGCGCCTTCGAAGGCGTCGTCGAACGCCTGTCCGGCCGCCGGCTGGAGGATTTCGATGCGGCCAGGATCCTTGAGGTGCGGGCCGTTCCGACATTGATCATCCATGCGGAAGATGACAAGGAGGTTTCGGCCGACCATGCGCGCCGCTATGCGGCGGCCGGACCCAATGTCGAGCTTCACTGGGCGAATGGCTACGGCCATCGCCGCATCGTATCGGCAAGCCCGGTGATCGACAGGATCAATGCTTTCGTCCATGCCGAGGATCGAAAGGCTGCTGCCTGACCGAAGGCTGGTCGCGCATCCGCGTTCTCGCGTCCGATACGGCTTCGGAAGATTTCGCTGATGCCGTCATATGCCCGTCATGCTATCCGTCGAAAGGATCACTTCGACCGCGGTGTTACCGTCTTTCGCGAGGCGAGCGCCGCTGCTGATATTGAGTTGGCTGCATGAAGCCGGATAACGGTTTGGGCATCATGCATTTGCGGGAGGACGGCATGTCGATCATCACCTCGGTCGAGGAATTGAACGCGCTTTACGGCGGCGTCAGCGAGGCATCGGTGGCAAAGGTCACCAAAGTGCTGACCGCAGAGTACCGGCAGATGATCGAGGCATCTCCCTTTGCCGCACTTGCGACCGTAGGTCCCGAAGGGCTCGACTGTTCTCCGCGCGGCGACGACGAATGCGTTGTCCGGGTCGCCGACGACAAGACGGTTCTGATGCCCGACTGGCGCGGCAACAACCGCGTCGATTCGCTCGCCAACATCGTGCGCGACCCGCGCGTGGCGCTGATGTTCCTGGTGCCTGGATCCAACACCACCATGCGCATCAACGGCACCGCCGTCGTCAGCATCGATCCGGCGCTGACTGACTCCTTCGAGATCGATGGCAGGAACCCGCGCAGCGTCCTCGTCGTCACCATCGGCGAGGTCTATTTCCAGTGCGCCCGCGCCTTGATGCGATCGCAGATCTGGAATCCTGAGCGCTTCATCGATCCCGCGACGCTTCCGACGCCCGGTGCGTTGCTGAAGGCCGCCAAGGCCGATTTCGATCGGGATACCTATGACCGCGAATGGCCGGAGCGCGCAGCCCAGACCATGTGGTAGGCTGAACGGCCGAGCGGGTTTGCGAACGACCGCGGAGCCGACGCAAGCCAGAGATGGAAACGTGATGCGACGTGGATCTATAAGCGCGTGTCTTGGTGCCGCCGTTCTGCTTGTCTCGGCCTGTGTCAGCAGAGGCTTGGCGGCCGAGCCGACGCTCAGCGAAAAGCTCGAACTGCTCGCCAGGGCCTATCCGGAGGCGGTCGCCGAGGTCGGCCAAGACACGCTGACCCTGCGCGATGGCGGCCCGGCGCTGCCGATCGATGATGGCAGGCAGAAGAGCCACGCCGAAAAGCTCGCATCCGGCGATATCGAGGACAGTCTTTCGCAGATCTATCCGCTTGGTCCCTGTGCCAAGCCGCCGGGTGTGGATTTCGATCCGGGCCGCATCCGCAGCGAAGCCTTGATGAAACGTCTTTATGGGGGCAGTGCTGCGGGCGTCAGGCGCGATCTTGTCGTGGTTGACTGGTTCGGCGAGCGCCTGAGCGTCACCAGCAGGCACGGTGTGGCCAAGGCGTTGCAGGCGGTCGGGCGCGAGCTTGCCTCACGACCAAAGCTGAAGCGGTATCTCGTGCCCAGTGCCGGGACCTTCAACTGGCGCAACATTGCCGGCGCGCACACGCTCTCGGTGCACAGTTTTGGCGCGGCGATCGATCTCAACACCGGCTTTGCCGACTACTGGCGCTGGGCGGGCGGAGGCAAGAGCGGCGCGGCGCCCTACCGCAACCGCTATCCGCTGGAGATCGTCGAGGTCTTCGAGAAGCATGGTTTCATCTGGGGCGGCCGCTGGTATCATTTCGACACCATGCATTTCGAGTACCGGCCGGAACTGATCGCCATTGCAAGACAGGCGGGTGCCTCCGCCTGTCGATAGGCTGAGTGTGGACGCCTTGCCTTGACTGGTCGGTCAGTCGCGAACGACCACAGTCGTGCCGAGCTGGACATTGGCATAAAGGTGCTCGACATCCTCGTTGGCCATGCGGATGCAGCCTGATGACATCGCCTTGCCGATCGACAGCGGCTGGTTGGTCCCGTGAATGCGGTAGATCGTCGAGCCGAGATACATGGCGCGGGCACCGAGCGGATTGTCGATGCCGCCCTCCATGCTGGCGGGCAGCACCTTGCCCTTCTTGGCTTCACGAACGCGCATGTCCTCGGGCGGCACCCAGGTGGGCCATTCGGCCTTGCGGCTCACGGTGTTGGTTCCGGTCCACAGAAACCCCTTCCGCCCAACGCTGACGGCGTATTTGACTGCGATGCCGCGGCCGACGACGTGGTAGAGGCGACGCTCGGAATTGTCGATGATGATGGTGCCGGGAGCGGCGGTCTCAGGGAAGGCGACGAGTTCTCGCGCGATCGGTGACTGGCTGATGTCGCCGCGCTTGGCCTTATAGCTGGCGCCGCCTTGCGACAGGACCTGAAGCCAACCGGTCTTGGCGGCGTTGCTGTCGAGGGAGGCGACGGTGATCTGACCCTGTGCCTTTTCGCCGGCGATTGCGGCTGATCCTGTCATCAAGACGATCGCGGTGACGGCTGCAAAAATGCGCTTCATGTCGGTTCTCCCCCTCGGATTGTGGGAACCGATCGTGCTTTCCGTAGCCGTTGGTCCCTGTTGCAACTGTTCTAGCGATTGCAATCAGGCCTGGCTGTTTCCAAGGGAACGAGAGTGCTGACATGAAAATGGCGCCCGATGGACGCCATTTTCATGAAGGGTATCTCGGACGTTGCTAACGTCGGTAGATCAGCCAGTTGCGGCCGGATTCCTTGCGCATGCCGTCTTCGAACAGCATCGTCTTGTTGCGGCCGGCATTCTTGGCGGAATAGAGCGCGATATCCGCCTTGTTGTAGAGATCGACGGCATCCTCCGCGGCGGTCGCCATGCAGACGCCGACCGACAGGGTGATCGGGCCATAATTGACGCCGGTCTTGGAATTTCTAAAGGGCGTGCCGGCCAGTACGGTGCGAATGCGATCGGCGACCTGCAGGCATTCTTCCTGGCTGCTGTCTTTGAGTATGACCGCGAACTCCTCTCCGCCGGTGCGGGCGACAAAGGCGTCGCGGCGGACATTGGCGCGGATGACGCTGCCGACCGTCGCCAGGATCTTGTCGCCGACCGGATGGCCGAACGTGTCGTTCACCTTCTTGAAGTGGTCGATATCGGCAACCAGCAGGCCGGTGAAGTTCTTCTCATGATCGTTGTTGTAGACGGCGGCGAGATTGTCGTCGAAAGCACGGCGGTTGGCGAGCCGCGTCAGCGAATCCGTATTGGCGATCCGCTTGTATTCGTCGAGTTCCTGGCGGATGACCTCCATCTCGAAGGACTTCTGCACCACGGTCTGCACGCGCTCCTTGCCCTGGCTCATCGTGTCGGCGGTCGCCTCGGTGAGGATACCGATGGCGTGGCGCAGGATGTCGGCGCTGGACGCGCTCTTGCTCGTTATGTTGACATAGGCTTCGTCGAGAACCTTGTTGTAAGTCTCGAGCGCATATTGCTCGTCCTTCAACAGGTTGACCAGTTCGGTCAGCTTGGCCGCAAGGCTGGTGTGGGCGCGCTCGATACCGGTCGAGCGATGGATATGGCTGAAATATTGTGCGCCGATCGCGTCGAGTTCCTCCTGGGTCGCGCGGCTGCCGAGAGCTGCGAGTTCCTTGGACAATTGCGGATTCGAACCGAGGTAGGCTTCGTAATAAAGCTCGTAATTGCGCGGTATCGGCGACACGCCCATCATGCGCATCGCATGAGTTACTTGTGCTGCGATATCCGGAGCTTGCGTTTTTCCAGAGGTGGCCGTTTGCATTCGCAAACCCCCAATATTACTCATTGCTTACAGGTACTGATTTTTAGGGGCAAATGATTTGCGAAGTCTTAATGATTGCTTCTGCGAATGAAGACAATTCGACTTAACGCAGACAATGCAATGTCCCGTCGATCCGGGCGAGGGCCGAGCCGCGACGCGGATTAAGGCGCCGCGGCAGGGGTATACGGATCAGGCCGGGCTGATCATCGTTTCCGGACGCACGATGGCGTCGAACTCTTCGTTGGTGACGTAACCGCCGCCGACGGCTTCTTCGCGCAGTGTCGTGCCGTTCTTGTGGGCGGTCTTAGCGATCTTGGCCGCGTTGTCGTAGCCGATCTTCGGCGCCAGCGCCGTCACCAGCATCAGCGAGCGGTCGAGCGCTGCCTTGATGTTGTCTTCGCGGGCCTCGATGCCGACGACGCAGTTGTCGGTGAAGGAGATCGCGGCATCGGCGAGCAACTGTACCGACTGCAGGAAGTTATAGGCCATCAGCGGGTTGAAGACGTTGAGCTCGAAATGGCCCTGGCTGCCGGCAAAGGTCAGTGCGGCGTTGTTGCCGAACACCTGGACGCAGACCTGTGTGAGCGCTTCGCACTGGGTCGGGTTGACCTTGCCCGGCATGATCGACGAACCCGGTTCGTTTTCCGGCAGCGAGAGCTCGCCGAGGCCCGAGCGCGGGCCGGAGCCGAGGAAGCGAATGTCGTTGGCAATCTTGAAGAGGGCAGCTGCTGCGGCGTTGATAGCGCCGTGGCTGAAGACCATCGAATCGTGGGCGGCAAGCGCTTCGAACTTGTTCGGTGCCGTGGTGAAGGCAATGCCGGTGATCTTGGCGATTTCTTCCGCGACCTTCTCGGCAAAGCCGATGGGTGCATTGAGGCCGGTACCCACGGCGGTACCGCCCTGCGCGAGCTCGCAAAGGCCGGGCAGGGTCAACTCGATGCGCTTGATCGAGGACGCGACCTGGGCGGCATAACCGGAGAATTCCTGGCCGAGCGTCAGCGGGGTTGCGTCCTGGGTGTGGGTGCGGCCGATCTTGATGATGTGATCGAACGCCTTGACCTTGGCTTCGAGCGCCTCGTGCAGGTGCTTTAGCGCCGGCAGCAGATCATGGATCACCCGCTCCGCGCAGGCGATGTGCATCGCCGTCGGATAGGTATCGTTGGACGATTGGCTCATGTTGACGTGGTCGTTCGGATGCACCGGCGTCTTCGAGCCCATGACGCCGCCGAGCATTTCGATTGCGCGGTTCGAGATGACCTCGTTGGCGTTCATGTTCGACTGGGTGCCGGAGCCTGTTTGCCAGACAACCAACGGGAAGTGGTCATTGAGCTTGCCGTCGATGACTTCCTGCGAGGCCTTGACGATGGCATCGGCAATGGTTGCATCCAGGCGACCGAGCGCCATGTTGGTGCGGGCCGCGGCCTGCTTGACGATGC
>Ga0247819_10002199_pt1 | contig 10164 bp, 9 predicted proteins | sample 13C_Xylose_Day6_FD_193428 | JGI IMG/M metagenome (GOLD analysis project Ga0247819, IMG submission 193428) | Soil microbial communities from agricultural site in Penn Yan, New York, United States - 13C_Xylose_Day6 | ecosystem: Environmental > Terrestrial > Soil > Agricultural land | place: USA... | reverse complement strand
GGCCAGCGGGCTGAGCATCCCCGCCGCGGTCCAGCCGGTGGCGCCGCGCGCCTCGGGCCCGGCCGCCGGGTCGTACACGTGCACCTCGTGGCCCGCCTGCGTGAGCCGCACGGCGAGCAGCCGGCCCAGCAGGCCGGCGCCGGCGATGCCCACGCGCAGGGTCGAGTCGCTCATGCAGCCGGCTCCAGCGTGGGATGCGGCCGCGAGCGCGCCACGACGGTGGCGCGCTCGCTGCGACCGAGATCGAAGGCGTCCTGCAGCGCGGGCACGACCTGCTTCGGGTCGGCGCCCAGGCCGCGCAGCACGCAGACGCCGGCGGCACCGGCGCGCGCCGTCTCGCGCACCTGCGCCGCGGTGAGGATGCCCCCGATGGCGACCACCGGCGTGCCGGCCGCGCGCGTCCACCAGGCCAGGTTGTCCAGGCCCTGCGGGCGCCACGGCATGTCCTTGGTGGTGGTCGGCCACACGGGGCCGCAGGCGATGTAGGCGGGCGCCAGCGCGCGGGCGCGGCACAGCTCCCACACCGCGTGCGAGCTGATCCCGAGCGAGAGGCCAGTGGCGCGCAGCTCGGCGCGGCCGGCGTCGCCGAGCGCGAGCAGGTCTTCCTGGCCGAGGTGGATCGCCGTCGCACCGAGTTCGGCCGCGAGGCGCCAGTGGTCGTTGATGAAGAGGAGGGCGCCGTGGTCGCGCGCGGCCGCCACGCTCTCGCGCACCGCGTCGGCCAGAGCGGCCTCCCAGTGCGCGTCGGCATCGGCGGGACGCTTGATTCGCAGCTGCACCGTGCGCACGCCGGCCGCCAGCACCTGGCGCACCTGCTGCGCGCTGTCGACGATCGCGTAGATGCCGAGCGAGGCGTCTTTCGCAGGCAGCGGAGACGGCTCGATCGGCGCCTCGCCCCACGACAACATTGGCAATGCATCGAAGGCGAGCAGGGCGGCATCGGCGGTGACGTAGCCTTCGTCGCGCCGCGCCTCCCACGCCCGCTCCAGCGCTGCCGGCTCCGACGGTTCGCTCGCGCGCACCCAACCGCGTGCGTGTTCGCTGTCCAGCCAGTGCGGCGCGTCGCCGCCGTGCACGAGCACGGCCGCCGCGCCCTCGGCGCGCAGCCGCGCGGCCTGTTCGATCGGCGCCCGGCCTTCGCAAGCCACCACCCGCAGCCGTCGTCCTTGCCCACTCATCGCATCACCCTCCCACCATCGACCAGCAGCACCTGGCCCGTCATGAATCCACTGGCGGCCGAGGCCAGGAACAGCACCGGCCCGGCCACGTCCTCCGGCCGCGCCAGCCGGCGCAGCGGCGTCGCGGCCATGATCGCCTCGCGGAACGAAGCGCGCGTCGCCGCGCTGCCCTCGGTCGGATGCACCAGCCCGGGCGCGACGCAGTTGACGCGCACGCCCTGAGGCCCGACCTCCGCCGCGAGGTTGCGGCTGAAGCCCACCAGCGCCGACTTGGCCGTGCCGTAGTCGTGGTACGGCACCACGGGGTCTTCGACCAGGTCGCTGACCACGTTGACGATCGCGCCCTCGGCGCGCGCACGCAGGTGCGGCAGCACGGCGCGGCACATGTGGAAGGCAGCGCCCACCGAGCCGTCGAACTGGCGCAGGTAGTCGTCCCACTGCAGGTCGTCGAAGGGCGTGCGCCGCTCCGGATCGAAGCTGTAGGGCGCGAACGCGTTGTTCACCAGCACGTCGATGCGACCGAGCTCGCCGACCACGCGGTCCACCAGCGAATCCGCCTGGTCCGGCTCGGTGACGTCGGCCTGGAAGGCCATCGCGTCGCCGCCGGCCTCGCGGCAGTCCTCCACCACCTGCGCGGCGGCATCGGCCCGTTGCAGGTAGTTGACCGCCACCGCGGCGCCCTGGCGCGCGAAGGCGAGGGCGATGGCCGCGCCGATGCCGCGCGATGCGCCGGTGACCAGGACGACTTTCCCGGAGAAGTCCATGGGCGTCCTCACTTTCCGGGCAAGAGGTCGGTCGCCACCACCTGGCGCATGTCGATGGGGCCGCGCACCAGCTCGAGCTGGCGATAGACCTCGGCGGCCTTCTGCAGCGAGGCGACGTCGATCGCGCCCAGGCCCTGGCGCCGCGTGAGCTCGGACACGCTGGAAGCGTTGCGCAGCCGGATCACCTCCAGCGCCAGCTCCGCGTCGCTGCCGTCGATGGCCCGCTTGCCCGCCAGCGCGGCGGCCTCGGCCGGCTCGCGGATCATCCAGTCGGCGGCGTCGCGGTAGCCGCGCAGGAAGGCGCGCAGCGCGTCCTTGCGGCGCAGGTAGACCTCCTCGCGCACCACGAACAGGTCGCTCGAGACGTTGAGGTAGCGGCCCACCTCCATCACGTCGACCTCGCCCACGCCGCGCCGGCGTCCGATCGCGAGGCCGGTGTCGGTGGCCGCGGTGGCGTCGACCTGGCCTTGCAGCAGCGGCGCGAAGTTGAGCAGGCCGGTCACCACGATCTGCACGTCGGACTCGGCCAGGCCGGCCGTGTGCAGCAGCAGCTGCAGGTTCTGGCGCGTGCCGCTCGACAGGCTGTAGACGCCGATGCGCTTGCCCTTGAGGTCGGCCGGCTTGCGGATGCCGCTCTTCTTCAGCGACACCACGTTGAACACGTTCTGCGGATAGATGTCGTAGATGGCGCGCAGCTTCTCGCCCTTGTCGAGCGCGGCGAACAGCGAGCCCGGGTCGGTGAAGGCCACATCGGCCTGGCCGCCGAGGATGTTGCGGATCGCGTCGCCGCCGCCGGCGCCGGGCACGTAGTCCAGCGCGATGCCCTGGGCGCGGTAGAAGCCCTTGTCGGCATCGACCAGCAGAGGCGTCACCTCGGTGATGGGCTTGCTCCAGCCCGCGACTGTCACCTTCTCCAGGCGGGTGGGCGACTGCGCGTGGGCGAACGCGGACAGGCCGGTGCACGCGGCGGCGGCGAGCAGGAGGCGGCGGCGATTCGGCATGGGGAGGGTTCCTTCAGGAAGGTTGGAGATAGGGACGCAGGAGCCGGCGCTCCAGCAGCACGGCGGCCTGGTACAGCAGCAGGCCCAGCACGGAGATCAGGACCAGCACGGCGAACATCAGCGGCGTGTCCATGCTGCCCTGGGCGGCGATGATCAGCGCGCCCAGGCCCTGGCCGGCGCCGATGAACTCGCCCACCACCGCGCCGACGAGCGCCAGCACGACGGCGATGCGCAGGCCGGCCAGCACCGAGGGGAGCCCGCTGGGCAGCTTGAGCCGCCAGAGCGTCTGCGCGCGCGACGCGCCCAGCATGCGGAACAGCTCGATGCGCTCGGGTGGCACCGAAGCCAGCCCGGTCAGCGTGTTCTCCACCAGCGGGAAGAAGCAGATCAGCGCGGTGATCACCACCATCGAGGTCATGCCGAAGCCGAACCACACGATGAACAGCGGCATCAGCGCCAGCTTGGGCACCACCTGGCTGACGACCAGGTAGGGCATGGCCAGTCGCCGCAGCGCCGGCACCTCGGCCAGCAGCACGCCCGCCGCGAAGCCGATGCCGCCACCCAGCGCCAGGCCGAGCAGCAGGCCGGCCCCGGTGGAGCGGATGTGCGGCCAGAAGAAGCCGCTGGCGAGGCCCTTCCACAATGCCTGCGCCACCGTGCTCGGCGGCGGCAGCACCAGGGCCGACAGGCCGAAGGCGCGCGCGGCGGCCTCCCAGCCGGCCAACAGTACCGCCAGCACGACCAGCGCAGCGGCGGAGGAACGCAGGTGGCGCGTCATGCCGGTGCCCCCTGCGGCTGCAGAGCCTCGCGCACTTCGGTGCAGGCGGCGCCGAAATCCGGCGTGTCGCGCCGGCGCGCTTCGCCCTCGATGCGCACCGTGCGCACCAGCCGGCCGCCGGCCATCACCGAAACGCGGTCGCCGAGGAACACCGCCTCGGCGATGTCGTGCGTGACGAAGAGCGCCGACGCGCCGCGGGCGCGGCACACGCGCAGCAGGTCGCGCTGGACCTCCTCGCGCGTGATGGCGTCCAGCGCGGCGAAGGGCTCATCGAGCAGCAGCAGCGGCGGCTGCAGCAGCAGCGCGCGGGCCAGCGCGACGCGGCTCTGCTGGCCGCCGGAGAGCTGGCGCGGGTAGCGGCCGGCATGCGCAGCCAGGCCCAGCTGGGCCAGCAGCGCGTCGGCCGCGCGCAGGTCGGCGTCGTTCGGCCGGCGCTGCAGGGACACGGGCAGCAGCACGTTGTCGCGCACGCGCAGCCAGTCGAGCAGCGTGGGCGACTGGAACACGAAGCCGACCTCGCGCGGGTCCGTCGGTGGACGGCCGCGCAGCAGCACCTGGCCGTGCGTGGGCTGCAGCAGTCCGGCCGCGAGCTTGAGCAGCGTGGTCTTGCCGCAGCCGCTGCGGCCCACCAGGCAGTGGATCTCGCCGGAGGCCAGCTCCAGCGAGACGTCCTCCACCACCGGCGCGAAGCCGGGGTACGAGAACGCGACGCCGTGCAACCGCAGGAAGCTCACGGGCGGTCCTCCTGCGCGTACGGCGCCAGCCGGTCGGCGGCTCGCTCGGCGCCGTGTTCGATCTCCACCATGCGCACCAGGTCGGCGAGGTTGAAGCGGCCGTCGTGGTGCCAGCCGGGCTCGGGCTGCGTCATGGCGCCCAGCGGCGCGATGCGGGTCACGCCGGCCTGGCCGAGAAGCTCGCCGAGGCGATAGAGCTCCTCGGGCGTGGTCGCGAGGCCCACGGTCTGCAGGAAGTCGGCATGCGGCTCGAGCAGCGGCACGACGTCGTCCAGCGCGTCCACCGCGCAGACCTGCACGCAGCGCTGGCCCGGCGACGCGGCCGGCGGGAGCGGCGTCTCGCTGTACGCGACCGCCCAGGACGAGCGCTCGTCGCCCAGCAGCTCGCCGCCTTCGCGCCACTCGACCTGCTGCCGCCAGGCCGCGACCGCGGCGGACTCTTCGAGCGCGAGGTCGCGGCGCGGATGCCGGTGCGCGAGGCCGGCCAGCTCGGCCGCCAGGTGGCCCGCGAAGGCGCGCGGCGCGAGGGCTCCGCCGCGCTCCACGTACAGCAGGTGCGGCGAGTAGCAGCCCTGCTGCTCGAAGCGCGCCAGGTCCAGCGCGGCCGAGCGCGCGGCGGCGGGGCCGCGGCGCATGTCGAGCGCTGCGCGGCCGACGAGCGCCACGCCCAGCTTGTGGCCGTAGCCGAGGAAGCGCGTGGTGACCGGCACCTGCTCGCGCACTTCGCGCAGCGCCGCGTTGCCGCCGTAGGCGAGCACCGTCCCGGCCTGGCGGTACAGCGCCTCGGACGGACCGGGCGCGCCGCCTTTCCACCAGACGATGGCCAGGGCATCGGCCAGCGGCGGATGTTCTTGTGCCAGCAGCCGCGCGAACACGCTCGCGAACACCGGCTCGGCGCTGGGCAGCTTGCCGATGTTGCCGGCCTTGACCAGCAGGCCGCAGGCCAGGCTCCACAGCGGCAGGCCGGGCACGTTGCCGGCCCAGACGTGGGCGAGCAGCCGCGGCCCGAAGGCGCGAACCGCGCCGCCCTTGAGCGCGGGCTGGAAGCCGTCGAGCACCTTGGGATTGGCGAAGTCCTGCGTGACGAAGCGGTGCAGCTGCGGCGCGCGGAAGGTCTGCAGGTAAGCCGTGAGGCCGAGGCGGACCATCTCGGCGTCGTAGCCGGTCACGACCGGGAGCAGGGCGTCGAGTTCCTGCCGCAGCGGCTCTTGCGGATGCAGCAGGCGGGCGACGGCGCGATCGAGGATGTCGATCACCGCATCGACCGGCATGGGCTGCAGCACGCGGCGGGCGGCATCGCGCACGTGGCGGGCCAGCGCTTCCATCTGCTGCGGCGCGAGCACGGGGACCTCGACCGTCACCGAGCGGCCGTGCGCGTCGAAGCGCAGCGCCTGCCAGTGGACCGCGGCGGGGTCGACGCCGGGCAGGTGCCCGGCCTTCCATGGCGTGCTCGTGTCGGTGCTCATGCGCGTGCCGCCTCCAGGAATTCCTGCACCGCCAGCGAGCAGCCCTTGGCCTCGGCGCCCTCGGCACGCCCCAGCAGCAGGAAGCCGCCGTCCACGGCCACGCCGACGTCCTCGGTGAGGATGGCGGTGGCCGAGTTGAAGTTGGCGAGGTCGCAGTGCGAGAGCACGCCGCGCTGGCCGGGCGGCATCTCGCGGCCGGTGAGCGGGTCCAGCACGCGGGTGCGGATCCAGTGCGGGCCCGACTTGACCGAGGGGACGCGGGCGTTGCCGTCGTCGTAGAACTGCGAGCTCAGCTCGGTCATGCCGTACATGTTGATGCAGCGCTCGCGCGGCACGCCGAAGGCCTGGGCCAGGCCGTCGTAGAACTCGTCCAGCGGCAGCTCGCGCGCCTGTCCCTTGTAGCCGCCGGTGTCGAGCAGGCGGCTGCCGTCCGGCAGTGCGAAGCGAAGGCCGCGACGGGCCAGGTCGTCGAGCAGGTGCACGAAGCTGAAGCTGGCGCCCAGCACGGCCACTGGTTCGCCTGCGGCGACGGCAGCCTCGAGCGTGCGGCACACGCCGTCGATATCGAGTCCACCGGTGGTGCTGACGCAAGCTCGGCTGCCTTCGGTGCCGAAGCTGCGGGTGGCGAGCGAGAGGTAGCGTGCCAGCGAGGAGTTGCGCAACTCCTGCTCGTCGGGGAACAGCGTGAGCATCTGCATGCGCGGCGTCGCGCGCATGAAGCGGCGCTCGAAGTTGCGCTGCATCGACTGGTCCCACACCGCGATGGTCGGGTGGTGGTTGCGGCCCTTGACGTCGCCGCGGGTGGTCCCGCTCGTCATGAAGATGCGTTCGCAGGCCTCCGGCGCGACGCAGCTGAGCGTGGCGTCCTTGAAGGCACTGATCGGCACGGGCGGGATGTCCTTCCAGCCGTTGACGCGGCGCGGCGTGATGCCACGTCGTTGGCAGAAGCGGCGATACGGCTCGTCGTGCTCGTACTGCAGCGCGAACAGCTCGCGCGCGAGCGCATCGAACTCGGCGTCGGTGCAGCCGTCCTGCGCGACGAAGGCCAGCAGGCGGTCGACCGCCTGCTGCATGCCGGTGGGCCACGCGTCGTTCATCACAGCGGGAGCAGCCTCATCGGCTGCGGCGCATGGCCGTGGTTGAGCGGACCGCTGCCCGTGCCGGTGCGCACGGTGGCGCCGGCCTGCAGTGCGCCGCGAACGAACTCGCGCGCCTGCCGCACGGCCTGCGGCAGGTCGGCACCGAGTGCGAGATGCGCGGCGATGGCGCTGGACAGCGTGCAGCCGGTGCCATGGGTGTTGGCGGTGGCGATGCGGGGCGCGCGCATCCACAGCGGATAGTCGCCCTTCTCGAGCAGCAGGTCGCTCACGGTGTCGCCGTCCAGGTGGCCGCCCTTGAGCAGCACGGCGTTCGCGCCCCTGGCGAGCAGTTCGCGGGCGGCGGCTTCCATGTCGGCTTCGGAGCGCAGCGGGCGATCGACCAGCAGGGCCGCTTCGTCCAGGTTGGGCGTGACGAGCGCGGTGCGCGGGAAGAGCTCGCGCACCAGCGAGGCGACGGCCTGCGGGTCGATGAGGGTGGCGCCGCTGGTGGCGACCATCACCGGGTCGAGCACCACCTGGCGCAGTTGGTGGCGGTCGATCGCGTCGGCGACGGCCTGCACCGTCGGCGCCGAATGCAGCATGCCGATCTTGACGGCGTCGGCGCCGATGTCCTCGACCACGGCATCGATCTGGTCGGCCAGGATCTGCAGCGGCACGGCGTGGATCGAGCGAACGCCCGTGGTGTTCTGGGCCGTGAGCGCCGTGATGGCCGTCATGCCGAAGCAGCCCAGCGCGGCGAAGGTCTTGAGGTCGGCCTGCACGCCGGCGCCGCCGCCGGAGTCGGAGCCGGCGATGGACAGCACGCGCGGATAGCGTGCGGTGGGAATGGGGGCTTGCATCGAGACTCCTTCGCGGGCAACACGGGGTGCTCCGAAGGAGGTCCATCCACGGCCGCGCAGTCGCAATGGGGCCGTGAAACGGTGCTCTTCTTACGCCGGTCTGAACCGGTTCAAGTTCGCGGGTGTGGATCTCAGCACGCCAACTTGCGCGTGCACCCCGGAGCGGGGTCGATTGTGGCACGGGGCGAAGAACCCCTTCGCGCGAAGGCTCAGCCAGGGCGGCCCTCTATAATGCAGGCCTTGCGCTACCGTAGGGTAAACCTGTGGCGCCGGCGCAGGCGGGCTTCCTAGAATCTTTTGCACTGCCGCAAAGCGCGCCACGCGCGCCGCGAGAACCCAGGAGTTCCCCCTCGTGCAAAGCAAGAAAGCCGCCGCCAACGCTGCGCAACCCGTGCAGCGGGTGATCAAGAAGTATCCGAACCGGCGGCTCTACGACACCGACACCTCGAGCTACATCACGCTGACCGAAGTCAAGCAGCTGGTGATGGACAGCGAGCTGTTCACGGTGCGCGACGCCAAGACCAACGAGGACCTGACGCGCAGCATCCTGCTGCAGATCATCCTGGAGGAAGAGGCGGGCGGTGCGCCCATGTTCAGCGAGGCGGCCCTGGCCAACATCATCCGCTTCTACGGGCACGCGGCGCAGGGCTTCATGGGCACCTACCTCGAGAAGAACGTGCAGGCCTTCTCCGACATCCAGGCCAAGCTGGCCGAGCAGTCGAAGAACCTCACGCCCGAGATGTGGGCGCAGTTCATGAACATGCAGAACCCGCTGATGCAGGGGATGATGGGCAGCTACGTCGAGCAGTCGAAGACGATGTTCGACAAGATGCAAAAGCAGATGCAGGAGCAGACCGAGCAGATGCTCGGCGCCTTCATGGGCAAGCGCTGAGGCGCTCTCCCTTTATTCCGAAGAAGGCCGGGCTCACCCGGCCTTTCGTTTTTCCGTGACACGTCCCTTTGGGACAATACGAACCATGAGTGATTCAACCGTTGCCGAGGCGGCGCCCAAGGTGGGCTTCGTCAGCCTCGGCTGCCCCAAGGCGCTGACCGATTCCGAGCTGATCCTGACCCAGCTGTCCGCCGAGGGCTACCAGACGTCCAAGACCTTCGAGGGCGCCGACCTGGTCATCGTCAACACCTGCGGCTTCATCGACGACGCCGTCAAGGAGAGCCTCGACACCATCGGCGAGGCGCTGGCCGAGAACGGCAAGGTGATCGTCACCGGCTGCCTGGGCGCGCGCGCGGGCGAGGGCGGCGGCAACATGGTGCGCGAGATCCACCCGTCGGTGCTGGCCGTGACCGGTCCGCATGCGACGCAGGAGGTGATGGACGCGGTCCACACGCACCTGCCCAAGCCGCACGATCCGTTCATCGACCTGGTGCCGGCGGCCGGCATCAAGCTCACGCCCAAGCACTACGCGTACCTGAAGATCAGCGAGGGCTGCAACCACCGCTGCACCTTCTGCATCATCCCGTCGATGCGCGGCGACCTGGTCAGCCGGCCGATCGGCGACGTGCTCAAGGAAGCGCGCGCGCTGTTCGAGAGCGGCGTCAAGGAACTGCTGGTCGTGAGCCAGGACACGTCGGCCTACGGCGTCGATACGAAATACCGCACCGGCTTCTTCGACGGCCGTCCGGTCAAGACGCGGATGCTGGAACTGGTGCAGGCGCTGGGCGAACTCGCGCAGCCGCACGGCGCCTGGGTGCGGCTGCACTACGTCTATCCGTATCCGTCGGTGGACGAGGTGATCCCGCTGATGGCCACGGGCGCGGTGCTGCCGTACCTGGACGTGCCGTTCCAGCACAGCCACCCCGACGTGCTGCGTCGCATGAAGCGTCCGGCCAGCGGCGAGCGCAACCTGGAGCGGCTGCAGAAATGGCGCGAGGGCTGCCCCGAGCTGATCGTGCGCAGCACCTTCATCGCGGGCTTCCCGGGCGAGACGGAAGAGGAGTTCCAGCACCTGCTGGACTTCGTGCGCGAGGCGCAGATCGATCGCGCCGGTTGCTTCGCCTACAGCCCGGTGGAAGGCGCCGCCGCCAACGACATCCCCGGCATGCTGCCGGCCGAGGTGCGCGAGGAACGCCGCGCGCGCTTCATGGCGGTGGCCGAGGAAGTGTCGGCCCAGCGCCTGCAGCGTCGCGTCGGCGCCACCATGCAGGTGCTGGTGGATTCGGCGCCGGGCCTGGGCCGCAGGGGTGGATTGGGAAGAAGCTACGCGGACGCGCCGGAGATCGACGGCATCGTGCGGCTGCTGCCGCCCGAGAAACTCAGCAAGCAGCTGAAGGTGGGTGAGTTCACCC
>Ga0247819_10002198_pt1 | contig 10166 bp, 12 predicted proteins | sample 13C_Xylose_Day6_FD_193428 | JGI IMG/M metagenome (GOLD analysis project Ga0247819, IMG submission 193428) | Soil microbial communities from agricultural site in Penn Yan, New York, United States - 13C_Xylose_Day6 | ecosystem: Environmental > Terrestrial > Soil > Agricultural land | place: USA... | reverse complement strand
GCATCGGCCTCGCGGCCTCTTCGACCTCGCCCGCGGTCCCGCCATCGATCCCGGGGGTCGCCCACGCGTCGTCGCCGTCGGGGGTCGGCCGCGCCGGGGCGGCGTCGATCGTCGCGCTGCGGGAATGGGACAACGGCACGCGCCGCGGCACGGCGATCGAGATCGACGCCGAGGCGATCGGGCACGACCTGCTCTGGGGGACCACGACGTTCGTGAAGGATTCCCGCAGCCGGAGGCGGCCCGTGAGGATCACCCGATCTCCCTTCTGCAGGGACTGGTAGGCATGGTCGGCCAGCGAGCGGAACACCGACACGGTGTACCAGTTCGTCCCGGCGTCGGTCCACGCCTCCGCCCCGCGGTCGTAGCGGCGCTGACCGCTCGCGACCCGGAAAGTGGTGATCGGCACCCCGGCCGGCGTCCGTTTCAACTCCGGAGGTGTCGCCACGTTTCCGGTGATCGTGATGGTGTCGCCTCTGTCGCTCATCGCTCATCCTCTCTGTCTTCCGAGGACCCTCCTCGGTCCTGCCGGCGCCCCGTGCCCGAGGACGCCGGCAGTGGATCCAGCCTCGCCGCGCCGAAGCGCTCGGAGTGAGGGGTGCGGGCGATCTGTGGACAGCGGCGTCGTGCGCTTGCCTGGGGAGGAAACGCCGGAGGACATCGTCACCCTGAATGTCGGTGGACGTATATATGTTCGAAGGCGAAGGAGGCACCATGTCAACTCTCGTCGAAACCCGCACCTCGGGCGCTCCGCTGCTCGAGTCGCGGAACCGCATGCGTCTCGTCGCCGCGGCGCCCTCCCTGTGGCGGGTCGTGGAACCGGGCGGCCGCGTGATCGGCCATCTCCAAGAAATCGCACAGGCGGGCAGCATCCGCTTCCGCGCGCGGCGCTACAACCCCGCAGTTCACGTCTTCCGCGATCTGGGCGATTTCTGGAACGCCGACGACGCTGTCGAGTGTCTGGTGTTCGCCCGCTGAACCCGCACGGCGGGCATGGCGCGCCGGCCGTTGTTCAGATGACCGAGCCGACCTGCTCCACGAGCGTCGAGGGCGCGCCGGCACGGACCGACGACCAGGCGTCTGAGAGCACGTCGGCAGCGCGCACCATCTCCTCCGGCGGCGCAGTGAAAGGCACGCGGAGGTGCCGCTCGTGCCCGCCCTCCACGGAGAAACGCGGCCCGGCGCTCAGCAGCACGCCGCGCGCCCGCGCCTCGATGACCAGCGCGGAGCTGAGCGGGGAACCCAGCTCGATCCAGAGCGAGACGCCGCCATGCACGTCTGGGACGTCCCACGAAGGCAGACGCTCCCCCAGCGCTCGCACCAGCGCGTCGCGACCCGATCGCAGCAGCTCCGAGCGCTGCCGGACGATGTCGTCGAACTGCGAGAGCAGTCGGGTGGCGATCGCCTGCTCGAACTCGGGCGTGCCGAGGTCGTGCGCCGGCCGCGCCGCGACGAGCCTGCGGATCAGGTCGCCGTCCGCGCGCACCCACCCGAGCCGCAGCCCGCCCCACACCGTCTTGCCCAGAGAGCCGATGCGCACCACCGTCCCGGGCTCGGACGCCGCGAAGCCCGCAGAGAGCGGTCCGCGGTCGATGTCCAGATCGGCGGTCGTCTCATCGAGGACGAGCACCGTTCCCGACCGCTCCCCCGCGGCGAGCATCGCTTCACGCTCGCCGACGCTCATGCTCCGACCCGTGGGGTTCTGGAAGTCGGGCATCAGGTACGCCATCACGGGAAGCGTTCGCGAGAAGGCCTGCTCCGCCCGATCGAGATCCCAGCCTTCTTCGGTCGTGACGGGCACGCCCACCAGCCGGGCGCCGGCCCGGCGGAGAGCGTCGGCCGCGTGCGGATAGGTCGGCGTCTCGACCAGCACGCGGTCCCCGCGGCCGATGAGCACGGTCGCCACGAGATGGATCGCGCTCTGGGCGCCCGTCGTCACGAGCACCTCATCCGGGCGCGTCGGCACCCCGCGAGCGGTGTATCGGTCGGCGATCGCTTCACGCAGCTCGATGCGCCCCAGGACGTCGTAGCCCACGCGCGACACCAGCGCGGACGCACCGCCTGCCGTCTCCGCCATGATCCCGGCCAAACCCGGCCAGGCGGGCGGGCTGGCCTGCTGGAGATCGATCATCCCCTCGCCGACGTCGGCGCGCCCGGGCTCTCGGCGCCCGAGCGGCAGCGTGACGCTGCCCGACCCGCGCAGACTCGCGATGTGAGCCGTCTCCCGAAGGCTCCGATAGGCCGCTGCCACCGTGCTGCGGCTCAGGTGAAGGGCGGACGCCAGCTCGCGCTCGGCCGGCAGGGCCGTGCGGGGGGCGAGGCGGTTGTCCAGACAGAGCAGGCGGATCCCGTCCGCCAGTGCTTCGTACGCAGGTTCGCGCGTGCGCCAGCCACCGAGGGCTGCCGACAGGGCGCGCGCAGAGATGCGGGAGTCCATGAGGCCAGAGTAGTCGCATTGGACTGCAGGTGGCGATCCAATTCTGCGATTGGATGGACCCATGCCACGCCGAATCGTCCAGCTGCTCGTCGGTCTCTTCCTGTACGGAGCGGGCTGCGCCCTGACCGTCGAAGCCGGCCTCGGCGTCGATCCCTGGACCGTCTTCGCCCAGGGGCTCTCCGTCCGCACGGGGATCGGCATCGGCTGGATCACCAACATCGTGGGCTTCTTCGTGCTCCTGTTGTGGATTCCGCTCCGTCAGAAGCCGGGCGTCGGCACGATCGCCAATATCCTCCTGGTCGGCACCAGCATGCAGATCGTGCTCGGTGCCGTCCCGCCGGTCTCGGGATTCGTCGCCCAGTTCGCGACGCTGCTCGGCGGGATCGTCCTGGTCGCGATCGCGTCGGGCCTCTACATCGGGGCACATTTCGGGCCCGGGCCCCGCGATGGCCTGATGACAGGCATGCACGCGCGCCTCGGTTGGCCGATCTGGCTGTGCCGTGCACTCGTCGAGGTGTCGGTGCTGATCGTGGGATGGCTCCTCGGCGGCACGGTCGGCATCGGCACGGTGCTCTTCGCGGTCCTCATCGGCCCGCTGGTGCACGTCGCACTCCCCCTGCTCGACACGCGCAGGACGCGGACGCGCGTCGCCGCCGAGCACTCGGCGTGACGCGCGTCACCCGGCGGCGCACCCGCGACCGGGCGCGCCGTGCGGGTCAGTGTTCGCGGAACATGGGCCAGTCGCTGCCCGGCGTCATGTGCGAGTGAAGTGCGCTCTTCGCGATCTCCATCGTCGGGTATGTACCCGTCGCTTCGCTCGCGCCGGCCATGGTGACCGTGTAGCCGTCGTCGTCCTTGCGGATGCTTCCAGCGACGCCGGATGCTCCGTAGGCGACCCAGAGAGGGTGGTGCGTCTCCGTGGTGCTCATCGGTGAACTCCTTTCGATGCCTCCGGTGCTGACGCTACGCCGAGAGTCCGTCATCCGCCAGCGTCCGCGACGGCGTGGTGCGACCCGGTAGTGTGGAAGGACCTTTCCCTCCGTAGCTCAGGGGACAGAGCGAGCGGTTTCTACCCGCAAGGTCGGGGGTTCGAATCCTCCCGGAGGGGCGAACGGGTCCGGCGTGGGAGTCGGCACCTGAGTCCAGGCCCGTGGGATGTCTGGACTTGCGATAAGGATGGAGCACATGGTGGGTGCATCCGAGAACGACCGTCTGGTATGGATCGACTGCGAGATGACGGGCCTCGACCTGGGCGTCGACGAGTTGGTGGAGATCGCCGTGGTCGTCACCGACTTCGAGTTGCGAACGCTCGACCCGGGCTTCTCGGTGGTGATCAAACCGGACGACTCGGCACTGGCGAACATGAATGAGTTCGTCACCAACATGCACCGCTCCTCGGGGCTGCTCGACGAGATCCCGCACGGCGTGAGCCTGGCGGACGCCGAGTTCCAGGTCCTCGAGTACATCCAGCGGTTCGTCCCGCTCGAGGGCAAGGCTCCCCTCGCCGGCAACACCATCGGCACGGACCGCATGTTCCTGGCGAAGTACATGCCGCGGGTCGACCGCTGGCTGCACTACCGCAACGTGGATGTGTCGAGCATCAAGGAGCTCTCTCGTCGCTGGTACCCGCGCGCGTACATCCACGCACCCGCGAAGGACGGCGGCCACCGCGCCCTCGCAGACATCCTCGAGTCGATCCGCGAGCTCGCCTACTACCGCCAGGCGGTGTTCGTTCCGGAGCCCGGTCCGACGAGCGACGGCGCGCGCGCAGCGGCTGCTGCCGTCGTGTCGTCTTTTGCTCCCGAGGTGTGAGAGAATCGTCTGGTTGCCCCGCGCGAGCGGGGCACATGGTGGGTATAGCTCAGTTGGTAGAGCGCGGCCTTGTGGTGGCCGATGTCGCGGGTTCGAGCCCCGTTACTCACCCCAAGTCAGATCGAATGGGGCGCGTCTCACGCGCCCCATTCGCGTAGAAGCGGGGCATCATGATGGAGATGGATGCCGCCACCTTCGAGACGCTCGTGATCGACGAGCTGGATGCGCTCCCCGACGACATGGTCGAGGGCCTCGACAACGTCGTATTCGTGGTCGAAGACCGGCCCGAGGACGGCAGCCTCGACCTGCTGGGGTTGTACGACGGCTGGGCGCTGACCGAGCGGGAGCGCTACGGCATCGGCGAGCTGCCGGACCGCATCATCGTGTACCGCGAACCCCATCTGGCGGTCTGCGACGACGAAGACGAGCTTCGCGATGAGGTCCACACGACGCTCGTGCACGAGATCGCGCACTTCTACGGAATCGATGACGACCGCCTGCACGAGCTGGGGTGGGCATGATGGGCGCGCTGGCCACACCGTCGGTCGACGACGACATCGATCTCTCCGAGCTCGTCGATCCCGCGCGCCCCTGGCAGACCGTCGTCTGGGACGATCCGGTCAACCTCATGAGCTACGTGACGCACGTGTTCCGCGAGTACTTCGGTCTCGCCCGCCCGGACGCGGAGCGCCTCATGCTCGCGGTTCACAACGAGGGGCACGCGGTCGTCTCGCGCGGCCCCCGCGAGCAGATGGAGATGCACGCCCAGGCGATGCACGACTACGGCCTGTGGGCCACCGTGAGACAGGAGCCCCGATGAGCGACCGGGTCGTCGTGCTCGAGGTCGCCCGCCTCGAGGCCGCCCATCTCGCGGGCCTGGTCGGCCAGTTCGCCGAACTGCTGCGCGAATCCGCGCCCGACGACGGCGACCCCGCCATCGCCCGGCTGGTGCCGTCGGCCTACTCGGACGACGAGGACGCGGCGCGGGAGTTCCGGGCGCTCACGCAGTCCGACCTGCTCGATCGGCGTGCCTCCGACGCAGCTCTCGTGCTCGCATCCCTCCAGGACGCGTCCGAGATCCCGGAGGACCCCGACGACCCGGCACTGCTGGAGCAGATGGAGATCAGGATCGCCCCCGAAACGGCTCGGGCCTGGTTGCGCACCCTCGCCGCCGTCCGCCTGGTGCTCGCCACCCGGCTGGGCGTCGTCGACGAGGACGACCACGACCACGACGATCCGCGGTTCGGCGTCTACGACTGGATCGGGTACCGGCTCGACGGTCTCGTCGCGGCTCTCGACAACGAGGACTGAACCGCGCTCACGGCACGGGGAACACGAGGGACGCGAGGCTCATCGGATCGTCGCGGGTCACGTGCTGCTGTTCCTGGCGCGCCCATCGATCCCAATGAGGACGGTACGTCGAGCCGTCGCGGGCGAGCGCGCGCTCCTTGCGCGACGCCGCCGGCGACTCGAGCCACACCCGCACGTCCGCGAGCCGAGCGGTCGCCGGGGTGAGCGCACCGGAGCCTTCGACGATGAGCGGCAGAGACGGATCGACGGCATGCGCTTCAGCGGGTTCGCCGACGGTCCAATCCCACCGCTGCCACACCCCCACGAGTCCCTTGGCGTGCGGGGTCAGGATCAGCTCCCTCGCGAGCTCGACGCCGTCGTCCAGTCCGTCCCAGCCCGGGTAGATCGAATCGAGCGCCACCAGTTGAACCCGGCCGCGCAGCGGCCATCTCGCCACGAGCGTGCGTGCGAGCGACGTCTTGCCCGCACCGCTTCGTCCGTCGATGAGGACCACGGGATTGGATGCGGCGACCTCTGCGACTGCCGCGATGATCCGATCGACTGCGATCCCGAGCGAATTGCCGACCGCGTCCGGGTTACTTCTTGAGGGTGCGGATGACACGGCTGAGCGCGCGACCGGCGAAGAAGACGAACGGAACCGCGACCGTCAGGAGCGCGATGATGTTCGGCTCGAACCGGAGGTCATCGCCCCGACGGATATATGCGCCGACCGGGATGGCCCAGCCGCCTCCGCCGCCACCGCCGTTCCCCGCCTCGTCGGATCCGCCGCCGAAGCCGGACCACGTCAGCGCCACCGGGATGATGCGGACGCCGTCGACGTCCTGCTGATCGCCGTATGCGCTCTTCACGCCGAAGGACGCGGACTGCTTGCCGAGTTCGAGTGCGATGTTGGGCATGGGTCCAACGTACCCGCCGCCGCGCCGCGCGCACAGCGCGCAGGCGAACTCCGGCGACCCCGTCCAGCCTCGTACGAGCGTGTCACCCCTGGTCGAGCCGGGGCGGGGGCGGGCTGGACGGCAGGGTGCCTCCGCCCCGCGTACCGAGCAGTGTGGCGCGGGTGACCGCGCCGCGTCCGAATTTCGCGGTGGCACCGTCGAGCGCGTCCTCGATGCGGCGCCATCCCTCATCGTCGTCCCACAGCGTCGGCATCGCCGCGCCCGCCGGGCGCAGCTTCTCCGCGCGCACACCGATGAGCCGCACAGGCAGCGCTCGATCCACCGACGCGAACAGTTCATGGGCGGCATCGCCGATGCGCTGCCCCACGGCCGTGGGCTCGGCGAGTGTCTGCGAGCGGGAGATCGTCGTGAAGTCCGCGTAGCGCACCTTGATCGCGACGGTCGACGCCTCCCACCCGCTGCTGCGCAGTCGGGCACCCACACGATCGGCGAGGCGCCGCAATTCGGAGCGCAGGATGGCGGTGTCGCCGATGTCTTCGTGGAAGGTCTCTTCGTGCCCCACGCTCTTCTCGACGCGGCTCGTGTCGACCTCGCGCGCGTCGATCCCCCGCGCCAAATGCCATATCCGATCCCCCATCGCGACTCCGAGAGCGCGATCCAGGAGCTCGCGGGGCGTGTCGAGCACGTCGGCGATGGTACGGATGCCGCGTGCCTCGAGCGCTTCGGACGTCTTCGGGCCGACGCCCCACAGCGCGCGCACCGACCGCGGCGCGAGGAACGCGGCCGTGTCTGCTTCCGCGACGATGAGCAGCCCGTCGGGCTTGCTCATCGTCGAGGCCATCTTCGCGACGTGCTTGGTCGCCGCGACGCCCACGCTGCATGTGAGGCCGGTCTCGTCGAGGACGCGGCGGCGCAGCATCCGTGCGATCTCTCCGGGACTCCCCCACAGCCGGCGCGCGCCCCGCACGTCGAGGAACGCCTCGTCGATCGACAGCGGCTCGACCAGCGGGGTGACGTCGCGGAAGATGCGCATGACCTGCGCCGACGTCTCGAGGTACCGGTCGAAATGCGGAGGGACGACGACCGCGTGCGGACACAGTCGGAGCGCCTGGCCGACCGGCATGGCCGAACGCACCCCATAGCGCCTGGCCTCGTACGACGCGCTGGACACGACCGAGCGGCCGTCGGGCGCGCCGATGATGATCGCCTTGCCGCGCAGGGACGGATCGTCCAGCTGCTCGACCGACGCGTAGAACGCGTCCATGTCGACGTGCAGAATGCCGGAGCCACTGTCGTCGGCGCCCTCTGGTGAGACGACACGGCCGGTCCCGTCGCCACGCCCCATGCCTTGATCCTTCCACCAACGTCGGACATCGACAGCGAGAGGGCGGATCCCGGTCGGAATCCGCCCTCTCGAAGCAGCACGCGTGCGCGTGCACCCTCGGCCGTTACGCGCTCGTCGACCCGGCGCGCTCGAGCACGAGCTCACGCACGCGCGCGGCGTCCGCCTGGCCCTTCATCGCCTTCATGACCGCGCCGATGACGGCGCCCGCCGCCTGCACCTTGCCGTCGCGGATCTTCTCGAGCACGTCGGGCTGAGCGGCCAGCGCCTCGTCGATCGCCGCGATGAGCGCGCCGTCGTCCGAGACCACCGCGAGGCCGCGGGCATCGACGATCTCCTGTGGTGTGCCCTCGCCGGCGATCATGCCCTCGAGCACCTGGCGCGCGAGCTTGTCGGTGAGCGTTCCCGCGTCGACCAGTGCCTGCAGCGCGGCAACGTCCGCGGGGGTGGCGAGCTCAGCGGGTTCGCGCCCCTCGGCGTTCGCGATGCGCAGGAGTTCGCCGGTCCACCACTTGCGTGCCGCGGCGGGCGACGTGCCCGCGGCGATCGTCGCCTCGACCTCGGCGAGAAGACCGGCGTTCACGACGCCCTGGAAGTCGATGTCGGCGAATCCCCAGTCCGCCTTGAGACGGCGGCGGCGGGCCGCCGGCGGCTCGGGCAGCGCGGCGCGCAGCTGCTCGATCAGCTCGATGGACGGCGCCACCGGCAGCAGGTCGGGCTCGGGGAAGTAGCGGTAGTCGTCCGCGTCGGACTTCGGACGACCGGGCGACGTGGTGCCGGTGTCCTCGTGCCAGTGGCGCGTCTCCTGCGTGATCGTCCCCCCTGCGGCGAGGATGGCGGCCTGACGCTGGATCTCGTACCGCACGGCACGCTCGACCGAGCGCATCGAGTTGACGTTCTTCGTCTCGGTGCGCGTGCCGAGCTTCTCCTGGCCGCGCGGACGCAGCGAGACGTTGGCGTCGCAGCGGAGGTTGCCGCGCTCCATGCGCGCCTCCGAGATGCCCAGTCCGATCACGATGTCGCGGATCGTCGCGACGTACGCCTTCGCGATCTCGGGCGCGCGGTGCTCGGCCCCGAAGATCGGCTTGGTGACGATCTCGACGAGCGGGACTCCGGCGCGGTTGTAGTCGACGAGCGAGTACTCGGCGCCCTGGATGCGACCGGTCGAGCCGCCGACGTGCGTGAGCTTGCCGGCATCCTCTTCCATATGGGCGCGCTCGATCGGCACCGTGACGATCTCGCCGTCCGCAAGCTCGATGTCGACCGAGCCCTCGAAGGCGATGGGCTCGTCGTACTGCGAGATCTGGTAGTTCTTGCCCAGGTCGGGGTAGAAGTAGTTCTTCCGCGCGAACCGGCTCGACGGAGCGATCGAGCAGCCGAGGGCAAGGCCCAGGCTGATCGAATACCGCACCGCGGTCTCGTTGACGACGGGGAGCGCGCCCGGCAGTCCCATGTCGACGGGAGCGACGAGGGTGTTCGGCGCTGCACCGTGGTTCGCGTCGTTCGCCGGGTTGGCCGCCGCCGAGAACATCTTGGTCTCGGTGTTGAGCTCGACGTGCACCTCGAACCCGAGCACCGGCTCGTAGAGCTCGAGCGCCTTGTCGAAGTCCATCAGCTTGTCCTTCGCCATCAGCGGGCACCTCCGTTCGCGCCGAGTGCCGGCGCCCTGTCGAGGAGCGGGCCGCCCCACGAGTCGACGAGCAGAGACTCCAGCGCCGCACCGACGCGGTACAGGCGAGCGTCCTCGTGGGCCGGGGCGAGGAACTGGATGCCGACCGGCAGGCCGTCCTCGGATGCCAGGCCCGACGGGATCGAGATGCCGGGCACACCGGCGAGGTTCGCCGGGATGGTCGTCACGTCGTTGAGGTACATCTGCAGCGGGTCGTCGATCTTCTCGCCCAGCTTGAACGCCGTGGTCGGGGCCGACGGCGTCGCGATGACATCCACCGTCGAGAACGCGTCCGCGAAGTCCTGCTGGATGAGCGTGCGCACCTTCTGGGCCGAGCCGTAGTACGCGTCGTAGTAGCCCGCCGACAGAGCGTAGGTGCCGAGGATGATGCGGCGCTTCACCTCGTCGCCGAAGCCGGCGTCGCGGGTCTTGGCCATGACGTCCTCGACGGTGCCGCCGGGCACGTCGACACGCAGTCCGAAGCGGACCGAGTCGAACTTCGCCAGATTGCTGGATGCCTCGGCCGGGAGGATCAGGTAGTACGCGGCGACGCCGTACTCGAAGTGCGGCGCGCTGATCTCGACGATCTCGGCGCCCTGGGCCTCCATCGCGGCGAGAGCCGCGCGGAAGGATTCCGATACGCCGGTCTGGAAGCCGCTATCGGGCAGCTCGCGGATCACACCGACTTTGAGTCCCTTGAGC
>Ga0247819_10002197_pt1 | contig 10167 bp, 12 predicted proteins | sample 13C_Xylose_Day6_FD_193428 | JGI IMG/M metagenome (GOLD analysis project Ga0247819, IMG submission 193428) | Soil microbial communities from agricultural site in Penn Yan, New York, United States - 13C_Xylose_Day6 | ecosystem: Environmental > Terrestrial > Soil > Agricultural land | place: USA... | reverse complement strand
CCGGGGTGGGTTTGCTCGGCGCAGGCGCGGCCGGGGCGGCAGGCGCCGAGACGGCGGGGAGGACTTGGATAGCGGGTGCGGTCATTGGTTAAAGCTCCTAGCTTGCTGATACTTCGTTAAGGGCGGCCATAGCGTCGGCGGTGTTAACACCGGCTGCGGCATTCTGCATCTGGTTGATGCCTTCCTCGCGTTGCGCGTCGGCAGCGTCTCGGGCTTCCAGCTCCTTGTCGGACAGGTGGATGCTTTCGGAGTCCACGGACTGGCCTTGGTAGATCAAGTCGTACACGCGGTTGCGGTCCACACGCGGGTCGCCAAACTCGCCGCTGATGACGGGGAGGATAGCGGCCGCTTCCTGAGATGCCTGAGCCAAGCGCGTTACCACGGCGCTGCGCCCGAGGGCGGGCAGGCCCGATTGCAACTTGAGCTTCACGTTACCCATGCCCACGCCCACGATAGTGCCGGGGTCCACCTCTTCGATGAGGACGTGGCCCAACGGCTCTTGCATGTACGCGGCCAGCGAGCTGAACGCGCCCCCTAGGGTGTTCTCGGCTTCTTTGGCCTGTAGCTGTAGCTCGTACATCGTGACGCGCTCAGCATCCCGGACATTGCCGGTGTACATGAACGCCTTGGCGAGCTGCTGGAACGTGTTGTCAATCATCGCAAGCATCTGCGCGATCTTGTTGGCCTCGCCAATCTCAAGGCCCTTGATGCTGTTGGGATCGCCCTGGGCGTACTCGCCGGTCTCGGCGGCCTGCAAGGTGTCAATGTCCCCGCTAGAACCTGGGGCCACGAGGTTGACCACCTTCATAGCGGCGATGCCGTACAGCGCCAGCGCCTCGGACATGTCGGACATCTTGGCGAAACCGCCTGCGAAGTTCTCAACAAGGCCCCGGCCGTAATGCTCGCCAATCACCAAGTCCCAAGGCACTGCGACCCAAGGACATTGCTTCTCCGGGTAGGTGGTGGGCTTGCCCACGGGGTAGATGTCGGCTTGCTGGCTTTCGACGTACACGAAGCGCTTACCGCTGGCGCGAGGCTCACGGCGCACGCGGGTGTACAGTTCCACCTCGGCCTCGGGATTGGACCACTTGGACTTGCTGTCTTTTAGCAGCGCCTTCTGGACGTCCAGCGGGAGGTCTTGGAACTCCATGACTTCGCGGAGGATAATTTCCTGGGTCACACCCTTGCCGTCGCGGCGCACAACAAAGTGCTGCACGCCGTAGGTGAGGACGCGCTGCGCTGCACTGTCGCGGTACAGCAGGGCGTTGCCCGTGACAATCAGGTGCTTGAGGGCCTGCACAAGCTGGTTGTAGCTCGCGTTGGCGAACAGGCGTTCGCACGCATCCAGCTCCAGCTTGGCATAGCGCCCGTCCAGCTCCTTGGCTGTAATGCCCTTCTTAGCCGCGTGGTCCTTGAGTTCTTGGTCCACTTCGATCTTTACGAAGGGGCGGCCAAACGGGAACAACAGGGCGACGAGCTTTGCCGCGAGGTTGTTAACCAACAGCGGGCCGCCTTCCTGGTAGTCTTGCTCAAGCACCTCGGCTTGCTTGCCTTGGTGGTCCGGGCCGCGCGCCATGAGGGCCGCGATGGTCCACGAGGCGTAGCGCGTAGCCTTGATGATTACGTGGTCGTCGCGCAGTTGCCGCCAGCGCGCCCGATAAGTCTTTGCGGTCATGTTGGAATTCTCCTAGGTTGATAGTGCGGTACACCCGCCGCAGCGGGTGCGTGTGCACTTGCTTAGGAGAGGCCCAGCGTAGACGCGAGACCGCCAGATGCTTGCTTGCGTTTCTTGCTGTCGGAGGCCACGACGGTTTCGGCCGTGCCACCGGGGATGATGTTGGCGATGTTCTCCGAGGAGAGGTCGCGGCTTTGGTTCGCGGCCAACACTGCCTGCATTTGCGACTGCTGCGCCGCAATGTCGCGCTGCTGCTTAAGGGCGGCCTCCTCGCGGCGGGCCGTCTCCTTCGCCTGCTCCGCTGCCGCTTCCTGCGCCGCGTTGCGGCCGGAGACGTTGGGCAAGCCCATGGACCCAAGCAGCGGGTCAATGACTTTGGACGTGAACGGGTCAATCTTCTTGAACACGCTCGTTACTTTCTTGGCAATCTTGGACATAGGGTACATTCCGGTAGGTTGTGACGTACCGCCACGGTCCCAGCCGGTGAGCGTAGGCTATGGTCCCTATGCGATACGCTTGGGCAATCCGCTTGGCGGTCTTTATGACTAACCTTGCGAATCCACGGTTACGCGCACAGGGTGACACGAATTGATGAACCACACTTACGCACGGTCCTACGTGTATGTCCTCCTCAAGCATGATGATGGCGCAGCCTACGATTTCGTCGTCAAGCCAAGCAATCATTTCCCAGCGGTCTACCCCAAACACCTGTTCCGCTAAGCGGTCTTGGTACTGCTTGGCGCTAGTCTGCTGTAGCTCGATTTGGTGTGCACGTATAGTGTCGGTATAAAGAAGCAGCGGGGATTGCTCCCCTGCTTCTCGCAGTGTGGTCTCAACCTCCCACACTTTGAACACGCTGACGTACCATGCTTAACACACGGCGCGCTCCTACCTGCTCACGTACAGCATTGTCAGTCTGGTTAGGAGTAGTGTTCTCAGGGAACATAGACTCTAACCATTCCATCTGCTTTTTAGTAAAGTAGGTATCGTGTAGTACCTTCTTAGTAGATACATCACTCATGCTTATATGTACTCCTATATCTATACCCGGTACATCTAGGATTCTTATTACTAGTATCCTAGTTCTCCTGTCCTGCGGCTGTATCTCTACGTCGTGTCGTTCTAAAGCGCGAACCATGGAAATGACGGGTTTGTATAACTGTAAACCCGTCGGTCTTAACTAAAGAAGAACTCGGAACTTAGAACGCCACGTACGTCCAGGGTTCCCTGTTTGGGAACTGCACCACTAGCGCTAGTCTGCCAAATGAAGTCGGCTAGGACGTTAGTACCGTCATAGAGTTCCACGAACGCCTCGCGTACTGCTACCGCCAGCTTAGGCACATCACAGGGGTGAGTACCAAAAGAGTCGTGAATGGCAACCATGTCCAAACCCGCTGCTTCCATTCGCAGGGCAGTGAACACCAAGTGTGTAGCGTCAAGCGAGTGCACTAGGTTGGGTGCTATGGCGTTCTGCATCGCGCGTATCCGCGTCCGCTCCGTTGCCTCCCGCACCATGATCTTGTGCTGCCCGCAGCTCTTGATGTCCACGCGCTTGATGTCGTACTCAAGGTAGTCATGCTGCACGAGGAAGCCGCTAGGTGCGCGCCACTCCATGCGCTCCCCGTTCTCCATCTGCCGTGCCACACCCTTAAGCCAGCGCATTGCCTCGGCCGCTGCGGGTACAGTGGTCTCCACACCAGAGAACAGGGCCTTGGCGGACACCATCGTACCCTTGATAGCGGAGCCAGCCACATCCACCAGCGCCGTGCGCTCGGCTTCCGTCAGCTCCTCGCGCACATCCATGGCCGTGCCCAACAGGGTTGCGCCGTACAGGTAAGTCATCACCGGAGTCTTGGCGAGCTTGCGCATGCGCTTGGAATCCCACTCACCGGTCATAGCGGTCCACCGCGCGCTCACGGGGTCGTCCACTTCAACTGCGAGTGCAGCGCGGGCGACATCCCCCACCTTGCGGTAGATGTCGCGCTTGGGGCCTTGCCCGTCACCGTTGGTGAGGTTGACAATCTCCCCGCCCACCGGGTCGCGGAGGGCCGCGCTAAAGTGCTGCAAGCCGGAGCATGTGGCGTCTTGGTGCACCACAATGCCGGTAGCGTACTTGGTGGGGTCACCGGAGCGGTACGCCTCGCGCAGCTCCCAGCACGCGGAGTACAGTTGCCACGGGTTGTCGTCCAGCATCCACACGTCCGGGAAGTCCTCGGGCTGGTCCAAGGCGCGCTCGAAGTCCGGCCAGTGTTGGTCCGTCCAGGCGGCGCGCTTGTCCATGCGCTCGCTGTCGTAACCCGCCGAGTTCGCAATGTGCACCTTGAGCCAGTACAGCCCCACCTCGCCCAACACCCGACGATGCGCGAAGTGCAGGCACGCCTTGCTGATGTCGCTGCCTTGCAGGTTCGGAGTGCCGCGATAGTACCAACGGCCTCGGGTGTCCATGTACACCGGGAAGTAGATGGGCCAGCCGGGCTTAAGCTCGTTCAGCGAGCGCACAAAGCCGCCTACCTCTGCCACGCGCCCGCGCCATTTACGCAGATCGTCGTAGTAGCGCACCATGTCCCGCTTCCACAACAGCATTGTCTCCAGCTCGTCCTCGGTGGCCTCCTCCTTTACCCAAGTCTCCGGGAACGGGAACTCAGGGGCCGTAGGGCGCGTTTTGGTGGGCACCCCTAGTACACCCCCACCGCTGTGCCATACGCGCGCCACGGCCTCTACCGTGGGCTGGTGCATGGTGTACGCGCGGGACTGCAAGTAGTTCGCGGTGGCGAACACCTTGGGCATCTTCTCAGCGGTGAACTCATCGCGCAGGCGGCGGCGCTCGCTGGCGCGGATACCCGCCAAGTGCATGAGCGGCAGCGCTGCTTTGCGCCGGGCGGTGAGGTAGCCACCGTCCGTCAGGGTGGTCCAGGGGTCCGGCTGGCAGCGCATGTAGCGTGTGCCGGTGTTCACCAGTTGGGCCACGTCTGACTCCGAGTACCCCAGCAGGAAGTCGTGGATGTCCTCCTCAAGCACGTAGTGGTTCAGCGTTCCCTGTGCGCCCACGCCGGACACCATGCGAATGATGCCCGCGTCCATAACGGCCTGGACGCCATAGCGCCCCACCTGAATGGCTTCCGTGTTCGTAAGGGCGGAATCTAGGTTCCCCTTCATGACTTCGGAGTACGCGAAGTTGTACACGCGGCGGATGTGCCCTGTGTCCGTAGTCCCCCGCTCCTTAAGCTGGTCCGTAACCTTCTGCATGTACAGCGGGTTCACGGCCTCGGCCTCGGCCACCTTAACCTCGGTCTCGTACAGGCGGCCCAGCGTACCCGCCAAGGACTGCACCGTCACGACGTTCTTTACCCCAGAGCGCCCGGGGCGGGTGCACAGGTTTATGCAGTGGCGCAGGGCCAGCACTGCGGCCACGTCCGTGGGGATCATCCGCAGCCAGCCTTTGTACTTGCCGCCAACGCCGCGCGTTCGCACGGCCTTGGCTTCGTCAATGGACGCACACACCTTGTCGTAGGCGTGCTTAAGCAGGCGTTGAACTCGCGGCAGGTCCATGTCGCCAGCCGCCGCGTCGGTGCGGAGCTGCGCTAACTTCTCGGCTGCTGCTGCGGCGTCCGTACTCTGCTCGAACTGGTACTGTAATTTCCGCAAGTCCATCGGGGCGGCGTCCTTAGATCATCTTGTTATAGGCACTCACAACGTCGGCGGTCAGCCGTCGCGCTTGGTCCGGGTAGTAGTCCCGGTACTCCGTCATCAGCATCGTGGCGCGTTCCACGTTGCCGCACTCCATTGCCGCGAACACTGACAGGCGGGCCTCGCGGTGCACGGTGGCCTCGCTGTCTTCAAATTGCAGGGTCATATGTTTCCTTGTAGTGTTCCCGGTACTGGCCGAGTAGCTTGGTGGCGACGTTGAGGGCTTGAAACTTCAAGTCCTGCACCGTGCCTTGATTGACCACGACGTAGATGGTGGTATCACCGAATTGAAGGCGCTGCTCTTGGCCGCCTCGTGCGAAGCCCTTGAGGATCAGCTCATCAAAGCGTTTGGCGAGTTGTTCGGAGGCGTGGTCGGCCACCTCCGCAGCGCCTGGCCGGTAGACGTGCACCCCGTAATCCATGCTGCGCACCTCGTTGTCGAAGCGCATATCACGGACGAGGGTGATGCTGTCACCAGCGGCCACCGCGTCACGGCGCACGCGGTCCAGAAACGCCGAGTCCTTGAAGTGCCGAACCACTTCCGTGCCCAGCAACTGCTGGTAGCGCCGTGGGCTGATTTCGTACACGTCCGAATCGCCGGGGCGTCCGTATTCTGCGTACACATTTCGGACACGCGGCAGGTAGTCGTCCAACGACACGCCAGCGTCCTGCAAGTGCACGGCCTTGTAGCACGTCACTGCACTGCGCAGCAGCGTGGCGTAAGGCACCACGGCGGGCACCTCCTTGGTCTCCCGCAGCTCCGGCCCAAACGCCTCCTCACTGGCCTGCTTGAGAGGCGCTGCAAAGCGCGTATCCCCAAGCTTGATGCCGAGACTGAGGAACGCCTCGCGCATGAGGTCTGCGGTGGTGTCCTTACCAGCGCCTGCGCGCCCTGAGAATCCTACGAACATTGCGCCTCCTTGAGTACGGTTAGTAGTGCGTCGTCCAGCAGCTCCAGCAGCGCCGCGTTGTCCTGCTCGGTCCAAGAGCACGGTACGTCAACAATAATGTGCACTTTGACCACGTACGCCGCAGCGTCCGCCCAACTGGCGCAGCCGGACACATCCCCGCCCAGGGCGCGAGCGGTGGCGTGGGCCACCGCGTGTACGGTACGCACCACGTCCGGGGAGGCTAGGTGCGCCGGGACGGAGACGGTGCGGGATAGCGTTTGGAAGCTAGCCATTACAGTTTCCCTACCCAGCGGCCCGCGCTGTCCAGCAGCATCGGCACGCTAACGGGTCGTCCGTTGAGAACCATCAAGCATCCGATGATGGGCTTTTTGCCGGTGTTCTGGCCGTACGCAAAGGCATACGATTTGCGGTCAATCAAGCAGCCGGTGTTGGCACCCCAATACAGGCGGTCAGACGACGCTGCGTACTCGGCCCCAAAGAGACCGTGTTCGTGACCCACCACGAGGTTGCATGCGTTGTGCGCAGCATCGGCCAGCAGAGTGCCGGACTTCTGATGGCGGAACAGCACGTCATTCATGGGCGTGGGTATGCGCCATTCGTAGGCCCAGGACCATCCCGGCGCACCGTGCTGCGGGAACAGGGTGTCACGGTAGGACTTGATCATTGCCACCGGGATGCCGCAGTGCTTGGCCTTTCGGTGGACCATGCTGCCGTGGTTGGAGTGCAGCACCAGCACCTCGGGGAAGTCCGAGTGCAGCTTGGACAGGAACTTGCGCGCCTTCTCCAGCTCCACGCCCGCGCTGTCCAGATTCGGATCGCTGTCGTGGAAGCTCATGGCGTGGTAGTCCACCTCGTCCCCGATCTGTACCACGAGGTCCGGGTTGAACTGGTCTCGCACTGCGCGCAAGAACGGCAGGATGTCGGGGTGGTGGTAGGGCGCGTGGATGTCGCCGATCACCATGATGGCCTTGGCCTCATCGGGGATAAAGCCGTAGTCCCCGAGGTCGTCGCCCGGCTGCGGGTTCCGCAGCACGCGCTTGACCGCCAGCTGCTTGTCGGTCTTGGCGAAGTTGAAATCGTTGGCGAACCACTGCCGCCAATGCCGCACGTTCTGGCGGCTGATGGGCTTGCCGCATGCCTTGCTGTACGCGGCGGCGGCGTCCTTGTTGCTGGGATTGTTGTGTAGGATGGCCGCGTGTTGCTCGCGGGTAAAGAGTCGGATGAGTGAGCCGCGCATGTGTTCCTTAGGGGTTGTTGCGGTTGAGGGCCTGCACCTTGAGTTCCAAGGTAACAGTGCGATGGAGACGACTCGCTGTATTCTCAGCCACCACATACGCCGTCAACACCCCGGAGTCATTAACCTCCAAGGTGTACTCAGGGTACGCGGCGGCCAGGGTGGTGAGCACTTCGTCACGCTGGGCATATAGTGTCGGTGTAAGCGCCACCGCAAACATGAATACCTGCGCCATGCCTAGTCCCACTTCAACGGCTGCTGCATGTCCAGCGTAATGACGCGGTGCGTGGGGAACTTGACGCGCAGCGCCTCAACGCGGCCCGCGCTGTCCTGCTCGATGTTCCGCGTGATGGTCACGAGGCCGTTGCCGATGTCGTTCAAGCACTCCGGCGTAGCATGCAGCCCCTCGCTGTCCACCCAGCACTGGTTAATGCAGGCGTCGAACAAGCGCACTTGCTGCAAGCCCGTGCGGGGTTGTTCGCGGTAGCGAATGAAGTCCATGAGGCCCGCCTTGAACACGTAATCAATGCGCGCCTCCGTCTCGGAGTTGTACGTTGCGTACTCCTCCAACTTGATTTCGCGCCCCGACCCGAACACCGCAACCTGCTCCGCATTCTCTGCGGCTACAACCTTCAACAGCCTTTCGCGCACGGCGTCGTAGTCCAACGCCGGGGTGTAGTCCCCGATAATGCAGAAGTCGTAGTCACGGGGACTGCGGCCCATGAGAACGTCGCGCACCGCGCCGCCCGCCAGGATCAACTCGTCATTCAGGCCGGTCATTTCGCGGCCGTGGGCCAGCACGTCCCGTAGGCGGCGGATGGCGTCTTGTTGTTGGGGAATAAGGTTCATCACTTGTCCTTGTTTAGGACCGCCAAGCGGCGGGCCGCAGCCGTCATGGCGCGGCGGGTCTTTGCCTTGAGCTTCGCCTTTTGAGCGCGCTCCTCCGGGGTCTTGTGCATGTAGTACATGAGGCCCGTACCGGGCTTGCGGTAGTAAGCCACAAGCCGCTCTAGCCACGCATGCACGCCCGCCTTGTTGCCGAGGCCGTAGCCGCCCCAGCGCGCCACAGCGTTGAACACCTTGCCCTCCGCGCCGTTGCAGCCCCGGCACAGCACACCCCGGATTTCCCCGGAGTCGTGGTCGTGGTCAATCACGCCCTCTTTCGGCACCTTGAAGTCGATGGGGTTGGCGCACAGCGGACACTGCCCGCCCTGCTCCTCATCGTGATGTTTCATACTCCAGGGCCTCATAGCGGTTCGCGCTAGCGGCCTCAGCCGTCGTATACCAGCCTGGGCGAGCGAAGCACTCGGCAAGGTAGGCACGATTGGCGTCAGTGATTTCAAGTCCATTCAGGTAGCTCCATGCGCTGTCGGTCGGGCTGCGCAGCATCCACAACATCCAGGCTTCGGGTAAGGGGTTTTGGCCGATGGCCCGGTATGCGTCCAGCACGAAGTCCGCGCACTCCGCCTCGGTACGAAGCTCTGCGAGTGCAGCCAGTGCCCGCACCGGCCCCGCGTCCTGGCCGTTCAAAGACAGGATGCCCTTGACGTGATCTGCGCTGTCGCCGGTCAGCATCTGCGACCAAAAGAACTTGCGGCCGTGCCCGTGAATCGCCATACCGCCTGATGGGCGGGTGTACATCCACACATCCCCGTAGGTGTCGCCGGGTTGCAGCGTCAGGATGTTCCCCTTGTACGAGTCGTAGTAGGGGAAGGGCGTTTGGCGCAGGTCTTTGTCCTCGCTCCACATCAACCCGGAATCCTGATAGATGTAGGCGTCGTGCATGAGGCCGTCGTCCGCCTCAAGCATCCGGTGCGAGTGCACCGTGTAGTCCGGGATTTGGTTCTCCGGTTGCGCCAGGGCGCGGCGCAAGGGCTCCAACAGCGCAGGCTTGGCCTTCTTACCGTTGGCTCGGTTCTCCTGATACTCCCACGCACCGTGCACCATGTGACGGCCCGACTTAAGCGAGCGCTCGTCAGTTAGGTGCACCCGTGCCGCATCGCAACCAAGCAGGAACATCTGCTCCAGCACCTTCTGGTGGAAGCGCTTGATCGCGGTGGGCAAGGTCTTTACGGTGGCGGCCGCCGCATAGGCCGGGCCATCCCCATCCAGTAGGAGGGTACGGCCAGCCTTGCGGGGTTCGTAATGCGCGGGGAGGTCCGAGACATCAACCCCGCAGACGATCACGCCGTAACGCCGGGGATCGCCAGGGCAGCGGGGGCAGCTACCGGGGCCACCACGGCCGCGTCAGAAGGGGACATCACCGGAGTCGAAGCTACCGCAGCGGTCGGCGCAACCACCTGGGCGGGGGCAACTTGGGCAACGGTAGCTGCCGATTGCGCCAAAGGGGCGGCCACCACTGCGGCCGGGGCTGCGACAGGGGCCGCCACAGGGGCTACAGCAGCCACAGGCGCGGCGACGGGTGCGACGGTAGGGGCAGGTGCCACAACAGCAGCCGGGGCCGCCTCGGGGGCCACAGAGGCCGGGGGCGCAACGCCCGCCGACGTGTTGGTTTCGGCGGGTTCCGGCTCGCGCACTTCCTGCGGTAGACCCGGGATGCCGCCCAGCATCGTCTGCAACGGACTGCCCACGAAATTCGTAGCGGCCATGCAACGGCGTTGCAGGTAGTTCTTGGACTCGGCGGGCTGGATAAACTTGCC
>Ga0247819_10002193_pt1 | contig 10180 bp, 10 predicted proteins | sample 13C_Xylose_Day6_FD_193428 | JGI IMG/M metagenome (GOLD analysis project Ga0247819, IMG submission 193428) | Soil microbial communities from agricultural site in Penn Yan, New York, United States - 13C_Xylose_Day6 | ecosystem: Environmental > Terrestrial > Soil > Agricultural land | place: USA... | reverse complement strand
ACAGGACCGTCAGAACACGTACTCCATCAGGTCCGTGCCGAGCGTGCGGAAAGACTCGTGCGCGCGCAAGCGGTGTGTGATCGACAGGTCGTCGAAGCAGACGATGAGCGCGTAGGACACTCCTGCTCGCGGACCCGCGAGAACGCCCGCCTCGACACGGATGCCGGCATCCTGACCGGTCTTGTTGATGAAGAGCAGCCCGTGCTCGTCGTTCTCGTGATCGAACGGGTCGAGCCCGGTCGCCGAGGCGACCAGCGACAGGTCGTGGTTCAGGCTCAGCCACTCGGCGACCTGCGCGCTGACCCCCGCCGAGACCGCCTGCGAGTTCACGAGCGCCGCGAACACGTCGGCGAGCTCGCGCGCAGATCCGAGGGCGAAGTGCGGAGCGTCGTCGGGACCGCGCTCGTCGCGGAACCGGTCCAGCAGCGCCGAGTGCGACATGCCGAGCAGCTCGATGCGGGCTCGCACGGCCGGCAGGCCGACCCGCTCGATCAGCGCGTTGGCGGCCAGCGCGTCGCCGGTCGCGGCGGTGAGCACGGCGAGGTCGGCCAGCGGCAGTGCCGGCGCCTTCAGGTGCTGCCACACGCCCGCCACCGTCACCGGTTCGAGCGAGGATTTGTCGATGATCTCGAGCGGATCCAGCTCGCCCGACTCGAAGCCGGCGGCGACCTCGATCAGCAGCGGCACGACGCCGAGCCCCGCGACGGGCAGGGTCACGAAGTCGTCGCCCGCCAGCACCGTGGTGCCCCGGTCGAGATCCGTGATGCGCACCGAGACGCGCGCGCCGGTCGCGGCGAGCTCGTCGAGCGCCTTCAGCGTCGATGTGAATGATCTGCGTCCGACCGCGGCGCGCCGCGGCAGTCGTCTGTTGCTTCGTCGCGACCCCCGCAGCGACTCCGCGTCCCGTTTGGGCTCAGGGGCAATGCCCACCAGGGTTCCTTCCTGCGTCAGGGGGAATGAGGGATGCGCCTTCTTCGCACGCGGAACGTGCATCGGATGGCGAGTGTTCTGTTGGTGATTCGGGATGCCGCGCACGGCCGGGTGACTGGCGCGGGGTGTGTCACCAGATGGTGACGCGTTTGTCGGTGTCGAGCCAGAGCTCATCCGACTCCGTCACATCGAACGCATCGTAGAACGCGTCGATGTTGCGGACGATCTGATTGCAGCGGAATTCGTTCGGCGAGTGCGGGTCGATCGTCAGCAGGCGGATGGTCTCGGCATCCCGCCCCTTCTGCTGCCAGATCTGCGCCCACGACAGCAGCAGCCGCTGCAGGCCGGTGTAGCCGTCGATCACGGGCGCCGCTTCGCCGTTCAGGGACAGCTCATACGCCTTGATCGCGATGCCGAGCCCACCGAGGTCGCCGATGTTCTCGCCGATCGTGAGGGCTCCGTTGACCTTGTTCTCTTCGGGCAGGCCGCGCGGCACGAGTGCGTTGAACTGCTCGATCAGCACGCTCGTGCGCTCCTCGAAGGCGGTGCGGTCGGCATCGGTCCACCAGTCGCGGAGCGACCCGTCGCCGTCGAAGCGGCTGCCCTGGTCGTCGAAGCCGTGGCCGATCTCGTGACCGATCACCGCGCCGATCCCGCCGTAGTTGGCCGCGGCGTCGCGGTCGGCCTCGAAGAAGGGATGCTGCAGGATGGCCGCCGGGAACACGATCTCGTTCATGAGCGGGTTGTAGTACGCGTTGACGGTCTGCGGCGTCATGTACCACTCGTCGCGATCGACCTCGCCGCCGATGCGGCCGATCTGCCGGTCATGCTCGTGGATGTGCGCGCGCCGCACATTGCCGACAAGGTCGAGCGCGTCGATCTCGAGCGCGGAGTAGTCCCGCCACTTGACCGGGTAGCCGATCTTCGGCGTGAAGGCGTCGAGCTTGGCGAGCGCCCGCTCGCGCGTCTCCGCAGTCATCCACTCGAGCTCGGCGATGCTCTGCCGGTACGCCTCGATCAGATTCGCGACGAGCTCGTCCATCGCGGCCTTCGACGCCGGCGGGAAGTGCCGCTCGACGTACACGCGGCCGATCGCCTCGCCCATCGCGGCCTCGGACAGGCCGACGCCGCGCTTCCAGCGCTCGCGGTTGACCGGAACACCGGTGAGCTGCGTGCCGTAGAACGCGAAGTTCTCGTCGACGAAGGGGTCGGACAGGAATGCGGCAGCACCGTGCACGATGCGGAAGCGCACCCATGCCTTCCAGTCCTCGAGGCGCTCCGGCACCAGCAGCGATCCGAGCCCCTCGAAGAAGCTGGGCTGGTACACGTTCGCCTCGGCGAAAGCCTCTTCGCGGCCGGGAGCGGTGCCCTCGAGCCACGGACGCAGATCGACCCCGGCGAGCGCGGTCACCTCGTCCCAGGACTTCAGGTTGTACGTCGCGACCGCGTCGCGGCTCTTGACGTTGTCCCAGTGGTGCGTGGCGACCTCGGTCTCGAGCGCGAAGATGCGATCGGCGGATGCCGCGGCGTCGGGCAGACCGGCGAGGTCGAGGATCCGCTCGATGTGTCCGCGGTACGCGGTGCGCACCGCGTCGAAGTTCTCGAGCCGGTAGTAGCTCTCGTCGGGCAGCGACAGGCCGCCCTGCACGAGGAAGGGCACGTAGCGCTGCGGGTTGCCCGGGTCGGGCTCGACGAACAGGCCGATCAGCCCGCCGATCCCGTCGCGCTCGAGTTCGCCGAGCGTGCGCAGCAGCGCTGGGATCGAGTCGATCGCGTCGGCACGGGCGAGCTGCTCGGTCAGCGGTGCGGCCCCGAGCTCGTTGATGCGCTCGGTGTCCATGAAGCTCGTATAGAGATCGCCGATCTTGCGCGACTCGGTGCCGGGCTCGGCATCCCGCGTCTCTTCGACGATCGCGAGGACGTCCTTCTCGGCCTGCTCGGCGATGAGGTGGAACGAGCCCCAGCGGGCCTTGTCCTCGGGGATCTCGGTGCGGTCGAGCCAGGCGCCGTTGACGTGGCGGAAAAGGTCATCCTGGGGGCGGATCTCAGCACTGAGCTCGTCGAGCGCGAGACCGGATCGGGAATCGGTCATTCGTACAGGATATGCGTCGGCCGGGTTCGCCATGCACCGTCCGGGGAACTCCTCATGTGCTGTTCAGACTCGTACGCTCGAAGGGTGTCGACCCCCTCCCGAACGCTGAACCGCGACATCCTGCGGCTCGCCGTGCCCGCACTCGGGTCACTCGTCGCGGAGCCGCTGTTCCTGATCGTGGACTCGGCGCTCGTCGGCCATCTCGGGGTCACTCCGCTCGCCGGCCTGGGCATCGCCTCGGCGGTGCTGCAGACGATCGTCGGGCTCATGGTGTTCCTCGCCTATGCGACCACCCCGGCCGTCGCACGCCGGTTCGGGGCCGGCGATCCGACCCGGGCAGTCTCGGTCGGTATCGACGGCATGTGGCTCGCGCTCGGCATCGGCGCGATCCTCGCGCTGGCCGGCTACCTGACCACGCCGTTCCTGGTCGGGCTGTTCAGCGCCTCGCCGGAGGTCGCGCGGGATGCCGAGACCTACCTCGGCATCTCGATGTGGGGTCTGCCCGCGATGCTGATCGTCTTCGCGGCCACCGGCCTGCTGCGCGGCATGCAGGACACCGTCACGCCGCTGTGGATCGCCGGACTCGGCTTCGGTGCGAACGCGCTGCTCAACTGGCTGTTCATCTACGGCTTCGGCTGGGGCATCGGCGGCTCCGCGTTCGGCACGGTCGTCGCGCAGTGGGGCATGGTGGCCGCATATGTCGTGGTGATCGGCAGACTCGCCCGGACGCACTCCGCCTCCGTGCGCCCGCATCGCGAGGGCGTGCGCGGGTCGGCGCGCTCTGGCGGATGGCTGTTCCTGCGCACCTTGACGCTGCGCGCCGCGCTGCTGGCGACGGTGTTCGTCGCGACCGGGCTCGGCACCGAGGAGCTCGCCGGGTGGCAGGTCGCGTTCACGATCTTCTCGACCGCCGCGTTCGCCCTCGACGCGCTCGCGATCGCCGCCCAGGCGCTGATCGGCAAGGGGCTCGGGGCCGGTGACACCGGTGGGGTGCAGCGCACGCTGGGCCGCACCGTGTCGTGGGGCGCGTGGTTCGGGGTGATCGTCGGCGCGGTGATCGGGGCCCTGTCGGGTGTCATCGGGCTGCTGTTCACCGGGGACGCCTCGCTGGCCGCCCTCATTCAGCCGGCGCTCATCGTGCTCGCCGTGGCGCAGCCCGTCTGCGGAGTGGTCTTCGTGCTCGACGGGGTGCTGATCGGGGCGGGGGATGCGAAGTACCTCGCGATCGCCGGAGTCCTGAACCTCGTGCCCTTCGTGCCCGCGCTCATCGTGCTCGCGGTGCTGAGCGTGGGCGGCGCAGCCGGGCTCGCGTGGCTCGCGGTCGCCTTCTTCGGGGTCTACATGCTCGCGCGGCTCGCGACGCTCGGCTGGCGCGTCCGCGGCGCCGCCTGGATGACCGCCGGGGCGTAGGGTTTCAGGCCCAGCGGCGGCACCACTCGTACATCACGACCGCCGCCGCTGCCGACGCGTTGATCGAGCGGGTCGAGCCGTACTGCGTGATCTCGACGGTTCCGGATGCCGCCGCCAGCGCCTCCGGCGAGAGGCCAGGCCCCTCCTGACCGAACAGCAGCACGCAGCGCTCGGGCAGGTCGGCGCTGTCGACGGGCACAGCTCCCGGCAGGTTGTCGACCGCGATGACGGGGATGCCGGCATCCCTCGCCCATTCGGCGAAGGCCGCGACGTCCTCATGGTGCCGGACGTGCTGGTAGCGGTCGGTGACCATCGCGCCGCGCTTGTTCCACCGGCGCTTGCCGATGATGTGCACTTCGGCGGCCAGGAACGCGTTCGCGCTGCGCACGATCGAGCCGATGTTCATGTCGTGCTGCCAGTTCTCGATCGCGACATGGAACGGATGCCGCCTCCCGTCGAGGTCGGCCACGATCGCGTCCATGCGCCAATAGCGGTACTCGTCGACGACGTTGCGGGTGTCGCCGTTCGCGAGGAGATCCGGGTCGAGGCGCGGGTCCACCGGCCAGGACTCCGGCCCTCCCGGCCACGGACCGACCCCGTGCGACAGCGCGGGCTCCCGGTGCACCTCGGGCTCGGCGGGGGTCTCGGCGGTCACCGGTTCAGGCTACTGGGAGCGGCACGGGAGGAGATGTGCACCAAGGAGGAGGAGGAGCCCGGAACCGGTCCTCCGACCTGCACATCCCCTCCCGGTCTCCACGCCGATCACGGAAACATGCGGCCGGATATTTCGGTCGACCGAAAACAGAGCTATGGTTTCGGTGTGCCGAAAACTGCCGTCGACGTCGATGTCACCGGCCGCGCGCCGCGCACGACCGCGCGGCTTGCGTGGCTGATCGGGCCTGCCCTCGTCGCGGGCGTCGCCTACCTCGACCCCGGCAACGTCGCGAGCAACATGACTGCGGGCGCGCGCTACGGCTACCTGCTGGTGTGGGTGGTCGTGCTCGGCAACATCATGGCGTGGCTCATCCAGTACCTCTCGGCCAAGCTCGGGATCGTCACCGGCAAGAGCCTGCCCGAGACCCTGGGCCACCGCATCCGCAATCCCTGGGCGCGCCGCGCGTACTGGCTGCAGGCCGAGCTCGTCGCGATGGCGACCGACATCGCCGAGGTCATCGGCGGTGCCGTCGCGCTGAACCTGCTGTTCGGCATCCCGCTGCTGTGGGGTGGGGTGATCACGGGCACCGTCTCGATCGTCCTGCTCATCGTGCAGTCGCGGCGGGGTCCGCGCACGTTCGAGTTCGTCGTGATCGGGCTCGTCGCGATCATCGCGATCGGCTTCACGTTCGGCGTCTTCATCGCCCCGCCGGACGCCGGATCGGTCGTCGCGGGACTGGTCCCCCGATTCGAGGACACCGGATCGGTGCTGCTCGCGGCATCCATTCTCGGCGCGACGATCATGCCGCACGCGATCTACGCGCACAGCGCGCTCGCCCGCGACCGATTCGCCCCGATCGCGGCGGGCCGACCCGAGGTGTTCCAGGCCACCGAAGAGTCCACGCTCGAGCGCAACACCCGCAAGAACGGCGAGCTCGAGGAGCAGCGCGGCATCTCGACGCCGCGGCTGCTGCGCGCCACCAAGTGGGACGTGAGCATCGCGATGCTGATCGCGGGCACCGTCAACCTCTGCATCCTGCTGCTCGCCGCGGCCAACCTCGCGGGCGTCGAGGGCACCGACACACTCGAGGGTGCGTACGCTGCGCTGAGCGCGGGGATCGGACCGGTCGTGGCGACCCTGTTCGCGGTCGGCCTGCTCGCGAGCGGCCTGGCCTCGACCAGCGTCGGCGCATACGCGGGCGCCGAGATCATGCACGGCCTGTTGCACGTGCGCATCCCGCTCATCGCCCGCCGGCTCGTCACGCTGATCCCGGCGCTGGTCATCCTGGGGATCGGCGTCGATCCCACCCTCGCCCTGGTGCTGAGCCAGGTCGTGCTGTCGTTCGGCATTCCGTTCGCCCTGATCCCACTGGTCGTGCTCACCGCGCAGCAGCGCACGCTGGGCGAGTTCCGCAACCGGCTGCTGACGACCGCTGCGGGGGTGGCGGCATCCGTCTTCCTGATCGCGCTCAACGGCGTGCTGCTCTGGCTCGTGCTCACGGGCGCGTGAGCCCACGAGCGTCTCGAGCCCGGCCGGTACCCTGAACGCGTGCCTTCCTCCGCCGCGGTCGACGACTATCTGAAGACGATCTACCACCACACCGAGTGGCAGGACGATCGCATCACGCCGTCGCAGCTGGCCGCCGAGTTGGGACTCGCCCCGTCGAGCGTCACCGAGATGGTGCAGAAGCTCGCCGCGCAGGGGCTCGTGACCCACCGCCCCTACGGCCCGATCGCCCTCACCTCGGCCGGAGAGCACCGCGCGGCATCCATCATCCGCCGTCATCGCCTGATCGAGACCTGGCTGGTGCGCGAATTCGCCTACTCGTGGGACGAGGTGCACGACGAAGCCGAGGTGCTCGAGCACGCGTTGAGCGACCGACTCCTCGAGGGCATCGACGCTCGTCTGGGTCGGCCCCGGTTCGACCCGCACGGCGACGCGATTCCGGATGCCGCGGGCGAAGTGCACCGCGAGCCCTTCGTGCTGCTCGCCGACGCCGCGCCGGGCCATACCGGCCGCGTTCTGCGCGTGAGCGATCGCGACCCCGAGCTGCTGCGCGCCGTGGAGGCAGCCGGCGTCGCCGTCGGAGCCGCGGTGACGGTGACGGATGCCGCATCCCTGCGCATCGCCGGCGATGACGTTCCGCTGCCCACCGCCGCCGCAGGGGCGGTCTGGCTCAGCGCCTGACTCCTCGTCGACGACAGCGTGGCCGTCGGGAGCCGTCAGGCCTTCGCGCGCGCCGCCGCGGCGAACGGCCAGCGCACGCCGGTGGCGTCTTCGCACACGCCCCACAGCCGATCGGCGATCTCAGGATCCCGGGTGATCTTCGACGCTCTGCCCCGATGCGGCTCGCCGCTGGCCACGCGCCGCGGACCCCAGAACTCGCCACCCTCGATCTCGGGATCGACGAGTGCGCGCACGAGCGTCCACGCACCGCGCTCCTTGGACTGCGTGATCGCGAACTGCAGGTTGTCGGCGAACCGAGTGAGCCTGGTCGGGCTGTTCACCCCGACGATGCCGGGCGTGCGGCCGCTCGTCGAGTACCCCGGGTGTGCGACGACGCTGGTGACCGGTACGCCCGCGACGCGCAGGCGGCGGTCGGCTTCGAAGCCGAGAGCCGCAGTAGCCACTTTCGACTGCACGTAAGCGCGCCAGCCGCTGTACTCGTCGAGCAGCTGCGGATCGACCGGGTCGTACTTCCACATCGAGGTCGACATGCTCCCCAGCCACACCATGCGACCGGATGCCGCCGCCAGCGTCGTCAGCAGCGCTCCGGCGAGCGCGAAGTGACCGAGCACGTTCGTCGCGAAGACGACTTCGTTCCCGTCGCCGGTGGTCTCACGCTGCTTCGGCGGGTGCACGATCCCCGCGTTCAGCAGCAGCCCATCGAGCGCACCGCGGCCGCCGATCGTCGCGGCCGCGGCGCGCACCGAACCCAGGTTGCTCGTATCCAGAAGCAGCGTCTCGACCCGGTCTGCGGCATCCGGATTGCGGCGTCGCAGGGCGGCGCGCGCCGCCATCAGCCGGTTCGGGCTGCGGCCGGTCATGTACACCCGTGCACCCGCCCCCACCAGCTGCTCGCTGGAGAAGAATCCCAGGCCCGCATTCGACCCCGTGACCAGGTAGGTGCGACCGGACAGGTCGGGAAGCCGCTCGGGGTCCCACGCCTGCTTTCGTGCCACGTCTTCGACCCTAAGCCGCTTGAGGACCACCTTCGGCGCGGCGCTCAGAAGTCGCGAGGAGTTCGCCGTCGGGCGCGGTCGGCGGGTCTGGCCCGGCGGATAGGCTGAGCCCATGCGGACCCGCGCCGACATCGAATGCTGGTTGACCGATATGGACGGCGTGCTCGTCCACGAGAACACCCCCGTTCCCGGGGCGGCCGCGCTGCTGCAGCAGTGGCGCGACCAGGGAACCCCGTTCTTGGTGCTGACGAACAACTCGATCTTCACGCCCAGGGATCTCTCGGCACGTCTCCGCTCGTCCGGGCTGGTGGTGCCCGAGGGGGCGATCTGGACCTCGGCGCTCGCGACCGCGGACTTCCTGCACAGCCAGGCACCCGGAGCGAGCGCCTTCGTCATCGGCGAGGCCGGTCTCACGACGGCGCTGCACGAGGCCGGCTTCATCATGACCGAGACCGATCCGGACTACGTCGTGGTCGGCGAGACGCGCAACTACTCGTTCGAGGCGATCACCAAGGCGATCCGCTTCATCGCGGCCGGCTCGCGCTTCATCGCGACGAACCCCGATGCGACCGGGCCCTCGGTCGACGGCGTGCTGCCGGCCACGGGGGCGATCACCGCGCTCATCACGAAGGCGATCGGCAAAGAGCCTTACATCGTCGGCAAGCCGAACCCGATGATGTTCCGTTCGGCCCTGAACCGCATCGGCGCGCATTCCGAGAACACGGGCATGATCGGCGACCGCATGGACACCGACATCGTCGCCGGCATCGAGGCCGGCCTGCACACTGTGCTCGTGCTCACCGGCATCAGCGACGCCGCCGAGATCGAGCGGTACCCGTTCCGACCCGACGAGGTGCTCGACTCGGTCGCCGACCTGCTGTCGGATGACCCGATCGAGGCCGAAGAGGTGGACATCCTCTGATGGGCGCCCTCGACGACGGTGAGCGCGTACTGGCGCCGGATGCCGAAACCTGGCGCTCGTGGCTCGAGGAGAACCACCGCACCTCGACGGGTGCCTGGCTCGTGCGGGCTCGTCCAGGGTCGGACCTCGAGGTCGTGGGGTACGAGGACGCGATCCTGCACGCGCTGTGCTTCGGCTGGATCGACGGGCCGGTACGCAGCTTCGACGAGCGCATCGGGGGTCTCTGGTTCGCGCCGCGACGCCCGTCGAGCGGGTGGGCGGCGACGAACAAGGCCCGGCTGATCCTGCTCGAGGAACGCGGGCTCATGGCCGAGGCCGGCATCCGCGCCGTCGAAGTGGCGAAGGCGAACGGCTCCTGGACAGTGCTCGACAACGCCGAAGCGCTGCGCGAACCCGACGATTTCGCGGCCGCGCTGGATGCCGACCCCGTCGCGCGGGCCGCATGGGATGCCTTCCCGCCGTCGGCGCGAAAGTTCGGCATCGGCGCGATCGACGCCGCACGCCGACCCGAGACGCGTGCGGCGCGCATCGCGAAGACCGTGGCGGATGCGGCCGCCGGAAAGAGGCCCCTATGACCGAGTTCGAGCAGACTCTGCTGTTCGCCGCGACCGGAATCGTGCTGCTCGGTTCGCTCATCGTGTTCGTCTGGCAGTACCTGCGCAATAACCGCAAGGACTGACGCCGCAGCATTCCGTCCGCGAGCGCTACTCACAATGGCGAGCGCGGTCGACTCTTCGATAGCGCTCGCCATTGTGAGTGGCGGTCGGCGGGATCATTGGGGCGAGAGACCCAGGTCGTCGAGGTCGATCGCGGCGAGCCACCGGAGGCCCTCGGCCTCGACGGCGGCCTGCGCGCCGGTCTTGCGGTCGACGATCACCGCGACCGCGATGGGCTCGGCGCCCTCGCGGCGCAGGGCCTCGACGGCCTTGAGCGCGGACTGACCCGTCGTCGAGGTGTCCTCGAGCACGACGACCCGCTTGCCCGCGACG
>Ga0247819_10002192_pt1 | contig 10181 bp, 8 predicted proteins | sample 13C_Xylose_Day6_FD_193428 | JGI IMG/M metagenome (GOLD analysis project Ga0247819, IMG submission 193428) | Soil microbial communities from agricultural site in Penn Yan, New York, United States - 13C_Xylose_Day6 | ecosystem: Environmental > Terrestrial > Soil > Agricultural land | place: USA... | reverse complement strand
GTGGCGGCCGGCGAGCGAAGCGAGCAGCTTGCCGACCTCGACAGAGCCCGTAAACGAAATCTTCTTCACCTCAGGGGCCGCCAGCAGCGTCTCGGAAATATGCGACGACGATCCCCAGACAATGTTGAGGCAACCGTCTGGCAGCCCCGCCTCCTGCATGAGCCGGCCGATCGCGACCGAGGAGGAGGGCGATTCCGCCGGGCCTTTCAGAATGATCGTACAGCCGCTCGCCAGGGCCGCCACGACTTTGCGTAGCGCCTGGCTGAAAGGGAAGTTCCAGGGGGTAAAGGCAATGCAGACGCCGACGGGCTCGCGGGTGACCACCTGTTGCACACGCGGATCGCGCGAAGGGACAAGGCGACCGTAAATGCGTCGCGCCTCCTCCGCGTGCCAATCGGCGTGGTCGGCCGCGAATCGAATCTCTCCGATTGCTTCTGCAAGCGGTTTTCCCTGGTCCATCACCATGCTTCGGCCGATGTCTTCGACATGCTTGCGGGCGAGTTCGGCGAAGCGGCGCAGAACCTGTCCGCGGTCAAGCGGCGAGCGGTCTTTCCAGCTATCGAATGCACGCTGCGCGGAGGCGACGGCCGCCGCGAGATCGACGTCAGTAGCATGGGGCAAATGGCCGATGAGCGTACCGCTGGCAGGTTCGATGACCGCGTCCCGCCGCTCGGTCTCATAGATCCAGCGGCCGTCGATCAGCATGCCGAGCCGTTCATAACAATGTGGCGGACGGTTGGAGATGGCGATCTGCGGCATCACGCGATGTAGCCTTGGCTGCGCGCCCACGAAAGCGTGTCGTCGAGGGCCAGCTGCATGCGGGTCATGAGATCGTCGATCTGCATCTTAGAGATGATCATGGCCGGGCATAGGCTCACCATGTCGCCAAGACCGCGAGTAAGGACGCCGCGCTCGGTTGCGAACTTGCCGGCATGGTTGGCGACCTGCCAGGCGGGCGGAAAGTTCTCCTTCGTTCCCTTGTCCTTGACGAATTCGAGGCCGGCCACAAGACCAACACCGCGGGCCTCACCGATCAGCGGGTGTTCGCCAAGCTTGCGAATGCCCTGCTGGAAGCGCGAGCTGACGGCGCGGACGTGGGAGACTATGTCGGTTTCCTGGTAAATCGTCAGTGCCTCCAGCGCGACGGCGGCCGCGACTGGATGACCGCCATAGGTGAAGCCGTGCGAAAAGGTGCCGATCTTGCGGCTCTGGTCGACGAGGACGTCCGCGATCTTCGCGTTGATCATCAGCGCAGAGATCGGCATGTAGGCGGCCGAAAGCTGTTTTGCGCAACTGATCATGTCCGGGTTCAGTCCGTAGGTTTCTGACCCGAACATGTTGCCGGTACGCCCGAAACCGCAAATGACTTCGTCTGCGACCAGAAGGATATCGTACTTCTTCAGGACCGCCTGGAGCTTTTCGAAATAGGTCTTCGGCGGTGTGATCACTCCCCCAGACACCATGACCGGTTCGGCAAAGAACGCCGCCACCGTTTGCGGGCCCTCTTCAAGTATCATTGCCTCAAGGTTGCCGACTAGCCGGGTCGCAAAGTCCTCCTCGCTCTCGCCGGGTTCGGCAAACCGCCAGTAGTGCGGGCAGTCAGTGTGCAGGATATTGGCGATCGGCAGATCGAAATCGCGATGATTGAACGGCAGGCCCGTGAGGCTGGCGGTGGCGACCGTTACGCCATGGTAAGCCTTGCGGCGCGAAATGATCTTCTTCTTCTCAGGTCGTCCGACCGCATTGTTATAGTACCAGACAAGCTTGATCGCCGTGTCGTTTGCCTCGGAGCCGGAGCCGGCGAAGAAGACCTTCGACATCGCAACTGGGGCCATTTCAAGCAGCTTCTCGGCGAGACGGATGCCCGGTTCCGTCGATTTGTGGGCGAAGGAATGGTAAAATGGCATCGTCTTCAATTGCCGCGTCGCCGCTTCCACCAGTCGCTGCTCACTGAAACCGAGACCGGCGCAGAAGAGGCCCGCGAGACCTTCGATGTAGCGCTTGCCTTCATCATCGATCACGTAGATCCCTTCGCCGCCAGTGATTACATGCGGCCCCACCTCCTGGTGAACCGCAAGGTTGGTGTAGGGATGGACGAGGCTTTGCCGGTCCAGGGTGTGGAGGGAGTTTGGGCGGTCGTTCATGGCAGGCTCCAGGGTATGCTTGAATTGCTTGGCGATTGTCAGGCGATGACGTGCACGTCTTCGCTACGCCAGGTGACGTGGCACTCCGAGGCGCCGTCGAGTCTTCGTGCATCGACGCCGGGCACGCGCATGCGGATCGCTTGGGTGCCGAGCTTGCCGACGACCAGAAGGTTGTCGCCGTAGTTGATGGTGCTGTCGATCTTCATCGCCTGGCGCCCAGCCTCCGCCCGGACAGCGAGACGGATCATTTCCGGACGCAGCAGCAGCTCGGCCTTGGTGTTTCGGTCGCCACCTGCAGCCTTCGTGTCGACGACGCCGACTGGCGTCTCGAAACGGCCACCGCCAAGCGAAGTGGCGGCAATGATGTTGCTGTCGCCGATGAAGGAGGCGACGAAGCGGCTCTTCGGCGCGAAATAGATCTCGTTCGGAGTGCCGACCTGCTCGATGCGTCCCCCTTTGAAAACGGCGATCCGGTCCGACATGGTCATGGCCTCGGACTGATCGTGGGTGACATAGACCATGGTGACGCCGAGATCGCGGTGGATGCGCTTCAACTCCACCTGCATGTGCTCGCGCAGCGCCTTGTCGAGTGCGCCGAGCGGTTCGTCGAGCAGAATAACATCTGGCTGGAAGACGAGCGCCCGTGCAAGGGCTACGCGTTGTTGCTGGCCCCCGGATAGCTCGGAGGGGACACGTTTCTCGAAACCCTGCAGGCCGACCTTCGCCAGCGCCTCGCGCGACCGGCGGTCCTTCTCCGCCCTCTCCACGCCCCGCATGCGCAAGGGGAAGGCGACGTTGTCGGCAATCGTCATGTGCGGGAAGAGCGCGTAGTTCTGGAAGACCATACCGATGTTGCGCTTGTGCGGCGGTAGTTTGTCGATGGCACGCTCTCCGAGCCGGATTTCGCCGCTCGTCGGATGCTGGAAACCGGCAATCATCATCAGTGTGGTTGTTTTGCCGGAGCCTGAGGGTCCAAGGAAGGAGACAAATTCGCCGGCCTTGATGTCGAGCGACACGTCGTCGGCCGCCATATGCTTGCCGTCGTAGCTCTTGTTGACGCTGCGGAGTGTGAGGGAACGGGCGTTCATGGCTTTGCTCCTTGATCAGGATGCCGCGGGAGCGGTGTTGGTGGCGCCGTTTTCGAGCGGCTGACGCGTGAAACCGGACCGGCGGCGCAGGAATTGCGGTGCAAGCCAGATTGAGATGCCAGCCAGAACAAGCAGGAAAAGGAATGAAGAGGCTGCCGAGATCGTCGGATCCGCCTCCTGGCGGACGGCATTGAACATCTGGCGCGGCAGGGTTGCCTTGTCGCGGCCGGAGATGAAGAGCGCGATAACGGCTTCATCGAAGGATGCGATAAAGGCAAAGAGGCCGGCAACCGTGAAGGCGGGACGCAAGATCGGAAAGGTGACCAGCCGGAACGTCGTGAAAGGCGATGCACCCAGGCTCATGGCGGCCCGTTCGACGGATTGGTCGAATCCTTTGAGCGCTGCGGTCAGGATCAACGTCGCCATGGGCATGGCGATGCAGCTATGGGCCAGGATGACGCCCAGGTAGCTCTGCACGAGGCGCAATTGACCGAAATACATGTAGTACCCGAGCGCCATGACGATGGTTGGCACGATCATTGGCAGCATGATCAAGAGATTGAACAATCCACGTCCGAGGAAAATGTGCCGCACGAGAGCAAAAGACGCGGGGATCGCAAGGCTGAGCGTCACGAAGACCGTACCGATGCCGATGATGACGCTGTTGACCAGCGGCTCTGTCCAGTTCGGGTCGGAGAAGAAATTGATGTAGTTCGCGAGCGTATAACCCGGCGGCGGGAAAGTCAGCGAGGCTGCCGAGCTGAACGACATAGGAATGACGATGAACATCGGCGCGGCAACGAAGACGGCGATGAGGAGCGCAAGGGCGCGGAGGAACGGGTTCATCGGCCGCCTCCTGCCCAAAGCCGGTCGAGACCGAAGAAACGGTTGTAAAGCGCGTAGACGGCAAGCGTGAGGCCGAGCAAGACGATGGAGATCGCCGAGCCGAGACCGAAATCGAGCGTCTGCTCGATCTGGTCGCCGATGATACCGGCGATCATCTGGTCGCGCGGGCTGCCGAGCAGGACAGGCATCACATAGAAGCCGAGGCAGGTGATAAAGACAAGCGTGCAGCCGTTGACGATGCCAGGTGCCGAGAGCGGTAGGTAGACCGCAACGAAGGCCCGAAGTGGGCTCGCACCGAGGCTTTCGGCAGCGCGGACATGGAGAGGATCGATGCGCTTCATGACCGAGAAAAGCGACATGGTCATAAAAGGGATGAGCGCATGGGTCATGGCAAGCGTTGCACTAAAGGTGGTGAAGAGCAGCTTGGGCGCCGGATCCCAACCGAGCCAGGTAAGGAGTGCTGTGACCGGTCCCTGGTTGCCGAGGATGACCATCCAGGCATAGGTGCGCACGAGATAACTCGTCCAGAATGACAGAGCGACCACGGTCAGCAGGAAGGTTGCGAAGCGTTTCGATCCGTTGGCGGCGGCATAGGCCAGAGGATAGGCGAAGAGAAGCGCAAGGGCCGTGACCAGGAAGGCGGTCCTGAAGGTCTGGTAAATGACGGACGCAAACAGGCCCGAATGCAGGAGACGGCCGAAGTTCTGCAGGCCAAGAGCGGGCTGCGAGACGCTCATCCAGCCCACATAGGCAAGCGGTACCAGGAACAACCCCGCAAGGAAAACCGCTGCCGGGGCCATCAGCGGTATCGGCCCCTCCGCAATGGGCGAAAACGATCTCTGTTTCATGTCACTGCTCCCTCAGTACCCTAATCGGGAAAACCCGATCCTCATGCCGTTTCACCTGTTTTCAGATCCTCCCGGTTCCGCTTGTTGCGGAACCGGGAGGTTTGGATCAAAGACCGACCCAGCTCTCGAAGCGGCTGCTCAGCTCGTCGATCTGGGCCGTCAGCTTGGCGCCGTCGAGCATGACAGCGCGGGCGAGGTGATCTGGATAGGTCGGCATGGTCTTGGCCACGTCAGCCGGAATGAAATCGAACGACTTCGGGTTCATCGGGCCATTCTGGTCGGCGATGCAGAACTTCGCGAGGCCCTCGGCATTCTGGCCGATATGGCTGATCAGCTTGAAGCCGTTTTCGGACCTCGGACTGTCCTTGGCGACGATCCAGCACGCCTGGTCGACGATCGCCTGATCCCAAACGATCTCGATCGGATCCTTGGAAGCCTTCTTGGCGCCGGCAGCATCGCTGTCCCAGAGGCCCGCCATGTCGACCTCGCCGTCGGTCAGGATCTGGCGGGCCTGCGGGCCTGCCGTCCACCAGACGCGAACGTTGTCCTTGACCTTGTCGAGCGAGGCGAAGGCACGGTCGAGATCATAGGGGAAGAGCTGGTCGGGGGAGACGCCGTCGGCGAGGAGCGCGATGGCGAGAATGCGGGCGGCATGGCGCTGCAAACTGCGGTTGCCCGGGAACTTTTCGACATTGAAGAAATCGGTCCAGCTCCTCAGCCCGTCCGGATACTTCGCCTTGTTGTAAGCCAGCTGCGTGGCGAAGCCGTGGGTCGACAGGCCGTTTTCATAGATCGCGCCCTGCCACAGTTTCGAGGTGTCGACGTGGTCGCCGAGCGTTTCCAAGAGGCCGGCGGCATTTGCACGGGCGACGTCGGCAACACCGAGCGTGGTGACGTCGAACTCAAAGACGCCAGTCGTCCTCTGCGCTGCGAGCTTGGCAAACGAGATCGGCGAGACCGTGCGGATCTCGATACCGGTGTCGGCTGTAAAGGGATCGAAGAGGAACTTCTTGACGGAGGCTTCCCAGTCGCCGCCCCAGGTGTTGACATAGAGTACATTTTCTTCAGCGCTTGCACGGCGCACGAAAGGTGATGCGAGCATTGCGGCCCCGAATAGGCCTGCACCGAGTACGGCGCGTCGCGAGACCGGCATTGCCGATGCTTTCTTGAACGTGTCCATTCGTTGTTCTCCTTAGTCGAACGGTCGGTTGATTGCTGTTCCTCGTGGCCGCTCGCCTGCCGGCGGCGGCCCTTCTTTTGTTGGATTCCGTTTCCGGATCGATCAGTCGGCGCGAAAGACCTCGCCATAGAGGCGCAGCCAGTTGTCTCTGAGGATCTTGTTTGCCTCTTGCTGGTTGAACCCGACGCGCTTGAGTGCGGGCGCCACGTCCTGAAGGTTTTCCGGCTTCAAGAGCCATTCCGGCTTCGGCACGGCGCCGGGAGTTGAAGCCGAACCCGCGCCGTACTGGACGGAGCGTGTCCAGCGGCCCTTGCGCATCCAGTCGTAGTCGCGCTGGCTGTGGTTGTGGGAAATGTCGGTACCGATGCCGACATGATCGATGCCGGCAATGTCGACCGTTCGCGCCACCATCTCGCACCAACCATCAACGCTCGCGCAGGCACTTTCGGGCGTAATGTTGCGGTAGGCGACGCAGCCGATGACGCCTCTGCGTTCCGCGAGTGCCTTGATCACCTTGTCGGACTTGTTGCGCTTGTGCGCAAAGAGCGAGGCCGCGTTGGCATGGGTGATGGCGACCGGTTTTTCGGACCATTCGATGGCGTCAAGCGTCGTGCGGTCGCCGACATGAGAAAGATCGACGAGCATGCCGACGCGGTTCATCTCGCGCACAACGTCCCTGCCAAATCGGGCGAGACCGCTGTCAATCTCCTCGTAGCAGGAGCCGCCGAGTTCGTTCTGGTTGTTGTAGGTGAGCTGTACGACACGCACGCCGAGCTCGGCGAAGAATTCCACATAGCCGATGCGGTCTTCGAAGAGGTTGGAGTTCTGATAACCGAGCACGATCGCAAGCTTGTTCTCGCGCTCGGCGCGCTCGATATCGGCGGCTGTGCGGGCAATCAGGATGATGTCGGCGTTTTCACGTTCCATGTCGCGCCAGCGAGCAAGGGAATCGAGCGACTCCATCGTCCCCTCCCAAAAGCCAAGTGTCGGCGTGACGGCGCTGTAGCCGCCACGTTTCAGGGCTTCGAAGGATTCGCGGTTGAAATGGCCGCATTGCAGAGCATCGATAATCATGGTCATTCCGTTCAATGTTTGGCGGAAACGGCGCTATTGGGCGCGTCAGCGAGAAGCAACGAAAAGTCCGTCTCGTCCTCGTCCTGGCGGCCGATGACCTTGCCGTCGGCCTCGACGATGATCGGGCCGGCATGGCGACGCGAAAGATAGCTGTCGGGCGCGAGGGCTTCCGCCGAGCGATGGTAGAGTTCCCACCAGAGCGCGGCGTCGACATCGACCCCGTCGCGGCGGATCTTGTCGAGCAGGGCGATGTCATCGGGATCAGTTGCGGGCGTGACGGCGATCGTCGCGCGATCGGCGCCAACAGCGACTATTGCCTTCAAGCCGAAGCGCTGCGCCAGCGCCTCGATGACCCGCAATTCGCCGATGTCCGCAGCGTTGCGCACGGTGACGATGCCACGGCCGCCGGTCTTCAGGATCTCGACCGCCAGCTCAAGGGCGGCATCGGCGGCAAGCCAGGCATGTTGGCCGCCGCAGTGAATGACAGGGTCATCCGATCCCTCGAGTGAAAGTGCGCTGGGGGTGGCCTTGCTGATCGTCTCAAGCGTTGCGGGCAAGCGGGCAAAGCCGCCGAGGGCGGCCGAGTAGACTGCGCAATCGCGAAGGGCCGGAACGAGCCCGCTTTCGATGCGCGTGACCTGGAGCAGGCGCTCAAACACCATGCGCATCTCGCGCAGGCTGACAGTCATGGAGGTCGCAAGATTAGACTGGCACGTGCTCACAGGTTTGGCTCCGCAGGATAAAACCACAACTCGTCGGCGCTCCCAGAAGCAATGTCTTCGGGAATGGGCGCGCCATGGAACAGAACGCCACGCAAGTTGCGATCGAGGAAGTCGCGTGTCTTGTCGATGCCGTGGATACCGACATTGAGAAGGCGGGTGATATGAGCTGGCGTGAAGGAGCCGCTCATGATGTCTGCATGGGGCGAATGCAGGCTGGTGCCGGCAAGGGCCTGGACACGGGTGACGATGGCCCTGTGCTGTGGATGGGCGAACAGGAAGCGGGCTGTGCTGAGGTTCGGGTCGGCCGCCGAGAGGTCGCGGTCAAGGGCTACGACGAGACGTGGCAGGTCGAGGCCGAGATTGACGACATTCTGACCGACCTCCGTTGCAAGGCCGCGGCGCGGTTCTTCGGCGGTCACGGACTTGTACCAGACGTAGCGCTCGGAGGCCGGAACCTCCAGATTAAGCTTGAAGGCCCAGGCGTAATCGTTGCGTATCAGGTCGCGCAGTCGGTGAACCGGCATTTCCGGTCGCCCCGTCAACTCCTCGTCGATGACCAGGCCGTCGACCAGGGCATCGGCCTCGTCGGGCACCAATTCGATCAGGAGCGAATGAAGAGTTTCCATGGCTTCCGCATGGACGCGCCCCTCAAGCGAGGCCGCAAGTTCTGCGAAGGGCTCGGCCTCAAAGCGGTTGCCCGCCTGCCAGCGTTGCAGAAGGTCGGCGACAGCGCGCCGGATGATCTGCAATTCTTCCGCAAGCACGTCGGAACGCGTGAAGTTTTCGTAGGCAGCACGATCCTGCGTGCGGAAGGTGATTGCCTTGTCGACGAGGGTCAGCAGCTTGGTGATCTGTGAGCCCGCGTCGTCGGGGAGTACAGCCTTAGCGCGCGCAATGGCCTCTTCGCGAATGAAAAGCCAGCGTTCAATCAGCCGCGGGTGGTTGTTGACGAATAGCATCAGGCCGAGTGCCGAGCCGTTGCCGACGCCGAGGAAGCGGCGAAGGTCCTTGGCCATGTCCGGCGCCTGCGGCGAACCGAGGCGGACAAGATGCTGCAACAGGTCCTGAGCGAAGACACGCATCATGTAGGCGCACAGCATCTGCGCAGCGAGCGACCAGCGCAGTGGGTGGTCCGCTTCATAGGCAAGGAAACTCTTCGTTCCAAACGTGCCGTTGCCGTCGAGACCGGTGTTGCGCATGAGATAGCAGGTCTGTGCAAGTTCAGCGACGTCTGGCTGCCGTCCCGCTGTCAACGCCTGGCGGGCACTCTCGAAGAAGCGACCGCTGCGATTGGAGCGGCACCATATGAGCGTGCCGGGTGTGGCGCGCCCCTCGTAAAGTTTGGGAAGCTCATTGCGCGTGGTCTCGAAATCGACCTGGCTCAGATCGCCCTCGATCAATGCGCCCATCATGTCCCAGGCCCGGCCGATGATCCGACCGGTGCGGCCATGGGGCGAGGGCTCAAAAGAGAAGACGGGGAAGCTGAAGCGCCAGCTGCCAATATCGATGCGGTATTCGGCAACCCCGTTACCCTTCTCATCGATCTCGAAGCGCTTGCAAAGGATCTGCCAGCGACCGCGGATTGCGTGGCTGAGCAGCGCGCGCGATGCGCTGACGCGCGACGGCTGGATGGCGGCCAAGCGCTCAGGCGCCATCATTTCGCCGGCTGAACGCATAAGCCGCGCAATGCGGTACGCGTCCTGCGCCGGAGCAGGTCTTCTAAGGGCAGTCATTTATTGGTCTCCTCGCATGCGCCCCGAGCTCGCCGCCGCTGCCGCAACGACGATCCCAGCGCATTTTTCAGTATCAAAACCTTGGAACGGGCCCGAAAGGGCCAGTGCGCCGATGCACTCGCCCTGCGCGTCTAGGATGGGTGCGGCGACCGCCGAGACAGTGCGCGGGCCTTCGACTTCCGAAATGGCGTATCCCTGCTGGCGAACCAGCGTCATCATGTCATCGTCCGGGAGGCTGACGCCTTGCGCACGCAGTCGCTCAATGATTTCTGGGCGCGCGTGCGAGGCGAGCACGCGGCCGAAGGCTGTCCTATCGAGCCTGAGATGCGCACCAACCTTGAGGTCGGCGCGAAGAACGCCACGAGATTCCACCCGCCGAACGATAACGGCATCCCTGCCATCGAGGACTGCGAGCGAGGCCGTTTCACCGCTTTGCGTCACCATTTCCTCGAGAACGCCCGCAAAACGTGCGCCGAGATTGGACTGCTCCAACGCCATGGCCGCGTGGCTGACGACCCGCAGTGTCAGCCGGTAGCGGCCATGGCG
>Ga0247819_10002191_pt1 | contig 10181 bp, 7 predicted proteins | sample 13C_Xylose_Day6_FD_193428 | JGI IMG/M metagenome (GOLD analysis project Ga0247819, IMG submission 193428) | Soil microbial communities from agricultural site in Penn Yan, New York, United States - 13C_Xylose_Day6 | ecosystem: Environmental > Terrestrial > Soil > Agricultural land | place: USA... | reverse complement strand
CGCTAGTTGCCGATCATTGCGGTGACGGCCAAGGCCATGAAGGACGATCAGGAACGATGCCTGCAGGCGGGCGCCAACGATTACCTGGCCAAGCCGATTGACCTGGACCGCCTGTTCTCGCTCATTCGCGTGTGGTTACCGAAAATGGAACGCATTTAGTGGAACGTATTTACTCAGTGGAGCCCAACAGCGAAATCGAGCTGCGGCTGTTGATCGAGGCAATCTACCTCAAGTACAGCTACGACTTTCGCGACTACTCCGGGGCGTCGATCAAGCGTCGCGTCCTGCATGCGCTGAGCCAGTTCGAATGCGCCACCATTTCGGCCCTGCAGGAGAAAGTGCTGCATGACTCGACGGCGTTCATGCAGCTGCTGCAATTGCTGACGATTCCGGTCAGCGAAATGTTCCGCGATCCTTCGCACTTTCTGGCCATCCGTCAGGAAGTGGTGCCGTTGCTCAAGACGTACCCCTCGATCAAGATCTGGATCGCCGGTTGCAGCACCGGCGAAGAGGTCTATTCGATGGCGATTCTGCTGCGCGAGGAAGGCCTGCTCGATCGCACCATCATCTACGCCACCGACATCAACCCGCGCTCGCTGGAGAAGGCCAAGCAGGGGATCTTCTCCATGGAAAATGTCCGCGCCTACACGGCCAACTACCAGCAGGCCGGTGGCCAGCGTTCGTTCGCCGAGTACTACACTGCGGCCTACGGCTACGCGATTTTCGACAAGAGCCTGTGTGAAAACGTGACCTTCGCCGACCACAGCCTGGCGACCGACAGCGTATTCTCCGAAACTCAATTAATTTCATGTCGTAACGTATTGATTTATTTCAATAAAAAACTTCAGGATCGTGCGTTCGGGCTGTTCCACGAATCCCTGTGCCATCGTGGGTTCCTGGTGTTGGGCAGCAAGGAGACCCCGGACTTTTCCAGCTTCGGCAACCAGTTCGAGCCGTTGGTGAAGCAAGAACGGATCTACCGTAAATCATGAGCAGTGCAGCGGATTTGCCTCGCGTGAAGGCAATCGTGATCGGCGCGTCGGCCGGCGGCGTGGAAGCCTTGCTGGGCATCCTCGGTCCTTTGCGCAAAGGCTTCAGGTTGCCGATCATCGTGGTGTTGCACTTGCCGGACGAGCGTCGCAGCCAGTTGGCCGAGGTGTTTTCCCGACGGGTGTCGATGCGCGTCGAGGAAGCTGGCGACAAGACCCCGGTCGAGTCAGGCACCCTGTATTTCGCCACACCGGGTTATCACCTGTCGGTGGAGCAGGACCACAGCTTTTCCCTGAGTCAGGAAGACCGCGTGCACTACTCACGGCCAGCCATCGATTTTCTGTTCGAGTCGGCGGCCGATGCCTATGGCCCGCTTTTGGCGGCGGTGCTCCTCACCGGCGCCAACCGCGACGGCGCCAGGGGCCTGGCGCAGGTCAAGCGGCGCGGTGGCCTGACCGTCGTGCAGGACCCTGGCGAAGCCCAGGTCGCAACCATGCCCCTGGCGGCGCTGGAGACTCATCAGCCTGACCATGTCCTCCCTATCCACGGCATTGGCCGTCTGCTTGCAGAGCTGGAACGAATCGCATGTTAAGTGACATCCAAGCCAAACTGCTGATCGTCGACGATCTGCCGGAAAACCTCTTGGCCCTCGAGGCGCTGATCAAGCGCGAAGACCGTCTGGTCTACAAAGCCTTGTCCGCCGACGAGGCCCTGTCGTTGCTGCTGCAACATGACTTCGCCATGGCCATCCTCGACGTGCAGATGCCCGGCATGAACGGCTTCGAGCTGGCCGAATTGATGCGCGGCACGGAGAAAACCAAGCACATCCCGATTGTGTTCGTCAGTGCCGCCGGCCGTGAGCTGAACTATGCGTTCAAGGGCTATGAGAGCGGTGCGGTGGATTTCCTGCACAAGCCGCTGGATATCCACGCGGTCAAGAGCAAGGTCAATGTGTTCGTCGAGCTCTATCGTCAGCGCAAGGCGATGAAACAGCAGGTCGAAGCGCTGGAGCAGAGTCGCCGGGAGCAGGAGGCGCTGCTCAAGCAACTGCAAAGCACGCAGCTGGAGTTGCAGCAGGCGGTGCGCATGCGTGACGACTTCATGTCGATCGTCGCCCACGAGGTGCGCACACCCCTCAATGGCCTGATCCTCGAAACCCAGTTGCGCAAGATGCACCTGGCTCGGGATAACGCCGGGGCGTTCACCCTGGACAAGATGCAGGCGATGGTCGATCGCGACGAACGGCAGATCAAAAGCCTGATCCGCCTGATCGAAGACATGCTCGATGTGTCGCGCATTCGCACCGGCAAGCTGTCGATTCGACCGACACGCTTCGATCTGTCGGCGCTGGTTCGCAACTTGTTACAGAATTTCGCGCCGCAGATCGATGCCGCCGAATGCACGGTTTCCCTGGACGCCGAGCAGCCGGTGCTGGGCAACTGGGACGAATTCCGCATTGAACAGGTGATTTCCAACCTGCTGACCAACGCCTTGCGTTACGGTGCCAAGAGCCCGATCAGTGTGAAGGTGTACAGTGAGCAGAACCAGGCACGGGTGGAAGTGCGCGATGCAGGAATCGGTATCGGCGAGGAGAACCAGAAGCGCATTTTCCAGCAGTTCGAACGGGTGACGGCCAAGCATGCTGTCGCCGGGCTGGGCCTGGGGTTGTTTATTTCAGAACAGATTGTGACCGCCCATGGCGGCACCATAACCGTCGACAGCCGGATTGGCGAAGGCGCCCTGTTTCGCGTTTGTCTGCCGCTGTAGGAAAACAGCCGGATAAACGCAACCTCTGATCGACCCCACGGTCGTATCAGCAGCTATTGACCGAACAAAGGCTTCCCATGAGTGAAGATGCACAAGACGTCGTACTGATCGTCGAAGATGACCCCTCGATCCTGATGGTGCTGGCGGCCTATCTGTCGGGTGAGGGGTACCGGGTGCTGCAGGCCGAAAACGGCGAGCAGGCTTTCGAGATTCTGGCGAGCAAACCGCACCTGGACATGATGATCACCGATTTTCGCCTGCCGGGCGGGATCTCCGGGGTACAGATCGCCGAGCCTGCCGTGAAGCTGCGACCGGAGCTGAAGGTGATCTTCATCAGCGGTTATCCGCAGGAAATCCGTGAGACCGACAGTCCCATCACCCGCAAGGCGCCGATCCTGGCCAAGCCGTTCGACCTGGATGTGTTGCAGGAATTGATGCAGGACATGCTGTCGTAACCAGCCTGCCGTTTTGCTGTACCTGTTATTTCTGTCAGTTGACGGTCGCGGTGCAAAGGCAATAAATGGTTCGAAGTCTGCGGCGTGTGTTCACATGCCGACATCGGGACCGCGCCATGCACCGACATACACCGACCCTCGCCGCGATCGACCCGCGTGGCTCCCTGGTCCGCGATGTTGCCTATCATCGACGGTCGGATCAGGACGCTCCCCAGCCACGCGTCAACCATCATCTGCATGACGCGCCCAATCGTCTTGTCCAAAGCCGCGATCCGCGGTTTTTTGCGCGTCAAGGGGGTGCGGTTTCCCAATTCGCCAACCAGACCACGGTGTTCAGCCTGACCTCCAGGGTGTTGCTCTCCGACAACGTGGACGCGGGCTGGCGCCTGGCCCTGGCCGGGGCGGCGGGCCAAAGCCTGGAAGACTGGGACCAGAAGCTCAACCATCTGTGCAGCACCTACGATGCCTTGATGCGCCCCGTGAGCGGGGAGGAGGCGACCCCGGGTCAGCAGCGGCGCACCGCGTGCTTTTCATATGCCGGTGCTGATGTCGAGTCCGCCCTGCACAATCGCTGCGGTCAATTGATCCGGGCTGACGACAGCGCGGGGACCTTGCACTTTACACAGTTCAGCCTGCTGGGTGCTTGCCTCGAGCAGAGCCGGCGCTTCCTTGAGCAGGTCGAAGTGCCCGACTGGCCAGAGAGTGAAGCCGGGCGTGACGCGTTACTGGAGCCTCAATCGGCCACCACCCGCCTGCGCTACAACGCTGTCGGCGAGCTGACAGGGCTGGTTGACGCCATGGGCAATCAGCACATCCAGCGTCAGACGGTCGCCGGGGCGGTGTCCGAAGTTTGTTTTAAACGGGCGGCGAGCGGTGACGAAGTCCCGCTGGTTACAGGCATTCGTTACAACGTTTTTGCAGAGATTGAGCAGCAAACGGCCGGCAACGGACTGATCATCCACGCCACCTTCGAACCCGAGACGGGTTCGCTGCAAACCCTGCAAACCCACCTCGCGGGTGAAGCGCTCTTGCAAGACCTGGCGTATGCCTACGACCCGGTGGGTAACCTGTTGCGAATCAGCGACGGCGCCCAACCCGCAGTTTTTTTCCGCCAGCAACGCGTTGCTGCAACCAGCACCTATCGATACGACACCCTTGGGCAACTCATCGAAGCCACCGGACGACAGCGGGTCAACGTGGCGTATGGACCGGCATTGCCGGCATTTGTCTCGCCGCCGGACCCGAGCCAGATGGAGCAGTATCTACAGGCGTTCGCCTACGATGCCGGTGGCAACCTGCACACCCTGAGTCACCATGCTGGCAGCGGCGACCGGACCGAGCGAATGGCGATTTCGGTGTCGAGCAACCGCAGCCTGCCTTGGGGCGAGACGGGGCAAGCACCGTCAGGCGACGAGATCGAGGCCGCTCATGACGCTTGCGGCAATCTGCGCACGCTTCAGCGAGGGCAGAAGCTGGCCTGGGACGTCCATAACCGCTTGTGTGAGGCGACTCAGGTGGTCAGACACGCCGAGCCTGGCGATGTGGAACGGTATGTTTACGATGGTGAAGGTCAGCGGCTCAGAAAAGTCCGCACGACGGCCACGGCGACGCTGAACCGTATTCATGAAACCCGTTACCTGCCCGGACTGGAAATCCGTTCGGACGCGGAAGACGTCTTGCACGTCATCAGCCTCCAGGCCGGCCGATGCACGGTGCAGCTCCTGCATTGGGACAATGGCCGGCCCGAGGGCATTGCACAGGATCAGTGGCGCTACAGCCTGACCGATCATCTGGGCTCGGGAACGCTGGAATTCGACCAGAATGCCGCGCTGGTCAGTCAGGAGCATTACTACCCTTATGGCGGTACAGCCTGGTGGGCCGGCAGGGACGGCGTCGAGGCCGGCTACAAAACCCGTCGCTACTGCCATCGGGAGCGAGACGCGACCGGGCTGTACTACTTTGGCCAACGCTATTACTTGCCGTGGCGACAACGCTGGTTGAATGCAGACCCGGGCGGGCTGGTGGATGGCTTGAACCTGTATCGGATGGTAGGGGGGGATCCGGTGGGATACGTTGATCTGGATGGGTTGGCCAAAGTCCGCGCCACGCTCAGGCAACGTACTCAAGCGGCCCTGGCCGGCATTGCCCGAGGCTCCGTCGCAGCGATCGCCGGTGACGGCGCGAAACGGCTGGCGAAAAGGGTCTTGCAAGGTGCGTTGGGGCAGTCGGTCAGGTATCCGCTGGCGATGGTGTCCGGTGTGGCGACAGCGTATGTGGGGGCCAGGACAGCTGCGGCGGTCCTGGCCAGTCACGGGCAGCATGGAACCCTGGCAAAACTGACGGTCGCCGGGGTGGCCGTCGTCGGCTTTGGTGTCGGTGCCGCCGCTGGATTCACAACATCTGACCCGCTTGGAATGATTCACGAGGCTGCGGAAAACCTTGGCTTAAGTGTGGTAGGGAGCGCGATCTCCGGTATCGGCCCGTCCCTGCCTGCGAAAATCAAGACGCGAGGAGCGTTGGCAGTCAATACCCTCGCCAACGTAAGTGGGAATGTGGTCACCGGTATCGTGCCCAGGATCATGCCAAGTGTTGTTTCTCCCATGCTGCAAACGGTCGCCGGTGTCGTGATGGAAAACACAGTGGGCTTGATGGTTCGCGCGGTGGGAGGTGTGGACTCTCGATACAAGGAGAGCAAACACTCCACCCTCAGGTTGCCAACCGCCAGAGATGTCATGGGTGCGGGAGTGTCCTTTGCGCAAAACGCCGCATCAGGCCTGGTGTACCAAATGGCTAATGCGGAAATAGATAAAGGTCTGACACAAGTCATTGGGCCCGATGAGGGCGGTTCGCTATGGCGAGGTGGACTGGGGACAATGAAGCTGGCAAACGAGGTCGGCGCAATCGGTGAACACATCTACAAGACGCCGAAACTCGATCTGGCCGGGCCCTCTCGAAAACCAATGGTTCAACCAGTCATCGTGGTCTGACGCAGTAGACCTGAGTGCGCTCGTCAAACCGCTGCGCCCTTGACTCAGACACGAATCATCTCCCGCACCTTCGCCGTCAACAAATCGAAGGTGAAGGGTTTGGTGATCATTTGCATGCCGGGGTCGAGGAAGCCGCCCCGGACCGCCGCGTGTTCGGCGTAGCCGGTGATGAACAGCACCTTCAGATCGGGCCGGTATTGCCGGCCGATTTCCGCCAGTTGTCGGCCATTCATGCCAGGCAGGCCAACGTCGCTGATCATCAGGTCGACACGCTGCGTCGAGTTCAGGATCGGCAGCGCGCCATCGGCGTCGGCGGCTTCGACGAAGGCGTAACCCAGGTCGCTCAAAACGGTGCTCACCAGCACCCGTACCGCCGGATCGTCTTCGACGATCAACACAGTTTCGCCGTCCTGTGCGAACAAGGCGTGGGTGACGTCTGCCGGGCTGTCCAATGGCACATCCCCGCCAAAACGCGGCAGGAACAGGCTGACGGTGGTGCCCTTGTCCACCTCGCTGTCGATGGCGACATGCCCGCGAGATTGCTTGCTGAAGCCATAGATCATCGACAGGCCCAGGCCGGTGCCCTGGCCAATCGGCTTGGTGGTGAAAAACGGGTCGAAGGCGCGGTTGATCGTGCTCTGTGGCATGCCGCAGCCGGTGTCGGTCACGCTGAGCACCACGTAGTCGCCCGGTTCAAGGTTGCTGTGGGCTTCGGTGAAGTCGCGGTCCAGGTGTCGGTTGAAGGTGCGCACCACCAGTTTGCCGCCGTCGGGCATGGCGTCCCGTGCATTGATGACCAGGTTGAGCAGGGCGCTTTCCAGTTGATTGCGGTCGGCTTCGGCCACCCACAGTTGCGGGTTCAGTTGCATGTCCAGGTGAATGCTTTCGTCGATACTGCGTTGCAGCAATTCGCCCATGGACGTCACCAGGTCGTTCATCTCCACGGGTTTGGAGTCCAGCGACTGGCGTCGGGAAAAGGCCAGCAGGCGGTGGGTCAGGCCCGCCGCGCGGTTGGCCGAGGTCACCCCCAGGTCGATCAGGCTGTCCAGGTCGTCGATGCGCCCACGGGCCAGGCGTCGGCGCAGCAGCTCCAGGCTGCCGATGATCCCGGTCAGCATGTTGTTGAAGTCGTGGGCAATGCCGCCGGTGAGTTGGCCGACCGCTTCCATTTTCTGCGACTGGCGCAGCGCTTCTTCGTTGTGGCGAAGTTCGGTGGTGCGCTCCTCGACCTGCTGTTCCAGGGTTTCGAGGGTGGTTTGCAGGCGCAGCTCGCTCTGGCTCAGATCGATCAGCCGGTCCCTGGCCTCGTACTGTCGTCGACGCCCGCGCAAGGCGGTGGTCACCAGGCTGATCAGGGTGACAGGATGGAAGGGACGTTCGAGGAAGGTGACGTTGCCCAATTGCGGGCCCAAGCGCGACGCGGGGTTCTGCTCGGGGCCACCGTGGTGGGTCATCAACACAATGGGCAGGTCGGACCATGCCGGTTGCTGTTCGATCAGGCCGAACAGCGGTTCGATGTCGCTGCCCAGTAACGCTTCGGACGCGATCAACAGCAGGCCGGCACCATTTTCCAGTTCAGCGCAAAGGCTCGCCATATCGCGGGCGATGACGCCGTCGTACCCGGCTTCATTGAGCATCATCAGGGCAATCTGGCTGTCGCGTCCCAGCGGCGCGAGAATGATCGCGCGCTCGGACGTCGCTTCAAGGACATTCAAGGTATTTCACTCTGGAGCAGGGGCTGGCCTTCACCGACGTAAGTGGGCACGCCGCGCAATACGCCCTGGAAGGCTTCCAAGGGTTCGCCAATGGTCATGCCGTGGGAGCTGATGCGGTATTCGCGGATGGTCGACTCATGGCTGCCCGTGCGTTTCTTGATGATCGAAATGGCCCGGCGCACCTTGCCCAGTGCCTCGAAGTAACGCAGCAGGATCACGGTGTCGGCCAGGTAGGTGATGTCCACCGGCGCTTGCATGTCACCGACCAGTCCGTGTTGGGCGACGGTCATGAACGTCGCGGCACCCTGGCGATTGAGGTACAGCAGCAATTCGTGCATGTGCAGCACCAGGGCGTTCTCTTCGGGCATGGCCGCCTGGTAGCCGTTGATGCTGTCGATGACGACCGTCTTGATGCCCCGTTCGTCCACAGCGCGGCGCACCCGGTGGGAGAATTCGCCGGGTGACAGCTCCGCTGCGTCCACCTGCTCGATCAGCAGGTTGCCAGTGGCCTGCAGGGCCTGAAGATCAATGCCGATGTTGTTCATGCGCTCGAACAGCAAGCCAAGCTCTTCGTCGAAAATGAACAGCGCGGCCTTTTCCCCACGGGCCACGGCGGCGGCGGCGAACACCATCGAGATCAGCGATTTGCCGGTACCGGCCGGGCCAAGGATCAGGGTGCTGGAGCCCGTTTCTATACCGCCGCCCAGCAACGCGTCCATTTCCTTGATGCCGCTGGTGAGTTGCGTGCGCAGGTATTTGCCGCGATGTTCGGCGGCGACCAGACGCGGGAAAACGTGCACGCCGTCGCCCATGATGGTGAAGTCGTGAAAACCGCCGCGGTACTTTTGCCCGCGATATTTCACCACCCGCAGCCGGCGCCGTTCCGCGCCGTAGTCGGGGGTCAGTTCTTCCAGGCGAATCACCCCGTGGGCAACGCTGTGCACGGTTTTGTCGAGGGACTCGGTGGTCAGGTCATCCAGCAGCACCACCGTGGCGTCATAGCGCACGAAGTAGTGCTTGATCGCGAGAATCTGCCGGCGATAGCGCAACGAGCTTTGTGCCAGCAAACGGATTTCGGACAGGCTGTCGAGCACCACGCGGCTCGGCTTGACCCGCTCGACCACTTCGAAGATCTGCCGGGTGGCTTCACCGAGCTCCAGGTCCGAGGAGTACAACAGGCTTTGTTGGTGCTCGGCATTGAGCAGGCTTTCCGGCGGCGTCAGCTCGAAGATATGGATGTTGTCATCCAGATCCCAGCCATGGGACAACGCGCCCTGGCGCAATTCGCGCTCGGTTTCGGACAGCGTGATGTACAACGAGCGCTCGCCGGCTCGGGCGCCGGCCAGGAGAAAATGCAAAGCGACGGTGGTTTTGCCGGTACCGGGTTCACCCTCCAGCAAAAACACATGACCGCGTGACAGGCCACCGGCCAGGATGTCATCCAGGCCTTCGATGCCTGTAGCGGCTTTTGCACTGGTCAACTCGTTAGATGTATTCAAAAAACGCCCTCTGATGACTAGGGGAAGCGAGGCAGCAGGCCTGATGGACCTGAAAAGACTGCCTGATCACTTGACCATCGGTCGTGACGGGGGTTCCAACGTTTTGCGCGGGACTTGCGTGCTTCTTCGCAGGCGTCGTGGGGATTGAGCATTGACGCTCATCGCGAGCGGGCTCGCGCCCACGAATATTGCGCAGGGCAAGGCTCAAAGGCCTTGTTGCAAGGCCGGGTCGTCGGGGTTGAGCTGTTCCAGCTGCGCCTGCAGGATCTGCACGTTCTGCAGTTGCCCGCTTTCCTTCCAGTAATTGATCAGCAGCACCCGCGCCTTGCGATCGGCCGGGTGGCGCTGGACGATCTCCTGCAGTTGTTTCTGAGCCGCTTCCAGTTCCTGCTCGCCGTGCAGGGTCGTCGCCAGGTCGTAGCGGTAATCCTTGTTGTCCGGCTCCAGTTCCACTGCCTTGGACAGGCCGAGCAGGGCGTATTCGCTCTGGCCGTGGTGCAACAGCCACAGGCCGAGGGCATGCTGCAGGTAGGCGGAATCGGGCTGGGCTTTCAGCTGTTTGGCCAGCAACAGGCGCGCGGCTTCGCTCTGGCCCTGCTTGTCGAGCACTTCGATCTGCATCACCAGCGCCGGCAGATTGTCCGGGGCCAGGCGCAGAGTATTGTCCAGCGCCTGTTGCGCCGCTTTGTATTCGCCATTGTGCAGGTGCAGCCGGGCCAGTTGGTACTGGTTGTCGGCGTTCTGGGGGGCCTGCAGGAGCACCTGTTC
>Ga0247819_10002188_pt1 | contig 10188 bp, 9 predicted proteins | sample 13C_Xylose_Day6_FD_193428 | JGI IMG/M metagenome (GOLD analysis project Ga0247819, IMG submission 193428) | Soil microbial communities from agricultural site in Penn Yan, New York, United States - 13C_Xylose_Day6 | ecosystem: Environmental > Terrestrial > Soil > Agricultural land | place: USA... | reverse complement strand
GAACGATAGTGAGCGTGGGGGGTCATGATTCCAGTTTCTTTTTCAGGGCGTAGAGCGCGTCCAACGCCTCCCTTGGGCTCATGGTATCCGGGTCCAGCGACGCGAGCGCGGCCTCGGCCGGGCTCGGGCCCTGCTGCACGGCTTCGGGCGGCGGCGCGAACAGGTCCACCTGCTCGCGGGCAGCTTCCTGCTGCTGCTCGAGCGCGGACAGCGCGTGGCGCGCATGGTTGACCACCGCCGCCGGCATGCCCGCCAGCCGCGCGACCTGGATGCCGTAGCTGCGGCTGGCCGGGCCGGGCTGGATCTCGTGCAGGAACACGATATCGGCGCCCGACTCGGTGGCGCTGACGTGCACGTTCACCGCGCAGTGGTGCTTCGCGGGGAACTCGGTCAGCTCGAAATAGTGCGTGGCGAACAAGCTGAAGGCCTGGGTGCGGTCGTGCAGGTGGGCCGCGATGCCTGATGCAAGGGCCAGGCCATCGAAGGTCGAGGTGCCGCGGCCGATCTCGTCCATCAGCACCAGGCTCTGCGGCGAGGCCGAATGCAGGATCTGGGCCGCCTCGGTCATCTCCAGCATGAAGGTGGACTGGGCGTTGGCCAGGTCGTCGGCCGCGCCGATGCGGGTGTGGATCGCGTCCATCGGGCCCAGCCGGCAGTCCGACGCCGGCACGTACGAGCCCATCGCCGCCAGCAGGCTGATGATCGCCACCTGCCGCATGTAGGTGCTCTTGCCGCCCATGTTGGGGCCGGTGATCACCTGCATGCGCTGTTTCGGGCCGAGGCGGGTGTCGTTCGCGATGAAGCTGCCGCCCGAAGTCTCGGCCAGGCGCGCCTCGACCACCGGATGGCGGCCCTGCACGATCTCGATGCCCGGTTCCCTGATGAACTGCGGGCGGCACCAGTTCAGCGTGAGCGAGCGCTCGGCCAGCGCGCACAGCGCATCGACCGACGCCAGCGCGCGCGCCAGGCGGGTGAGGGCGGGGATGTGCGGCTGCAGCTGGTCGAGCAGCTGCTCGTACAGGAACTTCTCGCGCGCCAGGGCGCGCTCCTGCGCCGACAGCGCCTTGTCCTCGAAGGCCTTGAGCTCCGGCGTGATGAATCGCTCGGCGTTCTTCAGCGTCTGGCGGCGGCGGTAGTCGTCGGGCACCTTGTCCAGCTGGCCCTGGCTCACCTCGATGTAGAAGCCGTGGACGCGGTTGAACTGCACCTTGAGGTTGGCGATGCCCGTGCGCTCGCGCTCGCGGCGCTCCAGCTCCAGCAGGAAGCCGTCGGCGTTCTCCTGGATGGCGCGCAGTTCATCGAGCTCGGCGTCGTGGCCGAGCGCGATCACGCCGCCATCGCGCACCAGCGCGGCGGGTTCTTCCATGATGGCGCCCGCCAGCAGCTGCGCGCAGCCGGGCGGCGGCGCCAGGTCGGCCTGCAGGCGGGCGAGCAACTCGGTGCCGCCTTGCAGCGCGCCGGCCAGTTGCAGTGCCTTCTCGAGCGATTGCCTGAGGCCGACCAGCTCGCGCGGGCGCACCTGGCGAAGCGCGGTGCGGGCCGTGATGCGCTCCACGTCGCTGGTGCCCTTGAGCTCGGCGCGCAGCCGCTGCCAGGCGCCGCCGCGCAGCAGCTCGATGGCGTCCAGCCGCTGCTGCGCCTGCGTGCGGTCGCGCCGCGGCTCCAGCAGCCAGCCCTTGAGCAGGCGGCTGCCCATGCCGGTCATGCAGGTGTCCAGCAGCGAGAAGAGGGTGGGGGAGTCTTCGCCGCGCAGGGTCTGCACCAGCTCCAGGTTGCGGCGCGTGGTGATCGGCAGGTCGATCAGCTCGTCGTCGCGCTGGACCTGCAGGCTTTGCACGTGCGACAGCGCGCGGCCCTGCGTGTGTTCGGCGTAGCTGAGCAGCGCGGCGGCCGCGGCATGCGCGTGCGTGAGCTCCTCGGCGCCCCAGGCGGCCAGCGTGGCGGTGTTCAGTTGCTCCAGCAGCTTGCGCAGGCCCAGGCCGGGGTCGAACTGGAACGCGGGCCGCTCGGTCAGCGACACGCTGGTGGAAAAGCGCAGCGTGTTCAGGCGCTGGGTGAAGGCGGGCGTGGCATCGGCGCTGAACAGCAGCTCGCTGGGCGCGATGCGCGCCACCCAGGCCTCGACCTCGTCGCCGGCGCATTCCGCCATTTGCAGCGCGCCCTGCGTCACCGACAGCCAGGCCAGGCCGCAGCGGTGGCGCGAGCCCTGGTGCACGGCCAGCAGCACGGCTTCCGTCTTGTCGGAGAGAAGTTCGGTGTCGGTCAGCGTGCCGGGCGTGACCACGCGCACCACCTTGCGCTCGACCGGCCCCTTGCTGGTGGCGACGTCGCCGACCTGCTCGCAGATGGCGACGGACTCGCCCAGCTTGATCAGCCGCGCGAGGTAGTTCTCGACCGAATGGAAGGGCACGCCGGCCATCACCACCGGCTGTCCGGCCGAATTGCCGCGGCGGGTGAGGGTGATGTCCAGCAGCCGCGCGGCCTTCTCGGCGTCGGCGTAGAACAGCTCGTAGAAATCGCCCATCCGGTAGAAGACGAGCGTCTTCGGATGCTGGGCCTTGATGGCCAGGTACTGGGCCATCATGGGCGTGTGGCCGTCGGCCTTGAGGGCCATCTCTTCGGTGGTCAGGGGAAATTCTCCTGCGTGCCGCGCCGCGGCTCGCTCGCTGTGCTGGCCCGGGATTATCCGGTCTGCGCCCGCTGCTCTCCCGCTGCTAGACTGATCGGATGCATGCCAACACCACCCGAATGGACGAACTCATCCAGAGGGCGAAGGGCCGGGTGTCGGACCTGCTGGCGCGCAACCAGTCGCTGCGCGAGGCACTGTCGCAGCTGACCTCGACCGTCGAGCAGTTCACCGACGGCCGCACGGTCGCCTCCATCCTGGTGCTGGACCGCGAAGGCCTGCTGCGCAACGGCGCCTCGCCCAACCTTCCCGCGGACTACCTGGACAAGATCGACCGGCTGCGTCCGCACCCCGGCCTGGGCACCTGCGCTTCCGCCGCGGCCACCGGCGAGGTGACTTTGACGCCCGATTTCCAGCTGGACGACAAGTGGGCCGAGCTGCGGCACCTGCCGCTGTCGATCGGCTTTCGCGGCGCGTGGAGCATGCCGATCAAGGGCGCCGACGGCCGGGTGCTGGGAACGTTCGGCACCTACTTCCGCGAAACGCGGCAGCCCACCGAGGCCGAGATGCGGCTGGTGGCCGAACTGGCGCCCCTCGCCGCGCAGGCGATCGAGCGCTGCGGCGCGGCCCGCTGAGCCGCGCCGCCTTGCTTACCTGACCGTCACCGTTCCGCCGGACGAGCGCACGCTCCAGCGCGCCGCGCCTTCGGGCGTCGTGCCTTCGTACACCAGGTCCACCGACGCACCCTGGCCGCCCGACAGGCTGCCCGCGCCGTAGCTGGTGCGGTTGCCGACCGAGGTGTAGAGCTGGCCGGTGACCGCGGTGAAGGTGCCGGCGGCCACCGTGAGCGCATTGCCGTCTTCCGACAGCGCCACCGCGCGCCAGTTGGTATCGGTGCCGGGCATCGCCAGCGGGGCGAAGCTGGCCCCGCCGTCGCGCGAAACCTGCACGCTGCCGGTGGCGGCGCCGGCGCCGGTCGTCGCGTTGGTGATCGTCGCGGCGATCACGCTGCCGTCACCGTTGATCGACACGGCCGTGTAGTCGCCGGTCGGCGTGTTGGCGCGGGTCCAGGTGACGCCGCGGTCGCGCGAGAGGTACAGGCCCGAGTTGAAGCGCCCGGCGATCGCCATCAGGCTGCCGTCGCGGTTGATCGCGGCGCGGTACCAGGCATCGCGCAGCTCGGCGCCGTTGACCATCACGGGCCTGCGCACCCAGCCGCTGGCGACGTTGGTCGAGACCACCAGGTCGCCGTCCTGCGAACCCGCGACCGCGACGCCGTTCTGCGCCAGCGCGATGCCGCGCCAGCCGCTCACCGCGGGCTGGCTCGTGCCCTGGAACACGGTCTCGACCCAGGGGCCGGTGGCCGAGGCGCGGTAGTAGATCGGCGCGCCCAGCGCGGCGACGATCGCCACGCCGTTGTCGATGGTGGAGACGGATTCCCAGTCGCGCGGCGCGAACGACACGCCCGCGATGCCCGACTGCACCGGCACCCAGGAACCGTTCGCGTCGGTTTCGAAGAGGCCGCCGCCGAATCCCGCGGCCAGCACCCTCACGTTGCGCAGGCCGTGCGGGTCGCCGGTGCTGGTCGTGTGATAGACCGAGGCGCCCACCCAGTTCTCCACCGGGCTGTTGCCCGGATCCCAGCTCTGGCCGCCGTCGCGCGAGACGTGGATCTGGCCGGGGTTGTCCATCGCGACGAGCACGCGGCTCAGCCGGTCCGAGGCGATCCAGTGCCACTCCATCGGGGCGAGGCGGGCCGTCCATTGCTGGCCGGGCGCAGGATTGCCGGCCAGGTTGCGCGTGTCGATCACGACCGGCGTGGCCGAGTTCGGCAGCCAGCCCGTCGTCAGCCGCCAGGGCGCGGTGCCGGAGCCCGTGACGCCGACGGTGTCGCCAAGGCGCAGCGGATCGGGCGTCTCGAGCGAGATGTCGATCGAGGACGTGCCGTCCGCGACCACGGTGTAGCGGGTGTTGGGCGTGGCCGTGAGGCTGGAACTGATCTGCACGCCGGCGGGCGCGGGCCCGCCGGCACCGGGCGGGGGAACGGCATCGCCGTCGCCGCCACCGCCGCCGCCGCAGGCGGCCAGGAACAGCGTGGTCAGCGTGGCGAGCACCGCGGCCTTCGGCCGCAGCGCGTGGATTCGAATTTTCAAGAGGCTCTCCCGGCGCACCATGCACCGCGCGGCAATGCTGGGGGGGCACAGCCGAGTTCGTCCTGCTGTGCCATCGCGTGGCGACGTAGGCGTGCGGGCCCTGCACGAGTGGGACTGCGCTGACCCGCGCCCACAGCGCTCGTCGTGCGCGTCCTACATGGACGTGCCGCGACGCTCGCCACGATGCTTCATCCATTCGGAAAAACGCAGCGCAGGGAGGCGTTCAACATGCCGGGCAAGAAAGCCGAATTCGTCGTGGTGCCGGAGCACCAGCTGGGCTACCTGAAGGTGATCTGCGGCGCCGCGAGCCGCGCCGCCGCCAAGGCCCAGGAATCCGCCACCGCCGCGCGCGCCGAACTCGCCGACGCCGTGGCGACGGGCCTCAACCCCGCCCAGCTGCAGCACGTCTGGCGGCTGCATCGCGAGGCGATCCAGAAGATGAACATCGTGCTGTTCTTCGGCCAGCTGTACGTGTCCGCCTTCCGCCGGCATCCGCCGCAGGGGCCTTCGCTGGCCTGGGACGGGAACTAGCGGCCCGTCATTCCCGCGAAGGCGGGAATCCAGAGCGTCCGCCTTCGACGGCCGCGAATGAAAGCACTGGATCCCCAGGTTCGCCTTCGCTCCTCACGCGGGGATGACGGTCGATGGAGCCTTCGTGCCGCAGCTTCGGCAAACAATCCGGATGCTCCCGCGCGATCCACGCGATCAGCCCTTCGCGCACCTTGCAGCGCAGGTCGAACGCCCGGCCTGAATCGGCCGACGAGACCAGGATGCGGACCTGCATGGTGCGCTCGGTCGCGTCGGTGACCTGCACGACGAAGACGCGGCCGTCCCACTCGGGCTGCTGCTCCACCACCCGTTTGGCTTCCGCGCGCAGGGCGTCCAGCGGCAGCGAGTAGTCCACGTTCAGGAACACCGTGCCCAGGATCTGCGCGCTGCTGCGCGTCCAGTTCTGGAACGGGTTCTCGATGAACCACTGCAGCGGGATGATGAGCCGGCGCTCGTCCCAGATGCGCAGCACGACATAGGTGCCGGTGATCTCCTCGACCCGGCCCCATTCGCCCTGCACGATCAGCACGTCGTCCAGCCGGATCGGCTGCGCCAGCGCCAGCTGCAGGCCGGCGATCAGGTTGCTGAACACCGGCCGTGCGGCCAGGCCGCCGATGATGCCCAGCACGCCGGCCGAGGCCAGCAGGCTGGCGCCGACCTGGCGCGCGCCCGGGAAGGTCATGAGCGCCATCGCCATGCCGGCCAGCAGCACCACCACCATCGCGCTGCGGGCGAGCACGCGCGCCTGCGTGTGGATGCGGCGCGCCTGCATGTTGTCCTCGACGTCCACGGGGTGCTGGCCGATCACCCCGATGGCCAGGCCGCGGATGGAAGCCATCGCGAGCCAGGTCAGGGCGCCGATCAGCAGCAGGCCGTTGACGTGGCGCGTGTTGTCGATCAGGGGCAGCGTGTTGGGCGCCGCCTGCCACACCGCCTGCAGCCCCAGCAGCGGGAGCGCCAGGCCGGCGGGCCGCTCCACTTCCATCAGCATGGCGTGGAGCACCGGCGCGCCGCGGGTCGCGCGCCGCAGCAGCGAGTCGGCGACGCGGTGGACGATCAGCGCGGCCACCACCGCGGCGAGCGCCAGCAGGGTGGTCGCGGTCCAGGGGTCCTGGTTGAGGAAGTCGGCGAACGCGCCCGTCATCAATCTTCGGACCGGTCGTCGGGAGCGTCGGTGAGGTGGGTGCCGGGCGTGGTCTCGGGCGGCACCAGGTTCTCGGCGGCACGCACCTGGGCCTTCTCGCCGGCGGAGGCGAACTTGCTGTACTTGCCGAGCAGGCCGACCAGCTGGCCGTACACGCGCGGGTTGCCCGCCAGGCACTCGCGCTGCTCGATGAAGTCGGACTCGCCGGTGAAGTTGCCGATCAGGCCGCCGGCCTCGGTGACCAGCAGCGAGCCGGCCGCCACGTCCCAGGGCGACAGGCCGGTCTCGAAGAAGCCGTCGGTGAAGCCCGCGGCCACGTAGGCCAGGTCGAGCGCGGCGGCGCCCGGGCGGCGCAGGCCGGCGGTGCGCTGCATCACGTCGGCCATCATGCGCAGGTAGTTGTTGAAGTTGTCGCCGGGGCGGAACGGGAAGCCCGTGGAGATCAGGCAGCGCGACAGCTCGGTGCGCTTGGAGACGCGGATGCGACGCTCGTTCAGGTAGGCGCCGCGGCCGCGGGTGGCGGTGAAGAGGTCGTTGCGCGTGGGGTCGTAGATCACGGCCTGCTCGATGCGGTCCTTCACGCGCAGCGCGATGCTGACGCAGTAGACCGGGAAGCCGTGGATGAAGTTGGTGGTGCCGTCCAGCGGATCGATGATCCAGGTGAAGTCGGAGCCCTGGCGGCCATGCTGCTGCCCGGATTCCTCGGCCAGGATGCCGTGGTCGGGGTAGGCGGTGAGCAGGGTCTCGATGATGGCGTTCTCGCTCGCGTGGTCGACTTCGGTGACGAAGTCGTTGACCTGCTTCTGCGAGACGCGGACCGCCTCGATGTCGAGCGCGGCGCGGTTGATGATGGCGCCGGCGGCGCGTGCGGCCTTGATGGCCACGTTCAGCATGGGGTGCAGGTTGGACGACATGGGTTGTTAAGAGCGCGGCACCGGGGTGCGAAAGGCCCCGACGATGCGGGGCGCGACAATCACCCGATTTTACCGGCCCAGGCCCTCGTGAAGACTCGTTTCATCCTGATCCAGACCAGCCATGCGGGCAATGTGGGCGCCACGGCGCGCGCGATGAAGGTGATGGGTTTCGACGACCTGGTGCTGGTGGCGCCGCGCTGGCCCGATGTGCTGACCCGGCCCGAGGCCGTCGAGCGGGCCAGCGGCGCCACCGACGTGCTGGAGCGGGCCCGCATCGTGGCCACGCTGGAAGAGGCGCTGGACGGCGTGGACACGCTGTGCGCCACCGCCATGACGCCGCGCGACTTCGGCCCGCCCACTTCGACCCCGCGCGAGTTCCTGCCGCCGCTGCCGTCGCGTTCCCAGGGCGTGGCCTTCCTGTTCGGCTCCGAACGCTACGGCATGCGCAACGAGGACGTGTACCGCTGCCACGTCGCGCTCACCATCCCGACCGCGCCGGACTACGGCTCGCTCAACCTGGCGGCGGCGGTGCAGCTGGTCGCCTACGAATGGCGGCAGGCGCTGGGCGGCTTCGCGGTCGAGCCCGCGGTGCCGGCTTCGCAGCCCGCGGACGCGCAGGCCGTCGCGGGCATGCTGGAGCACTGGGAGCGCGCGCTGGTCGACATCGGCTTCCTCGATCCGGCCGCGCCGAAGAAGCTGATGCCGCGGTTGAACCGCCTGTTCAACCGGGCGCAACCGACGCCGGAGGAGATCCACATCCTGCGCGGGGTGGCGAAGGCGATGGAACAGGCGGCCCGGCATCGTCGTCCCCGCGGAGGCGGGGACCCGAAGCTTCCTGCGGACGCCTGAAGGCGGAAGCACTGGATTGCCGCCTTCGCGGGAATGACGTGGAGTCAGTTCCGCCACGCGTGCAGCAGCGACCAGGCCGCCACCGCCATCAGCAGCGCCGCGACCGCGCGCGACAGCATCACCTGGGCTGAAGCGCTGCGCGCCAGCGTCGCGCGCAGGCCGGACGCGCCGACCGCCACGCCGCCGTACACCAGCGCCTGCGCCGTCGCGATGATCGCGCCCAGCACGATCGCCTGCGGCAGCACCGGCCCCTGGTCCGGGCGCAGGAACTGCGGGAACACCGCCACCATGAACAGGTAGGCCTTGGGATTGAGCAGGCAGGTGGCGATCGCGCGCAGGAAGGTCGGAGCGAGGCCGGCAGGCGTCGAAGCCGTTGCGCCGCCCAACGTGGCCGGCGAACGCCAGAGCGACCAGCCCATCCAGCCGACGTAGGCGGCGCCGGCCACGAGCACGGCATTGAACGCGGCCGGGAACAGCTGCAGCACCAGCCCCACGCCCAGCGTGCCCATGACGACGTGCGCCGCGCCTCCGGCCACCATTCCGGCCACGGCGGCCAGGCCGGCCCGATGGCCATGGGCCAGCGCGCTGGTGAGCACGAAGGCCATGTCCATGCCCGGAACCACCATGATCCCGAACGCCAGCAGCGCGAACAGTCCGAGCGCTTCCACGGTCAGCCCCGGATCGCGGAGCGCGCGGTCGGCGCCAGGCGCAGGGCCTGGGGCGGGCCGGCGAGGAAAGGCGCCAGCGCGGGGGCGGCGTCGCACTGCCAGGTGCCGCCGCGCACGAAGCGCGTGTACTCGCCTTCGTCGTCGAACAGCGCCAGTCCGACCAGCACCGGTTCGCCCTCGCGCACCGGCAGCCGCGGGAAGTCGTTCGGCGCGGGCTCGGTGACGTACCACGCCGTCTGGCGCGCGCCGCCCGCGGCGAGGCAGGGGGCCAGCCGCTCGCGCGCCAGCGCGACCAGCTCCGGTGAGGCGGGCTCCCGCAGCGGAAACACGGTCAGGTCGACGAAACCCGCGGCGGGTGCGGCGGCGAGCCGGTCCGGCCGCGTCTCGCGCGGGCGCACCGCGGCACCGTCCCAGGCGGGCCTGAGCAGCAGCACGTCGTCCGAGTCCAGCATGGTGGCGTTGGCGGCCGGGCCGTGCCCGGCCCAGACCGGACCGCCGTAGAACGCCTGCAGGCCGGCCCTCCGGGCGGCCATGCCGGCGAAGCCGCGCAGCCACACGAAGCGGTCGGGCGCGTCCAGGTCGCGGAACTGACCCAGCACCTTCATGCCCACCGCCTCCTGCGTCTCGATGAACTCGCGGTCGAACAGCGTGACCAGCTCGTCGCGCCGGCCGGGCTTGAGCGTGTACTGGCGAAGCTCCACGACGGCGCACGCGGCGGCGTCGGGGGCGGGGTTGGACAGAAAGGCGGTCATCGGGTCCTCCGTGAAAGCGCGCAGTCTGCGTCTCCATACCTGCCAGGGCATGTCATGTTTTCCGCCTAGACTGCCGGAATGCGCGCTTCCCGCCTGCTCAACATCCAGATGCTGCTGGAGTCGCGCGGCCGCATGAGCGCCACCGAGCTCGCGCGCACGCTGGAGGTGTCGGTTCGCACGCTGTACCGCGACGTCGACCAGCTCAGCGCCGCCGGCGTACCCGTCTATGCCGAGCGTGGGCGCGCCGGCGGCTTCCAGCTGCTGCCCGGCTGGAAGACCACGCTGACGGGGCTGACGCCGCAGGAGGCGCAGGCCGTGTTCCTCGGCGGGCTCGCGGGACCGGCCGCTGAACTCGGACTCGGCGGCGACGTGCGGAGCGCGCAGCTGAAGGTGCTCACCGCGCTGCCCGCCGACTGGCGCGGCCAGGCCGAGCGCGTGAGCGCGCGCCTGCACCTGGACCCGGTGGACTGGTACCGCGAGTCGGAGCCGCCGCGCTTCCTCGAAGCGGTGGCGGCCGCGGTCTGGGACGAGCG
>Ga0247819_10002186_pt1 | contig 10197 bp, 18 predicted proteins | sample 13C_Xylose_Day6_FD_193428 | JGI IMG/M metagenome (GOLD analysis project Ga0247819, IMG submission 193428) | Soil microbial communities from agricultural site in Penn Yan, New York, United States - 13C_Xylose_Day6 | ecosystem: Environmental > Terrestrial > Soil > Agricultural land | place: USA... | reverse complement strand
AAAATGGTGAGTGAACACATCCGAAGCACTGTACGTCACGTGACGACGAATCCGCACTTCACCCAGGGTCAACCACGAATGGTCATCCGAGTTGATGGGAGAGACCGACACCTCGAGTTGTTCTTCGAATGGTCCTCCCATGCGTTGCAGAACGCGACTGACATTACGCCAGTAGCTAGACTGGACAAACCAATCCTTATTACGACTAAGCATCTGGCCCCCTCACGTTATTGATGATGCGTTTAACGGCGGCGTTCCATTCCTCCTGAGTAGGAATTTTGTTCACTTCATGATCCGCCAGCATCTTGTCCCACTGCTCTTGCCCAATACGGGCAATCTCTTTGGCTATGCAATCCGCCAGAGATTTTTCAAGGGCGCTGTTTTCCCCCTTGGCCGCAAACGACTCTCTGAGAGGCTGGGAGAAAACAAACTCCACATCGCCCCCGGTATGAAATGAATCACGTACGTAATGCGGTATGTTCAACAGCTGTTGGCGAAGCGGCTCAGGATAGTCCAGAGGGTTGATCCGCTTTACCTCAGTGACTTCCATCACCCGAGGAGTTAGATCTTCTTTGTGGGGCTCGTAGCGCTCCACAAGAACAACCGGATCATCGGGCCGCATTGTGTACTGAAACAAAGTAGGCTCGCCATTAAACATCGACGCAGCCAAGAAAATACCGTTAGCCATTGCTTTCCCCTTAGAAGGTATAAAGCGGTTGGTTGGGATCAATTGGGCGACGAAGAGAGGCTTTAGATGCCACTACCTCGCGCCCGACCGTCTTTGCCTTGCAGCCAGTGAAAACAGACTTATCCGCAAACAGGTCGTCAGTATCCTCCTTCAAAAGGCTGATGCCGATTTCCTGAGTACCCTGCTCATTCGTGTAGACATAAAGCAGCTTGTTACTTTCTGGCTGGAAGTACGTCTTAGCCAATCCGTCCATCTCGACGCGGCTAGCATCGAACTTCTTGAAGACTTCGTTACCGAACTTGGCTTCTTCCTTATTGATCTCAAAAATGCTGATCAACGGGAGGAGGTTCATTTGGTGGAAGTCTTCACTTTTGTCTGTGTAGCCATATTGACCACACATCAGAGTTTCATCTGCCTGAGCAGCACCAGTCAACAACAGCAAAGCGAAAAGTACCGAGCGCATTAGTTGGCACCCTTCTTCAACAGTTGACCAACTGGGAGCTTCTCGATGTCACGCAGGTGCTCACGGAAGATATTGACGACGGAAGTTATTTTCGCTTCGAAGATGCGGTAATTGTGGTCACCGCCCGCAGGGATACGGATCTCCATGTCGTACAAGCCTTTACCGAACAGCGAGCAGGTGATGCTTTTGTTAACCCAGGCCGCGTGAGCCATCAGTGGGTTCTCTTCACACAGCACGCGGTTAAACACCAGATCACCGCGGTGACGAACAGGACTGATAGCATCCGGAACAAAATTGACGTCCAGCACCCAGCGCTGCATTTCCTCCAGGATGTCGATGATCTCCAGGATGGAGCTTTCGTATTCACTGATTGCCTTGGTAACACTAACGAGTTCGTTACCCAGGGCTTTGATGGTCAAGTAGCGGGAGAGTTTACCTTGAATACCAAAGTCAACGCTCACACGGAAAACAAGGTTACCGTCGTTGGTGTGAATGCCGGTGCTTTCACCCACTACGTTACGGTTAGGGAAAGAGTCCAGCAAAGTACGTACGCGAAAAAGACTAGCCATGGTTATTGCTCCAATAGTTTCAGGGGCCAGAGTGGCCGCTGTTAAATGGGTATTGCGTTAAGAAAGGGTGGAGAACTCTCCACCCAGTTTACAGCGAGTATTAGTTGCCGGACATGATTTCCGATTGCAGCCGTTTGATGCGTTCGGACGCTACCTTGACAAAATCGTTCAGGGTAAATCCGATGAAGCGCTGGTCATCTTCTTCCGATAACGGATAACCTTTGATGATCCAGTCCAACGAGTTGGAAAAATCATCAGTGTCCATATCACGCAACACCGAGAGGTTTTTCTCCACCGCGTTACCACCGGGCGCGTCGGTGATGATGAACTTCGGCAGAGGTCGGCCGGTAACGTCCAGGCGCTCCGGAGAATCGTCGGGTTTCACCAGGCTCTTCTCAGCAGGGGTTACCGCAGCGACTACACCCGGCCATTCACCACGACGCAGACCACCGCCTTCCGTTATCAGGCGATTGAGAACATCATTGCCAGTACGAAGCGAACTACGGGTACCTGCTGGTTCACGATCACTGCGGATCAGGTTACCCCGTCGATCGCACACGTAAAACGCCTGATCACCCATGATGTCGTACGCAACGTGCAGGATCAACGAGGCCGAGGTAACATGCGTGCGATGCAGCGTATCACCCTGGGACATTTCTGGCGGAGTAACGTTGAAACCTTCTGGAGCAGGACTGCCGCTGAGCGAGTTCCAGATCGAACGAGGACCGGCAATGTATTCGATCGATGGATTTGGAGCGTTCTCCAGATCAACAATCTTTGCCAGTTTCTCGTGCGTCAACCCATTTGGTAACGATCCATTCTTGCCGAAGTGTTCTTCGATCGCTACGCGTGCACCACGCAGAGCAGTCGCTACTTCTTCGGAGGAAGATTCCTTGGTAACACCGAGGAGTTCCATGAAGGTTTTACGATTCACCAAACCCAGATTGTCATCCTTGGGCAGGCCGTTGGCATCCTTTTCAGGGAACACCATCGGATCGTTGTTACGGTAGAGGTACAGCAGCGCTTCCAGATCTTTCGGGGTGAAGTACCCATCCAGTACCAGATTGTTTTCACCCGGCGTGCGCACCACGTTCTTACGCAGGATTCCTGATTCCGCCAGCGTTGCGTGAGCTTCAACAACAGAGTCGAACTGCTCGGCCATCGGAGAAGCTTTGGCTTTGGGGAACATGTACGCACGATTTGGCGATTCGGCTACAGGAGTAGCGAAAATCTCCGAATCGATATCCGTCACCTGACGACCCGGGGTCATTACCTGCATGAGCTGGTTGACATCCAGTTCTTCGGTCTTGGCCCCAGCTTCACCGAAGAAACCGCCGAAGTGCTTCTTGGCTTTTTCGATCAGTTCTTCAGCACGATGGATGAACAGGATCGCTTCGAGGTCTGTAACGCTGAAGTAGCCGTCGAACGTGAACTCTTCGTTCTTGTGGTTGTAATCCATCGCGTGCTTGCCGACGAGCGTGAACGAACTGCGTGCCTCTTTGATCGAACGGTAACGAGTGCTTGGACTGTTCGGATCATCCGCCATCATCAGGTGGATCGCGCTCTTCATTGCTTCGGTACGCTGACCGATGAACTCCGAGAACGTACCGTCGATCTGTTGCATGATCTCGCGGCCTTTGATGTAACCTTCACCAGCAGGTACGCCGAATACAAGTTCGTACCAATCACACCATTCCGGATTGACCGTTACAACACCGCCGTTGTCGCCCAGCATTGCAAGCGTAGGCATGGCAGGTACATTGTGCAGTTTCAAAGTCATTGTCGTTCTCCCATTAAGAACAGTGATTGTAATTCACACTAATAATGTAGATGTGAAAAACCCTGTAAATCAAACGGCTTTGAGTACGCCTTTCATGATCAGGTCGGTCTCGGTGAACACAAAGCCCAGGCGCTCGTAAAAGGCCAGTGCGCGAGTGTTACCTTTGTGGCAACTTACGGTGAGATCATTGTTGGGGTGGTAATCGCGCAACATGTTGACCAACAGTTCCCCGATACCCTGGCCACGGTGTTCTTCGGCCACGAACAGAGAGCCGATGGCGTAAGGTTCGCCCTTGTCGATCATCAGGAAAGCTACAGGGTCATCACCGATGTAGGCCATTGCACAACGATCAACCATAAGCAAGATCTCGTCCATGGTCGCGGCCATAGCGAGAGGATCTTTATGCACGTCCAGATTGACCAATGCGTCTTCGAAACGAATCAGTTGTTCAAACAGACCCAACAGGTCTTCCATGGTATCGGCGGCGATAACTTCCATCGGATATTCGCGGATAACCAGCTCTGCAACTTTAGACATCATTACTCTCCCAAACGGTATATTAGATTAGCGCTACAGTGTTAATAAAAAGTGGCAAATAGCCATAACCCACAGACACCCTAAGGCATCTGTGGGTTATTCAGAAGGTTACTGCTTACGTTTGCATTGGCCCAGAACCACCATATCTTTGATCGGTGAATCAGCGGGGTCAACGCGGTCTTTCGGATCTTTCTCGTTGTCGAAGGTGTAGATCATGAAGTAGAGGGCACCAGGGATCTCGTTACGCTTCTGCAAGATAGACCGGCTATTACTGCCCATGTTGCTACCAGGACCGATCATGCCGTTACCCAGTACTACCTTTTCCTTGAAGGCGTCACCCGCTTTAATGGTGAAACCCTCTTTGTTTTCCAGTACCGTGGTCTTGACATACTTCGGATCATTGTCCGTCAACTTCCCATCAGCGTCGATGGTGTTGCGAGTGAACGCTTCGCAGACGAACTTCTGCTCCTTGTCGTTGACGTTGTACGTGGGGCTGGAGTTGTTGCTGTTGGCAACGGCAAACAGTGGAGCGACAACAAATGCCAGAGCGATGAGGGAAATCAAAACAAACCCGATTTTCTTTATTGCTTTCATGCGGTACGTCTCCTGATTATTGTTGGGTAACCGATGTATAAAATCCGTTAGCCCATGTAGTGCTTAGTCAGCGGCTGAAGGTCCATAATGCTGTTATGGCGATATTCGTGTTGCTCAGCCAGTTGTTTCAGAGCCATCTTTTCAGGGATGGTTCGAATGCGCAGCGACTTTGCGTCCTTGTTGAATGCATCAAGCGCGCCCTCGAAGTGATCGTTCGGCGTTGGCAGGTCGTGTTGCAGGAACATTACGTTGCGCTTTACCTGCTCGTACCCTGTGCGCAGGATCCCGTCTACCTTACCCAGGTAGAGTGCCAGACCAGACATACCCACAACCATATCAGGATTGGGGGTAGCGACGATCTTGGTATCTGGATCGAACATTTTGTCCAGGACTTCCATGCGTCTTGCCTGGAGTTGTTGTATTGTTGACATGGTTTTACTCCGTTTGGAAATAAAGCATTAGTTGGTGGTGAGGGTTAATCTTTCTAAATGTTTTTGGAGGCTCTGTTACTACTGGCTCTTGTTTAAGCGCCTTTGCCTCCCGGATCAACTTCTTACCAGCATTTATTGCGATGTTGCCTGATACTCTGTTTGTAGCGCGATACCAGTCCACCCAGTCAGGATTGAGTTTACCTTTGACCGTAAGAACAGGTTCGCCACGGAGCAGCACCTTGCGGCGCCACTCCATGTGTTCTAGCCTACCTGGACTGAACATGAACGAACCCTTCAGGTTACACGCAGAAGTGATACGTGCTGTTTGTTTTCTTGTTGGTGGCTTTCACAATACGACCGCGATCGCCGTAGGTGGAGAACTTCGGGTTTTCGTGGTACGACAATACGAAGTCAGACTTCGGTTCGCTGACGCGTGCACGAACCCACAGGTTCTTGTTGTTGAACAGATCATCAGCAATGATCGAACCCAGCAGGCTTTCCTGCCAGCGCCCTTGCAGGGTACCGGTGACTGCTTTCTGCAATGCTGCCGGCAACGCATAACCCAGGTAGCGGGTTTGTTTCTTGTCATCGTCCCAGTGAGCCCGCAGTGCATGGATGTTGGTCCACGGGGTATAGATGTAGGTGTCGATGCCCTTCGGCAGCTGTTCCAGTAAAGCGAGGAACTCGACCAGTGTTGCGGCCTTGCTTTGGAGTACTTCGAAAGGCTGGTTTGCGTAGTGCAGGCGCTCGAAGGGATTGAAGACGTCCGGGCCTTCCTTGATGGCGTCGTAGAACTCAACGTGAGGATAGACCTCAACCAGAGACTTCATCGCCACAGGGTCGTTCACAGCCTCTTTGAGCTTGTCTGCCAGACGTTCACCGCCGGTGGTGTCGAGCATCAGCTTGCAGAGGTCCTTGAGTTCCTCGATGTCGTACTTCGGTTTCTTCGACAGCTCGATACCGGCCAGGATGATTTGTTCCGTTTGGTTCAGCTCACGAGGACGGTTGTGCTTAACGGCATTGACGCGACGAGCTTCTTGTAGAGTTACGAAAAGTTGCTGGGACATGAAAGTATCCTTATTAAAACAAAATGTAGCGGTTGTGTTATGGCACGCGTTAATAATGTAGACGTGAAACGGACTACAAGTTAATCGCTATCGGTCATTTGCTCGATGTGATTAGCCAGTGCTTCTACTTCTTGCACTAACGTATCTACCCGACTGAACAGTTCCATCGTTACCAGATCGTGATCCTTGACGTGAAGTGTAAACGACGACCGTTCACCCTCAGGGGTCGTATAGGTCGCAATCACTTCCTGGATGCCGCCCTGGGTTTCAACAGCGGTGTAAAAGAGAGCTTGAGCATGACCCAACAACTCTTGTGCTGTACGACCTTCCAGCCACGCAGTAACTTCCGCACGGCGTTTGCTTTCGGCTTCAGACATAGCGCTCTCCTAAAGGTGCTTGTTGCTATCGTAGACCACATAATGCTCGAAGTCTTTTTCGGTTAGTGTTCCAGATTTCCTGAGTTCTTCGCAACGGGCTGCTTCAAATGCTTCGAGTTCCTTGTGAGCATTGGCGTGCCAGTTAACAGGATCGGCAATCCAGTGACCCAGGAGGTAGTAGACACCGCAGGCATGCTCGACTTCGAACTTGGGGTAAACATCAACACCCCTTTCCTGAAGTAGCCACTTCACGAGCTTGAACGGATGGTCCGTATGACTCCGCATAATCTCGTAGAAGCCCTCGTCATAAGGAGGCAGTTTAATTTCCACGAACCACCTCCCTAAGCGTGGATGAAGCCGTTTGGAGTAGGGGCCGTGTAATACGGATCTACCAGTTCGCCCGAACGGTTAACGTACTTCTCGCGAGCAACGGTCAGTGCATAACCGCCCTGTGCGTCCTCGTCGATCTTGTCTTCAGACGTCAGCGTTGCACGGTACAGATTGAGGACGCTGTCGATGTCTGGCCAGTTCTCAGCCGGAAGAGTTCGATACATGCGAACCTTATCGATATCGTTCCATTTGTCCGGGACGTTGTTGACTACCCAGTTACCCACATCTTCGTAGGAAAGGTCCAGGTGTTGAATCTGGCCCTCTTTGAAGAACAGGACACCCATGTTGGTATCCAGGTAACCCGTCCAGTTGGTCAGCTCCTTCTGGTAGGCTTCTTTATCAGCCAGATCGAACGGGTGCCCATGCCAGACATCATCTTTGATCTTGCCGTCGGCACCGATACGGATTTCACCGATACCAATATCCCAACGTACCTGAGTGCTCATACCCGGGATAATCTTCGTCCCGTTCTGCTCCAGGCCTTCGGGGAAATAAATGTTAGTAACCCAACCCATGATTTACTCCTTTGTTTTTTCGATGATTTCTTCTACCAGCGCTTTGGTAATGGCTTGAAAGGCGGCTTCCTGTTTTTCAGGGGTAGTGTTAACCACCTCATCAAGCATAATTGTGCGCTCTTTTGGGGGTTGCCCTGGAAGACCGCTTTCCGCTATAAACGTTAAAGATGGTGGCATTAGCTGCGTCCTTTCTTTTTCTTTTGTATATAAGAACGTTGTGGTCGCACAGCGAATTTAGCTACTGCTTCCATCGTCGCGGTTTTGATACCAGCCATCAAGTTAGCCATTACCAAACTGGCGCCTTGATGAGTCCCTACCAACAGAATTTTCTGAGGTATTTTCTCAGCAGATTCAACCGACTCGACGGTTTCCTCTACGTCATCTAGTTTCTCGTTCACAGGTACAGTCCCTTCTCTTCCTGAGCCTTGGTAGGGTCAGCCAGAGGTACTTCGTAGCGCGGACGTGGTTTGGTACGGATGCCCGGTGGCTTACGTGCCAGACACCACATCGGATCGGTTGGTAGCGGGATGCTGTAATCCTTCTTGATTGCGGACATTGTCTTGCTCCTACAATTCCATCGTTAGTTTGCGATAAAGACCGCTGAACCCAAACACAGGAAACAACAACATCTTCCCGTCCAGACGAACTTTACCGTTCTCTTTCATCCACTGCGTAGCCAGGGACTCCATGATCTCGAGTTCCTGTTGGAAGTCCCACTTATCGCTTTTGCGCAACCAGCTCTTACTGGCCACAACCGTAACGGGATACAGTACGCGATTAACGAACAAAATACCGTGATGACCTTCTGCGATAAACTCAGGGATCAAAACAGAATAGTCGTCGTGCTGCTTAAAGCATTCCTTCAAGTACTCATCGGGACGAGAGGAGCGCTGGATGGAATTGAGGATACCTTCAATCAGATAACGCTTCTGACCCGGCACCTTGGACAACTGCACTGCCATCGACTTCAATTTCTTGAGGTTCTTTGGCCAGTTGTCCTTGTAGTACTGAAGAATAACCGCTTCATCAGCAAAGGGGTCTTCATACGCCCCTTCAGGAACTTGTTGCATAACTGCTACCCCATAGTGCCGTAATACGAAATGTCTTCACGAACGCCTTTATCCAGGCAGTAAACGACCATGTCCAGGAACTGATCCAATTGATCACGACCGAACACGTTGAAATCACTGAAGAACGTATTAAACGTCCACGATATATCGTGTTCGGAGTCGTTACGTGCTTTCAGTGTACCTGGGTCTTTGAAGTACCGCACGAACCCCATTGGCCGCATATTGGGGATTGTGGTAACAACCTCCAGCAACAGCATCGCTTGCTCATGGTAAAACACTTCCGTGGCCATCAGCTTAAACCGGTTATCAGCGTCGAAGCCGATATTGATGTCAAGCCCGCTTAAGCGAATACCGGTACGTTCCTTGAACTCGCTGAAATAGACCCGCAACTTCTCCAGTTTTTCACACATCTTCACTTCAGACGTGTAAACCCGGTGTTCATGAGGCGCGGCATCCCCGTCATACCACGAACGAATCGTGTCGACATAGTCCCGATAGTTGTTATCACGAGGATCTACTTCGGCACTTGCGTTGGCTCTACGCATTTTGTAACGAAGCTGGTCGGGGAATTCCGACTGGGGCTTGATTACGAAAGGCATACCGCCACCTTCAGGGTACCAGGTCTTCAACCAGTTACTGATCGGCCGGTTGTCGTTTTCGATAAGCTCAATTTGCAACTTATCATTGAAGGAAGCGTAAGGATCCCAAGTGAAGTGAATATCCGGCTCGCCGTTGGGTACATTGATCGCCTTACCTTCCCAGGTAGGATCGAATACCCTTAGTGGGCTGATCAGATGTTCGGTTACTTTCTTCAGGAGATCTGTGTCTTCAGGATGGGTGATGTAATGCTTACCAGTGAACGGCTGGTTCCACGGCAATTTATTACGAGCAACCGCACCACCACGTACCGTTAGCAGCGCTAGATCGAGCGAAGCATGCACAGCTGGATCGATAATAGCGTCGATGTCGATTGGTGGTAGCATCGGGAACTCCGCTATCAGTTTGAGTAGCGGGTTTTGTTCCACTCGTTTCAGACCACCTTCCGGAGTAACCTCAACCCGAGGAAGATTGCTGCGACGCTCTTCTTCACGGGCACGAAGAACGAGTGCACCCTTAGGACTTACCCCGAACGTTCTTTTCTTTTTCATGAAAACGCATCCCTTTCTTTGTGATTTCGAGAATGTCCAGGTTAGGACCAGTGTGACCGAACCGAACTTCTTCGGCCACCTTTTTAACCATGTCAGTAACCTGTTGGTCAGTACCACCAGGACCAAACCGTTTTTCCATGTCGATCTTCATGACCAGAATCCCGCCCTGAAAGATTTAAGGAGACCGTCCAGCTCTACCCGATCGAACCCTTCATAACCGGTGAACTCTCCGACTACTTCACCACCCTTCTGCCTGATGGTGACCAGCTTGTAGGAGATGTTGGGGTTCTTCTCGTGAACGCGAACAATAACGATCGATTCACTCAAAGGACCCGGCATGAGCAGGTAAGGAATGGCTACGCGTTCGTGACCATCCTTATAACGCCAGATAGGGTAGCCGATACCAGGAAGCTCCATGATCTGTTTCCACCACTGGCCTTTCCACGCAGCCTGGTCGTTAAGTGTCAACCCACCCAGATCACGTTCGTGTTCAGCAACCAGCGCAGCTTCGCTAGGGTCCATGTTGTTGTCCCGTGCGTACTGCAATACCCAACGCAAACTGATCTTG
>Ga0247819_10002185_pt1 | contig 10197 bp, 6 predicted proteins | sample 13C_Xylose_Day6_FD_193428 | JGI IMG/M metagenome (GOLD analysis project Ga0247819, IMG submission 193428) | Soil microbial communities from agricultural site in Penn Yan, New York, United States - 13C_Xylose_Day6 | ecosystem: Environmental > Terrestrial > Soil > Agricultural land | place: USA... | reverse complement strand
CACTTGCCGATGTCCTCGACCAGCTCATGCGGCAGATCCTGGTGCACGCCGCCGGGACGGAAATAGGCCGAGTGCATGCGCGCGCCGCAGGCACGCTCATAGAACACCATCAGCTTTTCGCGCTCCTCGAAGCCCCAGAGCGGCGGCGTCAGCGCGCCGACGTCCATGGCCTGCGTGGTCACGTTCAGAAGATGCGACAGGATACGGCCGATTTCCGAATAGAGAACGCGGATCAGCTGGCCGCGGATCGGAACTTCGGTTCCGGTCAGCTTTTCCACTGCAAGCGCAAAAGCATGCTCCTGGTTCATCGGCGCGACGTAGTCGAGCCGATCGAAATAGGGAATCGCCTGCAGATAGGTCTTGGTTTCGATCAGCTTTTCGGTGCCGCGATGCAGCAGACCGATATGCGGGTCGACACGCTCGACGATTTCGCCATCAAGCTCGAGCACCAGACGAAGAACGCCGTGCGCCGCCGGATGCTGCGGACCAAAGTTGATGTTGAAATTGCGGACGTTATGTTCGGTCATACCGATTGCTCCAGGCCGGACGGCGCCCTCAAAGGGTCGCCGCGGGCCGACTTAGTCTCACCGTGCTTTCGCCTTCTCGTCGCCGGGCAGGACGTATTCCGTCCCTTCCCACGGGGAGAGGAAGTCGAAGTTACGGAATTCCTGCTTCAGTTCAACGGGCTCATAGATGACGCGCTTGGCTTCGTCATCATAGCGAACCTCGACAAACCCGGTGACCGGGAAGTCCTTGCGCAGCGGATGCCCTTCGAAACCGTAGTCCGTCAGGATGCGACGCAGGTCCGGATGGCCGGTAAACAGAATGCCATACATGTCGTAGGCTTCGCGTTCGAACCAGTCGGCGCCCGGAAAGACGCTGGTGGCCGACGGCACAGGCTCGCCTTCACCGGTCGCAACCTTGATGCGCACGCGGAAATTCTGGCGTGGCGACAGCAGGTGGTAGACGACATCGAAACGGTCCGGCCGCTGAGGCCAGTCGACACCGCAAACATCGACGAAGTTGATGAAGGCGCACTGCACGTCGTCGCGCAGGAACGTCAAGAGCTCGATCAGGTTTGCAGCCGTCGTCGTCAGCGTCAGTTCGCCGTAGTTGATGGCGGCATCCGAAATCAGCTGGCTGCGCGTCTCGCGCAGATAGGAGGCAAGCTCGTTCAGGGCTTCACTCATGTTAAGGACCCCCTACCCTTAGCGTTCGATCGTGCCGGTCCGGCGGATCTTCTTCTGCAGCAAAAGCACGCCGTAAAGCAGCGCTTCTGCTGTGGGAGGACAGCCTGGCACATAGATATCAACGGGCACGACACGGTCGCAGCCACGCACGACGGAATAGGAATAGTGATAGTAGCCGCCGCCATTGGCACACGAGCCCATCGAGATCACGTAACGCGGCTCCGGCATCTGGTCGTAGACCTTGCGGAGCGCTGGCGCCATCTTGTTGGTCAGGGTGCCGGCGACGATCATCACATCGGACTGGCGCGGTGAAGCGCGCGGCGCGAAGCCGAAGCGCTCGGCGTCGTAACGCGGCATCGACATCTGCATCATCTCGACGGCGCAGCAGGCAAGACCGAAGGTCATCCACATCAGCGAACCAGTGCGCGCCCAATTGATGAGCTCGTCGGTCGACGTAACCAGAAAACCCTTGTCGGCGAGCTCATTGTTGATCTCGCCGAAGAATGCATCATTGCTGCCGATCGGCTTGCCGGTCGAGGGATCGATGATCCCCTTCGGCTTGGGCGCAACGAGCGTGGTGCCGGATGCTAGTTCCATTCCAGCGCTCCCTTCTTCCATTCATAGATAAAGCCGATCGTCAGCACACTGAGGAAGACCATCATGGACCAGAATCCGAACCAGCCCAGCTGGTGGAACGAGACGGCCCACGGAAAGAGGAAGGCGACTTCCAAGTCGAAGATGATGAAGAGGATCGACACAAGATAGAAACGAATGTCGAACTTCATTCGAGCGTCGTCGAACGCATTGAAACCACATTCGTAGGCCGACAGCTTTTCCGAATCAGGCGCCTTGAACGCGACGGCGAAGGGGGCAATCAAAAGTGCCACGCCGATCACAAGTGCGATTCCAATGAAAATCGCGATCGGAACATAGGAACCGAGAAGTTCAGTCATTGTTATCCGTCCCTGCCTGCGGGAGGGCGCATGGGAGAGCGCCAAACAACAAATCTCGCAGGCCGAAAAATATGTTGCAACGCCAGAGTGGTTAGCGCAGCCCGCGCTTGCGCGCAAGCCTTCGAGGGCCATTTAAACCGGTTCGCGGCACAGGATTGGACGACGTGTCGCGGCAAAGCGCTGATTTGCAGGCACGGGCAGACTTTACGGTAAAAGCGACGCCAGAAGGACAGATTGCCGCACTGCAAAAAACAGAATTTGCAGTGACGTTGTATCGGAGGAATCAAGAGGTAAATGGCGCGAGTGACGGGGCTCGAACCCGCGACCTCCGGCGTGACAGGCCGGCACTCTAACCGACTGAGCTACACCCGCGCATATGACCCAAGGGGTCAGTATTACCACCATCGGCGCTTCGTGAGAATGCCTCAAGTCAAACCATGTCAAGAATGGCGCGAGTGACGGGGCTCGAACCCGCGACCTCCGGCGTGACAGGCCGGCACTCTAACCGACTGAGCTACACCCGCATCATCTTGAAGTGGCTGGAGCGTTTCCGCCCCGGCACCGAGCGGGCTTGCCCGTTCGATGAGCGGCTAACTAAGCGGTTCGCATTTGGGTGTCAAGCGTGTTTGGAGACAAATCCATAACGGAGCCAATTTTGATCCACAGGCAATGTCAAAGCCGCCCTCGACCTCCCCTTAAGAGAGAGGGCCCCTGCCCTTTGCGCAGCAGCCGGCTCTGGCGTGAGGAAAGACAATGCACAGATACATGCCAGCGACTGATGGATTCGGATGAAAGTCGTCGCGTGGCCAATCACCTTTTTCCACAGTCGCCGCTCTCCGCTTTTTTCCACAATGTGAAAACCCGGCAACTCCTGCACTTTTGTCGCCTCGTGCAAAAAAAATCAAAAAAACGACGGAAATGCTCTTGCGGTTTTTTTCGGTTACGCCTAGATCACGGCCACCGACGCGGCGGACACATCCGGTCCGAACGCTGAAGGGCGATTAGCTCAGTTGGTAGAGCGCCTCGTTTACACCGAGGATGTCGGGAGTTCGAGTCTCTCATCGCCCACCATTTTTTCCTTGGAACTTCCACCGCCGACTCAACAAGCGCATTTGCGTTCATGTTTTCACTGTCGAACTGTCCGTGGCCAAAATTCTGCGCTTCCTGTGTTCAGGCGTTCATCAGATCGAGCTGTCGGTACCGTGACCCAAGGCAAACGCCCGCACAGGCTTCGACGATAGAGCGACCTGCGCCTTTCGCGCGATGCAACCGAATTTGTTGAAAGCGATCCTTACGCCACGTGCGCTGTGAACGCGCTGGCGACAGATTCGTCACGAATCGCAAAGCAGCAGACGAGCAAAAGAATCAGCTAGCTGCCGCGATACTGTTCGTCGGTGACATGCTCCAGCCAGTCGACCGCCTTGCCGTCGAGCGCTTCCTGGATGGCGAGGTGAACCATGGCCGTGTCAGGCGCGGCACCGTGCCAATGTTTTTCGCCTGGCGGAAACCAGACCACGTCTCCCGTACGAATCTCACGCACCGGCTCGCCCCAGACCTGCGCCAGGCCTCTGCCCGATGTCACCACCAGCGTCTGCCCAAGCGGATGCGTATGCCATGCGGTCCGCGCGCCGGGCTCGAAGGTCACGTTGACGGCGCGCACACGGGCCGGCTCTGCTGCCTCGATGACGGGATCCTGCCTGACTGTCCCGGTGAAGTAGTCGGCCGAGGGTCGTGTCGACGCTCGCGATCCGCTGGGTATGATTTCCATCTGCCGTTCCTCCGGGTTTCCGTCACGATCATTCGCCGACGGCATGTCGGCATCATAACCTGTGGATAGTCACTTCCGGGCACGCCGTTCGGGCAATATCGCAAAGATGCTCGTGGTGCGTCAGGTAGATCACCTGCCCGACGCGGGCCATATCCGCCATCAGCTCGAAGGCGCGACCGGCGCGGCCGTCGTCAAACGTCTCCATGATGTCGTCTGCGATGAAGGGCAAGGTTTCGCGCGCCGCGGCGACCTCGTGATAGCCGGCGATCCTGAGCGACAGATAAAGCTGAAAGCGCGTCCCCTTGGAAAGATCGCGCGCCAGCTTGGACCCGCCAGTTGCGGCGTTGGCAATCAGGAATTCCTGACCCTTGTCGGCCTGCGCCGACAGGCTGGAATATTCTCCACCGCTGATGCGGCTGAAGGTTTCCGAGGCGCGCCGCATCATGGCGCTGCGATGGCGCTCGCGAAAGAGCCGGAGTGCCTGCTCGGCGGCGATCAGGCCGGCTCTCAGCTTGAGATAGCCGAGCGCCTTGGCCTCGATCTCCAGAAGCAGCGTGCGGCGACGCTGATCGAGTGCTGCGACAGCGTCGTCGCCGGCGATATTGGCGAGCGCCCCTTCCTTCGTCCGCATGTCGGCGTGCAATTCACTTACATCACGGTCGCTCTCTTCAAGCAGCGCCTCGACGCGAGCCAGTTCCAGCCGCACCGCTTCGTCGTCAAGCGCAGCCAGCAACGCCTCGGCGTCTTCGCTGCGGGCGACACCAAGGCGCTGCGCAAGGTCGGCCTCCGATTCGGCAATGCGCTGGCGCAGCCGTTCCTGCTCGCGGGAAGCGTCGAGCCGCAAGCCGGCTTCATCCAATGTCTCGCAGTCGAAGAAGTCGAGGACCAGACGTTTGCGGGCAATGTGAAGATCCTGCTCGGCAGCAACGCTGCGTTTCTCCTCCTCAAGGCGGGCAAGCTCCGTCAACAGCGTAGCGCGCCGATCCTCCTGCTTTTCAGCCTCTGCGGCACGCGCCTTCATGGCGGCGAAAATCGCAAGCGTATCTCCGGTGTCGGGCACACCGGCAAGATTTGCGATCGCCGCTTCAAAAGCCACTTGATCCTTGCGCATGCCGGCGACGCGGTGATCGAGATCGGCCTTGCGCTGCACCAGCTTGTCGAGATCCTGCAAGACCGCGAGCATGGGGGCGATTTGATCCGGCAGCAGCTGTTCCGGCCGACCGGCAAGCCAGGTGGTTGAGAGCAGATCGTCCCATTGCTCCCGCCAGGAGCACAGGGCGTCCTCGGCTTGCGCCAAGATCGACTTACGCTGCTCCAGCGCGTCACTGGAACGTCGGACCGCCTCGCGCGCCGCCTTGCCGGCAGAAAAAGCCGCCTGGGCCTGCCCGACAGCATTCTCGGCAAAGGCCATGAGATCGTCGAGCCGTTGCGGCAAACGCTCGGTCACACCGATCTCGGCAAGTGAATCCTTCAGAACATCGCGCGCGTCATTCTCGTCGGCCTGGGCGCGATCGAGCTCCAGCCGCGTAGAACGCTGTTGTGTGCGGACATCGAGCGCCGCGAGCCGGGACACGAGCCAGGCTTCCAGCTGCGTCAACTGCGTGACGTCAGGTAAACCGCTTGCAGAGGCTGTTGCTTTGACCGCCTGTGCAAGTGCAGACGCCTCCTCGGCGAGCGAGCATTGTTGTCGCCCAAGCTCATCAAGACGCGCCCGGCGCTCGGCGATCGACAAAGCGAGCGAGCGCATATCCGCGACCTTTGCTGCCTCGGCGAGCCGCAATGCCGTCGCATCGTCGTCGCGACCCAACGCGTCCTCAAAGATTTCCGCAGTCGTCGCATCCAACCGGACCTTGTGCCGCTCCCAGGCGTGTTGTCGCTGCTGGCGAATCTCGATGGACGCCCGGTCGTCAAGGGCGCCGCCCGAAGCAATCAGGGCCGCGAGGCGAGCTTCCTCTCCGGCCAGTTGTTCAGTTTCGCTCGCGACGCGGTCGGCAAGGCGCAGGCGCCTTTGGTCCTGCGCCGCCGTGTCGCGTCGCCAGGTCTCGATCGTGCCGGCAGCGGGCACAGTCAGGCCAAGCAGATCATCGGCGCTGCCTGAATAGGGTTTCAAAGCCGCCAGCTTGTCGGCAAGCTCTGCATCCAGGCGTTCGAGCACTTGTCGGGTGGCCTGCAGGCGCAGGGAGCAATCATCCTGCCGAACACGCCGCAAGCGCTCGACAAACGCGCTCGGATCGATGGCCGAGCTGCGTTCGGCCTGCAGCCGCGCCAGCTCGTCTGTCGCCTCCCGCTCCATCCGTTTTGCCCCATCCGCCTCCTGTCGAGCCGATGCCGCACGCTCCTGCAACGCGGAATGCCGCCGTGAGAGTTCCTGCAGGCGAGCGCCTGTGGCCGTCGGCAACAGCAGCGATGCCGGATCCTGGTCGCCGCGCTCGCCGAGCCTAACGAGGCAGGCAGAAATTTCGATATTTGTCCGCGACAGTTCGTCGATCCGTGCGGGCATGTCGCGCGCGGCTGTGACGTAACGCGCATCGAGCGCCGTCTCCTGCAGCGCGTTCAAACGTTCCACCAGGATGAGGGCCGCCTTGTCATGCGGCAGGACCTCCAGCTCTTCCTGCCGACGGCGACTTTCGTCCGCGAGTTGACGCAACCTGGTCGCAATTTCGATGTCGCGCCGTCGCAGTGCGGGCAGTTCTGCGGCCCACTCGGCCGGCGCTGGCGGCAAGGCCGGCGCCTTTGCCAGATCAATGCGCAAGCCACACAGGCGCCGGAAGAGCGGCAAGGCATCGATCTGCGCTCGCAGGCGATCGCGCTCCACTCGCAGTTCGACGCGCCGCGCCATGGCCGCGTCGTGGCGCTCGCGGGCGGCAAGAAGCGTCTTGCGCAGCGATGCATATTCACGCGCATTGACGTCCAGCCCGTTGCGCTCGACTTTCAACGCATCGAGTTCGGCCTTCAGCTCGGAAAGCTGATGCTTGCGTGCCTGGGGTCGATAGAAGGCATCCGCCTCGGCGCGCAGGATAGACAGGATCGCAGCGCTGTCCGGCAGACCTGAACTGGCGGAAAAGAGCAGGGAGCCGAGTTCGCCCTCGCTCTTCAGGATCGCCTCCCCTCCCTGCTCGATACTGTCGTCGTCGAGCGAGAACATCATGCGGTAGGTCGCGCGGTCGATCGAGCCGAGCGCGGCGGAAAACAGATTGTCCGGCAACGGCTGATCGTCGGCACCGACCAGCGTGTTGGTCTTGCGCTTTATCCGGAAGGCCTGATGGGTGCGGCCGGCCGCCTCGATCGTGCCGCCAACCCGCATCGTCTGATAGGCGTGCAGAAAGCCGTAGGAGCTGTAATGCTCGATGCCGAAGAGCAGGTCGAGGAAGCCCGAAAACAGCGTCGACTTGCCGGCCTCGTTCGGGCCGTAAACGATATGCAGGTCTGGCCTACCTGATATCGCCGGACCGAAGTCGAGGCGCCGCTCGGTAAACTTGCCGTACCGCACCAGGTCGAGTTCGCGCAGCCGCATCAGCGTGAACCCTCGCCTGCATTGCCATGAAGGTGTGCGAGCACCTCCGCAGCACCGGAGACACCGGCATCGAACGCCAGTCTTTCGACCGCCGCCTCATCCGGCGCCAGAACCTGGCGCAGGTCCGGCGGCAACTGCTGCAGCAATTCCTCGACCGCAGAGCGCACTTCCTGACGGAAACCGTGGGCCGGCAGGACATCGCTGCCGACAAGGGCCGCCAGTTCGTCGACCGGATCAGCCATAACCGCCCCCGCCTCTGCACCAGGACTGCGGCAATCGAGCTCGATTTTCTCGACCCAGCAGCCGCCGTTGCCCGCAGCCACATTGTCGATCTCGGCCCGGAGCAGATCGCCATCACGGCGCATGCGCCAGGAAAGCGGCGTCGCGCCAGTCAGTGTCAGGCGGAAGATCACATTGTCGGCAGCGGTCGTCTCGCGCGACTGCAAGAAAGCGTTCCCGACCGTATCAAGCATATCGCCCCACTCGGAAACGCCGGTGAGGTCAAGGCTGATCCGCTCGAAGGTGGCAAGGCCGATTGCCCGCTCCTCGATCGAAACCCGCCCTTCGTCGGTCACCGTCACCAACGTCACGCCCTTGCTGCCGGCTTCGTTGATGTCGCGCCCCTGCGGCATGCCCGGCATGACGACGAAAGGTTCGCTGGCATGGACCTGACGCTGATGGACATGGCCGAGCGCCCAATAGTCGAAGCCGTGCGCCTGGAGATCCGCCACGCTGCAGGGAGCATAGAGGTCATGGCCGGCAGCGCCGGCGAGGCTCGTGTGCAACATGCCGATATTGATCGCGTCGGCGACCGGTGACTGAAAGGACGGCAGCAAGCTTTCCGACGCATGGGGGTTCGCAAAGCTCACACCATGGATATAGACATCGCGGCCGCTCTCCAGCGTCTTTGCGAGGACTGCCTTGCCGCGGCCCTTGAAGACGTGTGTCGATGGCGAGAGCGTCAGCTCGTTCGTCACTTGCGATTGGGCATCGTGATTGCCGCGGATGATGAAGACCCGGATGCCGGCCTCGTCGAGCCGGCGCAGTTCGCCAGCGAGAAACAGCGCGGTGTTCATCGAGGTCTGGCTGCCATCATAAAGGTCGCCGGCGATCAGCAAGGCATCGACCTCTTCGGCAAGGCAAAGATCGACGATCCTCACAAGCGCTTGCCTGGTCGCACCGCGCACGATGTCGGCGAGCTCGGCATTTCGAAGCGCAAGGCTGCGCAGCGGGGAATCAAGATGAAGATCGGCGGTGTGAACGAAGCGGAAGGACATGGCCGACCATGGCCCGTGGGAGCAGCACCCGTCAATGCGCCGGACACCGTCATCCACGCGGATGCGCCCGTCACTCGCCGTTATTTCAGGGCAGTTAAGTAAAGCCAGCGCTCATACGTAATGACTGGAGTTTCGACTTGAAACGTTCTGCCGCAAAAGCGCGCGCCCCTATGTGCAAATATCAGATTATACTCACTTTAATCGATTAGCGCTTTTGTAAGAACTTGTTGGCTAGGTTCCGCTCGGCTGCATTTTGCGTGCGGCCAAGCACAGGAATGACTCCCTGCTTCGGCATCCGCTCCGTCATGACGATCAAGAGCCGGAACGACTTATTCATGCACAAGCTTTTACGGACGCCGTTCCTCCGGAGTTATTCATGTCGCGCCTAAAGATATCACACACCCTTATTGCCCTTTTCCTGATGGTTGGCCTCATCGTCACCGTTCTGGCCGTCGCCTCGCTTGGCGGCATCAAGATGATGAACGAGCGCAACAACGAGATTGCCACCACGTGGCTGCCGCGTGTCTCGCTCTCGCGCGCACTGGAAACCCAGCTTTCGGACACACGCATGTCGTTTGCCCGGCACCTGATCTCGCTGACCCCCTTCGAGAAGAAGGCGGCCGAGAAGGTCATCGGCGAAACCGTAGATGGCTTCAACAAGCTTTCGGACGAATACGCCGCCCTGATGGTCAACGACGCCGACAAGGCAGCACTTGAAAAGGTCAAGAGCGCCTATGAGGCCTACCTCTCGGTTTCCGCCGGCATGGTCAAGCTCTCCAACAATCTCGAGAATATGAAGGCGCAAAGCGTGTTCAAGGTCGAGATGCGCGAGAGGGAACAGCAGGTCGACCAGGCGATCAAGGAAATGCGCGCGCTCAATCTGGCCGGCGCCGACGCTGCCGTTGCTGACAGCTCCACCACGCACGACCAGATCCGTATGATCGAAATGGCTGTCATCGCGGTTGCGGCTCTCATCGTCCTCGGCGCTATTTTCTACGCAATCCGCGGCATTGCCCGTCCAATCCAGATCATCACCCGCTCGATGGCAGGTCTCGCAAATGGCGATACGGCCACCGCCATTCCCTATGGCGTGCGCAAGGACGAGATCGGCGAGATGGCGCGCGCCGTCGAGGTCTTCCGCGAGGCGGCCATCTCCAATCTTCAGCTCGAGGAAGATGCCAAGGTCCAGCGTTCGCAGGCAGAGGCCGAGCGTCACCGCGTGACCGAAGAGGCCGAGGCGGCCGCACAGCTCCGTCTGCAGGAAGCGACAGCCGGCCTTGCAACCGGTCTTCGCCGCCTGGCGGCCGGCGATCTCGCCTTCCAGCTCAACGAACCTTTCGCACCGGATTTCGAACAGCTGCGTCACGACCTCAACCAGGCCGTTGCCCAGCTGGCCGATACACTGGCTGCCGTCTCCTCCAGCTCGGGCAGCATCGACAGCGGTGCACGCGAAGTCAGCCAGAGCGCCGACGATCTGTCACGTCGCACAGAACAG
>Ga0247819_10002184_pt1 | contig 10201 bp, 9 predicted proteins | sample 13C_Xylose_Day6_FD_193428 | JGI IMG/M metagenome (GOLD analysis project Ga0247819, IMG submission 193428) | Soil microbial communities from agricultural site in Penn Yan, New York, United States - 13C_Xylose_Day6 | ecosystem: Environmental > Terrestrial > Soil > Agricultural land | place: USA... | reverse complement strand
CGCAAGGGCGCGTGTGCGCTCAGTCCTTGCTTGTTGCCTTTCCAGTTCAAGGCGCGCTCGCGCATGACGAGTACGGCGGAGAGCGTGGCGGAGGACGCCGAGTCCTGGATCACGCCGGAAAAGCCGCCGGGCAGGCCGATCGCCTGGCGCAGCCAGTCGATCACCCTGGTTTCGAGCTCCGTGGCAGCGGGGGAGGTCTGCCACAGCATGCATTGGGCGGCCATCGCCGTCACCAGATATTCGGCGATGACGGAAACCGGGGCGGCGTTGGCAGGGAAATAGGCGAAGAAGCGCGGGTGCTGCCAATGGGTCATGCCCGGCAGGATGATGTTTTCGAAATCCTCGAAGATCGCCGCCATGTCCTCGCCGGTCTGGGGCGGCTTGCTCGGGATCTGGGCTGCGATCGCGCCCGGTGCCGTCTGGGCGCGAACAGGCCTGTCGCGTAGCGACGCCCGATAGGCCGATCCCCATTCCGCCGCTTTCTGCGACCACTCACCGAAAGTCTTCTCGTCCATAACGTTCCTCCCCTTGCGCCATTGGTGCCGGCCCTGTTGTGCCGGCATCCACCTTTCATGCCTCGATTTACGGGGCGATGATAGGTTGCGCCTTCAACGCCGGTTCCACCGTCTCGGCGTCTGCAAATTGGCTGCCCTCTTCGAACCAGGAGCGTGGCGCAGGCGCGCCCCAGAGCGTTTGGCGCTGCGGGTCCTTGAGATCCCATTTGATCGGTTCGAGATCGGGATCAACGGTCTGGTAGTCCGAGCAATAGATCTCGATGCGGTGGTTGTCGGGATCGCGGACATAGAGGAAGAAGGCATTGGAAATGCCATGACGTCCGGGGCCGCGCTCGATATTGGCGAGCCAGCCGGAGGTCGACATCAGGTCGAGCAGGTCGATGATGTTGAGCGGCGTCGGCACCCAGAAGGCGGTATGATGCAGGCGCGGGCCGCGACCATTGGTAAAGGCGATGTCGTGTACGCCGCCCTTGCGGTGGGTCCAGGCCGCCCAGAGCCGGCCGGTCTCCTCGTCGGCCGTATACTCGGTCACCCGGAAACCGATCTCGTTATAGAAGGCGACGGCGTCGTCGACATTGGGCGAGAAGCAGTTGAAATGGTCGATGCGCAGCGGCTTTACGCCGCGATAAAGCGCATATTTCTGATGGATCGGCGGCAGGCGGTCCATCTTCGAATAGAATTCCAAGGGAATGCCCTGCGGATCGCGGGTGCGGAAGGTGCGCGACTGATAGGGCCGCTCGATCCATTCGACCGGCAACCCCTTCTGCTTGAAGAAATGCGCCGCCTTGTCGAGGTCCTCGTCACCAAAGACCTTGAAACCGAGATCGCGGGCTTCGGCAGTCGCTGCCTTCTTCAGCACGATGCAGTGATGGCCGCGTTCTTCCATGGCGCGCAGATAGATCGTGTCGGCCGTCTCGTCGGTCACCTGCAGGCCCAGCACATCGACATAGAAGGCGCGCGATTTGGCGAGATCGGTGACGGCGAGTTCGACATGGCTCAGCCGCACGATGTTGAAAGGCGGGTGAAGGTTCGGCTTCGGTAAGGGCATTCTTGTCTCCTCCAGTTTTGGGCGGCGCGGTTCGTGTCTCGCGCTCAGCCGCCGAGCTTGGCGATCGCATGCGCCGAGCTGGCAAACGCGATGTTCTTGGTTTCCATGTAAAAGTCGAACGACCAGTCGCCGCCGTCGCGGCCGATGCCGGAGCTTTTGACGCCGCCAAAGGGCGTCGGCAGATGACGGACATTTTCGGAATTGACCCAAATCATCCCCGCCTCGAGATGATCGGTGAAGCGGAAGGCGCGCGTGATGTCGGAGGTCCAGAGGTAGCCGGTAAGGCCGTATTGAACGTCGTTGGCAAGCTCCAGCGCCTCCGCCTCGTCCTTGAAGGCAATGGCGGTCAGGACCGGCCCGAAGATCTCCTCCTGCGCGATCCGCATGGAATTGTTGGCGCCGGTAAAGAGCGTCGGCTGGACGTAGCAGCCGCCACCGGGGCCGTCGAACTTTGCACCGCCGGCAGCAACCGTCGCACCTTCTTCCTGGCCGATGCCGATGTATTCGAGCACCTTCTTTTCATGCTCCGGGTGGATCAGCGGCCCGACTACGGTTTCCGGATCGAGCGGATGACCGATCCTGATGCGCTTGGCCTTCTCGGCAACCAGCGCGGTAAAGCTGTTGTAGATGCTGTCTTCCACCAGCAGCCGAGAAGAGGAGGTGCAGCGTTCACCGTTCAGCGAATAGATCATGAAGACCGCGGCGTCAGCGGCGCGCTCCAGATCGGCGTCGGCAAAGACGACGACCGGGTTCTTGCCGCCGAGCTCGAAATGCACCCGCTTCAGCGTGTCGGCGCCCTGTTTCATGATCAGCGATCCCGTCCGGCTTTCGCCGACGAAGCCGATGGCCTTGATGGCAGGGTGCTCGGTCAGCGCCTTGCCGGCGTCCTCGCCAAAGCCGTTGACCAGGTTCCAGACACCCTTGGGTAGACCGGCTTCCTCGGCGATCTCGACGAGCAGGCGGGCCGTCAGCGGCGAGAACTCCGCCGGCTTGTGGACGATGGTGCAGCCGGCCGCGAGCGCGGGCGCTATCTTCCAAGTCGACAGCATGAACGGCGTGTTCCAGGGCGTGATGATGCCGACCGGGCCGATCGGTACGCGCGTGGTCATGTTGATCTGGTTGTCACCGCGTAGCACCTTGCCGTCGCGGGCCTCCGGTGCGCGATCGGCAAAGAAGCGAAAGTTCTCCGCACCACGCAGAGCGGCCTTGGCCATGAACTTGAGCGACTGCCCCGTGTCCATGCATTCGACGAAGGCAATCTCCTCGGCGCGCGCGACGATGGCATCGGCGATCTTGTGCAGAAGTTTTTTGCGCGTTTCGCCCGGCATGGCGGCCCAGGCTGGGAAGGCCTCCTTCGCGGCACGGGCAGCGCGGTCGATATCGGCTGCTTTGCCGCGTGAGACGGTTGCAAGCGGCTTGAGATCGACTGGCGAGATCGTCTCGAAGCTGTCGCCATCCAGCGCCGGCACGGCTTCGCCATTGATGTGGTTCAAGACGCCGTGCGTGCCGAAGCGGGCGAGATAGGCGTCCGCCTTCTTGAAGTTCTCGTCGAGTTTGGACATGTCATTCTCCAATCGTGGTGCGCTGCCGTTGTGCGGGCGCAGAAACTCTTGCCGACTTCTGCCGGGGTCAGTTGCCCTGCTTTCGAAGGCGCGGGTGGATCGCGTTCTTCTTCCAGCTGAGATCCGGGTCGATTTCGCGGATCTCCAGGCTGAGGGCGAAATGAGGTGTGTCGAAAAGGCTTGCGAGCTCTTGTGTGGCGGCATCGAAGATGGCCGTCCCGGTCGCCTGCTTTTCGGCGTCCGAGCGGCCCCAGCCGATTCGGAAGGACATGTCGATGAAACTGTTCTCAGGCAAGAGATCGGCAATCGCGTAGTCGGCACTGCGGATTGCGCGCACGCGAACGGCGCCGGTTTCAAAGAGACCGGTGCCGAGGATGGTCTTGTGGATCGTGCGGCACAGGCGGTCGAAGTCGACGCGCGCGTCGAGATTGGCGGAATGTTCGATCGTGAAGTGCGGCATTTCCTGTCCCCCGTGTCTCTCTGTTTATTAATTAACACGTTAACAATATGCCGTTCCGTGTCAAGCGACTTTCGCTGTCGCCCGAAGCTCGCCGGCAATTGCAGAAAGGTGAAAAATCGCCCATAGATCGCGCATGAGCCGTGCGAAAACCCCGATCGAGCTTGGGCCCGACGCCCTTCTTCCCCACAATACGCGTCGGTCGCTGCCGATCGCGCTTCTGCGCGCGCGCGAAGCGGTGATGGGGCATTTCCGACCGATGCTGGCGCGTCACGAAATCACCGAGCAGCAATGGCGCGTCATCCGGATCCTCGCAGAATCCGGCAAGGTCGACGCGTCCGAGATGGCCGACAAGGCCTTCATTTTGGCGCCGAGCCTCACGCGTATCATCCGCTCGCTCGAGGAGCGCGGACTGATCACCAAGCACAAGGACGCCGACGACGGTCGTCGCGTGCTGCTCGAGATCGCGCCCGCGGGCATGCGCGTCATTGCCGATGTCAGCCCGGAAAGCCGGGCGATCTACGACCAGCTCGAAGCGCGTTACGGCCGCGAACGTGTTGAGGTGTTGCTCGACATGCTGGACGAGCTCGCAACGCTCGGCGATTGATAAGGCATCTGCATTCCTCATGCGAGGACCGGTAGCGCTTGCGCCAAGAGCAACGCCTCATCCGCGTAACGACGCACACGCGCCTCCGCGTCCGGAAGTTCCGGGCGCGCGGCAAACCAGCCGATATAGGTGAGGCTACGAAGCGCCATGAAGATCGGCAGCGCCGAAAGTGCCGGATCCGTCAATGGGCGCTTGCTTCTGTATCCTTCGATCAACGCCCTTTCGATCGCCTCGTAGGCCGGTTCATTGCGGTTCTTCAGGAGCGCCGTCGCGATATCGAACAGGCGAAAGCCGAAGCCCGCGTCGTCGAAATCGATGAACGCCACGCCGTCGTCACAAACCAGCACGTTCTCGCGCACGAGGTCGGCATGGACGAGGCCGTAGTCGAACTCGCCCGCAGGCACGTTTTCCAGAATGCTCCGAAGCCGATCGCGCAGAATGCCGAGCCCACACCTCTGCTCGACCGACAGGCCCTCGCAATCCCAGAAGCGGCCCCAGACCGGCCTTTCGCCAAGCAGGCCCGCGATGTCCCAGGCAGGACGTTTGAAGCCTGATGGCGCCGACCAGCGATCGGCAAGGTTGTGCATGTCGGCCATCATGGCCCCAAGCGCATGAAACAGGACGATCTGCCTCTCACCGCTATGCGCGAGCGGAACGCCGCTTTCACCGAACGGCGAGCCGTCCAGCCAGCTGACGATATCGGCATGCTGTGCGCCAAAATCATCGGTCGGGTCGAGATGCACGAGAAGACGGCCGTCCGGTGTCGCAATCGCGCTCGGCACCGTAAGGCCGCCGTCGCCCAAGGCTGTCATCCACTGCAGTTCGGAGCGCAGCGCGGCCTCGTCGTGATAACCCGGTCGGTGCAGTCTGAGCGCAGCCGGCTCGCCGTCGGCGAGGGTGACCCGGAAGACGGCGTTCTCCCGATATTTCAGCAGCTCGGGCCGCACGTCGGCAAGTCCCCAGTGGGTTATGGCTTCCAGTGCGCGGGCCTCGAGTGCTAGCAGCAGATGTTGTGGCAGATGCTCGGCCATGGCGCGTTCACAAGCCTGAAAGCACGTCGTCGAGGGTCGACAACATCAGGTCGGCGTTCTCCTTGGAGAACGGCATCGGCGGGCGGATCTTTGTCGCGCATTGATGGATGCCGAGCTTGCCCATCAGCACGCCACGCTCGCGCATGTCGTTGATGACCTTGGTGGCGAGTTCGGCGGCCGGCGTCTTGTTACCCCGGTCGAGCACGAGTTCCGCTCCGAAGAACAAGCCGCTGCCGCGCACGTCGCCGATGATGGCGTGCTTGTGCCTGAGCCGGTCGATGCCGGCCTTGGAATAGGCGCCGACCTCGCGGGCATTATCTACAAGCTTTTCATCCTCGATGACGTCGAGCACGGCCATTGCCGCGGCGCAGGACACCGGATTGCCGCCGAAGGTGTTGAAGTAGCGGAACGCCTTGCGGAACGCGTTCAGCGCATCGCTGCCGGCAACGACGCCGCCGATCGGATGGCCGTTGCCCATCGGCTTGCCTAGCGTGACGATGTCGGGGGTGATGCCGGCCTTCTGGTGGCCCCACATGTGCCCGCCCGTGCGGCCGAAACCGGGCTGGACCTCGTCGGCAATCACCACGCCGCCGGCTTTCCGCACGGCCGCAACGGTCCTGTCGAGGAAGCCCTCAGGTAGATCGGGGAAGCCCTCATTGGCGAAGAACGGGTCGATGATCAGCGCGGAAAAACCAAACGGGCTTTTCTGCAGCTCGGCGATCGCCTTTTCCACTTCGGCCGCAAACGCGATCGAAAAGGCTTCGCCGGAAACGCCGCCGAGTGGCCGGTAGCTATCCGGTGCCGGCACGTGGCGCACATGGCCGCCGAAGCCGCCGACCGGCGGCATCCGGGTGGAAAGCTGCGAAACGGAGGCAGTGTTGCCGTGATAGGTGTGATCGGTGGCGATGACCCCGGTTTTTCCGGTCACCGCCTGAGCCATGCGCAGGGCAATGTCGTTGGCCTCGCTGCCGGTGCAGGTCAGGATCGCTGTGTCTAGACTAGGATCGAACGTCGCGGTCAGTCGTTCGACATAGTCGAGGATACCCTCGTGCAGGTAGCGCGTGTGGGTGTTCAGCGTCGATGCCTGCCGGGTGATCGCTTCGACCACGCGGGGATGGCAATGGCCGACATGCGGCACATTGTTGTAGCAGTCGAGATAGCGTCTGCCGTCGGCGTCAAAGAGCCAGACGCCTTCTCCCCTGATGATATGGACCGGGTCGCTGTAAAACAGCGACATGTTCTTGCCGAGCAGCCGTTCGCGGCGTGCCAGCAGCGCTGCCGTGTCGCTCATGTCATTTGCCCCCGGCAGCACTCAGGCCGGCGTCGAGCGCCGAAAGAATGCGCGTGACATCCTCGGCAGTGATCACGAGTGGCGGCGACAGGATCACGTTCGGGCCGGAGGTGCGGACCATGACACCAGCCTCATAGGCTGCGTCCTGGACCTTCTGCACCACGTCCTTGGCAGCCGGCGATTTCTTTGCCTGGTCCGACACCAGTTCGAGCGCGCACATCAGGCCCTTGCCGCGCACATCGCCGATGAGGTCGTGGTTGGCCTTCAGAGCTTGCAGGCCGGCCATCAACTCCTCGCCGCGCGCGCCCGCATTGGCCGCCACATCAAGGCGTTTTGTTTCCTTGAGGGTTGCAAGGGCGGCAGCCGCACCGACCGGGTGACCGGAATAGGTGTAGCCATGGCCGATCGAACCGGCAGCCGTCCTGTTGGTCTCGAAAGCCTCGGCAACCTTGTCCGAGATCATCACCGCGCCGAAGGGATAATAACCGTTGGTGATGGCCTTGGCCGTCGACATCAGGTCCGGCTTGACACCCCAAAGACGCGAACCGGTCCAGGCGCCGGTGCGGCCGAAGGCGGTGATCACCTCGTCAGCAATCAGCAGGATGCCGTGGCGATCGCAGATCTCGCGCATTAGCGGCATGAAGGTTTCGTGCGGCACGATCACGCCGCCGGCACCGAGCACCGGCTCCATGATCAGCGCGGCGATGGTGTCGGCCCCCTGGAAGGCGATCTCGTCTTCGAAGAGGCGGGCAATGCCCCTGGCGATCTCGGCGCCGTCCGTCGTCGCGAACGGATTGCGGTAGGTATAGGGGGCGGGAAGGTGGAAGACGCCCGGCAGCAGCGGCTCGTAGTTGCGGCGGAAATTAGAGTTGCCATTGACCGACGCGCCGCCGAAATGCGTGCCGTGGTAGCCCTTCTTCAGCGCGACGAATTTGGTGCGCTCCGGCTGGCCGTTGAGCTTGTGGTACTGGCGGGCGAGGCGAAGGCAGGTCTCGACCGAGTCCGAGCCGCCCGAGGTGAAGAACGAGCGGCTGAGGCCATCCTCCTTGAACCATTCGGCAAGTTCATAGGAAAGCTCGATCAGCGGCGAGTTGGTGGTGCCGCGGAAGGTCGAATAATAGGGCAGGTCGTCGAGCTGATCGCGGATCGCCTTCTTCACCGGCTCGCAGGAATAACCGAGATTGACGTTCCACAAGCCGCCGACCGCATCGAGTACCTTCTTGCCGTGGATGTCGACGATCTCCACGCCCTCGCCGGCATTGATGATGCGCGGCGGCGTCGCGTGCATTTCGGCGGGGTGTGCCATCGGATGCCACAGGTGGCGGGCGTTGTTCTCGATGAGGAAATTGGTTTCGCGCATGTCTTGCTCCTGGTCAGTTCAAATGCCGAGCATCCGGAGGGCTCTGGCGTAGCTTTCGGCGGGTCTGGTGACATCGAAGTGCACGTTGGGCAGGGACACTGCCTCGGCGCCCTCAATGTTCTTTTTCTGGTCGTCGACGAAGACGCAGGCCTCTCGCGGCAGGCCGAGCTCGGAAAGTGCGAGTTCGTAGGCCCGCGGGTCCGGTTTCAGGATGCCGGTGTAGGTGGCATCGACGATGACGTCGAAAAGCTGGATCAGCGGGAAGCGCTTGCGAAACTCGACCCCGTAGAAAAGATCGAGCTCGTTGGAAAGAATGGCGAGCCTGATACCGGCGTCCTTGGCCTGTAGGATCGCATCGCGCGCTTCCGGGCGCAGCACCAGTTCCGGCTCGGCGCCGCGCGCGCGCTGGACGAAGGTCTTCATATCCGTCCAGTCTTCACCGACGAGGTGCCCGACTTCGCGGGTGCGCTCCGTCCAATAGTCGCGCTCGGTGATCTCGCGCCTCTGCATCGACACCCAGAGTGGATCGGTGGCGGTGTCGAACGGCCCCCGCCAGGTCAGGCTGCCGGGGGCAAGGCCGAGCGCGCGCTCGGTGACATCGTGGGTTTCAAACAGCGTGCGTGTAACGACGCCGCCGAAGTCGAGGATGAGAGCGCGATCCGTCACGGGCGGCCTCCCGGGATCACGCCGCGGGCGATCCAGTCGTCGAAGATGGCGAGCGCCTTTGCCGAAAACTCCGGTGCGTTGATGTGGCTGTCGATTTCATGAAGGCTGACGGAGGAGGGGACGGCGCGGCGCATCTCGTCGATGAAGGCGTCGAGCGCTTCAGGTTCGTGCAGCGGTTCCTCCGGCTTGTCCCATTCCTGGATGCCCTTGAGCGGCAGGATGAAGGCGACTTCGGCGCTGGTCACGGCGAGCTTGCCGCCGATGATGCGGGCGATCTCGCGCCGGCCTTCTGGCGATGTCGTCACCGAGCCCAGCAGCCGGTTGTGGGCATGATAGGGCCGGCCAGCTAAGGCTGCGGGCAATGCCTGCCAGGCGGGCAGGTCGACCATATCGACTGCTCCCGGTGCGACAAGCTGCGGAATTCCGGCGCGTCCGGCATTTTCCAGCCGATCTGGCCCTGACGTGACGACGGTGCCGTGATGATGGTTGCTGACTTCCTGGATGCAGAAGTCGAAGACGGCGGTAAAGCCGTTCTGTGCGGCAATCGCCTCGAAGGCGCGGCCGCCCATGCCGGTCGCATGAAACACTGCGACGTCATAGCCGCGGCGCTCAAGTTCGGGCTTCAGGTATTTCATGTATTTGAGGCAGCTCGATCCGAGCGAGGTCATGCCGATGAGCGGCCGCTCCTTGTCCGGTTTGGTGCCGAAGCGCGCCGCCCCGACGACGGCGCCACAGGCTTGCGAAAGCACCGACCGGCAAATGCCGTTGAGGCCGTAAAGTCCGCCCGCCCACAGGATCATCATCAGATCGGGCGCGATGCGTTCCGGCGGCAGCAGGTGCGAATAGGCGATCGTCGAGACGACGAACTTCGGCACGCCGAGCGGCAGGGCTGCAGCGACGTCGAGTGCCAGGTCCGTGCCCATCGAACCGCCGAGAATGATGACGCCATCGGCCTGGCCCGCATCGTAGAGGCTGCGGGTGAGGGCCGCCGCACCCTTGGCCATCAACTCCATCGCACTGTTTTCGTCGCCGCTTGCGGCAATCGCTACGATCGACGTGCCTGCCGCCTTGGCGATATCGTGACGGGAATATTCCGGCGCATAGGGCGGATCACCGAGAACGCTGACGTCGATCATCACAGGCAGGCCACCGGCCTCGCGAATGACGGATGCCATGAATTGAAGCTCTTCGCATTTGGTGTCTCCCGTCCCAACGACAAGGATGTTGGGTAGACGGTTCATCGCATTCATCAGCCGGCCCTCCTTGCCAGCGGATTGGCAGGCACCTGCTCCAACCCAAAGAATTTCTCCGAAATGCGTTTCGCGATCGCCGCCGTTGCCGGTCCGAGTTGCTCGATCGTGTCGGCATTGGCGCGCACCTGCGGGGCTGCAACGGCGATCGCGCCGATCGGCACGCTGTCCGGCGCCCGGATCGGGGCGGCGACACTGATGACGCCGCTTTCGAGCCCCTGCTGGCTGATCGAATAGCCGCGGTGGGCGGTCTCTACGAGCAGGCGGCGAAGTTCTGTTTTCGACGTGATCGTGTACTCGGTGAAGGCTTCAAGGGGCATGGACAGTGCATCTTCGATCTGCCTTGCCGGGCAGAAGGCGAGGAAGGCGTGGCCGGATGCGGTCGCATGGAAGGGCAACGCACTGCCGATGTCG
>Ga0247819_10002183_pt1 | contig 10209 bp, 13 predicted proteins | sample 13C_Xylose_Day6_FD_193428 | JGI IMG/M metagenome (GOLD analysis project Ga0247819, IMG submission 193428) | Soil microbial communities from agricultural site in Penn Yan, New York, United States - 13C_Xylose_Day6 | ecosystem: Environmental > Terrestrial > Soil > Agricultural land | place: USA... | reverse complement strand
TTCCAAAGCCATCGCCAGTGCGCTGGAAGCCTTGAACGACAACCTGCGTCCGACCAGCTTCCTGTAACTGTAAACACTCTCAACGGGAGCGTTCCGGTATCAATCGGTGCGCTCCAAACTTTTTGAAAGCCCACTGGAGTTGTTTACGTGGCTAAGGTAGAAAAAGCGAAAAAGTCCAAAGTCAAAACGTATGACGAGGACAGCATCGAAGCGCTGCGCTTCCCCGAGAACGTCCGTAAAAAATCGGGCATGTACCTCGGTGAGAAAGGACCAGAAATGGTTCGCCGGTCCCTGAAAGAACTGACCGACAACGCAATCGACGAAGCACTTGCTGGCCGCAACAATTATGTCGAAACCGTAATCAACCACAAGCGCAACGAGTACATCGTGGCCGACGCTGGTGCCGGTGTTCCGGTTGGTATCCACAAAGTTGAAAAAGTCCCAACCATCGAATTGGTGTTTGCGGCTCTGCATGCTGGCGGCAAGTTTACCGATAGCGCATACAAAACGTCTTCGGGTACTCACGGACTCGGTGCAGCATGCACAAACGCAACGTCAGAATATTTCGAAGTGTGGACCAAACGCGAAGGCGTATGGCACAACATTGTTTGGCAGGAGGGTCTGAAAACCCAAAAGCTGAAACAGGTCAAAGCCCCGCCGAAGGAATTGATGGCCCGCCTGCAACGCAAGGCAAAAGATTATGGCACCATCATTCTGTTCCGTCCGGATCAGAAAGTGGTGAGCATCGACGCCACCTTCCCGAAACCGTTGCCGAAGAATGCAGCCACTGCCCTGCTTGACGTGAAAGGTTACGTCAACTGGACGCGGATGATTGCGCTTTTGAATATCAATCTCGAAATGGTTACGACCTTCGAGGACAAAGGCAAAACCGTCCGCTTCCACAACAAGAAAGGTTTGTCGGCTGTTGTCGAACACGTTTTGAAAGCGAACGAACTCGACGGCAAAGGCAAACCGTTCCTGCTCCAAACCGATACCATGGACATTGCGGTTCAGTGGTCGAACTATGAAGAACTCGACCATTTGAAATCCTACGTGAACTGCGGCCTGACTCGCGACGGCGGCAAACACTTGGACGGGTTCCGCAACGCACTGGGCCGGGCAATCAACAAACACAAATCCAAATCGGACAAGTTCACCACGGTGGATTGCATGTACGGTCTGGTCGGCGTGATGAACTACAAAATGTCGGGCGCTGAATTCAGTAGCCAGACGAAAGACCGCCTGACCTCCAACGTCACCAAAGACGTTGAGGAAGTTTTGGTCAAGGAATTCGAAAAGTTCTTCGACGCAAACAAAACGCTGGTCAAGACCATCATCAAACAGGCCAACGCCATTGGCAAAGGTCGCGAAAGTTTGGCGAAGGCGATGAAGGCAATTGCTGGCGCGAAGAAAGGCGGACGCAACGCAGCGGCACCTGACTGCCTGATTGCATCGGAAACCAAAAACCCCGCCGAACGCGAACTGTTTATCGTGGAAGGTGATTCGGCTGCGGGTCAGTCGAAGATCGCCCGGTTCCCAATGTATCAGGAAATTTTCAAACTGACCGGTAAGCCTGCGAACGCAACCTGTTTGCCGCTGCCAAAAGTTTTGGAAATGAAGGCGCTGCAAAATCTGATCGTCGCCCTCGGCATCAATCCAAACTCGATGGACTTGTCCAAAGAGGATATGATGAAGATGACGTTCAGCGCGAAAGACCTGCGCATTGGTTCGATCTACGTTTTGGCGGACGCCGACGTGGACGGAAAACACATTACCTGTTTGGCGCTCGCGCTGATCTGGCGTGTGTGCCCGGACCTGATTCGAACCGGCAAAGTGTTTATCGTGGACGCACCGCTGTACAACATTTTCCACAACAACAAACGTTACTTCGGTGCCACGCATGAGGACGTTGCCAAACAACTTCCGAAAGGCGCACCGGTCAACATGATTTCCCGCGCCAAAGGATGGGGTGAAATCAGCGCCGATATGCTGCGCTTCGTGGCATTCGATCCGAAGACTCGCCGCGTTCTGAAAGTCATGCCACCGAAAAACTCGGACGGGGAAGAATATTTCCGTTCGCTGATGGGTGAACAAGCTTCGGTACGTCGCGAACTGCTGGGTCTGTAAAAGCATGGCCTATGTGTCTGGCACCTGCAAAGTCATTCGGCAAAAGGGCATCACACCTCTCAATGAGTTGTGGTGCGCTTTGCATAGTGGCAAGCAAACGATTCAAACGCCGGAAGGGTTCAGCCCGACCGGCCTCCACATTCTGTCATACGGAATGGATTGTTTGGAATATCGTTTGCGAATTCTCGACGGCCCGTGGGCTGGTCGCGAAGTGAAGTTTCGTTGCTCTGCGCAACTTGAGTTTGTCGGCACAGACGGTTTGTTCTACCCAATGTCCTCGCTGTCGGTGTTTGCTGGCGTCTACTTTGTGGACGGCTTTCGGATTGAAACGGGAGTCACGCTCGCAAAAACAAAACGCGCAAACGGCAAGCACCATTACTGCTATTCATTTGACGAAGGCACGTACCTGATTGGCGCCGGGGTCGATCCTCTGTTCCTCAGCGTGCGCTTCCCAAAGGAGAACGCAAAATGATTTACGTCCACACGCCGATTGAAGGTTTGGAATTCAACGCGGAGGTTTACTGCCTCATGCGTGCGTGGCATCTGCCCGACCTGCCCGACATTGGCACCAGCGACAAATGGTTTAAAGTTCCGGCTGTGAAGATCGGCCCGGTTTACAACATCATCAATTCGTATTTCGATGCGACCGCTCTGATGATTTTGGATACCGAAGGGCGTCTGATTAAATCGCACCGGGTCAATCTGCTGATGGCGCCGAAGATCGACGGTTTCGAACTGGAAAGTTTGCAGCGCGAAGCCTTCGACATTCCGTTGTGGGAACAGGTGAATCAAAAAGATTTCCCGTACTCGACAATGTTTGACGCCACGCGAATCGCTCAGCGCTTTACGGTCGGCGGCGTTCAACAGAATCAGCAAATGATGCTGACCGCTACCAGTTCCAACATCACCTACAACGCGATTCGGGAGAAGGTGAAGAAACGCCCGTGCAATTGCGGAAAGGGCCGCGTACAGTCGTAACCGAAAGGGGAGCCATTGCGGTTCCCCTTTTCCATTTCTGGCGTTGCAACTTCCGCTAACCCTGATGGGTAACGCCTTCCCGCCCAGCGCCAGTGTGGTAGAATGTTTAGGCTTAGAGAAACCGAGCCTCATGGTTTGTACTTACGAGTTAGAGGAAGTTTCTCACTACTCTCAAAGGAGCCTAAACATGGCCGACAAAACCCGTACCTACCGATTTGGTTTGCTGACAACCATTTCGGTACAAGCTGCAAACAAACGCGTTGCGCTTTCCGAAGTGCCCAAGATGGCGGCGCGAATCAAAACGCTTACTGCAAACACATTCAGTCCGGTGCGTGGTGTATCCATCGCCGAAGTCGAATCGGTGGCGCACCACCCAAACCCGCGCCAAGTTTCGCACGCAAAGATTGCGAAAGAAGACATTCGCATCACCGCCGTTTACGACGTTGCAAACATTCTGGCAACTGGCGTGCTGTCCGAGTTGGGCGAATCGTTTACCCACTCGTTCGTTCGCATGCTTACTTACATTCGTGAAAACCGTTTGGGCACAGACTCAGACGCTGCAAAGTTTTTGCGTACCAAGTTTTCGCCGTTCGCCTCTCACCTCGACCGCACCATGCACCTTGCGGAAGTGAAAGCGCAGGAAAGCGGCGAAGCCACGCTCGAAGACGCTGCCGTTTTTGAAGTGGCGTTGAAAACGTTTACCGATCCACGCTTTGCCGTTTTCGTTCAAGTCGAAACGCCGATCCGCATGTACCGCCCCGATGGCGAATACGAATCCGGCTGGGGATTCACCCGAACTGTTTATGGGTTTGGCCCCGATTACGAAAGCGCGCTGCGCGATGCTTATCAAACCGTCATTCTTCTACGCGCCGAGCAACTGATCTAGCGCTCGCGTAGAAAATGTAAACTCTGTACACGGATAGACCACAGGCAATCACATGACCAAGAAAACTAAACCAGCGCGTTACACTTCCGAAACCGCGCTGCTCACGATGGAACTGGCATTCTACCAAAACGGTTCCCTCGATTCCATGAAAGACCTGAAAGCAGGCAACGCGGCAATCGTTCGTACCGGTCAGGCCATGATCGACAACAAGCGTATTTCTTCCGGCCTGCGCGTCTACATTCTGGCAATCATGAAAGCGCCGTGCCCGCTGCAACTGATTGTCGAAGCGTGGGTCGAATTCCATTTCGCTCGCGTGGCTGATTTGGAAACTCTGATTCAAATCAAATGTTTGTACACCGGCGTTCCGTATGATCCGCCGAAGCCTGCGCCGGAACCGAAGGCTGCGAAAGAACCAGAGGCGCCGAAGAAACGCCACAAGCGCAAAGAGAAAGTGAAAGTCGATCCGGCGACCGTGACCAACAAAGGCGCCAGCTTCCTGAAAGACGCGTTGAATTCTCGCAACGCTGCCCGCGAAGAAAAGCGCCAAAAGAAAATGGCAAACAAAGGCAAAGCGGCGTACCGCATGGACTCCGGCCTCGCTTCGCGCATGCTGGAAAATTGCACCGTCGTTTCTCCACAGGATGAAGAACCGGTCGAACTTCTGCTCGACACCGTTTTGGATTCCGTGACTCAACCGTCTGCAAACGTTTAATCAAAACCAAACTGGAGTAAAGCAAATGATTCGTACCTCTCACGCCGCCGAAGAATTCCTGCGCACCATGGGTAGCCGTCCGCCGCAACTCGATCCGACCAATCCGGCTGGCGTGTTTATCAAACCGATCAACCAGTACCCACTGTCGCCAATGAGTTCGGAACATTCGCGCATGTACATTTCCATGCACCAACTTCCGGAAGACCAACACGAGCCGTTGGAAAAAGACCTTGCTGAATATTTCCCGTTCCAAGTTCTGACCAGCCGCCTGAAAATGATGGGCGTTGAAGTGGCTGTGCCGGTGCGCGCTTTCCTGTCAGTTGCGTTTTCCAATCCGGGTAAAATGGTTGCGTTCGCTCACGCAATCTACCATTCGAAGCGCCGCGTCGAAGGCAAGCCGTACACCATGGAAATGCTATCTTACGATTTCCCCGAAGGCTTCCCGAACGAAAAGATTTTCGAATGGGCATGGGACGCGCAGAAAGTGAAGGGCGCCGACAACGGTTACGACCTGCACTACATTTTCAAAGCGACCGAAGAAAACCCGTACATCGCGCCGCAACCGGATAGCACCGAAGCGTAACGGAAACCGAAAACTTTGCGGCCCGTTTGCTGAATTTATAGGTAAGCCCACAATGAGGAATTTGCGATATGAGATTCCAGCTTGCGAAGGTTCGCCCACGCACCGCATGGTTCGAACAGAAAGTCCCGCATTCATTCCTGCGTGCGGTTCATTTTGTTTCAGCGTTTCCCGAAGGCGTTTTGCCTACCGCGTTGTTGGCTTTCCTCAATGCACGGGACCGCAAGGTTTTCGGAACTGTAAAACTAGACCAGATTGAAGTAGGCTATCTGGTCCGCGAAACTCAGGAAGCGGCATTGCTTGAGTTTCTGGAAACCGATAAAGCGAAACGGGCAATGGCTAATCGCCAAACCATTTGCTTTGTCGTGGACGAAGGGTGTGAATGTTTCTTCTACAACGTGAAGTCGGGCCGTGACCTTTTGGAAACGACTCTACCCGCGTCGGTGAAAGCATTCCGCGAAAACCGAAAGCCTGTTCGCCCAACTGTCATAAACATTCTGGATATCCTCGGTGCTCCGCCTCCGGAAGTTCACCAGAAGGTTCCAGCCTACGCGGATTAACCAATGACTCTTTTAGTTGTCGATGGCAGCAACGCAATTCACCGTGCCCATTATGCGGTTCCGAAAATGAGCCACAAAGGCACGCCGACAAACGCCGTCGTCGGCTTCATGAGAATTGTGCTTTCTAATTTACGAATTACCGAAGCCACTCATTGCGGCGTCGTGTTTGACCTGCCGGGCCGAAACTTCCGGCATGAACTGTTTGACGAATACAAAGGCACTCGCGAAAAGAAACCCGAGGTTTCGGAAGCGCTAGCCATTCAGGTTCCGATCTGCGCAGACCTTTGCCGAGCAATTGGTTTGAGAATGGTCGGGAAAAAGAATGTTGAAGGCGACGATATCATCGGGCATCTAGCCGTCGAGTACGCCAAAGAATATGACGACCTTGCCGTTATCCTTTCAAACGACAAGGACTTTGCCGACCTGCTGAAACATCGCAAGGTCCGGCTGATGAATCCAAACAAAGGAATGATTACCCGCAAACGCGTTCCGGAAATATGGGGAGTGAAGGCGTCCCAAATGGTTGACTATCTGATGCTGGAAGGCGACAAGATCGACAACATTCCGGGCGTTAAAGGCGTGGGCGAAGTAACCATTCTCAAGATGCTAGGCGAATACAGGCGCGTAGAAGACGTTCCCGCCGAAATGTTTCCAAAAGCTTATCGCGACCCGAAAGCGTTTAAGGCGCTGCACAGGCAGTTTAAGCTGACACGCAAACTCTTAACCATCCGCCTAGATTGTGTTCGGTACGACCTGCGCAAGCTGGAACGTCGGAAAGGCGACCCGGATATGGTCAAAGAGATTTGCGCGGAATACGGTTTAAACAAACTACAGGCCGACCTTCTGCGGGCCTGCTAGGCACCTACGGAAAACTGTAAACATTGGACATAGGGAGACGGTGACGGAAACCGAATCGTTTCCCAAAACGCATTATGGCGCGCCGTAACGACCGGCTGGCAGAAACTGTAAACCAGACCTGTACGAGCGACGAGCCGTAAACGAAACATACGCTAAATCGGCGGTATAGTTGTTGACCCGCCTCACCCGAACGGTTACAATGCAGTCACCTAGCGCAGCTTATGCCTAGTGACTGACACTTCCGGTTTAGTGGAAGTTTCGGGGAGTAGCCAAACGGCTGGCCCAAAACTGTAAACACCCATTAGTCCATTCCGGACAACCCCGGCAAATACTGCCTAAATCGAAAAGAAGGATACACCGCAATGACCGCTAAACTCGAAGCCGCAATCGCCGCCGCCAAAGAAGCCCGCAAAGTTTCCGGTGCCGCTTTCCGTGGCCTGACCGCCGCTCAGAAGAAAGTGACCAACGCCAGCGCCGCGCTGGAAAAAGCTCTGCAAGAGCAAGACACCGCGCTGGAAAAAGCCGCTGCCGCTCTGACCGTTCAGAAAACCGCCGCTGCCGCGCTCGCCAAAGCCCAACCGGCCAAGGCCGCAAAAGCCGCCAAGCCTGCCAAAGCCGCCGCCGCTGCTCCGGTCGCCGCTGCTCCCCCAGCCGCCAAGCCGGTGAAAGCTGCGAAAGCCAAAGCCTAAGCGTTTTTCGCTAGGTAGAAGTCAAAAGGGAACCCTCGCGGTTCCCTTTTGCGCATTCTGGAGTTGAAAAAATGCACAAAGCGCATCGCTGCAAACATTGCGGACGCGGAGAGGGAAAGCACGCGGCATTCACTCAAGAATGTTTGCGTGCCGGGCACGTAATCAAGGCCGGTCAAAAGTTTGAAGCCGACCCGGAACGTTTCACCGTTTACCCGAACGCTCCAAAGCCGCGCACTGTTCAGCAAACGTTTGATTCGGTTTTTCGGAGTTTGGAAAATGCCTGTCGCTGAATACAAGTGCAAACGTTGCAACAAGTGGCAAAGCGACCACAAGGCGCAAACGTTTAATTGTCCGACCGGGACGAAAACCCGAATCGGTTACACGCAGTACACGCAAAGCACGTTCGAACCCAATCCGTTCAAATCCCGAATGGGAAGCGGAATCATAGGAGAGCCGGAAGTGAAAAAGGAAAAACACATCAAGCGCAGCAAAAACGAAATGCTCGGTGACACGCTGGCCGACGCGCTCAACCTGATTAAGCAGATGCCCGCGAAAGGTTCGAAGGCCGATAGCGGAATGCTGATGGATCAACCGGGCGCGAAGAAACCGAAAGCGAAAAAGAAATCGGCCAAGCCCGAAGGCAAACTGATCGAAGACCCGTCGCAACAATCGTTGCTGATGCTCTACGAAATGTTTCCCGAAGAAGTGGTCCTCTATTTCGTACCGCAGCCGGAACTGTTGCCGAAAAATCTGCTGGGCGCTATTCGCGTCATGGAGAATGTTTACGTCAACGGAACCGATATGTCGCCGAAGCAATACATGGCGTTCAACTACCTGAATGCTTCGCTGTGTGAGGAAGCGCGCAATCTGGACGAACAGAATCCAAACGATTGCAATCGGTTCGCGCACAAAATGGTTCCGTTCAAACTTGAGCGCGGCCAGCTTCTGTTCAACCTGCCCGAAGGTCGGGCGCTGCGCGTGATCCGCACCGGCTTCCTCATGTAACATCCCAATGCTTGACCCTCATTTTTGAAACGCTTGTTCGGAGATTATATTGTGAAAAACTTTCTACTGCTGGTTGCTCTGTTTTCGTGCCACGTTCTTGCTGCCAAGGTCGAAGCGTCCACCGCGATGATTCGAACCGCTGACCTGACGACCGAACCGCAATACATTGTGGTTCAGTATTCCAAACAGGAAGCGAAACAGGCGCAGGCCGAAATCGGACATTTGCCCAAACGCCATTTGACGCCGGAAGGTTCGACGCAAGTGTGGGCCGTCTTCAATGAGAAGGCGCCGAATGCAGAAAGGTTTGCAAGCTACTCGCAAAACTCGTTCATCGTTACTCGTTCCAAATTCGCGGAAGTGATTCGCTTCTGCAAAGCAGGCACCATCACCGACTACAATGCGTATCCATTCTGCGCACCTGAATTCCTGAAACTGGCGGAGATTATCAATGACTAATCAAATCGACTTCACCATCCCGAAAACCCCGGCGCAAATCATTCAAGAAGTGTTGCCGGTAATGCAGCGTGAAGGCATCGACCTTTTCGAGTTGGCGCGAATCAGTGAACGCCTGAAAGAGTTGACCGGTTCGACCTGCGATGGCCGGACCATTATCAACACGCTCGCAATGTTTGACGTTGCGTTTCATTTGATTGGCGACAAACTGTTGCCGTATCCAATGGGCGAGAAGCCGACGATTGTTGTGCCGCCAGTTTTTGCCGACACGACCATGCAGTTCCATTCGCATCTGCTCAAGGTGCGCCGTGAAGAAAGCATGCGTCTGTATTTCCCAACGCTGGATATGGAATCCGGTTTGGATTCGGTTCTGGTCAAGCAAGGCGTTTGGTTGAAAAACTATAACGACAATTTCCTGTACGCGCTCCTGCAAAAGTTTGCGATCAGTCACCGCGAACTGTTGGAGCACGGCGACGTTTCCGGGCGAACCACTTTGTGGATGCCGGTTGTTCGATTGGATTCCGATTCGATTCCGACGTTGAGTCTGTTGCATTGCCGGGGTTCGCTGTTGGACGACCTGACGATTCCGTTCGCAAACGTTTGGGTCCGTTCCGGTTCGACCATTCAGTTTTCTGGCGACGGGGTTACAAACGAAACCGAGTTGTCCGAATGCCGTAGCGCGGTCCGTAATGGTTTGCCGTGGTTCGAGGCTTTGCGGTCGTTCTTCGATCCTGCAAACAATCCGATTCCGCACGAACGCGCCAAGACCTTGCGCGAACTGTTGATTGCGTCCAACACGGCCAACCCCGGCAGCATACGGGCGGTCATGAGCAACCCCAACCGAAACCTCCATTAAAACGGAACCGTAACGGTTGACGGAATGCCCCCGAATCGGTACTATTGACTCATTCCTCGGCGTAGCGTGCCTGACTGTCAGTCACTTACGACTTAGTGGAAGTTTCCGGGTAGGCCACTAACCCACCCCCGCCCGAACCGGAAACGGCTTTAAGGCGTAAGCGACCGACGCAGTATGTTGGCGCCGAAGCTGATTGAATAACCCGTGCATGCTTCCATTCCGGAACACACGACACAAACTTTTTTGGAGATACGACCATGGCAAACCTGAACCTGACCAAACTGGAAAGCGCTTCGATCATTCTGGAAGGCGAGAAAGTTGCAGTAAAACGCATCCTGAAAACCAAAGGCGAAGTCATCATGGCTAACGGTGAGCGCCTGCAACTGGAAAACATTCGCGCCGTTGGCCGTGGTTTCGTTTACGACGCGCCGAAAAAAGCTTCGACCAAAAAGCCAGCCGCCGAAAGCAAACCGGCTTCGAAGCCTGCCGCGTCCAATCCTGCCGC
>Ga0247819_10002179_pt1 | contig 10222 bp, 9 predicted proteins | sample 13C_Xylose_Day6_FD_193428 | JGI IMG/M metagenome (GOLD analysis project Ga0247819, IMG submission 193428) | Soil microbial communities from agricultural site in Penn Yan, New York, United States - 13C_Xylose_Day6 | ecosystem: Environmental > Terrestrial > Soil > Agricultural land | place: USA... | reverse complement strand
GCGTCGATCACTCGCTTGCCGGGGAAACGATAGCGCACCAGCACCCAGGCGAGGATGACGCCGAAGATCAGATTGACGATGGCGGCGACAAAGGCCGTGCCGAAACTGATCCTGAGTGCATTGAGCGTGCGGGTATCGAGCGCCAGCGTCATGAACTGCGACCAGCCAAGGCCGCTCGAGCGCCAGATCAGGCCCGACAGCGGAATGAGGATGATCAAAACCAGCCAGAATAGCGTGACGCCGAGCGCCAGACCAAACCCCGGAAGCACACTCGGCTGGCGAAACCGCCAGCGCCTGTTGTGGCCATGCTCTCTCAAATCCAACTCACCTCTCATGCCCAAGGCAAAAAACCCAAGCGGTCCTCAATGATGCCCGCAATCCCCATGTGGGCCCACTGCACAATTTCCTCCTCAAATCGGAAACGGTTTTACGAGGAAATTTGCAGCAAGTTCAAAGCGCTACCGCGTCCCTTTACGCGTCATATTTGACGCGCGGCGCTGTAGCACGGGATCGGCCGGATCGAATGGTCCGGCCGATCTTCTCATGTCATGAACAGGGTCGATTATTGCCCCGGCTTGTAGATCTGGTCGAACACACCACCGTCGCCGAAGAACTTCGGTTGCGCTTCCTTCCAGCCGCCAAAGTCCTCGATCGTCACCAGCTTGAGATCACCGAAGCGAGCGACATCCTTGGGGTCGGCAGCCGCCGGCTTGAACGGGCGATAGTAATGCTTCGCAGCGATTTTCTGGCCGGCGTCGCTGTAGAGGTAACCGAGATAGGCCTCGGCGACCTTGCGCGTACCCTTGGCATCGACATTGCCGTCAACCAGCGCGACCGGCGGCTCGGCCTTGATCGAGATCGACGGCGTGATGATGTCGAAATTATCCGGGCCGAGTTCCTCGAGCGAAAGATAGGCTTCGTTTTCCCAGGCGAGCAGCACGTCGCCAAGGCCGCGCTGGACGAAGGTCGTGGTCGAGCCGCGCGCACCGGTATCGAGCACCGGCACATGCTTGAACAGATCGGTAACGAATGCCTGCGCCTTGGCATCGTCGCCGCCATTGGCCGCACGTGCGTAGGCCCAGGCTGCCAGGAAGTTCCAGCGCGCGCCGCCCGAGGTCTTCGGGTTCGGCGTGATCACCTGGATGTCGTCCTTGACGAGATCGCCCCAGTCCTTGATGCCTTTCGGGTTGCCCTTGCGCACCAGGAAGACGATCGTCGACGTGTAGGGTGCGCTGTTATTTTCGAACTTGGTCTTCCAGTCTGCCGGGATCTTTCCGGTTTCCTTGGCGATCGCGTCGATGTCCGCCTCAAGCGCCAGCGTCACGACGTCGGCCTGCAGTCCGTCGATCACGGAGCGGGCCTGCTTGCCGGAGCCGCCATGCGATGTCTGGATCGTCACGGTTTCGCCGGTGTCCGCCTTCCACTTTTCAGCGAAGGCAGCGTTGAAGTCCTTGTAAAGTTCACGTGTCGGGTCATAGGACACGTTCAGGATCGTCGTGTCGGCAAAAGCCACACTTGCAGCACCAAGCTGCAGGCCTCCGACTACAATTGCCAGTCCCACAATTCCGGTAATTCGTCCAAAGCCCATCTCGACCTCCATCGGTTACCAGATAAAACTATCAATTTAATTGACTGCTTCAACGCAAACTGATGATGCGGGAGGTGGCTATCGGGAAAAGTCCTATCGTTGTTGTGCCTTTTTAAGGAACGGTTTGCCCAACGCCCGTCTGGTCGCCGATCTCCTGTCAGTGGCGAACCGGGCGGAGAATAGCATGAGCCCTTTGACGCGCACATCAAAATTCCGGATGGGCTATGTGATCGGGCGGCCGTATGGACGCGGTTTGGGCACGGGACTGCTAGGGATGCGACCCTTCTGGGACGAAGCGGGGCCTAGGAAAACTCAGCCAAAGAACGGTTGCCGCAGCAACAAACCCGCTAGAGCACGTGGCCACGGGCGACGATCGGCCAGATGGCCTTCGGCTCGTCGCCCTCGACGATATGCACGGCGTCGACCATGTTGGTCACGACGCAGGCATGATTGGGAACGATGCGCAGCTGCTGCCCGACCGTCAGGCCGATCGGTCCGTCGGTCACAAGTCGGCCGTGTTCCTCCGAGAGCTGGTCTATGCGGATGTCGTCGCGGCCAAGCACATGGCCATAGCCGGTGAGGCCTAGGAGGTCGGCGGTCAGAACCTTGCTGCCCGCATCGATGATCGCACGGTGCTCAGAAGGCACCGATACGACGGTCGCCAGTACGGTGAGGGCGCAGTCGTCCCAGGTTGCGACGCCGCGCGAAACGAGGGAGCGGTCGTTGTAGATATAGGTGCCGGGCCGATATTCGGATGCAATCGGCGCGCCGGCCGAATGCATCATGCTCGGCGTGCCGCCCGAGGTGATCGCAGGCACGGTCAGGCCGTCCGCCTCGATCAGGCGCTTGGCCTCGCTCATGAAGGCCTGAACCTTTGCCTCGCCGGCGATTGGCGGATAGGTCATCAGGCCGGCGAATTCGATACCCTTGGCATCATTGATCAGGCGGGCCAGACGGGCGGCTTCCACGGGCGAAGCGACGCCACAACGGTCCGCGCCGGTGTTGCATTCGACGAACACCCGAAGCGGCTTGCCCTTGGTCGAGAAGTGACGGGAAAGTCCATTGATGACCGTCTCGTTGTCGGCGACGACTGCCAGCGCGATGCGTCCATTAAGGCGCTCGAGCCGGTCGAGCTTGGGCGTTCCGAGAATGTTGTAGGTGATGAGGACATCGTTGATCCGCGCACTACCGTCCACCATCGCTTCAGCTTCGGTCACCTTCTGGCAGGTGATGCCGATGGCGCCGGCGTCGAGCTGCAGCTCGGCCATCTGCGGCAACTTGTGGGTCTTGATATGCGGCCGAACGCGGATGCCGTTGATGTCCGCGTAGTCCTGGAACGTGCGGATGTTGCGCTTGGCGATCTCGATATCGACCAGCACGGCGGGCGTTTCGATCGGCAGGGGCATCGCTCATCACTTCCTTTTGTCGGGCGCGGCACACGGGGAAGCTACATCATCCACCCTTGACAAGTTATGACCGTCGGCATTTCATACGTCAATCCATTATTCAGGATTGTAATACTGTATAATGGAATAATGACGGGAACCCAAAAATGGGAGAATGCAGATGATCAAGACAGTTCTCGCGGCTGCCGCCATCGCAGCCGCCTCCATTACCTTGCCGGCACAGGCGCAGCAGCCAGCGAGCAAACTCGACGAAATTCTCGCGCGCGGTCATCTCGTGCTCGGCACCGGCAGCACCAATGCACCGTGGCACTTCAAGAGCGCCGAAGACAAGCTGCAGGGCTTCGATGTCGACATGGGCCGGATCATCGCCAAGGCGCTGTTCGGCGACCCGGAAAAGATCGAATACGTCAACCAGTCATCAGACGCCCGTATCCCGAACATCACCACCAACAAGGTGGACATCACCTGCCAGTTCATGACGGTGACCGGCGAGCGCGCCCAGCAGATCGCCTTCACCATCCCCTATTATCGCGAAGGCGTCGGCCTGATGCTGAAGTCGGACGGCAAATATGCCGACTATGCGGCGCTGAAGGCGGCGGGTTCATCGGTGACCGTGTCGGTTCTGCAGAACGTCTATGCCGAGGCGATGGTTCATGCGGCATTGCCGGAAGCGACCGTCGATCAGTATGAATCTGTCGACCTCATCTATCAGGCGCTCGAATCCGGCCGGGCCGATACTGTGGCCACCGACCAGTCGTCGCTTGCCTGGTACATGACCCAGAACCCCGATCGCTACAAGGACGCCGGCTATGGCTGGAACCCGCAGACCTATGCCTGCGGCGTCAAGCGCGGGGATCAGGACTGGCTGAACTTCGTCAACACCGCGCTGCACGAAGCCATGACCGGGGTGGATTTCGATTTCTATGCGAAGTCGTTCAAGACCTGGTTCGGCAAGGACCTGACGCCGCCGCAGATCGGCTTTCCGGTCGAATTCAAGTAGGCGCTTCCGTTCGGTCGATCCCGTACTCGTGCGGGATCGACGCCTGTCCTGTCGGCATGGATGGCTGAAGACATGGGTTATCAGTTGAATTTCGCCGCAGTCTGGCGGTCTTTCGACCTTCTGCTCGAAGGTCTGGCTCTCAGTCTCGGCCTCGCCTTCGCGGCGATCCTCGCCGGTTGTCTCATCGGCCTCGTCACCGCCTTCGGGCTGGTGTCGAAGTCCATGGTTCTACGCAAGCCGGCCGGCTTCTATGTGACCGCGATCCGCAACACGCCGATCCTGGTGCTGGTGCTGTTCAGCTACTTTGCCCTGCCGCAGCTTGGCGTCAGGCTAGGTAAGATCGAGAGTTTCGTGCTGACGCTGGCGATCTATTCCGGCGCCTATCTCGCCGAGGTGTTCCGCGGCGGGTTGCTTTCCGTGCCTCCTGGCCAAAGGGAGGCGGGACTGGCGATCGGGCTCACGGAAATGCAGATCCGCACCTCGATTATCCTGCCGCTGATGCTGCGCAATGTACTTCCCTCGCTCGGCAGCACGATGATCTCCCTGTTCAAGGATACCTCGCTTGCAGCCGCGATCGCCGTTCCCGAACTGACCTTCGAGGCGCGCAAGATCAATGTCGAAAGCTTCCGGGTGATTGAGACGTGGATCGTCGCCAGCTGCCTCTATGTCGCCACCTGTTCGCTTCTCGCCGCATTGATGCGCGCGGTCGAGCGCCGACTTGCCGTGCCGAGGTGATCGCCATGGATCTTTCCGCATTCCTCGACCAGCTCTGGATCGCCCGCATCCCCCTTCTCAAGGGTCTCGGCGTATCGGTTTCCATTTCTTTCCTGTCCATCGTTGTCGGGACGGTGCTCGGCGTCTTCGTCGGTCTCGCCTTGACCTACGGCTACAAACCCGTGCGCTTCATCGTGCGCGGCTATACCGACTTCATCCGCGGCACGCCGGTACTGGTGCTGGTTCTCGCCAGCTACTACGTGCTCAGCACCATCGGCATTGATCTCGGGCCGTTCCAGGCCGGCATCCTTGCCCTTTCGGTTTTCTGCAGCTCGCATGTGGGTGAACTGGTCCGCGGCGCGCTTCAGGCGATCCCCAAGGGACAGACGGAGGCGGCCAAGGCGATCGGCCTGACATTCCCGCAGACTTTTGCCTATATCCTTGGTCCTCAGGCTTTGCGGCAGGCCTTGCCGGCCTGGGTGAATACCGCCGCCGAAATGGTCAAGGCTTCGACGCTGCTGTCGATCATCGGCGTCGCCGAGCTTTTGCTGCGCACGCAGGAGCTGATCTCGCGCACTTTCATGAGCCTCGAGTTCTATTTCTTCGCCGGCTTCCTCTATTTTGTCATCAACTACAGCATCGAGCGCTTCGGCCGTTACGTCGAGCGCAAGACAGCCGTCCCATCGTGAGGCCCCGGATCCGATGACCCAGGCACTTCTTGAAATCCGCGACCTCCACAAGCGCTATGGCCCAGTCGAAGTGCTGAAAGGCGTCGATTGCACCATGGCGCAGGGCGAGGTCATTTCGATCATCGGCTCCAGCGGCTCGGGCAAGACGACGATGCTGCGCTGCATCAACATGCTGGAGGAGTTCCAGGGCGGGTCGATCCGCATTGACGGCCAGGAGATCGGCTATGACACCGTCGCCGGCGTCAGGCGGCGCAAGCGGGAAAAGGAAATCGCCCGCCAGCGGGCAATGACCGGCATGGCGTTCCAGCAGTTCAACCTCTTTCCGCACATGAGCGCGGCGAAGAACGTCATGCTCGGCCTTATCAAGGTGCGCGGCATGGGGCGGGACGAAGCACTGTCGGTGGCCGAGAAATGGCTCGACCGGGTGGGGTTGCTCTCGCACAGGGATCATTATCCCGGCCAGCTTTCGGGCGGTCAGCAGCAGCGCGTAGCGATCGCCCGGGCGATTGCCATGAACCCGAAGCTGATGCTGTTCGACGAGGTGACCTCTGCGCTCGATCCGGAGCTTGTCAACGAGGTGCTGCAGGTGATCAAGGGGCTGGCGGAGGACGGGATGAGCATGTTGCTCGTGACGCACGAGATGCGGTTTGCCTACGAGGTGTCTTCCCGGGTGATCTTCATGAACCAGGGGCGCATCGGCGAAGAGGGCAATCCGCGGGAGATGTTCCTGAAGCCGCAGACTGAGCGCCTGGCCGAATTCCTGAAAACCTCGTCGTTCAACTGATGCACAAATACCGTTGGCAGGGGCGGTCGTGGCATCCGGGCATGAGGGCCGCGGAACAGTGCTTGCGGCGCCTCCGCCGCAGGTCGACATATCGAACGTCACTTCGCCACTCGCTTTGGGTACGCGATAGGCGCCGGGACCGAGCGAGCCCCTTTCCGCATCAACCGGAAAGCAAGGACCGACCGGTTTCCGGGTCGAACAGATGCAAGGCGCCCTCGTCGAAAGCGAATGTTCGCTCCGCATCGATGGCCAGCTGCGTGCGCGGCGGCAGGCAGGCGGTGATGCGCTGGTCGCCGATGCGCGCCGTCACCACCAGTTCCGGGCCGGTCAGCTCGACAACCTCGACGCGCGCCGTCAGCCGCAGTGCATTGGACTCGGCTGTTGCCAGCCGCAGCGCCTCCGGGCGGATGCCGACCTTGACGCGTTGGCCATTCTGCACCTTGCCATGAAAACGCGCCGGCAGGGCGATCGGCTGGTCGCCGCCTTCCACGCGCAAACTGCTGTCTGATACTTCAGCCTCAAAAATGTTCATCGGCGGCGAGCCGACGAAGCCCGCGACATAAAGCGTGGCCGGGCGATCGTAGATCTCTTCCGGCGTGCCGAGCTGTTCGATGCGGCCGTCGCGCATGACGGCGATGCGCGTAGCAAGCGTCATCGCCTCGATCTGGTCATGGGTGACATAAACAACCGTCGTCTTCAGCAATTGGTGCAGGCGCTTCAGCTCGGTGCGCATCTCCATCCGCAGCTTGGCATCGAGGTTCGACAGCGGCTCGTCGAAGAGGAAAACCTGCGGGTTTCGCACGAGCGCCCGGCCGATGGCGACGCGCTGTCGCTGGCCGCCAGAGAGCTGGCTCGGCTTGCGCTCAAGCAGGTTTTCGATCTGCAGCAGCTTCGCTGTCTCAATGACCGCCTTTTCCCGTTCCGGCGCCGGAACTTTACGCATTTCGAGGCCGAAACCGATGTTGCGGGCAACGCTCATGTTTGGGTAGAGCGCATAGGATTGGAACACCATGGCGATGTCGCGATCCTTTGGGTGCATCCCGATGATCGACCGAGGCCCGATGCGGATATCGCCACCGCTCGGCTCGGCAAGGCCGGCGATGATATTGAGCAGGGTCGACTTGCCGCAGCCCGAAGAGCCGAGCAGCACGAGAAACTCGCCGCTTTCCAGCGCGATGTCGATGCCCTTCAGCGTTTCGACTTCGCCGTAGCGCTTGTGGATGTTGTGGATCTCAAGCGCGCTCATGCGATCGTCTCCTGAAGAAAGGCGGACAAGGGTTTTCCATAGCTGCGCGGCAGCGTCGAGATTGCCTCAGAGGCGATGGTGACGCCGGTGCGAAGGCAGTTTTCCAGCGGCATTCCGGCGGCAAGGGCTGCAAGGAACCCGGCGTTGAACACGTCGCCCGCGCCGATCGTGTCGATCACTTTGACCGTGGGCGCGACGATGGAGACGATGTCTCCGGTCGGGCCGAGGGCAAGGGCGCCGTTCGGCCCGCGCTTGACGACGACGATCGCGTCGGCCGGCATGTGGGACTTGAGCGCGCGCGCTGCCTCTGCCGCATCGACAAGGCCCGTCAGCGTCGTCGTCTCGACCTCGTTGAAGAGCGCGAGCCGACAGCGTTTCAGCCAGCCGATCGTCGCCGCGCAGTTGGCATCCGTCCAGCCGTCGAGCGGCCAGCCGGTGTCGAGTGCCACGGCGATGTCATGCGCCTCGGCCCAGTCGAAGACATCGTCATAGGCGGCGGTCAGCGCGTCGGTGAGGAAGGAGCCGGCAAGCAGCGCCAGACCGCCACGCAGGTGCTCGCCGTCGAGCATTGTCCGGATTTCGTCGAAATTTAAGAGCGGTAGGTGTCCACGGGTGGTGAAGAAGGTGCGCTCGCCGTCCGGATGGGTAATGCCGACCGACAGCGTCGTGCCGACGTTTTCGACCGGCCAGCCACTGGCCCGCTCGGCAAAGGCGTCTTTCAGCCAGGTGCCGAACTGGTCGTTACCGATGTTGGCGGCGATCGCATAATCGACCCCAAGCGAATCCCAGGCAAGCGCGCTGTTGCCGGCGCAGCCGCCGACGCGCAGCTCATCGTGATCGACGATGATTTCGGTGCCGGCCTTTGGCCAGGGTGCGGCCGGCCCGAGGATCAGATCGACGTTGACGTTGCCGATGACGACAAGAGGACGCATGCTTCATTCGCTCCGGGTAATCTTGGTCGATCGGACCGGCGTTCCGGCATCGACGACACGCGCCTCGGCAAAGGCGATCATGAACAACTGCGCCACCGGCAGCATCGCAAAGATCGCGGCCATGCCGGCGGCCGGTTTGAAGGAAAGCGTGGTCACGCCAGGGATTGGTGCCTCGCCGGAGGCATCAAAGACGACAACCGGAGAACCGGCTTCGGCTGCGGAAACCGCCATGACGCTGACGAGGCCGGCAGTTGCATCGGCGGCGCGAAACAAGACGACGCCGACCGACGGGCCGAGCATTTCCATTGGCCCGTGCCGCAGCTGCCCGCCTTCGAGCGAGAAGCAGGGCAGCCGGGACAACTCGGTCAGACCGAGCCCGATCGCTTCGGCAAGTCCCTGAAGTTGGCGGCCGGACGTTACCACGGCGCGGACATCCGCAAGCGCTGCGAGCGCCGAAGTCGTGTCGGGCGCCTGAGGCGCTTCGATCGCCTGCAATGTCGCAGATGCGTCGTCTCCGAGGGCGGCAAGGATCGAGAGGTGCAGCGCGAAGCTGATCGTCAGGCTGCGTGTCGCGGCAAATGCCTTTTCGGTGCCACCGACGCCGACCAGCGATGGGGCGCTGCGGGCCAAGAAGGATCCCTCTTCGAGGGTCAGGCCGAAGGTGTCGCCGGTCGCCCCATTGGTCTCGGCGAACCAGCGCAGAACTTCCGCACTTTCACCGGACTGCGATGTGACGAGGATCGTCTTGCCTTCGATCGCCAGCGGCTGGCCCAGCTGTTCGGACAGCGGCAGCGCGATAGCATCGATGCCGTGGGCCCGGTAGAGCGGTTCGAGCGCGCGACCAACCGCATGCGAGCCGCCCATTCCGAGCAGTAACAGCTTGCCGGTCGATCTGAGCGATGCAGCGATCCTGCCGTTGAGCGCCTGTGCGGCGTGGAACGAGGCGACGGCGTCTGAAGCCTGACGGGCCATTTCGCGGTCTATTGCAATGAGCCCGGCCGGGCGGTTTGTGGTATCGCTCATGGTCATCCCTTGACGCCGCCGCTGGTGAGCCCGGAGATCAGGGCTTTTTGCATGATGAGGCCGATCAGCACCGGAGGCAGGGCGGCTAGCACGCCGGCGGTCGCAATCAGTCCGTAGTCGGAAACGCGGCCGCCGGCGAGATCGGCGATGGCGACCGTCAGGGTTTTTGCGCGCAGGTCCGAGGTGAACAGCAGCGCATAGAAGAATTCGTCCCAGGCAAGCAGAAAGGCAAAGAGTGCCGAGGTCGCCATCACGGGGGCGGCGAGCGGCAGGGTGATCAGCCTGAGGATCTGATCCAGCCTGGCGCCGTCGATCATGGCAGCGCTCTCGATCTCCTTGGGAATGGAATCGAAGCCGGACTTCAGCAGCCAGGTGGTGAAGGGCGCAAGGATGGTGAGATAGACGAGTGCAAGGCCGAAGACCGAATTCAACAGGCCGAGAGTGGCAAGGCCCATATAGAGCGGCACCGCCAGCGCCACCGGCGGCAGCATGTAGGTGGCGATCACCGCGTAAAGCGACCAGGAGACGGTGGGCGTGCGCGACACGGCCCAGGCCGAGGGAATGGCAACGGCGATGGCGGCAAGCGTCGCCATGCCGGCGACCTTCAGGCTATTGAAGAGCGAAGCGACGAAGGCCGCGCCGGCGGTGTTTTCGAGCGTGGTCAGCAGCAGCCCATAGCGCGACAGATCGATCTCATCAGGCCACCAGTTGATCGGCTTTGCCGAAAGGTCGGCCGCAGACGAGATGCTCATGACGAAGAGCCACACAACAGGCGCCAGGATGACGGCCGTCAGCAACAGGGCGCAGGCGTAGATGAAGGCAGTGAACAGTGGGCTCTGG
>Ga0247819_10002177_pt1 | contig 10222 bp, 9 predicted proteins | sample 13C_Xylose_Day6_FD_193428 | JGI IMG/M metagenome (GOLD analysis project Ga0247819, IMG submission 193428) | Soil microbial communities from agricultural site in Penn Yan, New York, United States - 13C_Xylose_Day6 | ecosystem: Environmental > Terrestrial > Soil > Agricultural land | place: USA... | reverse complement strand
GGCGGCGTGCGCATCACCGATGCCGCGAACGCCGCCTTGCGCTTCCAACACCCGACACTACCTGACTGGAAGCATTTTTCCTTCTGCCTGTTCGCCGGTCCGCTCGAACGCGGTCCCGAAGGTCTGCGCGCAGGTGCCGCAGTTGCGATCCAGCCGGGCAAGGTCGACCGCTCGCCTACTGGCACCGCGCTTTCGGCCCGCATGGCGGTGCTGCATGCCCGTGGCCAGATGACGATGGACGACAGCCTGACCGCCGTTTCGCTGATCGGCTCTACCTTTCAGGGGCGTATCCTGGGCACAACGCAGGTCGGCGACACCCCGGCGATCCTGCCCGAAATTTCGGGCCGGGGCTGGGTCACTGGCATCCATCAGCACATGCTGGACCCCTCGGACCCTTGGCCGCAGGGTTACCGGCTGGCCGATAGCTGGGGGGCGCGGTGACGCTTGCGCCCACCCGGACAAACCACCAGAAGGCCCGTTCTTTCAACGACAGGAAACCCGCGCCTATGACCAAGCAACCTTCATCTCCGGCCACCGAGCGCAAGCGCGGCGAAGGGGTGAAATTCGTCTACGAGATCCTGCGCGACGAAATCATCGACCTCGTCCTGCCGCCGGGCAGCCCGATCGACGAAATCCAGCTGGCCGAACGCCTGTCCATGTCGCGCACCCCCATCCGCGAGGCGCTGGTCCGGCTGGCGGGCGAAGGGTTGGTTACGACGCTGCCCAACCGCTCGACCGTGGTGTCGAATATCGACTTCCTGAACCTGCACACCTTCTTTGACGCGCTGACGCTGATGTATCGCGTCACCACCCGGCTGGCCGCCGAATATCGCAGCCCCGCCGATCTTGAGGTGATCCGCAGCCGTCAGGCCGAATTCGCCCATGCAGTCGAAACGCAGGACGCGCTGGCGATGATCTCGACCAACCGCGAGTTTCATGCCGCCATCGCCGAGGCCGGGCGTAATCCCTATTACCTCGGACTGTTCCTGCGTCTGCTGGACGAAGGGCGGCGGATGCTGCGGATTTATTATTCGTCCTTCGACGACCGCTTGCCGCAGCAATATGTCGATGAACATGACGGGCTTGTCGCCGCGATCGAGGCCCGCGACATTGCCCTTGCCGACCGGCTGGCCGCGCAACATGCCGACCAGATCGTCAACCAGATCCGGCAGATGATGGCCCGCGACCGCCGCCAGCAGATCGCGCTTTAAACTGGCTCAAATCGCTCAAGCCCGCCGTGCGCCTGTCGTCGGCGGGCTTTTGCATGGGCGGTCGAAAACTTGTCGACACGAAAAATACAAATGATATTGTGAAAGTCGACCGAAAGCCGATTCGGGGCCTCTCGCCACGAATCCCGACAGGAGAAACGACCCATGAACGCCCAGATCTTTTCCGGCTGCATCCCGGCCCTGATGACCCCCTGCACCGAGGACCGTCGCCCTGACTTCGATGCGCTGGTGCGCAAGGGCAAGGAACTGATCGCTGCGGGCATGTCGGCAGTGGTCTATTGCGGCTCGATGGGGGATTGGCCGCTGATCTCGGACGAAGAGCGCATGGAAGGCGTCGAGCGCCTGGTCAAGGCCGGGGTTCCGGTCATCGTCGGCACCGGCGCGATCAACACCGCCAAGGCCGTGGCACTGGCCGCCCATGCCCAGAAAGTCGGCGCGCATGGCCTGATGGTCATTCCCCGCGTGCTGTCGCGCGGCCCCTCGATCACCGCGCAGCGCCACCATTTCAAGGCGATCCTCGCCGCCGCGCCGAACCTTCCGGCGGTCATCTACAACAGCCCCTATTACGGTTTCGCAACCAAGGCCGACCTGTTCTTCTCCCTGCGCGCCGAACATCCGAACCTGATCGGCTTCAAGGAATTCGGTGGCACCGCCGACATGCGCTATGCCGCCGAAAACATCACCAGCCGCGATGACGGCGTGACCCTGATGATCGGCGTCGACACCTGCGTCTTCCACGGTTTCGTCAATTGCGGCGCCAAGGGCGCGATCACCGGCATCGGCTGCGTCCTGCCCAAGGAAGTGCTGCATCTGGTCGCCCTGTGCGAAGCGGCTGCGAAAGGCGATGTCGAGGCCCGTCAGCGCGCGCTGGAGCTGGAAGCCGCACTGGCCGTGCTGTCCTCGTTCGACGAAGGCCCGGATCTGGTCCTGTATTTCAAGCACATGATGGTGCTGAAGGGGAACCCGGAATACCTCCTGCACTTCATCGAGACCGACGCGCTCAGCGACAGCCAGCGCGGCTATGCCGAAGCCCAGCTGAAACTGTTCGACGGCTGGTATGCCGATTGGTCGAAACAGCCGAGCGCCCTGAAATACGCCGCCTGATCACGCCTTGAACTCAAGGGCGTCGCCATTCCGGCGGCGCCCGCCCCCGCGGCACGGCAAACACGCCCACCGCCAAAGTCAGGCTTCCCCAAGGAAGCCCTTGCGCTGACCGCCCAAGCCGTGGTTCCCTTCGCCTCAGAAGGCTGAACCATCGCAACTGACGGTGATCATGTCGCTATTTTCATACCTAACCGATCCAGTCGCCGCGCTTTTCATCTGCCTAGGACTCGGACATCTGATCGGCCGCTTGCGGATCGGTCCGGTCGCCATCGGCGGCGTCTGCGGCACATTGTTCGTGGCACTTGCCCTTGGCCAGTTCGGCGTCCGCCTGCCGGTTGAGCTGAAGGACACGGCCTTCGCGCTGTTCATCTATGCGCTTGGCTTCACGGCCGGGCCGCAATTCTTTGCCAATATCCGGGGCGGGGCGCGCTATGCCGTGTTTCCGCTGATCGAGGTGACGGTTGCCCTGTCACTGACCTTGGCGGCGGTGGCCTTCTTCCAGCTGGATGCAGGCACGGCAGCGGGGCTTTTCGCAGGTTCGGCCACGGAATCGGCGGTGCTGGGCACCGCCTCCGAGGCGATTTCCAAGCTGGATCTGGACCCCGTCCAATCCGAGGAAATGCTGGCCAATATCGCCACCGCCTACAGCCTGACCTACCTGTTCGGGCTGATCTCGATCGTGGTTTTCGTGACCCAGATCGCCCCAGCCATGTTGCGCCGCAACGTGCGGGCCGAGGCTGCTGCCCTGCTGGACAAGCTGGGCGGCGGCGAGGAAGGGGTCGACACCTCCCTGCCCGTCATCGTCGAGCGCGCCTTTGAGGCGGGCGACCTTGCCGGTCAGACGGCCCGCGAATTCGAGGAAAAACGCCACTGGACCGTGGTGATCCAGGGCGTCAAGCGTGACGGCAAGCTGCTGCCGGTGGATCTGGATTTCGTGATCCAGCCCGACGACATCGTGCTGCTGCGCGGACGGCGCAGCACCCTGATTGCCGCCGGCAAGATTCTGGGCCGCGAAGTTCAATACGCCGAGGCCACCGGCTTTCCCGTCACCACCGCCGAGGTCATCCTGTCCCGGCGCGAGGTCTTTGGCCGCGAGTCGCGCGAATTGCGCCGCCTTGCCCGCCCCGAGGATCAGCGCGGGATCTTTGTCACCCAGATCCGCCGCATGGGGCATGATATCCCGGCCCTGCCCAAGACCATCCTGCAGGAAGGCGACGTCCTGACCCTGTTCGGCCCCGAGGAATCGGTCAAGCGCGCGGTCAAGGGTCTGGGCGAGCCGCTTCCCCCCGACGAGGTCACCGATTTTACCTTCCTTGGCCTTGGCATCCTTGTGGGTCTGCTGATCGGCCATCTCAGCTTCCGGATGGGCGCGCTGGACCTGACGCTGGGTCTGGGGGGCGGCGCGCTGCTCTCGGGGCTGCTGTTCGGCTGGCTCAACATGCGCTTTCCGCGCCACGGCGCCTTCCCCGAGGCTGCCGCGCATTTCGCCAAGGATTTCGGCCTGACCGTCTTTATCGCGGCCATCGGTTTGGGTGCCGGACCCGACGCGATCAAGCTGATCAAGGAATATGGTCTGGTCTTTCCGGTGCTGGGCATCCTGCTATCGACCGCGCCCGCCTTCGTGTCGCTGTTCGTCGGTCTGAAGCTGATGCGGGTGCCGCTGCCGATCCTGCTGGGGGCCATCGCCGGACAGCATTGCAGCACGCCCGCGATCAGCGCGCTGGTCAATCTGGCAGGTAACGCGACGCCGGTCATCGGCTATACCGTCACCTATGCCGTGGCCAATGTGCTGCTGCCGCTGACCGGGCCGATCATCGTCAATCTGGCGCACGCCTTGTCCGGTTAGACCGCCATCTGGGCCAATGCCGCCGCCAGCCGGGCCGAGGCTTCGACCCCGTCGATCACCTGCAATGTCGTGCGGCGCGCAAGCTCGGCCTTTAGTCCCGCCATCCCAGCGCAGCCCAGAATGGCGGCCTGCGCTTGGTCATGGTCGCGTGCCTGTCGCATCTCATCGGCGAGCCTTTGGCAAACTTCCTCGCCACCGGCCTCAACGGTCAGGACCGGCAGTCCCGATGGCCGCACGCCCCGGCACAGCGTGTCATAACCGGAGGCGCGGATATTCCCCTCGATCACCGGGACCGAGACGGCCAGCGTAGTGATCACCGAATAGCGCAGCCCCAGAAGCGTCGCGGTGGCAAAGGCAGACTGTCCGATGCCCAGAACCGGGCAATGCGAGGCCACGCGCATCTGGTCCAGACCGACATCGTCGAAACAGGCGATAACGATGGCATCCGCCCCAGCCTCCCTCGCCGCGGGAAGCTGCGCAAGCAGACCGGGGATGGCCGCCGCACCATCCTCGGGGCCCTGAATAGCGGGCGGGGCGCCATGGTTTGTCCAGCCGAGGATTTCCGCCTCGGGCAGGGCCTGACGTGCCACTGCGACGATGCCGTCGGTCATATGCACCGATGAATTTGGGTTCAGATATAGCAGCTTCATCAGCCGGCCCGTCTTGCGCGGCGTTTGCCAAGAACCCAGAGCGTGGCAAGGAAAGCCAGAATAATGGCAAAGGAAAACACCGTGGTCAGCGTTCCCAGCGCAAAGATCACCGGCTTGGTGACATTGGTCGTCATGCCAAAGATCTCCAGCGGCAGGGTGTTATGGCTGCCCGCCGTCAGCAGGGTGCGCGCGAATTCGTCGTAAGATAGCGAGAAGCCGAACAGCGCCACCCCCACAACCGAGGGCGCGATGATCGGCAACACGACATGGCGGATCGTCTGCCACGGTGTCGCGCCCTGATCACGGGCGGCCTCCTCAAAGCGTTTGTCGAAGCGGTTGAAGACCGCGAACATGATGAGCAAGCCAAAGGGCAGCGTCCATGTCAGCTGCGCGCCGAAACCGGATGTCGCCCAATGCACCTTGGCCCCGATCTGGTTGAAGATCAGCCCCACCCCCAGCGACACAAGGATTGAGGGGATCACCAGAGATGCGATGGTCAGATAGAACAGCGCCCCCGAACCCGTGAAGCGTTTGCGAAACGCCAGCCCCGCCATGACCGAGATCACCACCGTCGCGATCATGACCATCAGTCCCAGCGCGAATGATCGCCGGAACGCGCCCCAGATATCGCCCACGGCCTGCTGTTGGAACAGGTTGTGGAACCAGTAGGTTGAGACCCCGTTCATCGGAAAGGTCAGCCCGCCCTGCGGTCCCTGAAAGCTCAGGATGCCGATGGTGATCGTCGGCCCGTAAAGAAAGACCACGAACAGGATGAAAAAGGCGGTCAGCGCATAGAAGCTGCGCGGGCGCGGTTCCATGTCAAAGCTCCTTGCGGATGTTCACGAAGCGCATCAGCGCGCCGATGATCAGAAGCACCGTCACCAGCAGCACGACCGAAGTGGCCGAGGCCGAGGGGTATTGCAGCAGCGCGATGTCGTTCGAAATCAGCCGCCCGACATTCGCCGATTGCGAGCCCGACATGAACCGCACGGTGATGAAATCGCCCATCACCAGCGTCAGCACGAAAATCGTGCCAATCATGATGCCGGGCTTGGACAGCGGGATGATCACATTGGTCAGGATCTGCCAGCCTGAGGCACCATTGTCGCGCGCCGCCTCGATCAGCGCGCGGTCGATCCGCATCATCGTGTTGAAGATCGGCACGATCATGAACAACGTGTAAAGATGCACGAAGGCAAGGATCACCGAGAAATCCGAATAAAGCAGCCATTCCAGCGGCTGCTCGATCACCCCCATCCCGATCAGCGTCTGATTGGCGATGCCGTTCCGCCCCAGAAACGGAATCCACGAGATCATGCGGATGATGTTCGAGGTCAGGAACGGGATGGTGCAGACCAGAAACAGCGCCGTCTGCGCCGCGTTCGAGCGGATGTGGAACGCCAGATAATAAGCGACGGTAAAGCCGATCAGCAGCGTCAGCGCCCAAGTGATCAGGGCATAGCGCAGCGTCGCCCAGAACACCTTGTAGGTCACGGGCGAGCTGAACAGGAACTGGTAATTCTCGAAGGAAAAGGCCGGGACGATGGCGAATTCGGTTGCCTGCCAGAAGCTGACCACGACGATCATCGCGATCGGCAGGAGCAGGAAGGCCAGCAGCACCAGCAACAATGGCGAGGCCAGCGCCCAGCCCTTGAGCGTGTCGGATTTCTTCATCAGCATCGTCCCGAAGTTGCGGGGAAGGCAGGCCGCGCCCGCCTTCCGGTCAGGCCGTCAGGCGGCGATGAACTCGTTCCATTTGCGGACCATGTACTGGTTCTCATCCATGACCGAGTTCCAGCAGGCGACCGCGCCCATGCGATCATAGAAGGACCCGCCATCGCGGCTTTCCCCGGCCTTGGCCAGAAGATCGCCGAAGGGGTTGGCGATGTCCTCGGCGGCGGGCTTGCCTTCGAACCAATAGCCCCATTCATTCGGGGTCATGAATTCTTTCGAGGTTTCCGGCACGGCGGAATAATAGCCCTGCCGCATCAGGAAACCGCCGACCCAGCCCGACAGATACCAGTTGATATATTCATAAGCCGCATCCAGCGCGATGCCGTTCAGCGACTTCGACAGGCCGATGCCGCCGCCCCAGCTGCGGTAGCCTTCCTTCAGCGGCTGATAGACGCAGGGGATGCCGCGGGTTTTGACGGCGGTGATGGCGGGCGACCACATCGACTGGATCACCACCTCGCCCGAGGCCATCAGGTTCACGCTTTCATCAAACGACTTCCAGAAGGCGCGGAACTGGCCGTTCTTCTTGGCCTCGGTAAAGATCGCGATGGTCTTGTCGATCTCTTCCTTGGTCATGTTCCCCTTGTCGCCATATTTGATCTCGCCCATGGACTCGCAGACCATGGCCATGTCCATGATCCCGATCGAGGAAATATCCAGAAGCGAGGCCTTGCCCTTGAATTCCGGGTTCAGCAGCTCGGCCCAGGTCGAGATCGGGCGCCCGATCAGGTCAGGCCGAATACCCAGCGTGTCGGCGTTGTAGATCGTGGGGATCAGCGTCATCCACTGCGTCTGTTCCTTGGCAAAGGTCTTGCTGTCCGGGCCTTCGACGAAGCCCACGGAATGGGGCGCGGTGCCTTGGGCGATGACGCTTTCCGGGGTCAGCTTGCCATCCTTGAAGATGCCGACGATCTTGTCGTAATTCTTGATCTTGCTGGTATCCATCGCCTGAAGGTTGCCGGTCGGCCAGACCTTCTTGCAGATCCAGTATTCGATATCGGCAATGTCGAAGCTGTCGGGCTGGGTCGCGGCGCGCTGGGTGACGCTGTCGCTGTCAAGCGCCGTCATTTCCAGCGTGAAGCCCAGATCCTCTTTCACCTTCTGGGCGACCTCGTTCAGGTTGGACACACCCGTGCCGAACTGGCGCAGGGTGACGTCCTTGATTTCCTGCGCCCAGATCATCGGCGCGGGCAGGGCCGAGGCGGCCAGCGCCGCGCCCCCGGTCTTCAGCAGAGAACGGCGGGAAAATCTCATTCGGGACATGGCATTTCCTCTCTGTCGGTTTTTTGTTGGTGGTTCATTCAGGCTTCCAGCGGGTGCTGCCAGCGGACATCCCAACCCAGCCGGACGGCATCGCCGGGATTGATCGGCTGACCGAAGAAGGTCTCCTCGGGCAGCAGGGCCACGATTTCCTCGTCAGTGGCGGTGCGGGTGGTCACGGCGACGCGGTCGCCCTGATATTCGACCCCGGTTGTGGTCGCGGGCAGGCCGTCCGCGCCGATGCGGATCACGTCAGAACGGATTGCATAGCGCCCGCCATCGACGGTCACGACATTATGTCCGCCCATGAAACGGGCGACGAATTCTGTGCGCGGTTTGCCCCAGACATCGCGCGGGGAGCCTGCCTGTTCGATGACGGCGTTGTTCATCACCACCACCTCATCGGCCAAGGCCAGCGCCTCGTCCTGACCATGGGTGACATGGATGAAGGTGATCTCCAGTTCGCGTTGCAGGCGCTTGAGTTCCGCCCGCATCCGAATGCGCAGGAAGGGGTCCAGCGCCGAAAGCGGCTCATCCAGCAGCAGCACGCGTGGCTCGGTGATGAGCGCGCGGGCCAAGGCGACGCGCTGCTGCTGGCCGCCCGAAAGCTGCGCGGGCATCCGGTCGGCCAGATGCGTCATCGCCACCAGTTCCAGCAGGGCATTGGCCTTGGCGTAGCGCGTGGACTTGTCCACGCCCTTCATCTTCAGGCTGAAGGCGACATTGTCGCGCACCGACAGATGCGGGAACAGCGCATAGCTTTGGAACATCATCGCCGTGCCGCGCTGCGCTGGCGCGAGATGCGAGATTTCCTTGCCCTCCAGCACGATATTGCCGTCCGAGACGCTTTCATGCCCGGCAATCATCCGCAGCGTCGTGGACTTTCCGCAGCCCGAGGGGCCAAGCAAGCAGACATAGCTGGCGGGGGCAAAGATATGACTGATGCCGTCGACCGCCACAGTGTCGCCATAGCGCTTGGTCAGCTTGGCAAGCTCAAGATCGTTGGGGGTGCGCATTCGCATTCCTTCAAGTCCGGCTGATGCGTCCAAGGCTGCGACGATTTTTGCAGGAGCGAGGTTTTTTCCGGCGATTTTAGCCGGAATTTGTGACTCTGCGCGGCTTTTGATCGCCACACCTGGGATACCGCCCGGAATTTCATCCAAAGTTGTATACAATCATGTGTTCCAGTGCCCGGCCTTGCCTGTCAGACCCACCCGAAACACTTAAATGGGAGAAGGAGAACCGCGATGACCCGGCCCCGCATGGAAAACAGCGCAGATGAGATTGCGGCCTCGCTGGCCCATGCGATCCATGAACACCGACTGGCGCCGGGATCGAAACTGTCCGAGGACGAGGTCGGTGAGATTTTCGGCGTGTCACGCACCGTCGTGCGGGCGGCATTGCAACGGTTGAGTCACAGTCGACTGGTGGAACTCAAGCGCAATCACGGGGCCTTTGTCGCCCAACCCAGTCTGCGCGAGGCGCGCGAGGTCTTTGAGGCCCGCGCCCTGTTGGAGCCTCGCACCGCGCGCTCTGCCGCCGAGAGGATCACTCAGGCCGATATTACCATTCTCGAACGCCACATCGCCGATGAGCATGAGGCTTTGGACAAGGGCCTGACCGGGCGGGCGCTGTATCTGTCGGGCCAATTCCACGTCGAGATCGCGCGCATTGCGGATCAGGCAACCGTGGCCGAGTTCATCACACAGCTGGTTGCCCGTTCATCCTTGGTGATTGCGTTATACTGGCAGCGGCGCGCGGCGCTTTGCGAAAGCCATGCCCATCATGCCCTGCTGCGCGCCCTTGCCGCGCGGGACGGCGCGCGGGCCGAGGACCTGATGAAGGAGCATCTGGTGACGCTGATGACCTCGCTTGACCTGCGCGGACGCAATGCCGTCCCCACCTCGCTGCGCGAGGCGCTGCGGGGATGAACGCAACCTACCGCAACATGACCCGCGAAGATCTGGCCCTTGTGCTGGACTGGGCAGCAGCCGAGGGCTGGAATCCGGGCCGCGACGATGCCGCCGCTTTCCTTGCCGCCGATCCGAAGGGATTCTTTATGGCCTGCATCGACCAGACCCCGGTTGCCGCGATTTCGGTGGTCAATCACGGCCCTGGCTTCGCGTTTCTGGGCCTATATCTGTGCCGACCCGAGTTTCGCGGACAGGGGATCGGCTTTGGCCTGTGGCGGCACGCGATGGAACATGCAGGGCACAGAACCGTCGGATTGGACGGGGTGGCGGCGCAACAGGCGAATTATGCGCGTTCGGGTTTCGTGCTGGCGGGCAGCACGACGCGGTATCTCGGGGTGTTGGCAGCCACGCCCGATGACAGCATCCGGCCGCTACGGGCCGAGGACGTTCCCACGGTCCACGCGCTGGATACAGCAGCGAACGGCT
>Ga0247819_10002174_pt1 | contig 10223 bp, 7 predicted proteins | sample 13C_Xylose_Day6_FD_193428 | JGI IMG/M metagenome (GOLD analysis project Ga0247819, IMG submission 193428) | Soil microbial communities from agricultural site in Penn Yan, New York, United States - 13C_Xylose_Day6 | ecosystem: Environmental > Terrestrial > Soil > Agricultural land | place: USA... | reverse complement strand
CCCCCTGACCGGGCCCCGGAACCCCTGCGCCGGTTCCGGGGCCCTGTGCTGCCCCGAGCACCTCACGCTGCTCCGACCACCGCGGCCCCGGCCCGGGCCGCGGTACGGCGTGTCTGCGGGACGTCGGACAGGTCGGCCGAGGTGGTCCGCGTGACCGGGGATGCCGGGAGTGGGCCGGCCTGGCGGGCCGGAAAGCCCACGCCGGGTGGGCCGGCCGGGCCTCGCCTAAGGAACTGGTGACTCCCCCGGATTCACCGGGCGCCGGGCCGACACGGACCACCGGCGCACCCTGCAGCGGACTTCGCGCGATCAACGGGCATCCCGGCCCGCCGGGCACACAGAACGCCCGGACACGGACCGACAGGCCCCCGAGTCCGCCGGATCACCGGACAGCCGGACCTCGCGCACACGCGAACCCATGGACAGTCGGCTCATCCATGCGGACCGGCGACACGCCGAGGGGCGGGGCCCTGGGACTCGGCCGTCCGGCCTACGGGGCCGCCGGCCGCGGCACCTGCCGGGGGCGGGCGACGCCCCCGGGTGGTCACTTCGCTTCCGTCTGCTTCGCCGTCGCGTCGATCGCGGCCAGCGACTTCCTGACCTGGTTGCGGTCCGTGGTGTACCAGAAGTCGGGCAGCGAAGCCTTCAGATAGCTGCCGTAGCGCGCCGTCGCCAGTCGCTGGTCCAGTACGGCCACCACGCCCCGGTCGCCCGAGGCGCGCACCAGACGGCCCGCGCCCTGCGCCATGAGCAGCGCCGCGTGGGTGGCGGCGACCGCCATGAAGCCGTTGCCGCCCGCCTCCTCGACGGCCTTCTGGCGGGCGCTCATCAAGGGGTCGTCGGGGCGCGGGAAGGGGATCTTGTCCATGACCACCAGCTGACAGCTCGGACCCGGTACGTCCACACCCTGCCAGAGCGACAGCGTGCCGAAGAGGCAGGTCTTCGGGTCGGCCGCGAAGTTCTTGATCAGTTCGCCGAGCGTCTCCTCGCCCTGGAGGAGGATCGGGAACTCCGGAATGCGGGAGCGCAGCTCCTCCGCGGCGAGCTGGGCGGCCCGCATCGAGGAGAACAGGCCCAGGGTGCGGCCGCCCGCCGCCTGGATCAGTTCGGTGAGCTCGTCCAGCATGTCCCCGCGGTCACCGTCACGGGCGGGACGCGCCAGATGCTTCGCGACGTACAGGATGCCCTGCCTGGGGTAGTCGAAGGGCGAGCCGACGTCGACGCCCTTCCACTGCGGGAGGTCCTCGCCCTCGACGCCCTCGGGACCGAGCCCCAGGGACGCCCCCACGCCGTTGAAGTCGCCGCCCAGCTTCAGCGTCGCGGACGTCAGGACGACGGAGCGGTCGGTGAAGAGCTTCTCGCGCAGCAGACCGGAGACGGACATGGGCGCGACGCGCAGGGAGGCTCCGAAGCGGTCGTGCCGCTCGTACCAGACGACGTCCCACTCGGAGCCGTGCGTGATCCGCTCCGCCACGTCGTGCACGCTCTCCACGGAGGCCAGCGCCTGTTTGCGGACCGCGTCCTCGTCCTGCACGGACTTGTCGCGGGTGCTGCCGATCGCGGAGATGACGTTCCTGCACGCGTCGCGCAGCGCCATGAGCGCGTACCCGAGGTCCTCCGGGATCTCCTCCAGCCGGCCGGGGAGGGCCAGCTCCATCAGCCGCTCGAAGCCCTCGGCGGCCGTCTGGAGCTGGTCGGCGAACTTCTCGTCGACCAGTTTCGCGGCCCGCCGCACCGCGCGGTTGACCTGCCCGGGGGTGAGTTCCCCGGTGGCGACCCCGGTGACCCGGGAGACCAGCTCATGGGCCTCGTCGACGATCAGCACCTCGTGCTGCGGAAGCACCGGCGCGCCCTCGATGGCGTCGATGGCGAGCAGCGCGTGGTTGGTGACGACCACCTCGGCCAGCTTGGCGCGCTCGCGGGCCGCCTCGGCGAAGCACTCGGCGCCGTATGCGCACTTGGTGGCGCCCAGGCACTCCCGCGAGGACACCGACACCTGGGCCCACGCCCGGTCGGAGACGCCCGGTGTGAGGTCGTCCCGGTCGCCGGTCTCCGTCTCGTCGGACCAGTCGCGCAGCCGCAGCAGGTCCTGGCCGAGCTTGCTGGTGGGCGCGGCCGCCTCGAACTGGTCGAAGAGGCCCTCCTCCTCGTCCTGCGGCATGCCCTCGTGGAGCCGGTGCAGACACAGGTAGTTGGAGCGGCCCTTGAGCATCGCGAACTCCGGGCGGCGGCGCAGCTGCGGATGCAGGGCATCCACCGTGCGCGGAAGGTCCCGCTCCACGAGCTGGCGCTGCAGTGCCAGGGTGGCCGTCGCCACGACCACCCGCTCCCCGTGCGCCAGCGCGGGCACCAGGTAGCCCAGCGACTTTCCGGTGCCGGTGCCGGCCTGCACCAGGAGATGGGCTCCGTCGTCGATCGCCTCGGCGACGGCTTCGGCCATGGAGACCTGGCCGGGACGCTCCGTGCCGCCGACGGCGGTGACGGCGGCGTGCAGGAGTTCGGGGAGTGAGGGCTTCGTCATAGCGCGACCACCCTACGACCCGGCACTGACATTCGTGCGATCACGGCGGGGACGGGCGGTGTGATCAAGACGCGGGCTCCTCGGCGGGGGTGAGGGGTGCGGGGACGGCGCGCCGGAGCCGATGCCGCGGGGAACGGTCCCGGACCATGAGGGCGGCCCGCTTCGTGGGCAGATCGATCTCCGCCGAGAAGCGGAAGCCGGCCGTGAGGAAGGCGGCGACGGACGGAACGTTGCGCAGGTCGGGTTCCGCGACGACGCGAGGTGACCGGGGGCTTCGGTCCAGGGCGAGGTCGGCGACGGCTGCGAGCAGGATGCCGCCGAGGCCCCTGCCCCGGTCGCGGGAGGCGCCGATGAGGACGTGGAGCCCGGTGTCGTGGGGCCGGGCCGGGTAGTGGCGGGCCAGGGGGTCGAGGTCCGCGCGGTAGATCTCCCAGTAGCTCATCGGCGTACCGTCCAGGACGCCGAGGCACGGAACGCTGTGTCCGTCGCCGGTGAGCTGGGCCCGCAGGTGGCCCGCGGTCACGTCCGGCGGTCCGGACAGCTCCCAGAACGCGGCGACGGCGGGGTCGTTCATCCACCCCGCGAGCAGCGGCAGGTCGCGTTCGAGGCGGACGGGGACGAGCCGGAACAGTCCGGCGGGTGTGCCGGCCGGGCCCCAGTCGCGGACGCGGTCGGGCGTCATGGGTGCAGCGGGTTGGCGAGGGTGACGTAGACGGACTGGGTGGCGACCGGGCCGACGAGTTCGTCGAGGCCGTGCAGCCGGGTCAGCAGGTTGGCCTTGCAGCGCAGGACGGGTGCGTCGAGGAGACGGGCGGGCAGGGTGCTGCGGGTCCTCGCCGGGCCGGTGGAGATTCCGGCGAGGAACCGGCGGAAGGCGGCGAGCAGCAGCCGTTCGTCGGCGAGGCGCTGGGAGCCCAGGGCGCCGATGAGACCGAAGACGTTGTTGATGCCCAGGTAGTAGGCGAAGCGCTCGTCGGTGACCTCGTCGGGGACGAAGGTGTCGCTGCGTTCGCCGATGCCGGGCAGCAGGGCGTCGAGTCCGGCGCGCCGGGAGTCGCGGAAGTAGTAGCCCTGGTTGTCCCGGTAGCGGGCGCCCGCGGGCCAGCCGTCGGGGTCCAGCAGGAGCAGGGTGTTCTGCTGGTGCGCCTCCAGGGCGATGCCGGCCTCGCCGTCCAGCCACAGCACGGGCCGCACCACGTGCTCGAGGTAGCGCAGGAACCACTCCGCGGCGACCGCCCCGGACGGCCGGCCGGTCCGGGCGGCGAGGCCGGTGAGGATCCCGGCCAGCCGGGACGCCGTGCGGCCGCCGGGGCGGGGGTGCGGGGCGAGGAGCCCGGCGACGCAGGTGACGTCCTCGTGCGGCCGGAAGGGGTTGTGCCGGATCACCACGTCGAGTCCGGGCACGGGGTCGCCGGCCGGTCCGTCCACGCCGAGCCAGGCCGGGTCGCGGACGATGTCGAAGCCGGGGTGCGCGGCCCGCCACCGCTGGGACAGTCCCGTGCGCAGCAGGCGGTGGACCTCGACGCCCCGGTGGAGTTCCTTGCGGAGGTTCTCCCGGAGGGAGTTGGTGATGCGCAGGCCCAGCGACAGCTTGAGCATGGCGGGGGCGCCGGTCCGGTGGACGGTGCGGACGGAGGAGGTGGGGTGCCAGGGGTCGCCGTGGCCGCCGAGGTCGCGGAGCAGCCCGGCGTCGAGGAGCGCGGCGGCCTCGGGGCGGTGGCGGATCTGGCGCAGTTGCCAGGGGTGCACGGGCAGGGCCGCGTAGCCGTCGGGCAGCGGCAGGCCGGGGCCGGCGAGCCGGGCGGTGAGGCCGGGCGCGGTGACCGGGCGTCCGTGCTCGGTCCAGGCGGAGTCGGTGGCGAGCAGGGCGGGGGCGACGGCCATCCAGTGCAGGGGGAAGGAGCCGCGTGACTCGGGTGAGTAGCGCAGCGCCTCGGCGTCGGAGAGGCCGTCGCGGCTCTTCGGGTCGGGGTGCAGGGGGTGTCCGAGGACGAGTGCCTGTTCCGCGGCGAGGAAGAGGTCCGGGTGGTCCTCCGTACGCAGCCGCCGTTCGGTGACGAAGGCGGTGACGCGCCGCACGGAGTCGGCGACCCGCGAGACCAGGTCGGTGACGTCACCGGCCGGCGGAAGCGCTGGGCCCGCCGGGCCGGCGTGCTCCCTGCCGAGGAGGGCGGCCAGCAGCACGGCGTCGACGTACGGGGCGGGGTCCGGGGCGTCCGCCAGGTAGGGCAGGCCGAAGCGGTGCAGGCCCGTCGGGGACCAGTACAGGACGGGGACGAGCAGGGCCGTGCCGCTGGCCGGGAGGGGGAGGCACAGGATGGCGTCTTCCGGGGCGCGTACGCCGGTTTCGCGCACCCAGCAGCGCAGCAGGTTCTCGGCGGCGGCCGCCTGGGCCGCCCTGCGCGGGTCGGGATGCTCCAGGGGGCACGCTCCGGTGCCCCTGATCCAGTCGGTGTCGGGCGGTTTCCGGTCCTGGCGCGGCAGCAGGGGGCCCGTGCGGTCGGCCGGTGTGGGGGTGGTGTGCAAGGCGGGTCCTCGTGGGTGGCGCGTAGCGGGGTCGGCCCGTCCGGGAGGGAGGGAGTCGTCTCAACCAACCCCGGACCACTCGCCGGGTTACGGGTTGTCCGGGCGCACTTGGCCGCCCGGGCGTCCGCGACGCGTGCGCCGTCCGGCAGCAAACCGGCGCAACTGCGGACGAACATCCAGGTCAGGCGGCTTGTAGCCGAACCGTTGCCGTTCCGTCGGACGTCCCCCACAGCGAGCGCATAGTGTGTGGTGCCGTTCCCGAAGGCCGTGGGACCGCCCCGAACTCCGCCTGCGCGCGGGCCGGATCACGGCCGAGAACCATCAAGTTCGTCCACTCCAGGGGGAGTCAGATCATGCGATCCATACGGCCGTCGTCCACCGCTCGACGAGGGGGGAGCGCGCGCCGTACCTCCCCCGTGCTGGCCGCCGTCGCACTCGCCTCGGCGCTCGCCCTCACCGCCACCGCCTGTGAGTCGGGGGACACGGACGCGAGCGCCGAGACCTCGGCGACCGCCGCGGCCGACGACGGCAAGCTCAAGATCCCGGACGACATCAAGGACCGGCTCAAGGAGCACGGGATCGATCTCGACAAGTGGAGGGACGGCGCCTGGAAGGACTGGAGCAAGGACGACTGGCTGCGCGAGGCCAACGACTTCGTCAACCCGATCATCGAGGACCTGTGGGACCCGGACCGCATGCGGGACGCCGAGGAGCCGGACCAGGGTGTCGACGAGGGCGACATCTCCGGTGACCAGGGCGTGACCGACCCCACTCCGGAGCCGGTGCAGGCGGCGGCGATCTCGCCGTCGTACCACGCCAACGCCCCGACGGCGGGCAAGGTGTTCTTCGACTCCCCCGAGGGCACGATGGTCTGCTCGGCCACCGTGGTGCAGGACCCGGCCAACCCGGGCAAGTCCAACATGGTGTGGACGGCGGGCCACTGTGTGCACGCGGGCAAGAAGGGCGGCTGGTACCGCAACATCGCGTTCGTGCCCTCGTACAACGACTCGGGCAAGTCGGCGCAGGAGCTCGAGGGCGCGACGAAGGAGGAGGTCGCTCCGTACGGCGTCTGGTGGGGCGACTGGGCGCAGACCTCCGACCAGTGGATCGAGCAGGGCGGCGCCACGGGCGGTGACGGCGCCTCGTACGACTTCGCCGTCATCCATGTGACGCCGGAGAAGGGCGGCGACGGCAAGTCGCTGGAGGAGAAGGTCGGTTCGGCGCTGCCGGTGGACTTCAACGCGCCCGCGGTGGCGAAGGTGAAGGAGCTCACGGCGATCGGCTACCCGGCCGCCCCGCCGTACGAGGGCCAGACGCTGTACCGCTGCCAGGACAAGCCCGGGCGGCTGTCGCTCAGCGCGTCCGACCCGACGATGTACCGCATCGGGTGCAGCATGACGGCCGGTTCCTCCGGTGGCGGCTGGGTCGCGACGGGCTCGGACGGGAAGCCGGCGCTGGTGTCCAACACCTCCATCGGCCCGGTGACGTCGGGCTGGCTGGCCGGTCCGCGTCTGGGTGACGAGGCCAAGGGCGTGTACGACTCGGTCAGCGAGAAGTTCGCCGGGCAGTGACCGGCGTGCCCGGTCCCGTGTGCCGCCGCGCGCACGGGACCGGGCGGGGCGGCAGCGCCCCGGGCGGGACATGACGCGCGGCACGACATTCATTCGTTTCCACGGGGGTCATCGCACCATGGGTTCCACACGTATGTCCGCGCCGTCCGGGCGCGGCCGTCGCACCGTCCTCGCCGCCACCGGGCTGGTCGCCGCCCTGGCGCTCACCGCGACCGCGTGCGGCGGTTCCGAGGAGGACGAGGCGAAGGGCAAGCCCGACGCCACCGCCTCCCGGACCGCGGACAGCGGCGGCGGCAGGGTGACGGTCCCGTCCGACATCGCGGACAGGCTCAAGGAACACGGGATCGACGTCGACAAGTGGAAGGACGGCGGCTGGGAGAACTGGGACAGGGACAAGTGGCTGAGTGAGGCCGAGGACTTCGTCAACCCGGTGATCGAGGGGCTGTGGAAGCCCGACCGGATGAAGTCCGCGAAGGAGGCCGACAAGACGGTCTCGACGAAGGACGCGGCGGCGGCGGAGGGCGTCAGCGACCCGGAGCCGGCCCAGGTCCGGGCGGTGGGCGAGAAGACGCCGTACCACGAGAACGCGGCGCCGGTCGGCAAGGTGTTCTTCGACTCCCCGGAGGGCCCCGCCGTCTGCTCCGGCACCGTCATCAAGGACGTGAACCACCCGGGCAAGTCCAACCTGGTCTGGACGGCGGGGCACTGTGTGCACGCCGGGAGCGACGGCGGCTGGTTCCGGAACCTGGTCTTCGTCCCGGCCTACAACGACCTCGGCAAGTCCGAGGCGGAGCTGAGCAACGCGAACGCCGCCGAGATCGCCCCCTACGGCAACTGGTGGGCGGACTGGGCCTCGACCTCCAACGGCTGGATCGAGGGCGGTTCGCAGAGCGGCGGCGACGGCGCGGCGTACGACTACGCCGTGCTGCACGTGAAGCCGGAGCAGGGCGCCAAGTCCCTGGAGGAGACGGTCGGCAACGCGCTCGACGTGGACTTCTCCGCGCCGTCCGCGGCGGAGGCCGGCCGGATGGGCGCCTGGGGCTACCCCGCGGCGCCGCCCTACAACGGGCTGCAGATGTTCAAGTGCCTCGACGCCCCGGGCCGGTTCTCGCTCAGTCCGAGCCTGCCGACGATGTACCGCATCGGCTGCTCGATGACCGGCGGCTCGTCCGGCGGCGGCTGGTTCCGGGTGCGGGACGGCAAGACGGTGCTGGTCTCCAACACCTCGATCGGCCCGCTGGACAACACCTGGCTCGCCGGGCCGCAGCTCGGCGCGGACGCCGAGGCGCTGTACCAGAACATGAGCAAGACCTACGGCGGTCAGTGAGCCGCACCATGCCGAAGGCCCGCCCCCGCGGTGTGCGGGGGCGGGCCTTCGGCCGTGCGGTCAGCCGGCCGGGGCCGGCACGTACGGCGTGAGTTCCGCCGCCAGCTCCTCGTGCACCCGCACCTTGAGCAGGGTGCCCTCCGCGGTGTGCTCCTCGGAGATCACCTCGCCCTCGTCGTGGGCGCGCGCGACCAGCTTGCCGTGGGTGTACGGCACGAGTGCCTCGATCTCCACGGACGGTCGGGGCAGCTCGGCGTCGATGAGCGCGAGCAGCTCCGCCATGCCCCGGCCGGTGCGGGCCGAGACGGCGATGGAGCGCTTCTCCACCCGCAGCAGCCGCTGCAGCGTCAGCGGGTCGGCGGCGTCGGCCTTGTTGATCACGACGATCTCGGGTACGCCGGTGGCGCCGACGTCCCTGATCACCTCGCGCACGGCGGCCAGCTGCTCCTCCGGGACCGGGTGCGAACCGTCCACCACGTGCAGGATCAGGTCGGCGTCGCCGACCTCCTCCATCGTGGAGCGGAACGCCTCGACCAGGTGGTGCGGCAGGTGCCGGACGAAGCCGACCGTGTCGGCCAGCGTGTACAGCCGGCCACTCGGGGTCTCGGCCCGGCGTACGGTCGGGTCGAGGGTGGCGAACAGGGCGTTCTCGACCAGGACGCCCGCGCCGGTGAGGCGGTTGAGCAGGGAGGACTTGCCGGCGTTGGTGTAGCCCGCGATGGCCACGGACGGCACCTTGTGGCGCCGGCGCTCCTGTCGCTTGATCTCGCGGCCGGTCTTCATCTCCGCGATCTCCCGGCGCATCTTCGCCATCTTCTCGCGGATCCGGCGCCGGTCCGTCTCGATCTTGGTCTCACCGGGGCCACGGGTGGCGAGTCCGCCGCCCTTGCCGCCGCCCATCTGCCGGGACAGCGACTGACCCCAGCCGCGCAGCCGCGGCAGCATGTACTGCATCTGCGCGAGCGCGACCTGCGCCTTGCCCTCCCGGGACTTGGCGTGCTGGGCGAAGATGTCGAGGATCAGGGCCGTACGGTCGATGACCTTGACCTTGACGACGTCCTCGAGGTGGATCAGCTGGCCGGGGCTGAGCTCACCGTCGCAGATGACGGTGTCCGCGCCGGTGTCGAGCACGACGTCCCGCAGCTCCTCGGCCTTGCCGGAGCCGATGTAGGTGGCGGCGTCGGGCTTGTCGCGGCGCTGGATCACGCCGTCGAGGACGAGGGCGCCGGCCGTCTCCGCGAGGGCGGCGAGCTCGGCCAGGGAGTTCTCCGCGTCCTGCACGGTGCCCGAGGTCCACACTCCGACGAGCACGACCCGCTCCAGGCGGAGCTGCCGGTACTCGACCTCGGTGACGTCCTCGAGCTCGGTGGAGAGACCCGCGACGCGGCGCAGGGCCGCACGCTCGGAGCGGTCGAACTGGTCGCCGTCCCGCTCTCCGTCGATGTCGAGACTCCAGGCGACGTCCTCTTCCATCAGGGCATCGGCCCGGAGACCCTCGGGGTAGGTGTGCGCGAAGCGCTTGGTGTCCTGGGAAGGGGAAGAAGAGGAGGTCATTGGGTCCTTACGTCGTCGGTGACCTGAGTGTCGACGGAGCCGGTCCGTGGGACCCTCCGTCACTGTGCACAACGTCCGGGCGCTCCGGGAGATTCCCGGGGCCCGTGGTGCGCGGACCTGACGATGGTCGCACGGTACGGCTCGTCTCGTCACCGTGTTATTCCCGGCCGGCGCCCGGTCGACGCGCGTGAGCGAGCGCCCGCGGGGCGGGGCGGCCGGACCGGTCCGCGGCCTTCCGCCCGCTCCCGTCATACGCCCGGCGCCTGCCGCTGCGCCCGGCTGACGTCGTACACCCCGGCCACGTCGCGCATCGCGCGCATCAGGGCGGGCAGGTGGGCGGCGTCCGGCAGCTGCACGGTGTAGGTGTGCCGCACCTGCTGCCGCTCCGGGGGTTCGACGGTCGCGGAGACGATCTCGGCGCCCTCGAGGGCCATGGCCTCGGTGAGGTCGGCGAGCAGATGCGGGCGGACGAACGACTCCGCGACGAGCGTGACCCGGCACTCGGCGCCCTCGCCCCAGCGCACGCCGACCTCGGCGCGCCCGGCGCCCTTCATCCGCGCCACCACGGCGCACCCGACCCGGTGCACGGTGACCGCTCCCCCGCGCACGGGGAAGCCGGTCACCTCGTCGGGCGGTACGGGCGTACAGCAGCCGGCGAGCCGTACGGTCGCGCCGGCCCGGTCGGCCAGGACCTGGGCGGCGCCGGGACGGCGCGACCGTACGG
>Ga0247819_10002173_pt1 | contig 10225 bp, 3 predicted proteins | sample 13C_Xylose_Day6_FD_193428 | JGI IMG/M metagenome (GOLD analysis project Ga0247819, IMG submission 193428) | Soil microbial communities from agricultural site in Penn Yan, New York, United States - 13C_Xylose_Day6 | ecosystem: Environmental > Terrestrial > Soil > Agricultural land | place: USA... | reverse complement strand
GGGCATTCGTCCGAGAGTGCGCCGGAACAGGGAACGACGTCGCCGCGGCGATCGAAGAGGCCCAGGAGTCGGCCAGCCTCGTGTTCCGCGTGAACCGCGACGTGATCATCCTGAACGACGCCGTCGGCGGTGCCGCGTGGATGGCGAACGAGAGCCTGCAGCGCGTCGACAACTGGAACGACCTGACTCCTCCCGAGGGCGAGACCGAGAACGAGGAGGACTCGACGCAGGAGACGGTGGAGTCGACCCTCCCCGAGCGCAGTGACGTGAACACCCCGCCGATAGCGGAGGACGACTCGTTCGGCGTGCGGCCGGGCGGGTCGGCCCTGCTGCCGGTGATCGACAACGACAACGACCCGGACGGCGATGTCCTGGTCGCGGCGATGCCGCAGCAGCAGCCTTCGATCGGCACCGTCCAGCCGATCTTCAACGGCGGCTCCCTGCAGATCGCCGTCGCCGAGGACGCGACCGGTACGGCCACCTTCGAGTACGAGATCGACGACGGTCGGGGCGGCAAGGACACGGCATCCGTGACCCTCGAGGTGCACGAGAATGACGTGAACGGCGCGCCGACGCCGAAGCGGAAGACCTCGCTCACGGTCGAGACCGGCGGCACGGTCTCGTACAACATCCTTCCGGACTGGATCGATCCCGACGGCGATGACATCTATCTGAAGTCGGTCGTGGCGGCGCCGGGCGACGAGGTCGACTTCAGCACCGACGGCCAGCTCACCTACAAGGCCACGGCGAGCTTGCAGGGACGCAAAGACGTGCAGGTCACGGTGGCCGACGGCCTCGGCGAGCTGACGACGGCCACGATCGCGCTCGAAGTCCGGCCGCAGGGCACGACGAAGCCGAAGACGAACGCGGATCACGTGGTCACGCGTGTCGGTGAGCAGATCACCGTCGCCCCCCTCGCGAACGACACCAGCTCGGGTCGAGAGCCATTGCGCCTCGGCCGGGTGGACGAGGTGCCCGGCGCGACCGTGCTGCCCGACTTCACCAACAAGACCTTCTCATTCACGGCTCCCACCGTCGGCGTGTACTACGTGCAGTACCTCGCGACCGCGGGGCCGGAGAACGGCGAGGGGCTCGTCCGCATCGACGTGACCGAGGCCGCGGAGGTCGATCTGCCCCCCGTCGCGGTGCGCGACGTCGCTCTGCTGCCGACCGGCGGCGACGTGCTCATCGGCGTGCTCAACAATGACGCTGATCCGGCCGGAGGGATCCTGGTCGTCCAGTCCGTGTCCATCGACCCCGGCACCACCGGTATCTCGGTCTCCGTGCTGAACCACGAGACCCTGCGCATCACCGACCAGGGCACACTCGCCGCGCAGGTGCGCATCTCGTACCGGATCTCCAACGGCAAGCAGTCCGCCGAGGGCGAGGTCGTGGTGGTCCCCATCCCGGCGCCGGAGGAGATCCTGCAGCCGGTCACAGCCCCCGATACCGCCTACGTCCGGGCGGGTGACGTCGTGACGATCCCGGTGCTCGCGAACGACACCCATCCCAGTGACGATGCGCTGCATCTCGCTCCGGAGCTCATCGAGCCGTTCGTCGACCCGGAGGACGGTGAGGCGTTCGTCTCGCAGGACGCCGTGCGTTTCAAGGCGGGCCCCGAGGCCAAGACCGTCTATTTGACGTATGAGGCCGTCGACTCCCGTCAGCAGAAGGCCGCGGGCTACGTCACCGTTCAGATCCTGCCGGTCGACGAGGAGACGAACGCGGCGCCACGGCCGCGCGACCTCGTGGCTCGCACGCTCTCGGGCACCGAGATCGACATCGCCGTGCCTCTGGACGGCATCGACGCGGACGGCGACTCGGTCGAGCTGCTGGACATCTCGTCGAGTCCGACCAAGGGCCGCATCGTGGAGGTCGCGCAGAACTACTTCACCTACGAGGCCTTCGACGACTCGACGGGAGTCGACGTCTTCAAGTACCTCGTACGCGATCGCCTCGGCAAGGAGGGCACGGCGACCGTCCGCGTCGGCATCGCTCCGGCGGAGCAGGTCAACCAGGCGCCCTATGCGGTCAAGGACGCCGTCGTGGTGCGTCCGGGCCGCGAGATCGCCGTACCGGTCATGCTCAACGACTCCGACCCGGAAGGCGACGACGTCTCACTCGTGAAGAACGGGCTCGAGGTGCCCGCGATCGAGGGGCTGTCGGCACGGGTATCCGGCGATCGGGTGCTGGTGAAGGCGCCGAACAGCGCGGTCGAGACCTCGCTGCAGTACACGATCACTGACGCGCGCGGAGCGACGGCGACCGCCGTGCTGCAGATCACCGTCGATGAGGACGTGCCGCTCCAGGCTCCGGTCTCGCGTGATGACCGCCTGCGACCGGTGGACCTCGAGGAGGGGAGCCTGTCGGCTGACCTCGACATCCTCGAGAACGACGAAGACCCCGACGGCACGACCGACCGCCTCGACGTGAAGCTCGGCGCAGGGGCGACCCTGCTCGAGAACGGCAAGGTCAGGGTCACGGTGACCGACGAGCTGCAGCTGATCCGGTACACGCTCACCGACCAGGACGATCTGCAGTCGTCCGCGTTCATCTTCGTCCCCTCGGTCGACGGACTGCGTCCGACGCTGACCTCCACCAAACCGCTCGAGGTCGTCAGCGGCGAGACGAAGGAAGTGCCGCTCTCGAAGTACGTCACCGTCGCCGGTGGCGGCGAGGTCGTCATCACCGAGCACGCGAAGGTCAGCGCGGTCAACGCGGACGGCTCCGACCTCGTCAGGGATGAGAGCACGCTGGTCTACACCTCGGCGCCCGGCTACTTCGGCCAGGACGCGCTGACGTTCGAGGTCACCGACGGAACCGGGCCGGATGACCCCGAGGGCCGGAAGGCGACGCTCAGCATCCCGATCAACGTGCTTCCGCCCGACAACCAGCAGCCGGAGTTCGTCGGCAGCCAGGTCAACGTCGCCCCAGGTGAACCTGCGACGGTCGTCGACCTCGCCGCGCTGACCAACGATCCCGATCCGGAAGACAAGGGCAAGCACGACTATTCGCTCGTTGACGGCGAGGGCAAGGGGATCAGCGCACGGATCGACGGCGACGAGCTGCTCGTGGAGGCGTCCTCGGGCGCGAAGAAGGGCGCGGCCACGACTCTGACGCTCCGGATCACGGACGGCGAGACCGAACCCGTGGAGGGTTCGGTGCTGGTGCAGGTCACCGCGTCGAACCGAGCGATGCCGGCCGCGAACACCGACACGATCTCGGAAGCCGATCAGGGAAAGACCGTCACAGTCCCCGTGCTCGCGAATGACTTCAACCCCTTCCCGGAGACACCTCTCAGGCTCGTGTCGGCGAACATCGAGACCGGCGCCGGGCGCGCGAGCGTGGAGGGTGACGATGTCGTGGTGACGCCGTCCGCAGACTTCGTCGGCACCCTGGTCGTGAGGTACACGATCCAAGACGCCACGGAGGATCCCGACCGCGAGGCGACCGGTCAGGTCGTGCTCACCGTTCAGGGCGTTCCCGATGCTCCGGGTGCGCCCACGGTGACCAGCGTGCAGGATCGGACTGTGGTGGTCTCGTACGGCGCCCCGTCGAACAACGGCGCCGAGATCACGAAGTACACGGTGCGGTCGGTTCAGGGCAGCGCGTACTCGAAGGAGTGCCAGTCGACCACATGCACGCTGGACGGGCTGACGAACAACGTCGAGTACGTGTTCCAGGTGACAGCCACCAACCGGGTGGGCGAGTCCGAGCCATCGGGTTCGTCGGCGGTCGCTCGTCCGGACGCGCGGCCGGACACCCCGAATCCGCCCACGCTGGCCTTCGGTGACAAGTCGCTCCAGGTGGCCTGGACGACGCCGACGACTCCGGGCTCGCCCGTGGAGCGGTACACGCTGGAGATCTCTCCTGCCCCGCCGTCGGGGATCACCCAGAAAGAGGTGACCGGCAACTCTCTCACGTGGGAGGGCTTGGAGAACGGCGGCAATTACCAGGTTCGGGTGCAGGCGCACAATCGCGCGCCCGAGCCGTCGAGCTGGAGCAACTGGTCGTCGTCCGAAGTGCCGGCGGGGCCCCCGCTGGCAGGGTCGGCACCGACCACCGCCGAGCTGGCGCCCGTCGGCGACCAGGCGCAGATGCAGGTCAACTGGGCCACGCCCCCCGCGAACGGCGACGCGATCGACAGCTATCAGCTGGAGGTGTGGGAAGGATCCACCCTGCAGAGGACGTTGACGCCGTCACCCGGAACCAACAGCCAGGCGGTGGTGGTGCCGACCTCGGAGGCCCCGTACACATACCGGATCCGCGGTCACAATAAGGCCGGCTGGGGCGAGTTCAGCGCGATGTCGGCGCCGCGCCGCGGTGTGGTCGCGCCCTCCGCTCCCCAGATCACCGGCGTCTCGGCCGGTGACCGTCAGCTGACGGTGACCTACACCCCGGGCTCCCGCGGCGGCGCGAGCACGGGCGAAGTGCAGTACCAGCACAGACTGAACGGCGGTGGCTGGGCTGCGTTCCCGGGTAACGGCGTGATCACCGGACTCGGCAACGGCACGTCGTACACGGTCGAGATGCGAGCCGTCTCGACGGTGTCCGGGACGACGTACGCCGGTGGCGTGTCCAACAGCGTCCGCGAGGTCCCGTACGGGCTGCCGACGGCTCCGATCGCGAGAGCGAGAAACCTCGGGCAGAGCATCGAGCTCAGCTGGGACTCCACCGGGTCCTACAACGGGCGCCCGATCGAACTGACGCAGATCAAGATCGACGGCGGCAACTGGCAGGACGTCGGGAGCCAGACCGGATCGCGAACGGTGGGCAACGGGTACCAGCAGACCCACAGCATCGACGTCCGAGCGCGGGACTCGGTGGGCAACTGGACTCCGGTGGCTTCGGATTCGGCGCGCACCAACGACCCGCCCCCGGCCCAGGTGTTCGTCACGCAGGGAGATGCCGCCGGCAGCTGCGTGAACGGATGCCGCAGGTTCGTCGTCAACTGGAACAACCTCAACATCGGAAACGCGACGGTGTGGTGCTATTCGTCGAACAGCGGACGCATCGAGACCCTGACGTACACGGTCAACTTCGACGGGCAGGGCAGCCAGCAGCTTGGTTGCTACGTGGGTCGGGACGACCAGGACGTGTGGGTCGACATCCAGGGCTGGGGCGGCGCCGTCGACACCGAGAAGCGATTCTGGCCACGGCCGTAGACTGCCCCCGATTTCACGAGAGAAAGAACAACGCCGACATGAGCATGACCCCCGAGCAGGCCGCTTGGTTCCATGGAACCTTCCAGCGCCTGGTGCACAACATCGACAGAGCCGTTCAGGGCAAGCGTGAGATCGTCGGTCTGGTGCTGGCGTCCATGCTGGCCGAGGGCCACGTCCTCCTCGAGGACGCGCCCGGAACAGGAAAGACCAGCCTGGCGAAGGCTCTGGCCGCGACCGTGCAGGGAACGAGCGCGCGCATCCAGTTCACTCCCGACCTGCTGCCCTCGGATGTCACCGGCGTCACGATCTACGACCAGCAGTCGCACCGCTTCGAGTTCCACAAGGGGCCGATCTTCGCGTCGATCGTGCTCGCGGACGAGATCAACCGCGCCTCGCCGAAGACGCAGTCGGCACTCCTCGAGGTGATGGAGGAGTCCCGCGTGACCGTCGACGGCGTGACGCACGAGACGGGTCGCCCGTTCCTCGTGATCGCCACCCAGAACCCGATCGAGCAGGCGGGAACGTACAAGCTGCCGGAGGCGCAGCTCGACCGGTTCCTGATCAAGACGTCGATCGGCTACCCCGACCTCGAGGTGACCGAGAGAATCCTGGCCGGAGCATCCGACCGCAACCCGTCCGCCGGACTGTCCCCGATCATCACGACCGGTGCCGTCGCGGACATGGCCGACCTTGCCGCTTCCGTGCACGTCGAGCCCGCAGTGCTGCGGTATGTGGCGGAGCTCGCCGAAGCGACTCGCAACGATCCCGCGATCCGCCTCGGCGTCTCGGTGCGTGGCGCAATCGCGATGATCCGCATCGCCAAGGTGTGGGCGGCGGCCCACGGGCGTCACTTCGTCCTCCCCGACGACATCAAGACCCTCGCGCGTCCGACGTGGCAGCACCGTCTCCTGCTCGACGCCGAGGCCGAGTTCGCCGGCACCAGCAGCCAGACCGTCATCGCTCGCGTGCTCGACGGGATTGCGGCTCCTCAGGCGCGAACGGCGGCCTGATGGCGGCGGAGGCACTCTCGGCGCCGTCGGCGCAGACGGACCGCGACGCCGGATGGCGTGACGTCGCGGCTGTCATCGGCGCGCGCGCGCTGACGCGCCTCCGCATCATCGCCTCGGCGATCCGGCCCCTCGCCTGGGTCCTGATGGCGATCGCCGTCGGCTTCTGGACCCTCGGCCAGATCGCCGGGTGGTGGGAGTTCACCGTCGCGGCGATCGTCATCGCGATCACGGTCGCGCTGTGCGCGCTGTTCCTCATCGGCCGCACCGCATACGACGTGTCACTCGATCTCGCGCGCACCCGCGTGGTGGTGGGCGAGCGGGCCGTCGGCGCACTGACGCTCGCGAACCGCGGATCCAGGGCCATCCTGCCGTCGCGCATCGTGCTGCCCGTCGGTTCGGGGCGCGGCGAGTTCGGCATCCAGCGGCTCGCACCCGGCGAGGAGGCCGAAGAACTCTTCGCCATCCCGACGCAGAAGCGCGGCGTCGTCAAGGTCGGCCCGGTGAGCGTCGTGCGCGGCGACCCGCTCGGCCTGTTCGAGAGGGCGCACCGGCGCGACGATCCGGTCGACCTGTTCGTGCATCCGCGCACCGTGCTGTTCGACGGTCAGTCGCTCGGCTATCTGCGCGACCTCGAGGGCCTGCCTGCTGCGGATCTCTCCCGCGACGACGTCTCGTTCCACGCGCTCCTCGAGTATCAGCCCGGCGACGATCTGCGCCACGTGCACTGGCGCTCCACAGCTCGCACCGGCACCATGATGGTCCGTCAGTACGAAGAGACCCGCCGATCTCATTTCGTGATCGGCCTTTCCCGTTCCAGCGGCGACTACTCCACGGCCGACGACTTCGAACTCGCCATCTCGGCCGCCGGCTCCATCGGCCTGCGTGCGCTCCGCGATTCGCAGCGCGTGGACATGCGCGTGCAGGGGCGAGAGCTGCCGGCCGGCACCGGCAAGCAGCTGCTCGATTCGCTCTCCGCCATCGAGAACAGCAAGCCGCGCGACGGCGGGATCGCGGAGCTCGCCGGCGCTGTGTCGGCCACGATGCCGCTCGCGAGCGTCGTGGTGCTCGTGTGCGGGTCGAAAGTGCGATCCGACGACCTGCGGCTGGCCTGCTCACGGCTTCCCTTCGGCGCACGTGCGCTCGCCATCGTCACCGACACGACAGCCCCGGCTCCGGCTCTTCGCCGCATCGGCGACGCCGATGTGATCACGATCGGCGCGCTCGACCAGATCCCGCTCGCTCTGCAGAAGGTCCTCGCATGACGGCGCCCGCGACCGCGGCGATCTCCGTGCGCCGCTGGTGTCTCGACCTCACGGCGAGCGCCGTGCTGGTCGCGGTCGCCCTCGTCGGGTTCTGGCCCACTTTCGCCGGTCCGTCGTTCGTTCCCGCCGTCATCGGCGGCATCGTGATCGGCCTCGGCATCGCGGCCGTCGCCGCATGGCGCCGCTGGGGCATCCTGATCATCACCGGGCTCGTCATCGCGGCCTACTTCGTCTTCGGCGGGGCCCTCGCGCTCCCGCACACCGCGCTCTTCGGCGTCGTACCGACCCTCGAGACGCTGCAGAAGCTCGCACTGGGCACGGTGACCAGCTGGAAGCAGATGCTCACCACGGTCGCCCCCCTCGCAGCGGCTGATGGGCACCTGATCGTGCCGTTCCTCCTGGCGCTCGTGGCTACGACGCTCACCGCCTCCCTCGCCCTTCGTCTGGCGCATGTCGCCTGGGCGCTGCTGCCCGCGGGTGCGCTGCTGATGCTCGTCATCGCGCTCGGCACCCCGGAACCGGCCTTTCCGATCGGGCAGGGTCTGGTCTTCGCCGTCGTCAGCATCGTGTGGCTCGCGCTGCGGCAGATCTGGGCCCCGCAGAACATGGCCGTGTCAGTCAGCGAGGTCGACCCGTCGCGCGCGTCGCACATGCGCATGCGACGGCTGCTGGCCGGCGTCGCCGTCCTGGCCGTCGCGGCCGGCGCGGGCATCGCCACGAGCGCGATCGCCGCTCCGTCCGAGCCTCGGCACGTCTTCCGCGACGTGATCATCCCTCCGTTCAACATCCGCGACTACCCCAGCCCGCTCCAGGCGTTCCGCAAGAACGTGCGCGATGACGTCGACGAGACGCTGTTCACGGTGCAGGGTCTGCCCAAGGGCGCACGCATCCGCACCGCGGTCATGGACGAGTACGACGGCATGGTCTACAACGTCACCGACGGCGGACCCAGCTCCTCGAGCGCGTTCTCGCCACTGCGCTCCAATATGTCCCCCGACGCCGAGGGAGTGCCGGTCACGCTCAACATCGCCGTGGACGGATATTCCGGGGTGTGGGTGCCGACGGCCGGAGCGCTTTCCGAGATCCGGTTCGACGGCGATCGTGCGGAGGAGCTCCGGCGCGGAACCTACGTGAACACCGCGACCGGCACGGCGGTGGCAACGGCGAAGCTCCGCGAGGGCGACCAGTACTCGGTCGACGCGGTGATGCCCGCCGCGCTCGATGACGACCAGCTCGCCGAGGTCGAGTTCGGAACGGTCGCCGCGCCCAAGCAGAGCAACGTGCCGGAGGAGCTCACCTCCCTCGCGGCGGAGACCGTCGCCAACGCCGAGTCTCCCATCGAGCAGGTGCGAGCTCTCGAGACCTTCCTCGCCGAAGGCGGATTCTTCAGCCACGGGCTCGAGGGGGAGGTGCTGTCCCGTGCGGGCCACACTTCCGAGCGCATCACGACGCTCATCGGCGGCGATCAGATGATCGGCGACGACGAGCAGTATGCGGTGGCGATGGCGCTTCTGGCCGGCGAGCTCGGCATCCCCGTCCGCGTCGTCATGGGCTATTACCCCGATGAGGAGCAGGATGGCGAAGCCGTCTTCACCGCCACCGGCGACAACGTGCACGCCTGGGTCGAGGTCAACTTCGAGGGGGTCGGCTGGCTCCCGTTCAACCCGACGCCTCCCGAGGACCAGGTGCCGAACGACCAGAACACCAAGCCGAGGGTCGACCCGAAGCCACAGGTTCTGCAGCCGCCGCCCCCGCCGCAGGAGCCCGTCGACCTGCCTCCGACCCTCCCCGACGACCGCGAGTCCGAGGATGAGACCCTCAACATCGCCGGCATCATCGGCGCGATCCTGCTCATCGGCGGGATCTCGCTGGCGATCATCGCTCTGCTGATGTCTCCGTTCATCGTGATCGGCGCGTGGAAGGCAGCCAAGCGGCGATCGCGCCGTACGGCCGTGCGCACCGCCGACCGCATCAGCGGCGGCTGGGACGAGCTCACCGATCGCGCCGTCGACTACGGGGCCCGGCTGCCCCAGGGTCGCACGCGGCCCGAGGAGGCCGCGGCCGTCGTCGCGACGCTCGCCGTTCCGCGTGTCGTGGATCTCGCCGAACGCGCCGATGCCGACGTCTTCGGGCCTTCAGACCCGACCCCGGCGGACGTCGAGGCGTTCTGGAGCGAGGTCGACACGATCGTCGGGAGTCTGGGGGAGGATGCCGGATTCTGGAAGCGCCTCAAGGCCCGCCTGAGCCTGCGGTCGCTGCTGGGCGGCACGGCGATCTCGAGCGGTCTTCGCGGGCTCCGCGAGGCGGCCACCGCGCGCGTGCGGCGCGAATCCGCCACGACCTCGAACAGCACGAGCACACCCGCCGCACCCGAGAGCGAGACCCCATGACGCAGTCCGCGTCCGCGCAGATCGCGCCGATCTCCCGCCGCGCGATCGGCTTCCTGATCGACGCCTTCATCGCGGTAGGTCTTGCGATCGTCCTCGGCGGCGGGCTGGCGGTCGCCGCCACGCTCGCGGGTCCGGAGGGGATGCTGACCACCCTGCTGATCGGCGGGCTGATCGTCCTGCTCCTGCTGTTCGGATGGTTCGTCGTGTACACGCTGATGCAGGCGGGTGCCGGCTCGATCGGAATGCGCGCCCAGGGACTGCGACTGGTGTCGGCTCGCGAACAGGGGCCGCTGGGATTCGGGCGGGCGCTCCTGCGGAACATCATCTTCGGGTTGGCCTGCTCGATTGTCGTGGGTTACTTCACGCCGCTGTTCGACGGCTCGGGTCGTTTCCAAGGC
>Ga0247819_10002172_pt1 | contig 10232 bp, 7 predicted proteins | sample 13C_Xylose_Day6_FD_193428 | JGI IMG/M metagenome (GOLD analysis project Ga0247819, IMG submission 193428) | Soil microbial communities from agricultural site in Penn Yan, New York, United States - 13C_Xylose_Day6 | ecosystem: Environmental > Terrestrial > Soil > Agricultural land | place: USA... | reverse complement strand
TTTGACCGCCATGTTCAGTCCTTGGTAACCCGGTTGATTTCTTCAAGGCTGGTAATACCCTGCATGGCCTTGATCAGCCCCGAGGTCCGCAGGTCGTTGAATCCGTCCTTGCGCATCTGGCTGTCGATTTCCAGCGAGTTGCCTTCGGCCATGATCAGCCGTTGCAGATCCGCCGTGTTCTTCACCACTTCGTAGATCCCCACGCGTCCCTTGTAGCCGCCATTGCAATGATCGCAGCCGACCGGCTCATAGATCGTGAACTGGCCGAGGCGTTCCTCGGGGAAGCCTTCCCTGAGCAACACCTCGCGGGGAACATCCAGCGGCTTCTTGCAATGGGTGCACAGTTTGCGCGCCAGGCGTTGGGCAATGATCAGGCTGACCGAGGTGGCGATGTTGAACCCGTGGATGCCCATGTTGTGCAGGCGGGTCAGGGTTTCCGCCGCGCTGTTGGTGTGCAGGGTCGAGAGCACCAGGTGCCCGGTCTGGGCCGCCTTGATGGCGATCTCGGCGGTTTCCAGGTCGCGGATCTCGCCGACCATGATCACGTCCGGGTCCTGGCGCAGGAACGAACGCAATGCCTGGGGAAAGCCCATGCCCTGCTTGGCATTGACGTTGACCTGGTTGATGCCTTCCATGTTGATCTCCACCGGGTCCTCGGCCGTGGAGATGTTGATGTCCACGGTATTGAGGATGTTCAGCCCGGTGTAGAGCGATACGGTCTTGCCCGAGCCGGTGGGGCCGGTGACCAGGATCATCCCTTGCGGTTGCTTCAGCGCTTCCATGTACAGGTCTTTCTGCTCCGGCTCGTAGCCGAGGGCGTCGATGCCCATTTGCGCGCTGGACGGATCGAGGATCCGGATCACCACTTTCTCGCCCCACAGGGTCGGCAGGGTATTGACCCGGAAATCGATGGACTTGCTCTTGGACAGGCGCATCTTGATCCGCCCGTCCTGGGGTTTGCGCCGTTCGGAGATGTCGAGGCTGGCCATGACCTTCAGGCGCGCGGCAATGCGGTTGGCCAGCTGGATCGGCGGCTTGGCGACTTCGCGCAGCATGCCGTCCGTGCGCACCCGCACGCGGTAGGTCTTTTCGTAGGGTTCGAAGTGCAGGTCGGATGAACCGCCCCTGATGGCGTCGAGCAACATCTTGTGAACAAAGCGCACCACCGGCGCGTCGTCGGCATCCTGCCCGGCGATGCCATCCTGTCGAGCGTCATCGATCGACTCGATGTCCACGCCATCGAGGTCGACGTCAGGCATGTCCTCCAGGCCGGTGGCATGGCTGTCGAAGAACTTCTCGATGGCGTCGCTGAGTTTGTCGTCTTCCACCAGGATGGCTTCGGTGGTGAGCCCGGTGCTGAACTGGATGTCGTTGATGGCCTGGTGATTGGTCGGGTCGGAGACGCCCACGAACAGTTTGTTGCCGCGCCGCCACAGGGGCAGGGCATGGTGCTGGCGAACCAGTTTTTCGCTGACCAGACCCTTGGGTTGCGACTCCTTGTCCAGCCGATGCAGGTCGAGCAAGGCCATGCCGAAATGCTCCGAGGCAATCTCGGCCACCTGGCGGCTCTTCACCAGTTTGTTTTGCACCAGATAACTGACCAAGGACAGTTTCTGGCGTTGGGCTTGCTGATACGCCTGTTGCGCGCTTTTTTCAGTGAGCAGTTCGGCCAGGACCAGTTGTTTGGCCAGGCCGCTTAGAGCGATGTCATTCATGGGAATACCGGACGCAGACAGTTCATGACTTATAGCCTAGTCAACCGGACGCGCCAAACCCGCGCTGTTGAAGTGACAAAAAGTGTCAGATAGTGCGGCTTTTGCGGACCGCTCGCCGCGTGGTCGGGTTTCCGCTCCCCGGGAACAAGGGGCTGAAGGCTTGGCACGGGCTGTGCTGCGGCTGATTCAGATCATGAGATTTCGACTCATGCATGGAGCTTGTCTATGAATACTCAGAAAGGTTTCACCCTTATCGAACTGCTGATCGTGGTGGCAATCATCGGGATCCTGGCGACGTTTGCGATTCCGGCGTACTCCAAGTACCAGGCGCGGGCGAAGGTGACGGCGGGGTTGGCGGAGATTTCGGCGCTGAAAGTCAATTTTGAAGATCAGCTTAATCAGGGGGTCGATCCGACTTTGGAAAAGGTTGGCGGCACAGCAACTACGACCAACTGCACGACGACTGCCTCTGGCAAGGCATCTGACGGTACCGGCACTATCGGTTGCACTCTTCTCAACGCGCCTGCACCGGTCCTCGGGAAGACAATTACTCTGACGCGTAGTGCTACCACTGGCTGGTCTTGCGAAACCAAAGTCGTCGCTGATTACACGCCTGGTGGGTGCGTATCCAAACCGTAACTTTTCGTGGTTGAAAAGTGCCTCGTCTTAAAAGACGGGGCTTTTTTTTGGAGTTCGCACGGTAAATGGGAAAACCTCGCAAATTCATGGCCTTAGGCCCACCCGAAAATCCGCAACTTGCATGTAGAAAAATTCAAACTCATGCATTTTGCATGATTTCGAGAATTGCTGATTTTCTTAACTGTCTAATTTATAAGGATTTATTTGCTGTCTCAAACTTGGCACAGCGTTCGCAACATACCCAGTAACCCTGCTGACATGACACCCAGCAGACTTTTCCAGAAAAACAGGAGTTACTCGTATGAAGAAGTTCGCTATCGCTGCTGCCACTGCTACCGCGCTGACCCTCACCATGGCCAACGCCGCTTTCGCCCAAACCCAAGCGACCCAGGCTCCTATGGTTCTCGCAGCCGGTGAAGTGACTCAAGCCAAGGAAGCTACCTCCGATACCTGGATCACCACCAAAGTCAAAGCCGACCTGGTCACCGAGAAAGGCATTCCTGGCACCGACATCAAGGTTGAAACCAACAAAGGCGTGGTTTCCCTGTCGTCCACTACCGCTGTGACCGAGTCGCAGAAAGATGTGGCCGTGGCCATCGCCAAGAAAATCAAAGGCGTCAAGGCGGTCTCCGCTGACGGCCTGAAAGCCGAGTAAGGCAAGACTTCTCGCCTGGACCGGGAGAAGACGCGGTAGACGAGCCAGGTTATACGTCTGCCGCAACTTTAGAGTTCATGCGACGGCCACAGGGATAGTGGCCATTACAGGCCCCGGCATTCGTGTCGGGGCCTGTTCTATTTGCAAGACAGGAAAGACCTGGCGTCAATGTGGGAGCGAGCCTGCTCGCGACGGCGGCTCCACAGACAACGCGGCAGTGATCGTCGGTCCGCTATCGCGAGCAGGCTCGCTCCCACAATTGACTTGGGGAAGGATTCAGTGACCTCGCTTGCTGGTGATCTGCCGCAGCCGATTGCCCTCGAACCGCAGGTACTGGTACATCCCGCCGTTAGGCCCGTAGGTCCATTCCTCGACCTGGAACTCTTCCCGGCGGTTGGCGCTGCGCTTGTAGCCGAGCAGGTCGCGGCTGACCGGTTCTCCGCACTTCTGCCGCACCTCGCTGGAGCGATCCCCCACGCTGACCAGTTGACTGCCGCAGCGCAGGGTGTCGGCGGCCGAGGCGTGGGCCGCCGTCATTGCCAGGGTCAGGCCGAGCAGCAAGCGCCCGATCATCATTCGGCGTCCAGGTGCAGGGGTGTCACGACCCGGCCGTCACTTTCCGCCTCGCCGAGGCTGGCGTCGATGAAGTACACACGGTCGTCGGCCAGTTGTCCCTTGTCGACCAGGTAATCCTTGATGCTGCTGGCACGGTCCTGGCCCAGTTGGCGCAGCAGCACGTCGCTGGAACTCCAGAACTTGATCACGTCGGCACGCATCCGGGCCGTACGTTCCTCCTTGCCCAGGTCTTTCCATTCAGCCGGTGGCTGGGTTTTCAGACGGGTGCGGTAGATGCCTTCCAGCAACGGCCCTTTCTCGTCGTCCGGGACTTGCAGCAACGACGCCTGCGCCGGCACCTTGTCGCCGCGACGCTGGAGCATCTTGTAGTAGTTGTACTGATACTCGCGCTCCAGGCGCTGCTCGGCGATCAGCGGGCCATCGCTGCTGGCGGCGGCGGTGCCCTCGATTTCCAGACGCAGGGTCGGACGTTCCTTCAGGGCCTGGGACAGCTTGACCAATGAACCCTCGGCGTCCTTGCCCAGTTCGCTGGAGCCCGGCGCGAACGACACCGTGCCCAGGTCTTCGGAGCCACCGCCACTGACCAGCCCGCCAATCAGCTTGAACGGCGCGGCGGCGGCCTTGACGATCAGGTTGCGCAAGGTCTGCCAGACAATCGGCATGACGCTGAACTGCGGATTGTTCAAATCGCCGGTCACCGGCAGCTCGATGGAGATCTTGCCATCGACGTCCTTGAGCAGGGCAATCGCCAGTTTCAACGGCAGGCTGACCGCATCCGGGCTGTCGACTTTTTCACCCAGCTGCAACTGCTCGACCACCACTTTGTTTTCCGCCTTGAGCTGGCCTTTGGTGATCAGGTAGTGCAGGTCCAGATTGAGCCGGCCCTTGCGGATGCGGTAACCGGCGAACTTGCCGGAGTAGGGCGTCAGGGTGGTCAGTTCCACGCGCTTGAAACTGGTGGCGATGTCGAGGGCGGCCATCGGGTCGAACGGGTTGACCGAGCCCTTGATGGTCACCGGCGCGTAGCGATCGACCTTGCCCTTGACGTCCACCGTCGCCGGTTTTGCCTGGCGGCTGTCGATGGTGCCGATCTGGCCATTGAGCTGTTGCACGGCGGTGGCGAAGTTCGGGGTCAGGCTGAAGTCGGCGAAGTTGGCCGAACCGTCATTGATGGCAATGCCGCCGATGTGGATGCCCAGCGGCTTGTCCTTCCCGGCGGCCGGTTTGGCGGCAGCGGTTTTCGCCCCGGAATCGGGCGGCTGCGGGATCAGCAGGTCATCGACGTTGGTGGTGCGGTCATCATTGATCATGAAGCGCACGTAGGGCTGGAACAGGTTGACCTTGTCGATCGACAGGCTGTCGCCGTGCTGATAGTTCAAGCCTTCGACCACCACCTGCTGCCACTTGAGGAAGTCACGGGTCTTCAGGGTATCGAGGGTGTGCAACTGGTCGATCTGTGCGCGTCCGGTGACGCTGAGGGCCAACGGCTCGGTGCTTTTCAGGTTGACCGCCAGATCACTGCCGAGCATGCCGCTGCGCAGTTCGAGGCGAATGAACGGGTTGATATACGACTGGGCGACCCGCAGGTCGATGTCCTTGGTCTGCACCTTCAATTGGGCACTGACCGGGGCCAGATTGACCTGGCCGTCGGCCGTGATCCGGCCTTGCTTGCCCACGCCGGTATCGAGCTTGAGGGTAAAAGGTGAACCGTTGAGGCTGTCGAAATTCTGCAGGTCGAGGTTCAGCGGGTTCAGGTCCAGAGTGACAGCGGGTTGCGCCTTGCGGTCTGCCAGGTGGACCTGGTAATCGCGCAGTTGCACGTCCTTGAGCAAGACCTGCCACGGTTTGCTCGCGGTCTCGGGTGCTTTCGGCGAGTCGGCGGCTGCAGGTGTGCTGGCCGGTTCGGCCTTGGCTTTCGCGGCCTCCTTGGACGGTTGGCTGGCGAACAGTTTTTGCCAGTCGAGTTGGCCGTCGGCCTCCAGTGCTGCCCAGGTTTCCAGTTTCTGGCTGCGGATCTTGCCGACCACCACTTGCTGCCTGGCCAGGTCCACGGTGGTGTCGGTAACGTCCAGGCGCTCGAGTTTCGCCAGCGGTCGACCGTCCGGGGCCTTGATGGCAAACGGCGCGACGCTGACCGCCACGTTGCTGAGCAGCAGTTCGGTCTGCTGGGACAGGTTGAGCTTGTAGTCGGTACTCAGGCTGACGACGCCGTCTTCGAGCACCAGCGGTACGGCATCGCGCACGTAGGGCCAGAAGGCTTTCATCTTGCCGTCGGTGACTTTCAGTTTTCCTTCGGAGGCGATCGGGATGAGGCTGAAGTTGCCGGTCCAGTCGATCTGCCCGCCATTGGGGCCGGCGGCCACCAGTGTCATGTCGGCGCTGTCCTCGGGCAGGGTGCTGAGGTTCTTCAGCTCGAAGTCGAGTTTGTCGTAGACGAACTCGATGGGTTCGCTGGGACGCTCATCCAGGAAATGCACGGCGCCGCCGGCCAGGTTGATGCGCTCGATTCTCAGGGGAAACGGCTTGGCGTCGGGATCGGCCGGGGCCGGCTCGCTGGCGGGCAACTTGAACAGGCCGAGCAGGTTGAGCTTGCCGTCCTTGTCGAACAGGATTTCGGTCTTGGGTTTGTCCAGTTCGATGTCGGCCAGATGAAGCGCCTTGGTCCACAGGCTGTCGAGCTGCAGGTTGGCGTACAAGCGTTCGAAGCCGACCTGTTCCTTGCCCGGCTCGCCAATGTTCAGGCCCCACAGGGTGACTTCAAGGCTGAACGGGTTGAGCTCGATGCGCTGGAGCGTGGCGGGAGTGGTCGCGTAGTGGGCCAGTTGTTGATTGGCCACGCGCAAGGCAATGCCCGGCAGAATCAGAAACCCCAGCAGGCTGTAGAGAGCCAGGGCAGTCAACAAGGCGCCGATAGCGCGAATCAATCCTTTGGGCATGTGCAGCTTCATCTGTCTGAATCGGAGTGCCTTGGAGTATGGCACGCGTTTCCGGTTCCGAAGTAATTGAGCTGCCCACGACTTTCAGATTTGTCCGACGAACTCAGAGCTGCAGGATCAGGGTTTTCAATGGCGGCTGCTGGTCCATCGAGGGGAAATCGGCCCCCGGTTTCATCACCGCCCATTCGCGCACCGGCCGCCCGGCTTTCTCGGCACAGCGCAGAACCTGCTCGCGCCAATCGTCCATGCTGACTTTTGCCAGGTTGTTGCAGCAGATCAGCACGCCATCGTCGGCGGTGGTCAGCAACGCGGGCTTGAGCAGGCTCTGGTAATCACGCAGCAGGTCCACGGTGCCGAATGCGCTCTTGGCCCAGGCGGGTGGGTCGAGCAGCACCAAGTCGTACTGGCGTTGTTCCAGGCGTTGATAGCTCGGCAGTTTCTGCCCGCGACGCTGGCTGATGGGCAGCCCGGCCAACTGGCGGATCGCCGGGAAGTAATCGGACTGGATGAATTGCATGGTCGGCAGGTGCGGATTGAGCAGGCCGTTTTCCCGGCCGACCGCCAGGTTGCCCTCGGCGAAGTCCAGGTTGCACACCTCGCGCGCACCGCCGGCGGCCGCGCTCAGGCCAACTCCGCAGGTGTAGGCGAACAGGTTCAGCACGCTCTTGTCGCGGCTATGGTCCTTGACCCAGCCACGGGTGTTGCGCAGGTCGAGGAACAGCAACGGGTCCTGGCCGGCGTGGCGACCGCGAACCCGGTAATTCAGGCCCCACTCGTGACCGACCAGGTCTTGCAGGGCGGCGTCGTCGGCGCGGTAGACCGGGTCTTCACGGTCGATCCGCGAGTGGCCTCGGGAGCGGTCGTTGTAGACCAGCAGGCTGTCGAAACCCAGGTGTTGGTTGATCGCCTGGTGGACGTGCAGCAGCGCCTCGCGCTCCAGCGTCTGGTGGAAGCTCTGCACCAGCAGTTGCGGGCCGTAACGGTCGATGGTCAGGCCGCCGGCGCCTTCCTGGCTGCCATGGAACAGGCGATAGCAGTCGGTGCCCTGCTGATGCAATTCGGCCAGCAGTTCCTGGCGATGATCGAGGGCGGCGCGCAGCGCCTGGTTCAAGGTAGACATGCTGGGCGCCTTGCACGAGGAATGGGGCGCGGGAGTTTAACAGCTTGGCGCCAGAGCGCGGTGACGCCATCGCGAGCAGGCTCGTTCCCACGTTGGATCTGCGTCCGTCACTGATCCCCTGTGAGAGCGAGCCTGCTCGCGATGCTTTTTCATTGATTCAAACGCTTATCGACCAGCTCCTGCACCACGCTCGGATCGGCCAGGGTCGAGGTGTCACCGAGGCTGTCGAGTTCGTTGCAGGCGATCTTGCGCAGGATTCGCCGCATGATCTTGCCCGAACGGGTTTTCGGCAAGGCCGGTGCCCATTGGATGAGATCCGGCTTGGCGAAGCTGCCGATTTCCTGGCTGACGTGGGCCAGCAGCTCCTTTTTCAGATCGTCGCTGGGTTGGGTGCCGTTCATGGGCGTGACGAAAGCGTAGATGCCCTGGCCTTTGACATCGTGGGGGTAACCGACCACGGCGGCCTCGGCAATGCTGTCATGCAGCACCAGGGCACTTTCCACTTCGGCGGTGCCGATGCGGTGGCCGGATACGTTGATCACGTCATCGATACGCCCGGTGATCCAGTAGTCGCCGTCCTCGTCGCGACGCGCACCGTCGCCGGTGAAGTAGTAGCCGGGGTAGGGCTTGAAGTAGGTGTCGACCATCCGTTGCGGATCGCCGTACACGCTGCGGATCTGCGCCGGCCAGCTGGATTTGATCGCCAGCACGCCGCTGCCGGCGCCTTTGATTTCCTTGCCGACTTCGTCCAGCAGCACCGGTTGCACACCGAACATCGGTTGCGTGGCGCAGCCGGGCTTGATGCGTTGGGCGCTGACCAGCGGGCTGAGCATGATGCCGCCGGTTTCGGTCTGCCACCAGGTGTCGACGATCGGGCAGCGCTGTTCACCGACCGCGTTGAAGTACCACTCCCAGGCTTCCGGGTTGATCGGCTCGCCGACACTGCCGAGCAATCTGAGGCTCGCCCGCGACGTTTCCTTCAAGGGTTCGGCGCCTTCGCGCATCAGCGAGCGCAGGGCGGTCGGGGCGGTGTAAAAAATGTTCACCTTGTGTTTATCGATGACCTGCCAGAAGCGCGAGCTGCTCGGGTAGCTCGGCACGCCTTCGAAGATCAGCGTGGTTGCGCCATTGGCCAGGGGGCCGTAGACGATGTAACTGTGGCCGGTGACCCAGCCGACGTCGGCGGTGCACCAGAAGACTTCTTCGTCACGGTAATCGAGCACGTACTTGAAGGTCATGGCCGCTTGCAGCAGGTAGCCGCCGGTGGTGTGCAGTACGCCCTTGGGTTTGCCGGTGCTGCCGGAGGTGTAAAGGATGAACAGCGGGTCCTCGGCGTCCATCGGCTCGGGCGGGCATTCGTCGCTGACGTCGCGCAGGGCCTGGTGATACCAGAGGTCACGGCCTTCGACCCAGTTCACCTGGCCCTGGGTGCGCTCGACCACGATCACCGTGCTGACGTTCGGGCAGCCCAGCAGCGCCTTGTCGACCTTCTCCTTGAGAGCAACGAATTTGCCGCCACGCACGCCTTCATCGGCGGTGATCACGGTGCGGCAGTCGGCGTCGAGAATGCGGTCGCGGACCGAATCGGGGGAGAAGCCGCCAAACACCACCGAATGCACCGCCCCGATGCGCGTGCAGGCGAGCATGGCGTAGGCGGCTTCGGGGATCATCGGCATGTAGATGCACACGCGGTCGCCTTTCTTCACGCCACGGCTCTTGAGCACGTTGGCGAGGCGGCAGACGTGGTGGTGCAGTTTCTTGTAGGTGATCTGGGCGGATTCGGCGGGGTCGTCGCCTTCCCAGATGAGGGCGACCTGATTGCCGCGTTTTTCCAGGTGGCGGTCGATGCAGTTGTAACTGACATTCAACTGGCCGCCCGCAAACCAGCTGGCTTCACCGGTTTTCAGGTTGTAGCGCTGGACGGTGTCCCAGGGTTTGCTCCAGTCGAGAAAACGCCTGGCTTGCTCGGCCCAGAATTCGCTGGGGTGTTCGATGGATTGGCGGTACAGGCGTTGGTAGTCGTCTTGACTCAACTGTGCAGCCCGGCGGACAGCATCGGCTTTGGGGAACGTGCTGATATCGAACATGACGGTTCCTTATTCTTGTTTTGCGACAGGAACAAAGATGCGCCGAGTGGCGCAAGGGTTCAACCCGAACCCCGAAATTTTGGGCCCGCCTCAAAACACTGTGGGAGCGGGCTTGCCCGCGATTGCGGTAGATCAATCGATACATTCGTCGACTGACATGACGCATTCGCGAGCAAGCCCGCTCCCACAGGAATAGCGGCGCAGCTGGGTATCAGCCGCGGTGACGACCGCGGAAGTAGTTGATCAGCCCTTGGGTGGACGCATCCTCGGCGGCGGTTTCCTCGCTGCCGACCAGACGGTTGTAGACGCCCTTGCCCAGTTCCTTGCCCAGCTCCACGCCCCACTGGTCGAAGGCGTTGATGCCCCAGACCACGCTTTGCACAAAGACCTTGTGTTCGTACATCGCCACCAGCGCGCCCAGGCGGCGTGGGCTGATGCGCTCGACCACCAGGGTGTTGCTCGGACGGTTGCCCGGGATCACCTTGTGCGGCGCGAGTTTCTGTA
>Ga0247819_10002171_pt1 | contig 10233 bp, 12 predicted proteins | sample 13C_Xylose_Day6_FD_193428 | JGI IMG/M metagenome (GOLD analysis project Ga0247819, IMG submission 193428) | Soil microbial communities from agricultural site in Penn Yan, New York, United States - 13C_Xylose_Day6 | ecosystem: Environmental > Terrestrial > Soil > Agricultural land | place: USA... | reverse complement strand
ATGCGCCGCGAAGGCTACGAGATGGCGGTGTCCAAGCCGCGCGTGGTGTTCAAGGACATCGACGGCGTGCGCCACGAGCCGATCGAGCTGGTTACGGCCGACATCGAGGAGCAGCACCAGGGCGGCGTGATGCAGGCGCTGGGCGAGCGCAAGGGCGACCTGGTCAACATGGAACCGGACGGCCGCGGCCGCGTGCGCCTGGAGTACCGCATCCCCGCGCGCGGGCTGATCGGGTTCTCCAACGAGTTCCTGAACCTGACCCGCGGGTCGGGCCTGATCGCCAACATCTTCGACCGCTACGAGCCGTTCAAGGGCGACATCGGCGGCCGCAAGAACGGCGTGCTGATCTCCATGGACGACGGCGAGATCTTCACCTACGCGCTGGGCAAGCTGGACGACCGCGGCCGCATGTTCGTGCGGGCCAACGACCCGGTGTACGAGGGCATGATCGTCTGCATCCACAGCCGCGACAACGACCTGGTGGTGAACGCCACCCGCACCAAGCAGCTGACCAACTTCCGCGACTCGGGCAAGGAAGACGCGATCAAGATCACGCCGCCGATCGAGCTCACGCTGGAATACGGCGTGGAGTTCATCGAGGACGACGAGCTGGTCGAGATCACGCCCAAGAGCGTGCGGCTGCGCAAGCGCTTCCTGAAGGAACACGAACGAAAGCGTGCACTGCGCGAGGCCGCATAACATCGCGTGTTCGCCCGCGCCGCGGGCGCGGGTAGAACAACGATGAGACTCTCCCATCCCCAGGCGGTCGTGTTGATGGTGGCGGTGACCCTGATGTGGTCCATCGCCGGCGTCATCACCCGTCACCTGGAGCACGCGCGCAGCTTCGAGGTCACCTTCTGGCGCAGCTTCTTCACCGTGCTGTCGCTGCTGGTGATCCTGCCGTTCTTCCAGGGACGGGCGGTGTTCGCCAAGGTCCGCAACGGCGGGCCGGCGCTGTGGCTGTCGGGGGTGTGCTGGAGCGTGATGTTCACCGCCTTCATGGTGGCGCTCACGCTGACCAGCGTGGCCAACGTGCTGGTGACGATGGCGGTGGGTCCCTTCCTCACGGCGCTGATCGCGCGCGCCTTCATCGGCCATCGCATCCCGGGACGCACCTGGGCGGCCATCCTGGTGGCCGGGGCGGGCATCGCCTACATGTACGGCGCGCAGGTCTCCGGCGGGCAGCTCGTCGGCACGCTGGTGGCGCTGTGCGTGCCGCTCGCGGGCGCGGTCAACTGGACCATCACCCAGCGAGCCCACGCGCAGGGCAGCGACGTCGACCTCGTGCCGGCCGTGCTGGTCGGCGCCGTGATCTCTTCGCTGGCCACGCTGCCGCTCGCGATGCCGTTCGCGGCGTCCGGGCACGACATCGCCTTGCTCGCGCTGCTCGGCCTGGTGCAGCTGGCGATCCCCTGCGCGCTGTCGGTGGTCTGCGCCCGCGTGCTCAAGGCGCCGGAGATCGCGCTGCTGGCCTTGCTGGAGGTGATCTTCGGAATCCTGCTGGCCTGGTTCGGCGCCGACGAGGTGCCGACGCAGACGGTGCTGGCCGGCGGTGCGCTGGTCATCGGCGCGCTGGTGATGAACGAACTGGTAGGTTGGAAACGGAAAGCATGAGCGAAGTCATCGCGGAAGTCGTCGGCAAGGCCGGCCGCATCACCCTGAACCGGCCCAAGGCCCTGAACGCGCTTTCGCTGGACATGTTGCGCGAGCTGACGGCCGCGCTGCTGGCCTGGCGTGACGATCCGCGCGTCGAGGTGGTCACGATCCGCGGCATGGGCAAGGAAGGCCCGTTCGGCGCCTTCAGCGCGGGCGGCGACATCCGCTTCTTCCACGCCGCCGTGCTGTCGGGCGATCCGCGGCTGGAGGACTTCTTCACCGAGGAGTACACCCTCAACCACCTGGTGCACCGCTATCCCAAGCCCTACGTGGCGTTCATGGACGGCCTCGTGCTGGGCGGCGGCATGGGCATCACCCAGGGCGCGCGTTGCCGCATCGTCACCGAGCGCAGCAAGCTGGCGATGCCGGAGACGAACATCGGGCTGTTCCCCGACGTCGGCGGCGGCCATTTCCTGTCGCGCTGCCCGGGACGCCTGGGCGAGTACCTGGCGCTCACGGGCGAGATGCTCACGGCGGCTGACGCCGTCGACGCGCGCCTGGCGGACGTGGTGGTCGCCTCATCCGAGCTGCCCGCGCTGTGGGAGCGCCTCGCGGCCGAAGGCGCCGACGCGGTGCCCACGCCGCACCGCGTGGAGGGCTCGAAGCTGGCCGATCACCGTCCCGAGATCGATCGCGTGTTCGCGCTGGACACGGTGCGCGAGATCGTGGCCGCGCTCGAGGGCTCGGATTCGGAGTGGGCCCGTCACACGGCCGCCTCGCTGCGCAAGCGTTCGCCGTTGATGCTGCACGTGACGCTGGAACAGGTGCGCCGCGCCCGCGGCATGGGCTTGGCCGACGACCTGCGGATGGAGCGCGACATGGTGCGCCACTGCTTCCACCTGCGCCCGGGCACGGCCGGCGAGACGATGGAAGGCGTGCGCGCGCTGGCCATCGACAAGGACCATTCGCCGCGCTGGAATCCGGCGCGCATCGAGGACGTGACGCCCGAGATGGTCGAGCCGTTCTTCCGCAGCCCCTGGCCGGTGCACGCGCACCCGCTGCGTTCGCTCGACTGACGAAGCCCGCCCGGCTCAGAGCTGGCGGTAGACGGTTTCCGACAGCGAGAGCAATTCGGGCCGGCCGAGACGGCCCGCGAGGGCATAGCCGAAGCCCTGGTCCACCCAGTAGAAGCTGGACGTGCCTTCCTGCGTCGTGAAGCGGAAGGCGGTCTCGCCCGTACCGCCGCCGCCTGGTCCACCGGCGGCAGCGGCCGGATCAACCGCTCCGACGTACAGCGTGATGCGCTCGGCTTTCGCGTTCTGGTACATGAACTGCGCCCGCGCGCCCTGGGCGCCGGGAAGCAGCCGGCCGCCCACGAGCTCGTAGCCCTGCGCCGTGAGGTCGGGCACCTTCAGCGGCCGGCCCAGGCGCTTGGAGAGCCACTGCACCAGGTGTTCCTGTTGCGCCGCCGGCACTTCCACCGGATGCCGTACTTCGGGCGAATAGACCACGTGCGCCAGCACGGCCTGCCGGCCGAACTCCGAAAGAGGGCGCGCCCGCGCGAGCCGCTCCGGGCCGGTGCCGCCCCATTGCTGGTTGGCGAACCATCCCAGGGCGAACGCGATCCCGATCGATGCCGCCATGCCGCCCCAGCGGTGCCAGCTGTCCAGCCGCCGGCTCCTGCGCCCGACGTCGCGCGCGGCGCGTGCCAGGTGGCTGGGCACGGGTTCGTCCAGCACCTGCCGGTGCAGGCCATGCAGGGCTTCGCGTTGCGCTTTCCATTCACGCACGAGCGCCTCCGCGGCCGGGTCTTGCGCCAGCCGGTTCAATGCCTCCTGCTCCTCGCGCGGGTCCAGCCGCCCGTCGACCAGGGCGTGCAACCGGGCCTCGTCGTCCTGGTTCATCGATCCACGTTTCCTTTCGCGCGCTTCAACGGCACGACCGACCCGGCGGACCGGGGCGTCGTGCCTTCCATCAGTTCGCGCATCCGCCCGCGCGCGCGGGACAGGCGCGACATCACCGTGCCCACCGGCACGCCGGTGATGCGGGCCACGTCCTGGTAGCTCAGGTCCTGCAGCGTGACCAGCAGAAGGACCTCGCGCTGCTCCTCGGGCAGCCGCATCAGGCAGCGCTGCAGGTCGAGCAGCCGCTCCGGCGAACCGTCGACCGGCGCCTCGGCCTCGACCTGGTCGAGGTCGGCGTGCGGGCCGCCCTGGCGCGCCGTCCGGCGTGTGCCGTCGATGAACAGGTTGTGCATCACGGTGAACAGCCAGGCGCGCAGGTCGGTTCCCGCGCGCCAGAGGTTCCAGCGGCCGCAGGCCCGCTCCAGCGTGTCCTGGACCAGGTCGTCGGCCGCCCAGCGGTCGCCCGTGAGGGCCCGCGCGTAGCGCCGCAGCTGCGGGATCTGCGCTTCCAGGTCGCCGGTGTGCACGGCGCTAGGGTAGTACTTCGCACGCCGTTTGGCGCGCGTCGTGCGGAATCAAGGCTTGGCCAGCTTCCAGTTGGGGACGCTCTCGCCGGTCTTGTCGCCCGCCTTGGTGTCCTTGATCCAGTAGTAGAGCGGCTGGCCCTTGTAGGCCCACTGCTTCTTGCCGTCGTCGCGGGTGACGACCGTCCAGTCGCCCATCGGCTTGGACGAGGCCTCGGCCATCAGCGGCGGCCAGTTGGTGGCGCACTGGCCGTTGCAGACCGACTTGCCGCTGCCCTTCTCGTCCTTGTCGAAGGTGTAGAGCGTCATGCCTTTGTCGCCGACGAGCACGCCGCCGGATTCCTTGGCGGGCGCGCCATTGGCCATGACGGTCGAGCAACCGAGCAAGGCGGTGGCCAGGATGATGGGAGACACGTGGCTGAATCTCATGGGCTTCTCCAGGGGGTTGAACCTGGGGGATGAACGCCCCTGCCGGCCGCTTTATTCCAGGCGGCCGGGAGATTTTTTCGTCAGCGGTGGTGGGTCTTCATCGCGCGCTCCACCTCGCGCTTGCCTTCACGGTCCTTGATGACGTGGCGCTTGTCGTGCTCGGCCTTGCCCTTGGCCAGGGCGACCTCGCACTTCACCCGGCCGCCTTTCCAGTGCAGGTTGATCGGCACCAGGGTATAGCCCTTCTGCTCGACCTTGCCGATCAGGCGCCGGATCTCGTCCTTGTGCATGAGCAGCTTGCGGCTGCGGATGCTGTCGGGGTTGACGTGGGTGGAAGCGGTCTTCAGCGGGTTGATCTGGCAGCCGATGATGAAGAGCTCGCCGTTCTTGATCACCACGTAGCCGTCGGTGAGCTGGACCTTGCCTTCGCGCAAGGCCTTCACTTCCCAGCCCTGCAGCACCATGCCGGCCTCGAACCGCTCCTCGAAGAAGTAGTTGTAGGCCGCTTTCTTGTTCTCGGCGATCCGGGTGGCGCCGTCTTGCTTGGTGGACATGGACTGACAGATGGGGGACGCGGGCCTCTCTACAATCCCAGGCCCGCAGGGTCCCGCATTCTGTATGAAAACCGTCCACCGTTCCGTGCTCATCTGGTACAGCGCGGAAGAGATGTTCCGCCTGGTCACCGACGTGGCCCATTACCCCAGGTTCCTGCCGTGGTGCGACCACGCGCAGGTGCTGGAGCAGGATTCGCACGGCATGAAGGCCGAGGTCGGCATCTCCTTCGCGGGCGTGCGCCAGACCTTCACCACCCGCAACGAGCACGTGCCCGGACGCAAGGTCGCGATGAAGCTGGTCGACGGGCCGTTCTCCAACCTGGACGGCCGCTGGAACTTCATCCCGGTGGGCGGCGACGGCCAGCGCGCGTGCAAGGTGGAACTGGACCTCTCGTACAGCTTCAAGAGCGGCACCCTGGCGGCGGTGGTGGGGCCGGTGTTCGACCGCATCGCGGGCAGCCTGGTCGACGCCTTCGTCAAGCGCGCCGAACAGGTCTACGGCTGAACACGGCATGCCGCGCGTCGTCGTCTGTCATTCGCCCGGGCCGCGCCGGGTGCTGGAACACTCGCTGAACCTGCCGCAGGGCGCGACCGTGGCGGATGCGCTGCGCGGCTGCGGCGTCGAGCCGGCGCAGGACGAAACGGTGGGAATCTGGGGGCGCCGGGCGGAGCTGTCGCGGTTGCTGCGCGAGGGCGATCGGGTCGAGCTGGTCAGGCCCTTGCAGGTCGATCCGAAAGTGGCCCGCCGGGAGCGCTTCCGGCAGCAGGGCAGCCGGGCCGCCGGCCTGTTCGCGGGGCGCCGGCCGGGCGCCAAGCCAGGTTACTGAGCCGTCTTGCAGTCGGCGGCGATGATGCCGTCGATGCGCTTGACCTCGGAGGCGCGCTGGGCGTCGTCGAGGATTTCGCGCTCGCCCTTGGCATTGACGCGCGCGACGCGCTGGCCCGACTCGTAGGTCGCTTTCGCCTGCCTGGCGCGGACGCAGTTGTCGGCCTGGACCTTGGCCTGCTCCTCGGCGCGGGCCTTGTTCTTCTCGGCTTCGGCGCCTTCGGCCTGCTTGCGCCGCTGTTCCAGTTCCTTGTCCTTGCCGCTGATCTTCGGCGCGCTGGCGGCGGCCGCGGCGGCTTGCGCCGGGGCGGCTGCAGGTGCATCGGCCTGGGCCGCGTCGGCGGCCGGCTTCTTCATGCCGGGCTGGCGAATGATCTTGCCGGGCGGCGTCTCGGGCGGAGGGGCCTTGTCGCTGAACACCTTGCGGCCGTCCTTGTCCAGGTACATCCATTGCGCGCCGGCGAGCGCGGGAACGGCGAGAAGGCAGGCGAGGGTGAGGGCGCGGAACGGGGTCATCGCGCCAGTGTAGCGGTGCAACTCAGCCATTGGACGGCGGTGTGCGGCCACGCGACGCGCACTGCTTCACGACTTGCGGTTCGCCCTGCACTGGGGTTAGTACCAAGGTGCTGAGTACAATCCTTCTTTTGGAGCACTGACATGCGCCTTCTCGGCAATGCGCTGACCTTCGACGATGTGTTGCTGGTCCCTGCCTTCTCCCAGGTCCTTCCCAAGGACACGTCGCTGGCCACGCGGCTGTCGCGCAACATCCCCCTGAACCTGCCGCTGGTGTCCGCGGCCATGGACACGGTGACCGAGGCGCGCCTGGCGATCGCCATCGCGCAGGAGGGCGGCATCGGCATCGTCCACAAGAACCTCACGGCGGCGCAGCAGGCGGCCGAGGTGGCGCGCGTCAAGCGCTACGAGTCGGGCGTGCTGCGCGACCCGGTGGTGATCACGCCTACGCACACGGTGCGCGAGGTGCACGCGCTTTCCGAGCAACTCGGCATCTCCGGTTTCCCGGTGGTGGACGCGGGCAAGGTGGTGGGCATCGTCACCAACCGCGACCTGCGGTTCGAGACGCGCTATGAAGTGCCGGTCAGCCAGATCATGACCCCGCGCGAGCGCCTCGTGACCGTCCGCGAAGGCACCAGCCCGGCCGAGGCCAAGGCGCTGCTGAACAAGCACAAGCTCGAACGGTTGCTGGTGCTCAACGACGCCTTCGAGCTCAAGGGCCTGATCACCGTCAAGGACATCACCAAGCAGACCAGCTTTCCCAACGCCGCGCGCGACCCGTCCGGCCGCCTGCGCGTGGGCGCCGCGGTCGGCGTGGGCGAAGGCACGGAAGAGCGCGTCGAGGCGCTGGCCAAGGCCGGCGTCGACGTCATCGTGGTCGACACCGCCCACGGCCACAGCAAGGGCGTGATCGAGCGCGTCCGCTGGGTCAAGCAGAACTATCCCAACGTGGACGTGATCGGCGGCAACATCGCCACCGGCAGCGCGGCTCGCGCGCTGGTGGAGGCGGGCGCCGACGCGGTGAAGGTCGGCATCGGCCCGGGTTCCATCTGCACCACCCGCATCGTGGCGGGCGTGGGCGTGCCGCAGATCACGGCCATCGACAACGTGGCCACGGCCCTGCAGGGCAGCGGCGTGCCGCTGATCGCGGACGGCGGCATCCGCTACTCGGGTGACATCGCCAAGGCCATCGCGGCGGGCGCCAGCACCGTGATGATGGGCGGCATGTTCGCCGGCACCGAGGAAGCGCCGGGCGAGATCGTTCTCTACCAGGGCCGCAGCTACAAGAGCTACCGCGGCATGGGCTCCATCGGTGCGATGCAGCAGGGCAGCGCCGACCGCTACTTCCAGGAAGCCACCAGCACCAACCCCAACGCCGACAAGCTGGTGCCCGAGGGCATCGAAGGCCGGGTGCCGTACAAGGGCTCGCTGGTGTCCATCGTGTACCAGCTGGCCGGCGGCGTCCGCGCGGCGATGGGCTACTGCGGCTGCGGCAGCATCGACGACATGCGCTCCAAGGCGGAGTTCGTGCAGATCACGGCGGCGGGCATGCGCGAGAGCCACGTCCACGACGTGCAGATCACCAAGGAAGCGCCCAACTACCGGGCCGACTGAGGACCCGGACAACCAAAAAAGGGCCAGAGTTTTCTGGCCTTTTTTCTTTGAGACCGCTAAAATATGGTCTGATTCCTTCCCAAAAGGACCAGAATGCAGACCATCCCCATCCACCAAGCCAAGAGCCAGCTGTCGGAACTCATCCGCGCGGTGGAGCAGGGCGAGGAGGTGGTGCTGACCCGCCACGGCAAGCGCGTCATCCGGCTGATCAAGGAGCCCGAGTCCGAGCAGCCCAGCCTGGAGGCCCGGCGCCAGGCCATCGTGGCGGAGCTGCAGGCGCTGCGTGCCAAGGTGGGCACCGCCGGGCCGGGCTTCGGCGAGCTCTGGGCCGAGCACAAGCGGGAACTCAACGAGCGCGGCGAGCGCTGGCTGGATGCCAAGGGCGATGCTGGTCGTTGACGCTTCCGCGTTCGCGAGCTGGGTCTTCCCGGACGAAGGCGGCGACCGAGTGTCGCAGGCGCTGATCCGCGTGATGGCGCAGGAGGAGAGCGCCACCAGTGCCGCCATCTTCCCGCTCGAGGCCATGCATGCCGCCGGCCGCGCGCTGGCCCGGGGGCGATTCACGCCCGCCGCGCACCAGCATGTGCTGAGGCTGCTCAGCCGGCTGCCGGTGTCGCTGGCACCGACGCGGGTCTCGCCGCTCGAGTTCTGGTCCTGGTCGCAGGATCTCGGTCTCACGACCTACGACGCCGCCTACCTGAAGCTGGCGGTCGACCTCAAGGCGCCGCTGGTCACCATGGACGCGGCACTGCAACTCGCCTGCCACCGGCTGGACCACCCCCTGATCACCGATCTGCCCTGACCCCATGCAACACGACAAGATCCTCATCCTCGACTTCGGCTCCCAGGTCACGCAGCTGATCGCCCGGCGCGTGCGCGAGGCGCACGTCCTCTCCGAAGTCCATCCCTGCGACGTCACCGACGAGTGGATTCGCCAGTACGCGGCCGACGGCAATCTCAAGGGCGTGATCCTCTCCGGCAGCCACGCCAGCGTGTACGAGGAGAGCACCGACAAGGCGCCCCAGGCCGTGTTCGAACTCGGCGTGCCGGTGCTGGGCATCTGCTACGGCATGCAGACCATGGCGCAGCAACTGGGCGGCAAGGTCGAGGCCGGCCACAAGCGCGAGTTCGGCCACGCCGCCGTGCGCGCCCGCGGACATACCGAGCTGCTGAAGGACATCGCCGACTTCACCACGCCCGACGGCCACGGCATGCTGAACGTGTGGATGTCCCACGGCGACAAGGTCGTGGAGATGCCGCCCGGCTTCAAGCTCATGGCCTCCACCGACAGCTGCCCGATCGCCGGCATGGCCGACGAGGAGCGCCGCTTCTACGCCGTGCAGTTCCATCCCGAGGTCACGCACACGGTTCAGGGCCACGCGATTCTCGAGCGCTTCGTGCGGGGCATCTGCAAGGCGACGCCGGACTGGGTGATGCGCGACCACATCGCCGAGGCGGTGGAAGCCATCCGCCAGCAGGTCGGCGACGAGGAGGTGATCCTGGGCCTGTCGGGCGGCGTCGACTCGTCCGTCGCGGCGGCGCTGATCCACCGCGCCATCGGCGACCAGCTCACCTGCGTGTTCGTGGACCACGGCCTGCTGCGCCTGAACGAGGGCGACATGGTGATGGACATGTTCGCCGGCAAGCTCCACGCGAAGGTGGTGCGCGTGGACGCGAGCGAGCTGTTCCTCGGCAAGCTGGCCGGCGTGAGCGATCCGGAGCAGAAGCGCAAGATCATCGGCGGCCTGTTCGTCGACGTCTTCAAGGCCGAGGCCGCCAAGATCAAGCAGACGCACCAGCGCCACGTGGCCTGGCTGGCGCAGGGCACGATCTACCCGGACGTCATCGAGTCGGGCGGGGCCAAGAGCAAGAAGGCCGTGACCATCAAGAGCCACCACAACGTGGGCGGCCTGCCGGAACAACTGGGCCTCAAGCTCCTGGAACCGCTGCGCGACCTGTTCAAGGACGAGGTGCGCGAACTGGGAGTCGCCCTGGGCCTGCCGCCCGAGATGGTCTACCGCCACCCGTTCCCCGGGCCGGGCCTGGGCGTCCGCATCCTGGGCGAGGTCAAGAAGGAGTACGCCGACCTGCTGCGCCGGGCCGACGACATCTTCATCCAGGAGCTGCGCAACTTCCGCGACGAGTCCACCGGCAGGACCTGGTACGACCTCACCAGCCAGGCCTTCACCGTGTTCCTGCCGGTCAAGAGCGTGGGCGTGATGGGCGACGGCCGCACCTACGACTACGTGGTGGCGCTGCGCGCGGTGCAGACC
>Ga0247819_10002169_pt1 | contig 10239 bp, 7 predicted proteins | sample 13C_Xylose_Day6_FD_193428 | JGI IMG/M metagenome (GOLD analysis project Ga0247819, IMG submission 193428) | Soil microbial communities from agricultural site in Penn Yan, New York, United States - 13C_Xylose_Day6 | ecosystem: Environmental > Terrestrial > Soil > Agricultural land | place: USA... | reverse complement strand
TAGGCGACGCGTTTGCCGTTAATGTCGAACAGGTTCAGCGTGCCGACGCCGCTTGGCGCATAATAGCCTACGACCGATCCGTCCGAGATAAAGATCACGCGCTTTTCATTCGCCGGATTGCGCGGCGAATTGGCGTAGCTTGACGAGCTATTCGCGGAATTGGCGGCGGAGTTCGCCGCAGAGTTCGGAGAGTTCGCCTGCCTGCCGGGTGAATTCTTGGGCGCGCCCGGACCAAGGTCAAAGGGCAGGCTGGACTGTTCGATCACGAACAGCGGCGCGTCGGCCCAGACGGGGCCGGCGCAGAAAGCAAGGATCAGGGCAAGGCGCATGTCGGGACCATTCATCGGGTCCCGACATCATGGCGCGGATGACCGGATCAGACCAGCCGTTCGTTGTCCATCGCGGCGCGCACGAAGCCTGCGAACAGCGGTGCGGGCTCGAAGGGCTTGGATTTCAGCTCGGGGTGGGACTGGACGCCGATGAACCACGGGTGGTCGTGATATTCGACGACCTCGGGCAGGCGGCCATCGGGCGACATGCCCGAGAAGTTCAGCCCGGCATCCTCAAGCTGGGTGCGGTATTTCGCGTCGACCTCGTAGCGGTGACGGTGGCGATCCTCGATCTCCAGCGCGCCGTCATAGATCTCCGAGATTTTCGAGCCCGGGGTCAGCACGGCGGTATAGGCGCCAAGGCGCATGGTGCCGCCCTTGTCATCCGACAGCTTGCGCTGGACGGTGTAATTGCCCTGCACCCATTCCTTGAGGTGATAGACGACCGGGGTAAAGCGGGTTTCGCCGGCTTCGTGGTCGAATTCCTCGGAACCTGCGTCGGGCATGTCGGCCAGATTGCGCGCGGCTTCGATCACCGCCATCTGCATGCCAAGGCAGATGCCCAGATAGGGGACTTTCTTTTCGCGGGCATATTTCGCGGCGGCGACCATGCCTTCGGTGCCACGCTCGCCAAAGCCGCCCGGCACGATGATGCCGTTGAAGCCGTCAAGCAGATGCGCGCCTTCGCCTTCCAATTGCTCACTGTCGACCCATTCGGTCCGAACACGGACGCGATTGGCCATGCCGCCATGGGTCAGCGCTTCCGAGATCGACTTATAGGCGTCCTCAAGCTGGGTGTATTTGCCGACGATGGCGACCTTGACCACGCCTTCGGCATTGGTCAGGCGGTCCATCACGTCTTCCCAGCGGGTCAGGTCCGGGCGCGGGGCCGGGCTGATCTGGAAGGCGTCCAGCACGGCCTGATCCAGACCGGCGCGGTGATAGGCCAGCGGGGCCTCATAGATGGATTTCAGGTCATAGGCCGGGATGACGGCATCGGGGCGCACGTTACAGAACAGCGCGATCTTGGCGCGTTCCTTTTCCGGGATCGGATGCTCGCTGCGGCAGACCAGCACGTCGGGTTGCAGACCGATCGAGCGCAGTTCCTTGACGCTGTGCTGCGTGGGCTTGGTCTTCAACTCGCCCGAGGCCGCCAGATAGGGCAGCAGGGTCAGGTGCATGAAGACGCATTGGCCGCGCGCACGCTCCTGCGCGAATTGGCGGATGGCTTCAAAGAAGGGCAGCCCCTCGATATCGCCGACGGTGCCGCCGATCTCGCACAGCATGAAGTCGACCTCATCCTCGCCAACCGAGAGGAAGTCTTTGATTTCGTTGGTGACGTGCGGAATGACCTGAATGGTCTTGCCCAGATAGGCACCGCGGCGTTCCTTTTCCAGAACGTTGGAATAGATGCGGCCCGAGCTGACCGAGTCCGTCTTGCGCGCCGAGACGCCGGTGAAGCGTTCGTAATGGCCAAGGTCAAGATCGGTTTCCGCGCCGTCATCGGTGACGAAGACCTCGCCATGTTCAAAAGGCGACATCGTGCCGGGATCGACGTTCAGGTAAGGGTCAAGCTTGCGCAAACGGACCGTATAGCCGCGTGCCTGGAGAAGCGCTCCCAGCGCCGCCGATGCCAGCCCTTTGCCAAGCGAAGAAACCACACCGCCGGTGATGAAGATGTAACGCGCCATCGAGGCCCCCGTGAGTTCAAAAAATAGAAAACGCGGCCCGAATCTGGCCGGCTCACGGGACTCAATTTATAACTGATAAGTCCTGTGGCCGCAACGGACCGCTAGCTGTCGTGGAGGGGTGCGCGAGGCACCCCAATGTGTAGTATCAGTTGGTTTTTGCCGGAGCTTCAGTCGCCGGAGCGGGCTGGGCAGGGGCAACCGCCGGGGCAACAGCCGCGGGCGGGGTGACGGGCGAGGTCGTCGCCGCGCCGGTGTCGGCCGGGGCCGCCGCGCCACCCGGAACGGGCGGCAGGATGGGCTGACCGGCTGCGGGCGGCGGCGTGTAGTCACCGATGCCCGGAAGGTTGGTCGCGGGCTCTTCGTTCTGAGCGCCGCCGATGTTCAGCTGGTCGACGATCGACCCACCCGAGGAATTGCGCGCGGCAATGACGGTCAGGGTCAGCGAGGTGACCAGGAAGGCACCGGCAAGGATCCAGGTCGCGCGCGACAGGGCGTTCGCGGCTTGGCGGCCGGTCATCACACCGCTGCCACCTCCGCTGCCCATGCCAAGGCCGCCGCCTTCGGACCGTTGCAGCAGCACGACCCCGATCAGCAGGACAGCAAGGATCAGATGCACGGTAAGGACGACGTTTTCCACCACGGGGCCTTTCATTCTGCGACGCGCCTATCTAGTCACCAGCGCCACGATTGGCAAGCGGGCGGATGGGGTCGCGGGTTCTTCGGTTAAGGCCGGCGGCGATTTCAGACGAAATGCCGCAAGCCGGGAGTTTGGTTAAAGGATCGCGGACAGGATGCGCTCGGCCTCGGCCTTGCACGGGGACAGGCGGGCGCGGTCCTCTCCGGGAAAGAATCGTGCGCGGGTCGCGGTCGGCATCGGGGCGGGGGCGGCGATGACGACACGGGGGCCGACATTTTCGTTCTCGGCCTGCCAGCTACGCGCCAGCGCGATCTGGGCGGCCTTGGTCGCACCGTAGCTGCCAAAGAATTTTTGCCCGGCGCGAGGATCGTCAAAAAAAACGGCCTGCCCCTTACGGGCGCGCAACAGAGGCTCGAACAGTGCGATCAGACCCCGCGTCGCCACGATGTTCAGATCGACCGATTTCTGGAAGTCTTTGGCATCGACATGCCCTGCCGGGGCCAGCGGTGCGGCGTGGACGGCGGTATGCGCCCACATGTCCAGGCCCCCCCAGCGCTCCATGACGGCCTGAGCCAGCTTCACCATCGGCTCGGGCTGGCCCACATCCATCGGTGCCAGCGTGGCGCTGCCGCCTGCGCGGCGGATGCGGTCGTCCAGTTCCTCAAGCGCCCCGGTCGTGCGGGCCACTGCAAGGATGTGCCAGCCGCGCGCGGCAAGCTGTTCTGCCATTGCGGCGCCAAGGCCGCGCGAGGCGCCGGTGATCAGCGCGATTTTGGATGCGTCACTCATGGCAGATGGTGTGGCATTGGCGCGGGTCTCGTGCAAGTGGCTGAAAACGCGAAACGGCCCCGGAGATGATCCGGGGCCGTCTGTATTCGGTCGGGCTGATCAGCGCTTGCCCAGATCGACGTAATCGCGCTTGTCGGCACCGACATAAAGCTGGCGCGGACGGCCGATCTTGTTCTGCGGGTCGCCGATCATCTCTTTCCACTGCGAGATCCAGCCGACAGTGCGCGACAGCGCAAAGATCGGCGTGAACATCGAGGTCGGGAAGCCCATCGCTTCCAGGATGATGCCCGAATAGAAGTCGACGTTCGGATACAGCTTTTTCGAGACGAAATACTCGTCCTCAAGCGCTATCCGCTCAAGCTCCTTGGCAACCTGCAGCGTCGGGTTGTTGTGGACGCCCAGCAGATCCAGAACCTCGTCCGCCGATTCCTTCATGACCTTCGCCCGCGGGTCGAAGTTCTTGTAGACGCGGTGGCCGAAGCCCATCAGACGGAACGGATCGTTCTTGTCCTTGGCCTTGGCGATGTATTCCGGGATGCGGTCGACGGTGCCGATCTCGCGCAGCATTTCCAGGCAGGCCTGGTTCGCGCCGCCATGGGCAGGGCCCCACAGGCAGGCGATGCCGGCGGCGATGCAGGCGAACGGGTTCGCGCCCGAGGAACCGGCCAGACGCACGGTCGAGGTCGAGGCATTCTGCTCGTGATCGGCATGCAGCGTGAAGATGCGGTCCATCGCGCGAGCCAGTGCGGGATCGACGTGGTAGGGCTCGGCCGGAACGGCGAAGCACATATGCAGGAAGTTCGCTGCATAGTCCAAGTCGTTGCGCGGATAGACGAAGGGCTGGCCGATCGAATATTTATAGGCCATGGCCGCAATCGTCGGCAGCTTCGCGATCAGGCGAACCGAGGCGATCTCGCGCTGCAGCGGGTCCGAAATGTCGGTCGAGTCGTGATAGAAGGCCGACATCGCGCCGACGACGCCCACCATGGTCGCCATCGGATGCGCATCGCGACGGAAACCACGGAAGAAGTTGTGCATCTGCTCATGCACCATGGTGTGGCGCGTGACGCGGGTCTCGAAGTCCTTCATCTGGTCTTCGGTCGGCAGCTCACCGTAAAGCAGCAGGTAGCAGACTTCGAGGTAGTGCGACTTGGCCGCCAGTTGCTCGATCGGATAGCCGCGATACCACAGCTCGCCCTTGTCGCCATCGATATAGGTGATGGTCGAGTCGCAGGACGCGGTCGAGGTGAAGCCGGGGTCATAGGTGAAGACATCCGCCTGACCATAAAGCTTTCGGATGTCCAGGACATCCGGTCCTGCCGTCGGGCTCAGGATCGGAAGCTCGATCTCTTTTCCCTCGACGAGCAGTTTTGCGGATTTGCTATCTGCCATTTCCCTCTCTCCTTCTACACTCTCCGGTTGGGACCGGATGGTTGCGGGCGTTCAGCCCGCGTGATCCTGCAACCGGGCCAGGGTCTCCTCCCGGCCAAGCGCCAACATCATATCAAATACGCTCGGGGTCGAGCTGCGGCCGGCAAGGGCAGCGCGCAGGGGTGCCGCGATCTTGCCAAGACCCAGCCCGTGCGACTCGCCAATTTCCTTGGTGGCCGCCTCGAGGTCGTCGCGTGTCCAGCTAACATGCTGCAATGCGGCAGTCAATTCGCCCAGTATACCACGGGATACCGTATCGAGTGACGTTGCGGCTTTTTCCTCGACGGTGACGGGACGTTCGATCAGCGCGAAATGGCCCTGTTCCAGCAGCGCGGGCAGGGTCTTGGCCTTGGCTTTCAGCGCGCCAAGTGCCGGGGTCAGCCGAGCAATCTGCACTGCATTCAGCGCAGGGGCTGCCGTTTCCGCAAGATATCCCTCGATTTCGCGCATCAGGTCCGAGTCGTTCATCCCGGCGATATGATAACCGCTGACATGTTCCAGTTTTTTGAAGTCCAGCCGGGCAGGGGCCTTGCCGATACCCGACAGGTCAAACCACTCTTTCGCCTGCGCGTCACCGAACAATTCGTCGTCGCCATGGCTCCAGCCGAGGCGCGCCAGATAATTGCGCATGGCGGCTGCCGGATAGCCACTTGCCGCATATTCGTGCAGTCCGACGGCGCCGTGCCGCTTGGATAGCTTTTTGCCGTCCGGGCCATGGATCAGCGGGATATGGGCAAAGACCGGAATCTCCCATCCCATGGCCTGATAGATCTGGATCTGACGCGCGGCATTGGTCAGGTGATCGTCGCCCCGGATGATATGGGTCACGCCCATGTCGTGATCGTCCACGACCACCGCATGCATATAGGTCGGCGTTCCGTCCGAACGCAGCAGGATCATGTCGTCCAGCTGGTCATTGCCAAAGGTCACGTCGCCCTGCACCGCGTCACGGACCACGGTCTGCCCCTCGCGCGGGGCGCGCAGGCGGATGACATAGGGCGCATCGGGATGAGTCGCGGGATCGCTGTCGCGCCAGGGCGACAGGAACAGTGTCGAGCGACCCTCGGCCCGCGCGGCCTCGCGGAAAGCCTCGATTTCCTCGGGGGTCGAGAAGCATTTATAGGCAGTGCCGTTGGCCAGCATCTCGCGCGCGACTTCGGCGTGGCGCTCGCGGCCCTCGAACTGGCTGACCGGCTCGCCGTCCCAATCGAGGCCAAGCCAGGTCAGACCCTTCAGGATCGCCTCGGTCGCTTCGGGGGTGGAACGTGTGCGGTCGGTATCCTCGATGCGCAGCAGGAACTTACCGCCACGGCCGCGTGCGTAGAGCCAGTTGAACAATGCCGTTCGCGCGCCCCCGATATGCAGGTAGCCGGTGGGCGAGGGGGCGAAGCGGGTCACGACAGGGCGGGAATCGGTCATAGCAGGGCCAGTCATTCAAGAAACATGGGAATTTGGCGGCCGCCGTTAATCGTTTCGAAACGGATGGCACGCCAATCTTGGCGACAGAGATACGCAAGCTGTCGAACAAGGACAAGTTTCTGTGGACATGGCCGTCGATACAGTTCCGCCCGGCGGATGGAAGGAACAGCGTCGGGCCGCCCGCGTCAGCTTTGACCGCGCCATTGCACTGCGGCGCAGCCCGGTCTCGATTCGCGCGGGCATGCTGCCATGGGTGCCGTTCTGGATGGCGCTTGGCATCGGGGGATGGTTCAGTATTCCGTTCGAGCCGGGCGTCTGGCTCTATTCCGGGATGGTGCTGGTCGCCGTTGTCATGCTGGCCCTGCTTTTGCGGTTGGGCAGGCTGGCCTCGACCGGACGGATTGGCTGGAGCGTGGTTGATCAACTTCGCATCCTTTGCCTTGCCGTTCTGCTGATCGTGATGGGTGGGGGGCTTGCCGGCCTGCGCTCGCATCTGGTCGCGGCACCCATTCTGGATTTCCGCTATTATGGCCCGGTCGAGGGCAGGGTGATCAAGATCGACCGTTCGGCGCGCGACCGTCTTCGTCTGACGCTGGATCAGGTGGTTCTGGACGATGTACGTCCCGACCGTTTGCCGGAACGGGTGCGGATTTCGCTGTTCCAGCCCGATCCTCTGCCAATTCCCGGTCAACGGGTGATGCTGACCGCGCATCTTGGACCGCCCCCCGGTCCGGCAGAGCCCGGTGGCTTCGACTTCCGTCGTATGGCCTGGTTCGAGCGTCTGGGTGCGATTGGCTATTCCCGCAACGCCGTCATGACCGTTGAGCCCGCCCGCTCGGGCGGCGCGCTGGCGCTTCACCGGCTGCGCATGCGACTGTCCGCGGCGATTGCGGACAGTATCGGCGGTCAGGCCGGGGCGGTATCTGCAGCGATGATGACGGGGGACCGCTCGGGCATTGCCGAGAAGACGAATGAGGTGATGCGGGCGTCGAACCTCTATCACATCGTGTCGATTTCCGGCCTGCATATGAGCATGCTTGCCGGGTTCGTCTATGCCACGTTGCGGGTCATCGGGACTGCGATCTTGGGTCTTTTGGGACGCGGCAGCGGCCGAGTACACAAGTTCGCAGCGGTCTGCGCGCTTTTCGCCGCGGCGTTCTATTTGTGGCTGTCGGGCGGTGATGTGGCGACGACGCGATCATTCATCATGGTGGCGGTCATGCTGGTGGCCATTATTGCTGACCGACGCGCGATCTCGCTGCGGACCGTCGCGGTGGCCGCAATCGTCATTCTGGCGCTCACGCCCGAGGCGCTTCTGAGCGCTGGATTCCAGATGAGCTTTGCCGCGACCGTCGCGCTGGTTCTGGTAAGTGGCCCTTGGCAACGTGTTTCGTCCAAATGGCCATTTTGGCTCAAGCCCATCGCGATGCTGCTGCTCTCGTCACTCGTGGCCAGCATGGCGACGTCGCCTTTGGCGGCTGCTCATTTCGGGCGCATTGCCCATTACGGCATCCTTGCAAACCTGCTGGTCGTTCCGGTCATCGGCATCCTGGTCATGCCCATGGGCGCCATTGCCGCCGTTCTGGGCCTGATCGGATTGGAGGGCGCCCCGCTGTGGTTCATGGGACTTGGCACACGGTGGATGCTGTCCATAGCCGAGTATATTTCAAGCCTGCACGGGGCGACGACCCTCCTCCCGCGGCCGCCGAACAGCGTAGTGCCGCTTCTGGGTGTCGGTGCATGCCTGATGTTTCTTGGCGCGGTTCAAGCGCTGAAAGCCAGCAAGCGACTAGAGATGACACGCCGCGCATTGGGGGTAGCATGTGTGATCGCAGCATTGACGATCTGGGTGATCGATGAACGTCCGACCATCCTGATTTCGGCGGATGGTGATGCGGTCGGCATCATGACCGACCAAGGAAGATCGATCTCTAAACCTAAAGGCGGGGCATTTGTCGTCGCAGAGTGGCTTGAAGCGGACGGGGACAGCGCCACACAGGAATCGGCTGCAGCCAGGCCCGCATGGAGCGGACCCAATAATGCAAGGACAGCAATTATTCGCACGCCCGCAGGAGTGCGAAAAATCCATCACATTACGGGTGCAAGTGCGCCGGGAATGGTGGATAAACTATGCGTCGAAAATGCTGTCATTGTGTCAAGCGAAGTTCTTTCAAAGAAAATTAACAATTCCAATGAGTGTGTAATTATTGATAGTAGTGGTGACTTAATAGAATTGTGGTTGATCGATTTGAGTAATTACTTAACTTCGGAAATTCAACTCATGAGGAATTAATTAATGTAGTGAGCGAGCTGTTTTTAGTTATCAGCAATCCGCGATGAGACGTATTGCAACCACTTACCTTTGGTCTCATGGCCCGTAATTTTTAATTAACGCCTTGATTCAGGCTCGGTTAGGAACCTGGCTATAAGCAACATGCTCTGGCTGGCCAAGGGTCAGACGGGTGACTGACTTCCTCTTCCCGAAGATTCATGGGTGCCCGCGTTTCGATGATCGGCCCGGGTAAACCGGACACTCTATTGGCGCTGGCGACGACCGCGAAGGCATAATCCTACCGGCAAACGGATGTCGATTGCTAAACTTAACAGCGTTAGAGGTTCGGAGAAAAAGATCGGCGAGCGATTGCGCAGCGGGGGGTGGCCGATTGTCGTAACATAACATGTCGCACACGGTTTTGCGCTCGGCGGCAATGGTTGCTAAGATCGGCGATCTTGGGGAACTTTGCATAGTGAATGTAGGGCAGCAGTTGCAGGAAGGCGTACTTTTCGATCAGCTTTACGAATTGCGTCCTTGCGTAGTGAACTGTCGCGGTCATTATGATCTGATCCCCGGAAACTGGACCGTTTGAAGCTGGAGTTTTCGGCTAACCTTCCCCGGCTGGGACAGGAGCTGAAAACGATGAAGGCATCGAAGTTCACGGAAGCGCAGAAGGCGTTCATTCTGAAGCAGGGCGAGGAAGGCACATTAGTTGCCGAGATCTGTCGGAAGGCCGGGATCGGCCAGTCGACCTATTTTGCCTGGAAGAAGAAGTATGGCGGGCTGCTGCCCGACGAGATGCGGCGGTTGAAGCAGCTTGAGGACGAGAACGCGCGGCTGAAACGGATCGTGGCGGACCTGACGCTCGACCGGCAGATGTTGCAGGACGTCGTTCGGCGAAAGCTCTGAAGCCGGCGCGGTCGCGTGAACTGGTTCGCGGGATGTGTGCAGACTGGGCGGTTTCGATCCGTAGGGCATGTGGGGCCTTGCGATTTGACTGCTCGAGCTACCACTACAAATCCCGCCGCACCGATCCGGCAGAGCTGAAACGGCGGATCAGGGAGATCTGTGAGACGCGTGTGCGCTATGGCTACCGCCGCGTTTACGTTGTCCTAGACCGGGAGGGCTGGGAGGTCAGCATTAAGATGGTCTATAACGTTTACAGGGCCTTGGGACTGCAGCTACGGAATAAAACCCCAAAACGGCGTGTGAAGGCGAAGCTGCGCGATGATCGCGCTGATGCCGTTGGGCCGAACGATGTCTGGGCAATGGATTTTGTCCATGACCAGTTGGCTCTGGGCAAGAAGCTGCGGATCCTGACTATTGTCGATACGCATTCCCGCTATTGCCCCGCGACGGATGTGCGCTTCCAGTATCGCGGTGAGCACGTCGTCAGGACGTTGGAACGGATCTGCCGAAAGATCGGCTATCCGAAGACGATCAGGGTCGACAATGGCAGCGAATTCATCTCGCGCGACCTCGATCTGTGGGCCTATTCCAAGCACGTCACGCTCGACTTCTCGCGGCCAGGAAAGCCCACTGACAACGGCTTCATCGAGGCCTTCAACAGCAAGCTCAGGTCAGAATGCCTGAACGCACACTGGTTCATGAGCCTTGCGGACGCGGCCGAAAAGCTGGAGGATTGGCGCAGACACTACAATGACGACC
>Ga0247819_10002168_pt1 | contig 10243 bp, 12 predicted proteins | sample 13C_Xylose_Day6_FD_193428 | JGI IMG/M metagenome (GOLD analysis project Ga0247819, IMG submission 193428) | Soil microbial communities from agricultural site in Penn Yan, New York, United States - 13C_Xylose_Day6 | ecosystem: Environmental > Terrestrial > Soil > Agricultural land | place: USA... | reverse complement strand
TGGCAGCCGTAAGCCGCGCCTCCAGCCCAGCGTTAAATACGCAGCAAGGGCGTGTGTTCGCCGCCTCTCAAAACCGTTGCAGGAGATTTCAGATGCTGTTCCGTACCCTGTTCCACAAGGTCCTGGCCGTCGCCGCGTTGGGCCTGGCCGCCGCCGGCGGCGCGCAGGCGAGGGACGTCTACTGGTCGGTGGGCATCGATGCCGCGCCGGGCGTCTCGGTCGGGGTGGGCAACAGCCGCCCGGTCATCGTCCAGCCCGCGCCGGTGTACGTCGCGCCGCCGCCCGTGATTTACGCGCCGCCTCCGCAGGTGGTCTACGCCCCGCCGCCGCAGGTGGTGTACCCGGGCTACTACGCCGCCCGGCCTGTCATCGTGCAGGGCCCGGTGTACCGCGCGTACGGCGGCCACCCCCACTGGCGCGCGCACGGCCATGGCCACGGCCACGGCCACGGCGGCAAGCACTGGAAGAAGGACCGCCACTGGGATTGAGTTGAGAGAACCACCGGGCCGGTGTTCCTCCAAGCTGCCCCCGCTGCCTCACGGCGCGGGGGCTTTTTTCATTTCTGGCGCCAGTCGGACGGGTCGTCGTCCGGCGGGAAGGTGGGGTGCAGCAGCCGCTGTTGCTCCAGCTGGGCGCGCAAGTGGGGACGGATGCTCTCCAGGCCGTAGCCGCTGCGTCCCCGGCGCGGGCCCCAGGCCGCGGCCTGGGCCTTGTCGCGCTGGCCGTTGCCGGCGTATCCGTCCCGCGAACGCGCGTCCGGGCCGCCGTTGCGCTTGCGGTCGGGATCTCGGTTGGGGTCGGAGTCGTCGCGGGCCATGATGTGGGTGCCACGCCGGATCGGGTTTTTTGTTTCCGGCGTGTGAAGACACCGTATCGCGGCGTACCCGTGGCGGGTGAGCGCACCCTTCACGAGCGCCGGTAGGAGGGACCCTACCCATCGGGTGCCTCCTACACAGCCCTGCAATGCATGCGGACAGATCGGAATTCCGTGCGCGCAAAAAAGAGCCCCCAGGCTTGGGGCCTGGGGGCAACATGCCAGTCGCGGGACGGAGGGCCGGACCAGCTCACCCCGGAGGAGGAGGGGACTCAGAGGAGTCGGGGTGATTGGGGTGTAGTAAACCGCAGGCACTAATTCGTGCCTGTAGGACAGAGCCTCATTTGTTGTCGGAGTCCGGCGTTTCCCGATATGGCAATCGGTGTGCCTGTGTGTTGTCGAACTCGCATGCGCACAACACGACGCGCGTGCACGCCTACCCCGCGGCGTGCGCCGTTCCGACGCTGCGCTGACCCGCGCCTCCCTAGATTCCCGCGATGACAAAGAAGACCGTGGGCGACCAGATCCTGGAGCGCCTGCACGCCTGGGGCGTGCGGCGTGTATTCGGCTATCCCGGCGACGGGATCAACGGCCTGATCGGCGCCTTCGGGCGCATCGGCGACCGCATGCAATTCGTGCAGACGCGGCACGAGGAACTCGCGGCCTTCATGGCCTGCGCGCATGCCAAGTTCACCGGTGAAGTCGGCGTGTGCCTGGCGACGTCCGGGCCCGGCGCCATCCACCTGCTCAATGGCCTGTACGACGCCAAGGCCGACCACCAGCCGGTGGTGGCCATCGTCGGCCAGCAGGCCCGCAGCGCGATGGGCGGCGACTACCAGCAGGAGGTGGATCTCGCCACGCTGTTCAAGGACGTGGCGCACGAGTACGTGCAGACCGCGATGACGTCGGCGCAGGTGCGGCATCTGGTCGACCGCGCGGTGCGCATCGCGCGCGACCAGCGAACGGTGACGTGCGTAATCGTGCCGCACGATTTGCAGGAAGAAGACGCGGTGGAGGTGCCGCCGCGCGAGCACGGCACGGTGCACACCGGCATCGGCCTGACCGGCGAGGCGCAGGTGCCTTCGCAGGCCGCGTTGCGCGCCGCGGCCGACGTGCTGAACGAAGGCAAGCGCCTCGCCATCCTGGTGGGCGCGGGTGCGATGCACGCGGGCGAGGAGGTGCTGGAGGTCGCCAACTGCCTGGGCGCCGGCATCGCCAAGGCGCTGCTGGGCAAGGCCGCGGTGCCGGACGACCTGCCGTACGTGACCGGCTCCATCGGCCTGCTGGGCACGCAGCCAAGCTGGGAGCTGATGGAGGGCTGCGACACCCTGCTGATGGTCGGCTCGAGCTTTCCGTATTCGGAGTTCCTGCCCAAGGAGGGCCAGGCGCGCGGGGTGCAGATCGACCTGGATCCGCGGCGCCTCGGCTTGCGCTATCCGATGGAAGTGAACCTGGTGGGCGACGCCAAGCTCACGCTGCAGGCGCTGCTGCCGCTGATCGAACCCAGGCAGGACCGCGGCTGGCGCGACGAGATCGAGGCGGGCGTCACGCGCTGGTGGAAGGTGATGGAGGAGCGCGCGATGAGCGACGCGCGGCCGATCAATCCGCAGCGCGTGTTCTGGGAGCTGTCGTCGCGGCTGCCGGACGAATCCATCGTGGCGTGCGATTCCGGCACCGTGGCCGGCTGGTACGCGCGAGACCTGAAGTTCCGCGTGGGGATGATGGGATCGGTGTCGGGTGGACTGGCGTCGATGGGCTGCGCCATGCCGTACGCGCTGGCGGCCAAGCTCGCGTACCCGAAGCGGCCGGTGTTCGCGCTGCTGGGCGACGGCGCCATGCAGATGCTGGGCGTGAACGCGCTGATCACGCTGGCCGACCGCTGGAAGCAGTGGGAGGACCCGCGCTTCGTCGTGATGGTGCTGAACAACGGCGACCTGAACATGGTGACGTGGGAGCAGCGCGGCACGTCGGGCGATCCGCGCTTCGACGCCTCGCAGCTGCTGCCGCCGTTCCCGTACGCCGACTACGCGAAGATGCTGGGCCTGCGCGGCATCCGCATCGATAGGCCCGAGCAGGTGGCGCTGGCGTGGGAAGAAGCGATGTCGTCCGACCGACCGGTGGTGCTGGACATGGTGACCGACCCCAACGTGATGCCGATCCCGCCGCACGTCACGGGCAAGCAGGCCAAGTCGTACCTGTCGGCGCTGTGGAAGGGTGATCCGGAAGCGGTGGCGACGCTGAAGGCGACGGCGCGGGAGTGGTGGGCGTCGGTGACGACGCGCTGATCACATCGCCTTGAACAAATGCGCATACAGCCGGCTCACCGCCAGCCGTTCCGGCCTCCCGCGCAACGTCAGATGCAGCTTCCCCGCCTCGTCCCGCGTCACCGTATCGATCGCCGCCGCGCGCACCACCGTGCCGCGATGCACCTGCCAGAACTCGTCGGCATCCAGCTGCGGCAGCAGATCCTTCAGCGGCGTCCGGATCAGGTACTCCTGCCCCGCCGTGAGCACCCGCACGTACTTGTCCGCGGCTTCGAACACCAGCACGTCCTCCACCGGCACCACCCGGATCGAGTTGCCCACGCTCGCCTGGATCACCTTCAGCCGCGTTGACGCGGGCGCCGCCGAGAGCAGGTGCCGCAGCCGGTCGACCGCCTCGTCCAGCCCCGGCGCGTCGCCGCGCTTGGCCAACTGGTCCTGCAGCCGCGCCACGGTGCGCTCCAGCCGCGCGGACTGCACGGGCTTGAGCACGTAGTCCACCGCCTGCGCCTCGAAGGCCTGCACCGCGTACTGGTCGTACGCCGTCACGAACACCAGCGCGGGAAACGGCTCGCCCTCGGGCCACTCGTCCGCCAGCTGCGCCGCGGCGTCCAGGCCGCCCAGGCCGGGCATGCGGATGTCGAAGAACAGCACGTCGGGTTTGCGGGCCAGCGCCTCGCGCACGGCGGAGGCGCCGTCGCCCACCGTGGCCACGATGCGCAATTGCGGCCAGGCGCGCGCGAGTTCGGCCTGCAGCGCCTGCGCGAGCAACGGTTCGTCTTCGGCGATGAGCGCGGTCGTCGTCATGCGATGTGCAGGGGCAGGCGGATGGTGACGTGGGCGCCGGGCGTGGGGTCCTGCTCGAACGCCAGCCGCGCGGCCGGCCCGTACAGCGTGGCCAGCCGCTCGCGCACCTGCGTGAGCCCGAAGCCATGGCCCTGCGTCACGGGCGCGGGCGCGCCGACGCCGGTGTCGATCACGTCCAGCACCAGCTCGCCGCCTTCGGTGCGCGCAATCACCGTCAGCCGGCCGCCTTCCACCTTGGGCTCCAGCCCGTGCTGGATGGCGTTTTCCACCAGCGGCTGCAGGAGCAGCGTGGGCACGGGATGCGAGGCGAGCTCGGGCGGCAGCAGCAGCTCGTACGAGAGGCGCGGGCCCATGCGGATGGCCATCAGTTCGAGGTAGTCGCGCAGCCGATCGAACTCCACCCGCAGCGGATGCGTGGTGGCGCGCGAGGCGTCCAGCGTGGAGCGCAGGTACGCGATCATGTGGTCGAGCATGCGCTGCGCGCGCGGCGGATCCACCGCGATCAGCGCGCGCAGGTTGGCCAGCGTGTTGAACAGCATGTGCGGCTCGAGCTGCGTCTCCAGCAGCTTCAGCCGCGCCTCGTCGGCATGGCGGCGGGCCTCGGCCATCTCCTCTTCCAGGAACTTGCCGCGGTACACGCTGTAGAAGTAGTAGGTGATGCCGATGCCGGCCAGCGTGGTGATGATCAGCGCGGCCCGGTGGTCCGCGGGCGCGTGCTGCGCGCCGCCCGCGCCGTACCAGCCGAAGGTGCGGCACAGCAGGTCGCCCAGCGCGCTGCCGCCCAGGTAGCCCGCCGCGATGCCCAGCGCCACCAGCACGATGCCCGGCAGCAGCGCGGGCCAGCCGGTTTCGCGCGAGGAAGGAAAGAAATGCCGGCCCAGGTCGATCACCGCCCAGCTGACCGTGCCGATCGACAGCGAGTACGCCAGCGAGGGCATGAAGGGCCGGTCCGGCTGCAGCGCGAACTGGAACACCGCGATGGCCACGCAGAAGGCCCAGCTCTGCAGCAGGTGCCGTGCCTTGCTGCGCGGGTCGATGCGGACGCCCGCGAACGGCGGCAGGGTGCGATCGGCGGGCGGGGCGGACATCGCGGGGATTCTAGGCATCCGCTTTCAGACGCCGCGCTGCAGGCGCTCGCGCTCGCGGTCCACCAGGCGCTCGTACGCGCCGCGGCCGTCGGTGAGGAAGAACACCACCAGGCCGTGGATGGCGAGGCCGAGGCCCCAGCCCATCGCGGGGTAGATCGCCCAGGCGCGGCCGCCCATCGCGGACAGCCCGGCCAGCAGCGTCATGACCGCGAGATAGACGCTGCCGTGGATGTACCAGCCGAGGCGGGCGCGCGCGGCGCGGCGGGCGATGCGTTCGATGTCCTGGTCGTTCAAGGTCGTCGTGTTCATGGGGTGCTCCTTGTGAGGTCGGTGGGTGAAGGGAAAGAGGGATCAGGCGAGGCCGACGGCGCCCCAGACCAGCTGGCCCAGGTAGCGCTGCGGCAGCAGGGTGAAGGCGCCGGCGACCAGGCAGGCGCCGATGTAGAGGTTGCGCATCACGGCGCGGTGTCCGGCGACGTTGCCGTGCGCCAGCTTCCAGAAGGCGCCGAACAGGCTGATGAGCGTGACCGGCACCAGCAGGTGGATGGGCGTGTAGCCGCCGAGGTTGGGCATGGTGAAGTCGCGGATGAAGAGGGCCGAGCCGGCGGTGACCAGCATCAGCGTCACCCAGGCGTAGCCGAAGGCGCGGTGCAGCTTCGGCCGCTGCGCGCCGGGGCGGCGGGCCCACAGCGCGACCGGACCGGTGGCCAGCGCGCCCAGCGCGGCGGTCATGTGGACGGCGATGACGGGGTTCATTTCCATGGCGGGCTCCTTCGATGGGTGCACTGTGCCGACGGGGGCGGCGGCCCGCGATGGAGGTGCGACGAACCGCCGGATCGCGCGACGGAATGCGGCTGGCGTGGAGCGAGCCGCACCACCCGTCATCCCCGCGGCGGCGGGGATCCAGTGGGTCCGCCTTCGTGGACTGCCGGAAGCGCTGGATTCCCGCCTGCGCGGGAATGACGGGTTGGGCGCTGTGTCAGACTGGCGTGATCCAACTGCCGAGGAGACCCCCGATGCTGCACCCCCAGGCCCAGGCGCTGCTGCGCCTGATCGAGGACAAGGGCATCCCGCCCTTCCACACGCAGACGCCGGAAAAGGCACGCGAGTACTACCTGGTGCGGCGTGCGGCCACGCAGCCGGAGCCGCCGGAAGTGGCGCTGGCGCGCGACCTGGCCGCGCCGGGGCCGGGCGGCGAGATCCCGCTGCGGCTCTACCGCCCGCTGGGCTCGAAGGCCGATCAGGTGCTGCCCGTGCTCGTCTACTGCCACGGCGGCGGCTGGGTGATCGGCAACCGCGACTCGCACGACGTGCTGTGCCGGCAACTCGCCAACGGCTCGGGCTGCGCCGTCGTGTCGGTGGACTACCGGATGGGTCCGGAGCATCGCTTCCCCGCGGCGGTGGATGACGCGATCGCGGCCACGCGCTGGGTGCGCGACAACGCCGCGTCACTGAAGCTGGACGCGCAGCGCCTGGCGGTCGGCGGCGACAGCGCGGGCGGCAACCTGGCGGCGGTGGTCGCGCTCACGGCGCGCGCCTCGGGCGACCTGCCCATCGTCTTCCAGCTGCTCATCTATCCCGCCACCGACCAGCGCCGCGGCTTTCCCTCGCACAAGACGAACGGGCAGGGCTACCTGCTCACCACCGAGACCATGGACTGGTTCCACGACCACTACCTGGTCGATGCGCGCTCCGACCTGGACTGGCGCGCGTCGCCGCTGCTGCACGAGGACCACTCGAACCTGCCGCCGGCCTTCGTGCTGATCGCGGGCTACGACCCGCTGCGCGACGAAGGGCTGGCCTACGCGCAGAAGCTCTCCGAGGCCGGCACCCGAGCCGCGCTGGTGAACTTCGAGCGGCAGATCCACGGCTTCATCACCATGGGCAAGGTGATCGACGAGGCCAACGTCGCGGTGCAGCTGTGCGCGTCGCAGCTGCGGGAGGCGCTGAAGTAGGGTTGTAGCGCCGCGCAGCCGCGCGGCCCTGCAACCCTACGGGTTGTCGCCGTCCGCGTCGGGCGGCAGCTTCGCCGGGTCCTGCGCTTCCTTCCCGTCGGGATCGGCCGCGTCGGCCGCCAGCGTGCCTGCCGTGGCGCCGGCGACCGCGCCGACCGCGCCACCCACCGCCGCGCCGATCGGTCCCGCCACGCTGCCCGCCGCGGCGCCCGCGGCCACCGCTCCAGCCACGCCGCCGGCGGCGGTGCCCACCGGGTGCGGCCCGAGCGCCTTGCCTTCGCGCTCGCGCTGGTCTTCACGCTCCAACTCGCGCTCGCGTTCCCGGGCCGCCGGGCCCTTGAGCGTGCCACGAGCCGCGGGCTTGTCTCGTTCCATGCTGAGCTCCTTCGCAAGGGATGCGGATGCGTTCATTTCATCCCTGCCGCCGGCCGGCGGCTGTAGGCGCAGGCCGCTGCGATCTTTTTTACTGGGCCGAACGGGCCATGCGGCCGTCGGCAACTGCTGAGCACTCGATAATTCGCGCTTTGCTCACCGGGAAGGAATAGCGCGTGGATGTCGTCCTGCTGGTCAAGGCCGCGATCATGGGCGTGGTGGAGGGGCTCACCGAGTTCCTGCCCATCTCCAGCACCGGTCACCTCATCCTGGCCGGCTCGTTGCTGGGATTCGACGACGCCAAGGCCAAGGTGTTCGACATCGCGATCCAGACCGGCGCGATCCTGGCGGTGATCATCGTGTACTGGCAGAAGATCCGCACCACGGTCGTGGCGCTGCCGACGCAGCGGCAGGCGCAGCGGTTCGCGCTGAACGTGCTGATCGCCTTCCTGCCCGCCGTGCTGCTCGGGCTGCTGCTGGGCAAGGCGATCAAGGAGCACCTGTTCACGCCGGCGGTGGTGGCCACCACCTTCATCCTGGGCGGCTTCGTCATCCTGTGGGCCGAGCGGCGCCAGCAGAGCGCGGTGCGCATCGAGGACGTCGACCAGATGTCCGCGTTCGACGCGCTCAAGGTGGGCCTGGTGCAGTGCCTCGCCATGATCCCGGGCACCAGCCGCAGCGGCGCCACCATCATCGGCGGCATGCTGCTGGGGCTTTCGCGCAAGGCGGCCACCGACTTCTCGTTCTACCTGGCCATCCCCACGCTGATCGGGGCGGGCGCGTACAGCCTGTACAAGGACCGCGGCCTGCTCACCTGGCAGGACCTGCCGATGTTCGGCGTGGGCCTGGTGTTCTCCTTCATCAGCGCCTGGGCCTGCGTGCGCTGGCTGCTGCGGTACATCTCCAGCCACAGCTTCACGCCGTTCGCCTGGTACCGCATCGCCTTCGGCATCGTGGTGCTCCTCACCTGGTCGATGGGCTGGGTCGAGTGGCATGGGTGAGGGCCGGCACACCGCTGCACGACGGTGAGAGCCGTCCTACCCGCGCTGCGGGTGGACGTCCGACATGCATCCCATGCGGTGCGGATGATCATGCCCCGCACAGGCCGCCCATCGCGGGCGGCCGGCAAGGCAGACAAATGGACCAGCAGGATCAAGGTCCGGACAAGTCGAAGGTGCCCCCCGACGACAAGCAACCGGCTCAGGGACTACGCCGCGCGGAGCAGCAATCCGCCAACGACAGCAACTGGGGCCTGGGTTCCGCCAGCGCGCTGGACAACCTGAGGCGCCACGACTATCGCGCTCGCCGCAGCCGGGTGGTGGAAACGGACGACGAGCCGTCGCCCGACCGCCCGACGTCCGACTGAGGGCTAGGCGCTCTCCAGCGCCCGCAGCGACGCCTCGATCGCCGCCGCCGTGGCCAGCGGCTTTTCCATCGGGAACAGGTGGCTGCCATCCAGCATGGCCATGCGCCCCTGCGTCACCTTCGTGGTCAGGCCGAGGCCGGCCTGTTTCAACTCCAGCGACTGCAGCCCGCCGATGAAGGCCGCGGGGCAGCGCAGCGGATGCCGCTTGAGCACGCGCTCCAGGTGGTGCGGCAGCGTGTTGTAGACGGCGGTCTCGACGTCGCGGTCGAAGCTGAGGACGCGCTCGCCGTCCTCGTCGTGGGTGCACAGGTGCACGTAGTCGTGCAGCACCTGCTCGTCCCACTTCGCGAACGCCTTCTTGTGGCGGAAATGCTCGAGGGCTTCCTCGCGCGTCGGCCAGCGGTTGCGGCGCTTGCGGCTGATGCGGCCGGGTGACACGGAGCCCACCAGCTGCGCGGACTTCACCGCGCCCAGGGCGGTGGCCTTCCAGCCGCCGATCACCGGCGAATCGAGCAGCAGCACGCCGCGCGCCAGCTGCGGATGCCGCGCCGCGCACATCAGGCTCAGGATGCCGCCCAGCGAATGCCCGACCAGGAACGCCGGCTCGCCGGCCTTGGCGACTTCACGCTCGGCGAAGTCGTGCAGCTGCTGCACCAGGTGCGGCCAGTTGTCGGTGACGGGATAGCGCTCGTCATGGCCGAACTTGTCGACCGCCTTGACGGTGAAGCCGCGCGAGCGCAGCTGCTTGAACAGGACGCCGTAGGTCGCGGCGGGGAAGCTGTTGGCGTGCGAGAAGACGATCAGGGACATGGGATGGCACCGTCATCCCCGCGGAGGCGGGGATCCAGAGCTTCCTGCAGCGCCGAGGAAGGCGAAAGCACTGGGTTCCCGCCTTCGCGGGAATGACGAGATTCTTCGGCGTCAGATCAATTTTTCTTCCGGCCGCGAGATCTTGCGCAGCGGCTTGTTCTGCGCTTCCGCCACCTTGAGCGGCGTGTCGGTGTGGGCGTCGTCCCAGACCGGGTCTTCCAGGCTGTCGAACACCTCGCGCAGCTTCTGGCCCCAGCTGGAATGCAGCATGCGGTAGTACGGGTTGGCCATGTCGATGCACACCAGCTTGTCGCTCTGGAAGCGGTTGGCGTCGTACACCACCAGGTCGAGCGGCGGGCCCACCGACAGGTTGGACTTCATGGTGGAGTCCATCGACACCAGCGCGCACTTGGCCGCCTCGTCCAGCGGCGTCTCGGGCGTGAGCACGCGATCCAGCACCGGCTTGCCGTACTTGGACTCGCCGATCTGGAAATAAGGCGTCTCCGGCGTCGCCTCGATGAAGTTGCCGGCCGAGTACACGCTGAACAAGCGCATGCCTTCGCCCTTGATCTGGCCGCCGAAGATCATCGAGATGTTGAATTCCACGCCGGCGAACTTCAGCGCCTCGGCGTCGCGGTCGTACACGCGGCGCACCGCCTGGCCCAGCACGCGGGCGGCGTCGAACATGCTGCGGGCGTTCCAGATCGTGATCGGGTCGCCGCCCTCGGGGTCCTTGAGGTGCTCGACCTGCAGGATCTCGCGCACCGATT
>Ga0247819_10002167_pt1 | contig 10245 bp, 9 predicted proteins | sample 13C_Xylose_Day6_FD_193428 | JGI IMG/M metagenome (GOLD analysis project Ga0247819, IMG submission 193428) | Soil microbial communities from agricultural site in Penn Yan, New York, United States - 13C_Xylose_Day6 | ecosystem: Environmental > Terrestrial > Soil > Agricultural land | place: USA... | reverse complement strand
GCTTCTGGTGCGCGGCCTCGATTGCCTCGACGGCACGCCGCTCATCGACCTGAAGCCCGATCGCACGCTGTTCAAGCCGATTGCACCGCCGCAGCCTGGTGATTTTGAAACCGGCGATGCCGGCACGACCCATTACTGCAAGAAGGCGTGATTGCTCAGTCGATCGCAACCATCACGTCGGAAGCCTTGATGACCCCGTAGGCGTCGCCGCCGACCTTGAGGCCGAGTTCGTCGACGGCTTCGTTGGTGATCGATGCCGTCAGATGGCTCCGCCGCCGAGATCGATGCGCACATGCGCGGTCGTCGCCCCTTTGACGACATCGACGATCTTGCCCTTGAAGCGGTTGCGTGCGCTGATTTTCATGGGTGGCTCCTCCGGTTCGACACGGAGATTAAGGGGGTAAGCACGCCCGTCAAACGGCGACGCGCCACAGCAGTCGCGCGTCGCCTGTCGATCAGGCCACATCGCCTTGTGCGGCCGCGGCGAAGAACGCCTCGGGATCTTCCACTTCGACGAGCCGCCGCTTCTCGATCAACCAGAAACGATTGCCGATGTTGCGCACGAAGCTGCGGTCGTGGGACACCAGCAGGCAGCTGACCTCGTTTTTCATCAACTCGTCTTCCAGCGCTTCCTGGCCCTCGATATCGAGATGGTTCGTCGGCTCGTCGAGCAGGTAGAAGTTGGGCTCGCGCAGGCGGAGCAGCAGCATCGCCAGACGCGCCTTCTGGCCGCCGGAGAGCCGGCCGACCGGTTTGTCCTGCATGTCGATGCCGACACCGGCGCCCGCCAGCAGCGAACGCACCTTCTGATCGCCGAGCGAGAACCGGCGGGAGAGGGCGACAAGCGGCGTTTCCTTGTCCGAAAGACCCGCGAGCGCCTGATCGCTGTAGCCGAGCACCAGGGAAGGCGTGGCTTTCAGCGTTTCGGGTCCGCGCTCCGGCTCCTCGATCGCAGTGCGGATGAGGTTGACCAGCCTTGTCTTGCCGGCGCCGTTTTCGCCGAGCAGGACAATACGGTCGCCCTGGCAGATCCAGCGTTTTCCCGTGCGAAACAGCGGAGTGCCATCGGGCGTTTCCACCTGGATATCATCGAGCGTCACCAGGATTTTTGCGTGGGTGCCGCGATTGGCGAGCCGGATTACACCGGCCGAACGCTCCTGGTGGGCGGGCTTGGCCGCATCCTCCAGCCGGTCGGCGCGCTGACGCAGCTGTTTGGTCTTTATCGTCAGCAGGTCGCTACCGGAGTTGATGCCGATGTTGTTGAGCTTGGCCGCCTGGCGACGCAATTGCTGCGCCACCTTCATGTCGCGCTGGTAGCGCCGCTCTTCCGAGGCGTCGAATTCATCGACGGCCGCACGCGCCTGCGAATAGGGGAGTGTAAAGACGGGCGATTGGTCTGGACGCAGAAACAGCGTGCGGTTGGTGGTAGCGTCGAGAAAGGCGCGGTCGTGGCTGGCGATCAGCACCGGCACGTCGCGCGGAAGCGCGTTCAACCAGGATTCGAGCCGGGCGATCTTGGCAAGGTCGAGATGGTTGGTCGGCTCGTCGAGGAGCAGCGCGTCGGGATCCGTGACCCAGACGCGGGCAAGGAGGGCCAGCCGCTGCCAGCCGCCGCTCAAGTCCGCGACGGCGCGCTCACGAAGGGCTTCGGGCACCTCGAGCGAATCGAGCACGATATCGACGCGCCAGCTTTCGCTGTCCGCCTGCTCGCTCGACAATGCCGAAAGAACCGCCGCATGGAACGACAACGGCAGCAGCTGCGCCGGCACGTTCTGCTCGACATGGCCGATGGTCAGGCCGCGTGAGCGGGTGATCTCGCCAGCCGTCGGCTCGAAGCTGCCGCCGATCGATCGGAGCAGAGTGGACTTGCCGCGCCCGTTGGCGGCGACGATGCCGAGGCGATCGCCGGCCGCGATCGAAAGGTTGAGATTGGAAAACAGCGACGTGCTGAGGGTGACGGCGAGGTTGCGGATATTGATCAAGGCCATGTTCGTTCGTTCTCTGGACTGCGCGAGCGACGGCAAACATCCGCGGGCGGCAATACATCTGCCGGGTTGGGCGGAGTGTCGGACCCGATGCACGATCGTGCAGTGTTCGGGCCGCTTCGGCTCGGTATGGAAAACGGCGCGGGCGTTCAAACCGAAACGGTTTTCAGCCGCACCACACTGGGGCAGACCAGGAGTAAGATTCGCGAGGACGCGAAGCGATTGTACCGGTCAGCCCTGCAAACGCATCTGCAGGGCGTTGACGGGGCCACGCTGGCGGTGGTGCCGGAAAAAAGTCATCACAACGCAGCCCTCCTTTCACAATCGAGTTGCGCGGAGTGTTTACCATCGACGCGAGCAGTTTTCAACGGGGTGACGGCGGCGGAGTGCGATCCAACACGGCTGTCCGCCCTAGATGCAAAGCTGCAACGCTTTTGGTGGGGCCTTCGTTGCGCCAGGCGACGTCGTTCAGCAATATTGTTGCCAGGCGTGCGGTCAGCTCGCTGGAACGGAGGCCTTATTCCTACCTTCTTGCCATTGCGCCTCGCCCCCCGATCCGCTAAGAGACGCCGCGACTTTCCGCTCCCCGAAGCGGTGATTGGCCGATGTCCGAGAAGTCTCCCAAGCTTTTTGATCGTCGGGCGCCGACGGGAGCGCTTTCCTGTCACGCGCGCTCGCGCGCAAACATCGGTACCGGTAGAGGCGAAATGGCACGCATCGTGATGAAATTCGGCGGAACTTCCGTCGCTGATTTGGACCGCATTCACAACGTTGCCCGCCATGTGAAACGTGAAGTCGACGCCGGCCACGAGGTCGCGGTCGTCGTTTCCGCCATGTCCGGCAAGACCAACGAACTGGTCGGCTGGGTACAGAACATGCCCAAGGTCGCCGGCAGCAATGCGCCGTTCTACGACGCGCGCGAATATGACGCCATCGTAGCGTCCGGCGAGCAGGTGACCTCGGGCCTGTTGGCGATCGCGCTGCAGTCGATGGGCATCAATGCGCGCTCCTGGCAGGGCTGGCAGATCCCGATCCGCACCGACAACGCCCATGGCGCCGCCCGCATCCTCGACATCGAGGGCGCCGACATCATCCGCCGCATGGGTGAGGGGCAGGTGGCCGTGGTCGCCGGTTTCCAGGGCCTTGGCCCGGACAACCGCCTGGCGACACTCGGTCGCGGCGGCTCCGACACGTCGGCCGTTGCGATTGCCGCCGCCGTCAAGGCCGACCGTTGCGATATCTATACCGACGTCGATGGCGTCTACACCACCGACCCGCGCATCGAGCCGAAGGCGCGGCGTCTGAAAAAGATCGCGTTCGAGGAAATGCTGGAAATGGCATCGCTCGGCGCCAAGGTGCTGCAGGTGCGCTCCGTCGAGCTCGCCATGGTGCACAAGGTCCGTACCTTCGTGCGCTCGTCTTTCGAGGATCCCGATGCGCCGGGCATGGGTGACCTTCTCAATCCGCCCGGCACGCTGATTTGTGATGAGGAAGAAATCGTGGAACAGGAAGTCGTAACCGGCATTGCCTATGCCAAGGATGAAGCCCAGATTTCGCTGCGCCGTCTTGCCGACCGGCCGGGCGTTTCCGCCGCGATCTTCGGGCCATTGGCCGAAGCCCATATCAATGTCGACATGATCGTCCAGAACATCTCGGAAGATGGTTCGAAGACCGACATGACCTTCACCGTTCCGTCCGGCGATGTCGACAAGGCGCTGAGGGTGCTCGGCGACAACAAGGAAAAGATCGGCTACGACGTGATCCAGTCGGAAGCTGGCCTGGTCAAGGTCTCTGTCATCGGCATCGGCATGCGCAGCCACGCCGGCGTTGCCGCATCGGCATTCCGTGCGCTCGCCGACAAGGGCATCAACATCAAGGCGATCACCACCTCCGAAATCAAGATCTCGATCCTGATCGACGGACCCTATGCCGAATTGGCAGTTCGCACTTTGCATTCCGCCTACGGTCTCGATAAGAGTTAACCCACAGGTGACTGATTTGGGATTCGCGGCCGTTTCGGCTGCGAATTCGTCCGCCGCCGTCGTCTACTCTTTTTCGGGGGACCCCACGCGATGAGAGACCTTTCCGCAGGTCCGCGCGTTCTCCTCAAGCGGTTGCGCGAACTGATGGCGGAACCGCTCGAGCCACAGGAGCGCCTTGACCGGATCGTGCGCCAGATCGCACAGAACATGGTCGCGGAAGTGTGTTCGGTCTATGTGCTGCGTTCCGACGGCGTGCTCGAACTCTACGCGACCGAAGGTCTGAACAAGACCGCCGTCCACCTGGCGCAGTTGAAGATGGGGCAGGGCCTCGTCGGCACGATTGCCGCGTCCGCACGTCCGCTCAACCTGTCCGACGCCCAGGCGCATCCGGCCTTTACCTACCTGCCGGAAACCGGCGAAGAGATCTATCACTCGTTCCTCGGCGTGCCGATCCTGCGCACGGGTCGGGCGCTCGGCGTTCTCGTCGTGCAGAACAAGGCGATGCGCAACTACCGCGAAGACGAGGTCGAGGCGCTGGAAACCACCGCCATGGTTCTCGCCGAGATGGTGGCGACCGGCGAGTTGAAGAAAATCACCAAGCCCGGCCTCGAACTCGATCTGTCCCGGCCGGTCTCGATCGACGGCAACAGCTATGGCGAAGGCATCGGCCTCGGTTATGTCGTGCTGCACGAGCCGAGGATCGTCGTCACCAATCTTCTGAACGAGGATACTGACCAGGAATTGCAGCGGCTTGCCGAGGCTCTGGGGTCATTGCGTATCTCGATCGACGACATGCTATCGCGTCGCGAAGTGTCGATGGAGGGCGAGCACCGAGCGGTGCTTGAGACCTATCGCATGTTTGCCCATGACCGCGGCTGGGTGCGGAAGCTGGAAGAGGCGATCCGCAACGGCCTGACGGCGGAAGCTGCCGTCGAACGGGTGCAGAGCGAGACCAAGGCGCGGATGATCCGGCTGACCGATCCCTATTTGCGCGAGCGCATGCATGATTTCGACGATCTCGCCAACCGGCTGCTGCGCCAGCTTTCGGGCTATGGCGCCAAGCTTTCGGCGAGCGACTTCCCGACCGATGCGGTGATCGTTGCCCGGGCCATGGGTGCCGCCGAACTTCTCGACTATCCGCGCGAAAACGTCCGCGGCCTGGTCCTTGAGGAAGGGGCCGTCACCAGCCACGTGGTCATCGTCGCCCGCGCCATGGGCATTCCGGTCGTCGGACAGGCGGCGGGTGCTGTCGCGCTTGCGGAAAACCGCGATGCCGTCATCATCGATGGCGACGATGCCAAGGTGCATCTGCGGCCGTTGGCCGACCTGCAGCGCGCCTACGAGGAAAAGGTACGGTTCCGCGCCCGCCGGCAGGCTCAGTTCCGCGCGCTCAAGGATGTCGAACCGCTGACCAAGGACGGCAAGCGCATCACCTTGCAGATGAACGCTGGCCTTTTGGTCGACCTGCCGCATCTGAACGAAGCGGGTGCCGAGGGCATCGGCCTTTTCCGCACCGAACTGCAGTTCATGATCGCCTCGACGATGCCGAAGGCGGAAGAGCAGGAAGCCTTCTACCGCAGCGTTCTGAAGCAGACCGGCGGCAAGCCGGTGACTTTCCGCACGCTCGATATTGGCGGCGACAAGGTGGTTCCCTATTTCCGCGCGGCGGAAGAGGAAAATCCGGCACTCGGATGGCGGGCGATCCGCCTTTCGCTGGATCGGCCCGGCCTGCTGCGCACTCAGCTGCGCGCCATGCTGCGTGCGGCTGCCGGTCTCGAGCTGAAATTGATGCTGCCGATGGTGACCGAGGTCTCGGAGCTGAAGGAAGCGCGCGAGCTTTTGCAAAAGGAAATCGAGCGTCAGTCGAAGCTCGGCGAACAGCTGCCGCGCAAGCTGCAGTTCGGCGCCATGCTGGAAGTGCCGGCGCTGCTGTGGCAGCTGGACGAACTGATGAGCGAGGTGGACTTCGTCTCGGTCGGCTCGAACGATCTGTTCCAGTTCGCCATGGCAGTCGATCGCGGCAACGCCCGCGTTTCCGATCGCTTCGACGTGCTTGGCCGGCCCTTCCTCAGGATCCTGCGCGATATCGTGCGCGGCGGCGAGCGACATCAGACGCCGGTGACGCTGTGCGGTGAGATGGCGAGCAAGCCACTGTCCGCCATGGCGCTGCTCGGTCTCGGCTACCGCTCGGTGTCGATGTCGCCGACGGCGGTCGGTCCGATCAAGGCGATGCTCCTGGCCCTCGATGCCGACAAGCTCGGCGAGGTACTGAACGCGGCGCTCGACGACACCCGCGACCCGACGCCTGTTCGCCAGATCCTCATCGACTTCGCCGCGGCAAACGGCATCCCGGTTTAGATAGATTTGAAGCGCTTTTGTCCTCGTCCGGGCTATGATCCGGGCGAGGCGTAGCGCATTTGGAGTGACACTTGGCAAAGCTTCCCATTGAGAAAATGCGCGAACTGGAACGGCGGTTCGGCGAGATCGAGGCCCGCATGTCGGCGGGGCCAGCGGCCGACGTCTATGTGAAGCTGGCGTCGGAATATTCCGAACTGCAGCCGGTGGTGACCAAGATCCGCGCCTATGAGAAGGCGACGGCCGAGCTTGCCGATATCAATGCCATGTTGGCCGACAGGACGACTGACAAGGACATGCGCGACCTGGCCGAGATGGAAAAGCCTGAGGTCGTCGAGGCAATCGAGCAGCTGGAGCAGGAAATCCAGATCCTGCTCTTGCCGAAGGATGCAGCCGACGAAAAGAGCGCTATCCTCGAAATCCGCGCCGGAACCGGCGGTTCGGAGGCAGCGCTGTTTGCCGGCGATCTTTTCCGGATGTACGAGCGTTACGCTGCGGCCAAGGGCTGGCGGGTCGAAGTGCTTTCGGCGAGCGAGGGTGAAGCCGGCGGATTCAAGGAAATCATCGCCACCGTCTCCGGCCGCGGCGTGTTTGCGCGGCTGAAGTTCGAGTCGGGTGTGCACCGCGTTCAGCGCGTGCCGGATACCGAGGCGAGCGGACGCATCCACACCTCGGCGGCAACCGTCGCCGTACTGCCGGAAGCCGAGGAAATCGACATCGAGGTTCGGCCCGAGGACATCCGCATCGACACCATGCGCTCGTCAGGTGCTGGCGGACAGCACGTCAACACGACGGACTCCGCCGTGCGCATCACCCACCTTCCGACCGGCCTCGTCGTCACAAGTTCGGAAAAGTCGCAGCACCAGAACCGCGCCAAGGCGATGCAGGTGCTGCGTTCGCGGCTCTATGACATGGAACGCCAGCGCGCCGACAGCGAGCGTTCGGCCGATCGCAAGAGCCAGGTCGGCTCCGGCGACCGCTCTGAGCGCATTCGCACCTACAATTTTCCGCAGGGGCGCATTACGGATCACCGCATCAACCTGACGCTCTATAAGCTCGACCGGATGATGATGGGCGAAATCGACGAAGTGGTCGATGCGCTGCTGGCCGATTACCAGGCGAGCCAGTTGGCTCTTCTGGGCGAGCAGCGGGGCTGATGGCGATGACGGCCACGCTCGCGCGCCTCGTGGTGGAAAGCCGGGATCGCCTGACGGCCGCCGGCATCGAACACGCTGCGCTCGACGCGCGTCATCTGGTTTCGGGCGTGCTCGGGCTTTCGTTGACCGATGTCGTGACGCGCGGCAGGGACCTGGTCACGGAGGCCGACGTTGCCAGGGTGAGGGCTGCCGTCGAGCGGCGGAGCGCGCGCGAACCCGTCTACCGCATTCTCGGCGAGCGGGAGTTCTTTGGCCTGCCGCTCAAGCTGTCGCGTGAAACGCTGGAGCCGAGGCCGGATACGGAAACGCTCGTCGATCGCATGATCCCGTATCTGCGCCGCACCGTTGCAACGAAGGGCAGCTGCCGGCTCGTCGATCTCGGCACGGGCACCGGGGCGATCTGCCTGGCGTTGCTTGCCACGGTTCTTGAAGCGCGCGGAACGGCTACCGATATATCTGAGGACGCGTTGGCGACGGCGAGCGCAAATGCCGAGGCGCTTGGCCTTTCGGGTCGTTTCGAGGCTGTGCGCAGCAACTGGTTCGACAAGGTGGAGGGTCGCTTCGACGCCATCGTCTCAAATCCGCCTTATATACCGTCCAATGTCGTCGCAGAGCTTGAGCCGGAGGTGCGATTGCACGATCCTGCCGCAGCGCTCGATGGCGGAGACGACGGCCTTGATGCCTATCGTGCCATCGCCCTTCAGGCCGGTCATCATCTTGAGACAAACGGCGTGATAGGCTTGGAAATCGGTTTCGATCAGAAAGAGGCGGTTGCGGCATTGTTTAGTGCCGAGAACTTCCGTTTGCGCGAAGAAGCCAAGGATTTGGGCGGCAACGACCGGGTTCTGATCTTTGAGCGTAGCTTCGACCGTTGAAAAAATGCTGCACTGGCGCATCTTCTTTCTTGCTGACGCAAAGAAAGGGCTTGGAATCCCAGAGGAAGCGGGCTAGTTTGCCCGCGCACTGGGCAGATGGTCATGGACCTAAGATTCGTTCCGGTATGACCTGGCCACGGGGATTGCTCTCAAGAAAGAGTTGCTAGGGTTCAACAGTGCCTTGTGCAGGTACCTGTTAATTTGACGCCAGTCGGCGCCGAAGCCGCCAATGTGCGGGCTCACCGGCGCACGCTCTGTCGGGCGCGGACAGATCCGGCCGGAAGACGAAACCACATGATCATCATTATCAAGAGAATTCGGGTGAATGTACTATGAGGCCAGGACAGCAAAACAAGCGCGGCCGCGGGCGGAATAACAACAATAACAACAACAATAACAACAGTGGAAATAACAACAATCATAACCGCAAGGGATCAAATCCCCTGACGCGGACCTATGATAGTTCTGGTCCGGACGTGAAGATTCGCGGTACCGCGCAGCATATCGCCGAGAAATACTCGGCACTTGCTCGTGATGCGCAGAGCTCCGGCGACCGTGTCATCGCTGAAAACTACCTTCAGCATGCCGAGCATTACAACCGCATCATTGCAGCCGCACAGGCGCAGATGCAGGATCGCTTCCAGCGCGAAGAACGCCAGGATTTCCGCGGGCAGGACGCCAACGACCAGGATCAGGATCAGGATCAGGACGATCTGGATCAGGGCTACGCCGACGAAGCGCCGGTCCACGTTGTAGCCGCTCCCGCTCCTGTCGTTATCGAGCAGCAGCCGGTGATCGACGGTTCGGGCCCGCAGCCCGTCATCGAAGGCACGCCGGCCGAAGTGGCTATGGAAGAAGAAACGCCAGCGGCTTCCGGCCGTGCGGCCTCGCGTCGCCGCAGCGCGCCGCGCCCGCGCCGTCCGCGCCGCACTGCAGCCGATGAAGGCGAAGCGTCAGGCGACGCGCCTCCGGAAGCGCCGGCACTGGCTGAGTCCGAGTAAGTCTTCCTACAGCGCCGCGCGTCTTATTGGATGCGCAAAGGTCGCTGTAGCACTTTGAATGGCTGCATGTTTTGATCGTTAAATCGAATAGGATTTAAGGAAACATGCAGTTGGGCGGCGTATGCGGCGCGGCAGAAGCGAACATCAAAAGCCCGGTCCGCTCTGCGGCCGGGTTTTTTGTTGCCGGAATTTTGCTCGGAAGACTGCGGACGCTGAAGCGCACCATAATCGCTAGGGCTGGCGATCGTCCCGTGCCGCACGCTCCATTGATCGCCGGCTTCTGGCGTTGTCCATCAGCCGACAGCTTTGACAATCAAGGCTGCGAGATTGGTGGCCGCATCGTCCTCGGTCGTTCGCCCCCGGACGAACTCCCGGGCAATCGCCTCCGCAGCACCGGCAATGCCCGCGCAACGCAGGCGCAGATCATCTTCGGTGAGGGTGGAGAAAGGTGCGATGGCTGCGCCGATGAGCGCGACATAGTCATCGGCGAGTTCCTGCTGCACGCGGTCCATCTCGGCATTGCCACGCAGGGCGCCTGACATCGCCTGCCATTCCGAACCGCTTTCGACGGCACATCCGATGTAGACGGCGCTGATGATGCCGGCGACGGATGCAAGATCGGCCGGGGCGTCCAGCAGCGCTTTCTTCAGCTTATCGGTATGGCGCTCCTCGATCTCGCGCGAAAGCGCGATCAGCAGCCCCTCGCGGGTTCCGAAGTGCTCATAGGCGATCGGCTTGCTGACGCCGGCGCGCTCGGCCAGGTTGCCGAGGGTGAGGGCGTCCGCGCCGCATTCCCGCAAAATTTCCTTGGAGGTTTCGATGAGCTGGGCACGCCGTTCGGGCTTGGCTAGTTTCCTGATCGCCGTTTTCTCCATCGGCTGCTCTCCTCG
>Ga0247819_10002166_pt1 | contig 10246 bp, 10 predicted proteins | sample 13C_Xylose_Day6_FD_193428 | JGI IMG/M metagenome (GOLD analysis project Ga0247819, IMG submission 193428) | Soil microbial communities from agricultural site in Penn Yan, New York, United States - 13C_Xylose_Day6 | ecosystem: Environmental > Terrestrial > Soil > Agricultural land | place: USA... | reverse complement strand
CGCGGAAAGCACGACGACGCCCGTCAGGATGCCCGAGAGCCGCATCAGCGCCGGGACCGGATCGGCGGACCAGTGGTGATCCTGCACGAACACCATGATGAACGCGATCGTGAACTGCCGGCCGACATAGCTCGCGCCTTCCTGGCCCGTCTGCACGTGGCATCCGAACCACACGCCGAGCGAAAGCACGAGCATGCACGCTGGCGCGCTCTCGCCAAGCACCGGCAGCAGCGCGACGCTGATCACCCCCGCGAGCAGGCACCCCGCGAAGCGGTGCACCATGCGCTCGACCACCGGCCGCGGCGTGCTGCCGCCCAGCGACGACACGGGCAGGATCAGCACGGCGACAGCCGTGACCATCGCCTGCGCGAAGCCCGGCAGCTTCAGTACGTAAGTAAGCGCTGCCAGTATCGAAACCGATAGCGCGCATTGCCACGCGAGCAGCTTGCGCGCCGCGTGCTGCGCTTGCGGCGACGGCGCTTGCGCTGCCACCGCGGGCGGATCGTCGGGCGTGGCGGGCATGGCGCCCGGCGCCGCCGCTGCGGCCGGCCCGGCAGGTCCGGCGCCCGCGCGACGCTTCGCGCGCAGCTGCGCCCCGAGATGGAACGCGCCCGACACAGCCAGGCACGCAAGCGTCCCGACCACGACTTCGGCCACTCGCAGCGTCGCGAATGAGGCAGTCGCGGCGGCCGTCGCCAGCTTGTGCGCCTCGTAGGTCACCATCAGCGCGGTGACCCCGCCGAGAATCCACGCGTACCCGGCATCCGAGCCGATCGCCCGGTACACCGACACCCCGCCGATCACGCCAAGAAGCGGCACGAAGATCCACGGCAGATCGCCGATCGCGGGTCCGGCAATCGTGCCGAGCAACGCGCCGAGCACCGTGCCGAGGATGCGGTGCGCGGCGCGCTTCGCGGACGCCGCGAAGCTCGTCTGCATCACCGCGAAGCCACTGATCGCCGCCCACCATGTGTTCGACAGGTTGAGCGCGTAAGCGAGCGCAACCGCCAGCGCAACCGAGAGCACCGCCTGCGCGGCGAAGGCCGCGCGTTCCGTCGACGGCTTCCATGCCGCCAGTTCGCGTCCGACCGCGGCGAGCGCCGCGCCGCCGATCTGCGCGAGCGTGGAGAGCGCCGCAACCGGCCCCTGCATCCACGCGCGGGAAGCGGACGCGCCTGCCGGGGCCGGGTGTGGCGGGTGCGCGTCGCGTTCAGGGTCGTCCATGGACATGGTTCGCTCGGCTCGGCGGCGGCGGCGTCTGTCGGCTTGCGGGCTGTCGGCTTCTGTCAGGCGGTCGTCGTGACAGGCCCGCGCGTTTTCGTGTTCAGGAATCGTATAACAACCGCGCGAGGGGCGAACTCACCGGTTCACAGGACGGTGGCGAACGCGAACGTCGCGATCAGGTTGCGCAGCGCATGAATGGTCGCGACGACCCAGAACGGCGATCCGTTCTTTTCCTGCTCGATCACGAAGACAATCCCGAGCACGACGCCGCCGATCGTGGCGATCAGCACGTAAGGCACGCTGTACGTGTGCGCGAGGCCGAACAGGACCGCCGATGCCGCGATCGCCCGCGACGCGCGCCACTTGAGCTTCTCGCGCAGCAGCCTGATGCAGGCCCACTGGAAGACGAGCGTCTCGGCGACCGGAATGACGACGCACGCGGCAACGAGCCAGACGACGAAGATCGGCCCGTTCAGATGAAGCCGCGGCCCGCCGACGTCGAGCTCGGGAAAGAAGATGCCCACGGGAACCGCGACGACGAGCCCGAGCAGATAGCTCGCCGCAAGCGCGAGCGGAATCAGCGCGGGCACGGGCAGCTTCATCAGGAACGCCAAGGCCGGTCCGGCCGAGAGTGGTGCGCGAACGATCTGGTTCATGGTCGGGACCTTTGTTTTGCAAACCCGCATGGTTTCAGAAGCCGAGCCTGCCGTGAAACAGCACCAGCGACGCGATCACCACATAGCGCCCGGTCTTCGCGATCGCGACGATGACAAGGAACGATCGCAGCGGCTCGCGCATCACGCCGGCGACCATCGTCAGCGGATCGCCGATCACGGGCGTCCAGCTGAGCAGCAGCGTCCAGCGCCCGTAGCGGTGATACCAGCGCCCGGCCCGCTCGAGCGCCGCCGGCTTGACCGGAAACCAGCGCCGGTCGCGCAGCCGCTCGATCGAGCGCCCGAGCTGCCAGTTGATCGTGGAGCCCGCGATGTTGCCCACGCTCGCTACCGCGACCAGCAGCCACGCGGGCTGATTGCCGGCGATCAGCAGGCCGACGAGCAACGCCTCGGACTGGAGCGGCAGAATGGTCGCGGCGACCAGCGCGACGATAAAGAGCCCGCCGTAAATCGATAGATCGACCATCGTGAAGAGTCTTGCGTGCGTGCCTGAGCGGGGCGCCGCGGCGGCCCGCACCGGATGGCGTTAGCGCATTGGTGAATTTGGTGAGCGTGCACGATACACGTATTTCGGCCTTGCGCGGCGCGCGATCCGCCATCCGACACGCAGCGCCTCGCCACGTCAGGCTCACGCGCACCGCCATGCTGCCTCACAGCGTCGTACGGATCAGAGTACCGTACTCACCCGTGCGCCGCGCGACACGCGTTCGCTCTTGCGCGCGCCGTGGAATAGTTGATGAACTAGGCGTAGTATCGGAACCCACGAAGGAAGTCCGGGGTGCGCATGCCGTTTGCCGGCCGTGCCTCGCGCGAAGACCATGGCTCCCGAAACCCGTCACGTCCGCCGCCTGCAACTCCTGCTGCACGACACGTGCCGCACGAGCGAGGCGCGCGAAGCCGCCAAGCACGCTGCGCAGGAGCTGGGCCTGCAGTTGAGCGGCGAAGGCGCCGCGAGCCTGTCGGCGCGCGTTCCGGACGCCGAGTTCAGGAAGCTTTTCTGCGGCGCAGCGGCCGACGCCCTCACGGTGCCGGACCCGCTCAAGCCCTATGTCTCATCGATCTGCGAAGCACCGGAGCATCTCTCATTCGAATAACCGGGAGGCGAAGCGATGAAGGCTTACGATCCAGACGACCTGTCCACCCGACCCACCCGCCGCCAGCCACCGGGCGACGAACTCCGTGTCGCCGTCACGTTCAACCGGCCCGGCCAGCTGGGCGGCCCCACCAAGTTCGGCGCGCGGATGTCGACCGATACGGTCTCGAGCTTCATCCCCGATCCCGCGCAGGCGGACCTCGCCATCGCCGAGCTTGCGCGATGCGGCTTCACGCTGACGGGCCGCGGGTCGCTCTCCGCCTCGATGCGCTGCACCCGCGCGCAGTTCGAGGCGGTGTTCCAGACGAAGCTCGCGCGCATGACGGCGCCGGGCGGGTCGGCCGCGCAGTTCTCGTCGGTGCTCTATCCGCCGGACGGGGCGCCGTGGAATCCGGACCCGTCGCTGCAGGCGCTGCTCGACGACGTCTACATTCAATGGCCCCACATCTACATGGCGAAGGCCGCGAAATCGGCGAAATCCACGAAGCCTTCCGCCAAGACGCCGGCCAAGGCGCCAGCCAAACGCACGCCGAAAGGGGCGCAGGGCGCGCTCCCGTCGGCCACGCCGCCCGCCATCCCGTATTTCCATCTCGATGCGCCCGCGGACATCGCCCGCCATCTCAACGCGACGCCCGTGCATCTTCAGGGCATCACGGGCAAGGGTGTGCGCGTCGTGATGATCGACAGCGGCTTCGGCCACAGCCATCCGTATTTCAGGGCGAACGGCTACACGTCGTCGATCGTTCTCGCACCGGGCGCCGCTGATCGCAGCACCGACGGCAACGGCCACGGCACCGGCGAATCCGCGAACATCTTCGCCATCGCGCCGGGCGCGACGTTCATCGGCGTGAAGCTCGACAACGAAGCCGATCCGACCTCGGGCGCGTCCGTGCTCGAAGGGCTTCAGGAAGCGCTCAAGCACGATCCGCACGTGATCTCCGTGAGCCTCGGCTACGATCTGCGCGGGCCCAACAACACGCCGCTCGCGACGCTGCCGAACAGCCTCGTCGCGCTCGAGGCCGAAATCCAGGCGGCGGTGAAGCGCGGCATCGTGATCGTGTTTTCCGCGGGCAACGGCCACTACTCGTTCCCGGGACAGATGCCCGACGTCGTCTCCGCGGGGGGCGTCTTCGTCGATCAGGCCGGTTCCATGCGCGCATCCGACTATGCGAGCGCCTTCAGGAGCCGGATCTACTCGGGGCGCAACGTGCCCGACGTGTGCGGCCTGGTGGGGCTCCTGCCGCATGCGAACTATCTGGCGCTGCCGATTCCGTCCGCCTGCGAGATCGATCGGGAGAACTCCGCCTTCGACGGCACGCTGCCCGCCGACGGCTGGGGCGTGTTCAGCGGAACGTCGGCCGCGGCGCCGCAACTCGCGGGCCTGTGCGCGCTTCTGCTGCAGGCAAGCCCGAAGCTCTCGCCAGGCGACGTCAAGGCGATCCTGCGCCGTACCGCACGCGACGTCAGAACGGGCCACGCGAATCCGGCCAGCGACCCGAGAGGCGTGGGCCTCGCGGCCGGCGCCGGCGAGGACGGCGCGACCGGTGCCGGGCTCGTCGATGCGCTCGCGGCCGTGAAGCAGCTCCTCTGAGCAGCGCCACGCGTCGCGCCGTCATGTTCAATGGGCTGCGTGATCTTCGTCCATGCGGGCCGGGAGCGCGACAAGGCGGCTCCCTGCACATGGAATGCTCGCGGCCTGCGCCCAACTCAAGGAGACAAAGATGACGATCGAGTTCAGCGGCCGGCGCCACGTCGTCGCCGCCGCACGTGTCGCATTCGAAGCCAGTGTCGATGGCCGCGAAGTCTGGTGCAGCGTTTCGATGGATGCACTCAATGACCACTTCGGCAACGAAGGCACGTCCTCTCATGCGCTGCTGAGCGCGTTCGAAGGCGGCCGCGTGCGGATCGAAGAGGCCGCGCGGCGCACGCTTTCGAAGAACGGAGGGCAGTCGGTCGAACTGGAAACGAACGACTTCAAGTAACGCCACGCGGGCGACAAGCGCGCCCGCCACGATGCATCGAGCGGAATGCCTTTCGCATCAGCAGGTTGGCGCGCTTTCGATAACGTTATCCACACCCCTTTCAACAAAAACGGTGGATAACTGTGCGCTGGGGTCAACGCGTATCGGACGGTGGTGCGGTCCCAACCCGTCATGCATCGCGCGAGCATTGCGGGCGCCCTCCGGCACGCCTGCTTCCTGCCCGACACCGCGCACCGTGCCTTCACGTCGTCCGCACCGCGCTCCTCGACGGCGACGCGCCCTTTCACTGCCCATTTTTCCTCAACCAGGAAGAGTACCTTTCAGGCGCGCCCGTTAATCCGCGCATCGCCGGGTCCTATAGTTTCGTCACTGCCTCGCAGTGCTCGTTCATAGGAGAAAACAAATGAAGTTGCTCAAGTTCGCCCTCTTCGCATGTTGGCTGTCCGCGGTATCGATGGCGCATGCGCAAACCCCCGCACCCGCCGCCGACAATGCGAACTCACAGCAGCAAGTAGCGCAGGCCGATACCGCGCCTGCCGCGCAACGCTCGGTGGCCGCGCCGAAGAAAGCCGCCGATTGCGTCGGACCCGCCAGCTTCTGCTCCGTCTTTTTCGGCGGAAGTTGAGCCGGGCGGAACGCGCATCACATGGCGCACGGCGCGCCTCGTTCCCGCCGTGCCGTGCGCCGTGCCCGGCACGACCCCGGCCGGTATGACACCAGACGGCCACGGGCGCCATGCAGCCCGTTCGCGCCGGGCGCGAAACGTTCAATCTGATCTCAAAGACCGCATTCGATGCGCCGACGCCGCCCCAGTCACCAGAGCGGGCGGCATCGTTCCCCCTGAACGATCGGGGCGCCGCGTCCCGCTTAAGGGAAATCCCTAGCCGGCGCCCCGACAATTCCTTTTGACGTTCTTTCGATTCGAAACTAGACTCTTTCGAAACAAAAGAGTTTTTTTCGAGAGCGCAAACGTGCTGGCAAACAAGAGTTCCCTGAAGCGGCGGCTGCAGATCGTCGAGCTCGTGCGCAAGCGCGGGGAAGTGTCGGTCGATGAACTCAGCCAGACGTTCGATGTGTCGAGCGTCACGATCCGCACGGACCTCACCTATCTGGAGCAGCAGCGATACCTCGTCAGGTCGTCCGGAAAGGCGCGCTATCTGGCGCAGCGCCCCGGTGAGGACGTGCTCGTGCCCGTCGTCGACGGCGCGGCGCGCAAGGCCTCGGAAACGGCAATCGCGCGCGCCGCGGCGGAAGCGGTCGAAGATCACGCATCGCTCATGCTGGGCTGCGGAGAGATCGTCCACAAGGTTCTGCCGTTTCTCTCCGAGCGGTCGAATCTCGCGTTGCTGCTCAACGACATCGCGATGGCGCAGACGGCCCAGCGATTCGTCCAGTGCGAGCTGGCGCTGACGGGCGGCCAGCTCGAAACGGGCGCCACCGCGCTCACCGGGCCGGAGGCAGAGGCGTCCGTCGGAAGCCGGTCACTCGATCTGTGCATCCTGCAAGCCTCGGGCATCGATCGCGACGGCACCCTGCTCGCTTCCGATCCCGCCAGCGCACGGGTCTTTCAGGCGGCGAGCCGGTCGGCGGCGCGCACGATCGTGGTCGCCTGCCAGCCCCGGCTGACCGAGCGCGAAGGCGATGCGTTCGGCCATGTCGAGGACATCGACGCGCTCCTCATCGACGAGGGAATCGACCCGCCGACGATGGAACTGATGACTCGCCACGGGCTGCGACTCCACCGCAAGGAGAGCGGCGTGCTGGAGTTTTGCAACACCCGGCCGGTCCGGGGCACAGCGAGCCCATGACCTCCGCCGATCCCGCCGGTCCGAACCTTCCTCAACCTGTTGCGTCGCCGCCTTTCGCATCGACGCCCGAACGAGCTCACGCCATGGCCACCACTGAAACGCGAGACGCCGCACAAGCCGGCTGCATTCTGACGATGGGCGAGATTCTCGTCGAAATCATGGCGACCGAGCGCGGCCAGTCGTTTCGCCGCGCGGGCACGCTGATCGGCCCCTACGCGAGCGGCGCGCCCGCGATCTTCATCGACCAGGTGGCGCGTGCCGGCAGCCGCGGCGCGCTGATCGGCTGCGTGGGCGACGACGACTTCGGCGCGCTCAACGTCGAACGCCTGCGCGCGGACGGCGTCGACGTGTCCGGCATCTCGGTGGTCAGGAACGCCACCACGGGCAGCGCCTTCGTCACCTATCGCGAGGACGGCGAACGCGACTTCATCTACAACATCGCCAACAGCGCGTCGGGGCACCTGTCGGTGAGCAACGTCAGGGACGACCTGCTCGCGGACTGCACGCACTTCCACGTGATGGGCTCGTCGCTCTTCTCGTTTCGCATCATCGAGGCGATGAAGAAGGTGATCGAGACGGTCAAGGCGCAGGGCGGCACCGTCAGTTTCGATCCGAACATCCGCAAGGAGATGCTGCGCATCCCCGAAATGCGCGAAGCGCTCGACTTCATCCTCGACTACACCGACGTGTTCCTGCCGAGCGGCCACGAAGTGATGCTGCTCGCGAGCGCCACCACCGAGGAAGGCGCGATCGAGGAACTGCTGAGGCGAGGCGTGCGCGAAGTCGTCGTCAAGCGCGGCAAGGACGGATGCAGCCATCACGACGGCAGCCACGAGATCCGGATGCCCGCGCTGCGCGTCGAGGAAGTCGATCCGACGGGCGCCGGCGACTGCTTCGGCGCGACCTACATCGCGTGCCGTTCGCAAGGGTTCGGCATCGAAGACGCGTTGCGCTACGCCTGCGCGAGCGGCGCGCGCGCCGTCACGTTCCGCGGACCGATGGAAGGCACCGCCACGCTCGCCCAACTCGACGCGTTCATTGCGCAAACTCCGGAGCAGGGTCATGCATGACGTCGTTGCGCGCCTGTCCGGCGATGCGCGCCGCGCGCAAAATCTCGCGGGCATCTATTCGATCTGCTCCGCGCACCCCTGGGTGCTCGCCGCCGCCATGAAGCAGGCGCTCGCCGACGACACGCCGCTCGTCATCGAATCCACGTCGAATCAGGTCGACCAGTTCGGCGGCTACACGGGGATGAAGCCCGCCGACTTCGTGCGCTTCGTCCATACGATTGCCGGGCGCGCCGGACTTTCACGCGACAGGCTGATCCTCGGCGGCGACCACCTCGGTCCCAACGCGTGGCGCGGCCTGCCCGCGCGCGACGCGATGCAGCGCGCGGAAGCGCTCATCGACGCCTACGTTGCGGCCGGATTCGTCAAGATCCATCTCGACACCAGCATGCGCTGCGCCGACGATCCGCAACGGCTCTCCGACAGCGTGGTGGCCGAGCGTGCCTCGCGCCTGTGCGCGGTCGCGGAAGCCGCCGCCGATCGCGAGGCAAAGGCCGTGAGGCCGGTGTATGTCATCGGAACCGAGGTGCCGGTGCCGGGTGGCGCCGCCGAAGCGCTCGCGAGCGTCGAGGTGACGCGCCCGGAGGCCGCGCTCGCGACGGTCGCCGTTCACCAGGAGGCGTGGCGCGCGCGCGGTCTCGATCGCGCGTGGGAGCGCGTGATTGCGCTCGTCGTGCAGCCGGGCGTCGAGTTCGACCATACGCGCGTGATCGACTATGTGCCCGAACACGCCGTGGGGCTCTCGGAGGTGCTCGGGCAGATGCCGGGCGTGGTCTTCGAAGCCCACTCCACCGATTACCAGAAGCCCGAGGCGCTGGCGGCGCTCGTGCGCGACGGATTCGCGATCCTGAAGGTGGGACCGGGCGTGACCTTCGCGCTGCGTGAGGCGCTCTACGCGATGGCGGACATCGAAGCGGAGATCGTCGGGCAAGGCGAGCGCTCGAACCTGCGGCAGGTCGTCGAAAGCGTGATGCTCGGCAAGCCGGCCAACTGGGAGAAGTACTATCACGGCGACGAGCGGGAACAGCGCCTGCTGCGCGCCTACAGCTACAGCGACCGCGTCCGGTACTACTGGGCCGACCCGCAAGTCGATGCCGCCGCGCAGAAACTGATCGCCAATCTGGGCGCAGCGCCCATTCCGGAAAACCTGCTGAGCCGCTATCTCCCGGGACAGTATTGGGAGGCGCGGCGCGGCGCGATCGACGGCTCGCCGATGAGCCTCGTTCAGAGCAAGGTGCGGGAAGTGATCGGCATGTACGCCGCGGCCTGCAGACGCGACTGATTCCGGCCGGCGTGCGCTCGCCTGCCGCGCTGTCGCTCGCACGATGGCCGACCAGCCGCACGATGCGCGACGCGCGTCATCCGGGCCCGGCCGCCTGCACGATCAGGAGCACCCCTGCCCCGGCGACAACCGCGCCGATCGCCCGCGCGACGCGCTCACCGGCCGGCGCGAGGCGTTCGAGGGTAATGGCGGCCGTAACGGCAGCCATCGCGCGCAGGTCCATGACCCCGATGACGAAGAGAACCGCGGTCAGGCCGGCGCAGCAATGACAGCAGTGCAGGCCGAGACGCAGGCCGTGCCGCCAGGCCGTGGCGGCATCCGCACACAACGCCCGGCCGTGCGCCGGTGCCGCCCGGCAGCAGGCCAGATGACGCGCCTTCCACGCGGTGAACTGGAGCGCCCCGGCGATCAGCACGACCACACCGGCCGCGGCCGGAACCGCGCGCGCGAGCGCCGGCAACTGCATCTCGAGCGCCGCCAGCGCGACGCCGACTGGAAAGGCCGCCATTCCGAACGCGGCCCACACGCAGAAGTATCCCGCGCTGACCAGCGCGGTCAGCGGGCCGAGCCGCCTCTCGCCGGTCCCGCCGACCGCCTGCCGGTACCGCCACAGCATCGGCAAGAGGGACGGCAGCATCATCGCAATCATCATCACGACCCACATGCCGAGGAACGACGCCGCGACGTTGGGCCACGTCTTGCCGCACATTCGCATCCACGCCATCGACATCGTCCAGCCGCCGGGCATCGGCATCCCGCCCATCGCCGACATCGACACGCTCCAGCCGATCGTCGCTGCCGCGCTGACGGCGAAGACGAGCGCCGCAACGCCGATGAACGCCCGCTCCGACTCCATGCGCGGTGACATCTGCCATCTCCCGGTTGCGCGAGCACTGTCCACGATGCGCCTCAGCGTTCGTCGTACTCGTCGTGGCGGCGCCACCAGACGCCCGTCTCGTTGCGCCCCTTCGGCGCGCGGTCGAGCCACGGGTACATGCCCCAGAGGCCGTCGAGTCCGCGCGAAAAGGTGGAATACGTGTGGTAGACCTCGCCGTCTTCGAGCACGAACACACTCATGCCCGGCCTGTCGCGATGGAACGTGGCCATGAGCGGAAC
>Ga0247819_10002163_pt1 | contig 10257 bp, 8 predicted proteins | sample 13C_Xylose_Day6_FD_193428 | JGI IMG/M metagenome (GOLD analysis project Ga0247819, IMG submission 193428) | Soil microbial communities from agricultural site in Penn Yan, New York, United States - 13C_Xylose_Day6 | ecosystem: Environmental > Terrestrial > Soil > Agricultural land | place: USA... | reverse complement strand
GCTCCAGCGTCACCGAATCGCCGTTGGGCAGATTGACCACCGTGGTCTTCTTGATCTCGCGGCTGATGGAACCTATGCGCACATTGAGCCCGGCCATCTTGAAGATGCGCTGGAGCTGCACAACGTTGTTTAAATAAAACGTGTTGCGCGTATGGTTTTCAGGAATGATCAGCAGATTGCGGGCTTCCGGGCAGATTTTTTCAATCGCTGCCATGGCTGCCTGCACTGCCAGCGGCAGCATTTCGTCGGTCAGGTTGTTCCAACCACCGGGAAAAAGATTGGTGTCGACAGGGGCCAGCTTGAACCCCGCATTGCGGATGTCGACAGACGAGTAGAACGGAGGCGTGTGCTCCATCCACTCCAGGCGAAACCAGCGTTCGATCGCCGGCATGGAATCCAGAATACGCTGTTCAAGCTCGTTGATCGGACCGGTCAAGGCCGTGATGAGATGCGGAACCATTGGTATCCTCAGGAGACGGTGGTGTATTGAATTGTAGGGATCAGCGCCGCCAAAAGGATGGTGTCAGCAGCGCCATAAAACTCAGAATCTCCAGCCGCCCCAAAAGCATGGCCAGCGTGCAGATCCACATTTGAAAATCCGTGAGGACGGCATAGTTGGATGCTGGCCCGATGCCCCCCAGGCCCGGGCCCATGCAGTGCACGCTGGCCAGGATGGCGGAAAAGGCAGTCACCGGATCCAGGTCGGTGAGCAGCAGCAGCATGCTCAAGGTGATCACGGTAGCGCCGTAAACCAGCATGAAGGCCAGCACGGAGAAAATCATGCGATTGTCCACTACTGACGATCCCAGGCGCACAGGTTGTACCGCGCGCGGGTGCACCAGGCGCGTCAATTCGCGCCGCGCCTGCTTGAGCAGGATCAACATGCGCACCATTTTGATGCCGCCGCCGGTCGAGCCCGCGCTGGTCGCCACACCGGACAAAAGCAGCATCATCACCGGCACGAAAACCGGCCACTGCAGATAGTCCACCGTTGCAAAACCGGTGGTCGTGGCGACCGAAACCACATGGAACAGGCCGTAGCGCAGCGCTTCCAGGGGCGCATACACGCCCTTGACCCACAGCAGCAGCGCCGCGAACAGTCCGCCGCCCAGCAGTACGCCGATGGTGGCGCGCATTTCGGGGTCGCGCCAGAAGCCCTGCAACTGGCCTTTGCGCATGGCCACGAAATACAGCGCGAAGTTGCAACTGGCCAGCAGCATGAAGATCAGCGCAATGCCTTCGAGCAGCGGCGAATCGAAATAGGCAAAACTCGTATCGTGCGACGACAGCCCGCCCAGGCTCACGGTGGTGAACATGTGCATCATGGCGTCCATGGGCGTCATGCCGCCGGCCCAGAAGGCCAGGCCGCAGGCCAGGGAGAACACGCCATACACGCTCCACAGCCCCTTGGCGGTGCTGGTCATGCGCGGCGTGAGCTTGGTGTCCTTGATGGGGCCGGCCGCTTCGGCGCGAAACAGCTGGCTGCCGCCCACGCCCAGCAGCGGCAGCACGGCCACGGCCAGGATCAGAATGCCCATGCCGCCCAGCCACTGCAGGAAAGTGCGCCAGATATTGATCGACATCGGCAGGCTGTCCAGCCCGGTGAGCACGGTCGCGCCCGAGGTCGTCAGACCGGAAACGGCTTCGAAGTAGGCATGGGTGAAGGAAATCGGCACACCGACCTGGTGCAGCACCAGCATCAGCGGCAGGCTGGCGCACAGCGGCAGCACCATCCACACCAGGCTCACCAGGATCACGCCGTGGCGCGGCTGCAGTTCGCGGCGAAAGCGGTTCATGCCCAGCCACAGCAGCAGGCCGGCCGTGACCGTCACCACCATGGACAGCAGGTACAGGCGCCACACATGCTCGCCCCGGAACCAGGACACGCCCAAAGGCAGCAGCATGCCCAGGGCGAACATCACCAGCAGCATGCCCAGCACGCGCAGAACGGGAAACAGGTCACGCATGGGGAGGTGTCAGAAGAAGGTGGCGCTCACGCGGAACAGCTTTTCCACGTCGCGCACCAGGCGCTTGTTCGGCAGAAAGAACACCACATGGTCGTTGCTTTCAATCACCGTGTTGCTGCGGGGAATGATGACCTGCGGCTCCACGGGCGCCCTGGGCGGTGCGTCGGGATCGGGCGGCGTGTCTTCCAGGCCGCGCACGATGAGGCCGATGTGCACTTCGGACGGCAGGCGCAGTTCTTCGACCCGACGACCGACCACGCGCGAGCTCTTGCGGTCGCCGCGGGCGACGATTTCCAGCGCTTCGGCCACGCCCCGGCGCAGGCTGTGCACGGCCTGCACATCGCCGCGGCGCGCATAGGCCAGCAGTTCGCCGAGCATGGCCTGGGCCGGCGACAGCGCGATGTCGATCTGCGTGCCGTGCATCAGGTCGGCATAGGTGCGGCGGTTGATCAGCGACAGCACGCGCGTGGCGCCCATGCGCTTGGCCAGCAGGCAGGACATGATGTTGTCCTCGTCGTCGTCGGTCAGCGCGAGGAACAGGTCGACCTCTTCCACGTTTTCGTCACCCAGCAGGTCCTCGTCGGTCGAGTCGCCGTGCAGCACCAGCACCTCGCTCGGCAGCACGGAGGCCAGCTCGGTGCAGCGCTGCTCGTTTTCCTCGAGGATCTTGATATTGAACTGGCTTGGCCTGCTGGCCGCGCGGGCGGTGCAGCGTGCTCAGGATTTCGGGCAGATGGGCGCGCGCCGCGAGCACGAAGACTTCGTCTCCGGGCTCGATCAGCGTCATGCCGTCACAGCGCACAAAACGGTCGGGCTCCTCGGCAAACCGCCGGTAGATCGCGACCAGGCGCATGGCCAGCTCCGGCATGCTGTCGCGCAGCTCGCCGATGCGCAGGCCCACGGCCGGAGCGCCGGCGCGTGCGCGCGCGGAAGCCAGGCAGGCCCGGCCGCCGGCAAACTCGCGCACCTGCAGCGATTCGGGGTAGTCGATGAGCTTGCGGATATAGCGGGTCAGCGACTCTTCGGGACAGATGATGCGGTCCACCGCAAAGCCATCCTTGCCCAGCAGGGGCGAGTCGGGCTCGAACTCCGAAGAACGCACGCGCGCAATCCGGGTCGGCACGTTGAACATCATGTGTGCCACCTTGCAGCACACCAGATTGGTTTCATCCAGCGCGGCGCAGGCGATCAGCAGATCGGTGTCGCGCGCGCCGGCTTCGGCCAGCACGGCCGGATCGGTGCCGCTGCCCAGCACGCAGCGCAGATCGAAGCGCGTTTCCAACTCGCGCAGCCGGCGGCTGTCGGTGTCGATGACGGTGATGTCATTGCGCTCGGACACCAGGCTTTCGGCCACGCTGTAACCCACGCGCCCCGCACCCAGAATGATGATTTTCATGAAATTCGCTGGTGATGCAGGACGCAGGGAGCCGTCAGACGCGGATCTCGCCTTCGCCCAGCACGACGTACTTGAGCGAGGTCAGGCCTTCGATGCCCACCGGGCCGCGCGCATGGAACTTGTCGGTGCTGATGCCGATTTCGGCGCCCAGGCCGTACTCGAAGCCGTCGGCGAAGCGGGTGCTGGTGTTGACCATCACGCTGGCCGAGTCGACTTCGCGCAGGAATTGCTGCGCATGGCGGTGGTCGGTGGTGAGAATGGCTTCGGTGTGGCCGCTGGAGTAGCGGTTGATGTGCGCAATCGCCTCGTCCACGTCCGCCACCACCTTGATGCTGATGATGGGCGCGAGGTATTCCTCGCTCCAGTCCTGCTCGGTCGCCGGCACCAGCTGGGCGCCGGGCACGGTCTGCAGCAAGGCCAGGGATTCGGGGCAGCCGCGCATTTCCACGCCCTTGGCGGCAAACACCGCGCCGATGGCGGGCAGGAACTGCGCCGCCACGCCGCGCGCCACCAGCAGGCTTTCGCTGGCATTGCAGGGGCTGTACTTGCTGGTCTTGGCGTTGTCGGCCACCTTGACGGCCATGGCCAGATCGCAAGGGTCGTCGACGTAGGTGTGGCAGTTGCCGTCCAGATGCTTGATCACGGGCACCTTGGCGTCGCGGCTGATGCGCTCGATCAGGCCCTTGCCGCCGCGCGGAATGATCACGTCGACATATTCGGGCATGGCGATGAGCTGGCCCACGACTGCGCGGTCGGTGGTCTGCACCAGTTGCACCGCGTGCTCGGGCAGGCCGGCTTCGGCCAGGGCCTGCTGCACCAGCCGGGCCAGCGCCTTGTTCGAAGCGATGGCTTCCGAGCCGCCGCGCAGAATGCAGGCGTTGCCGCTCTTGATCGACAGGCTCGCGGCCTCGATGGTGACGTTGGGACGGCTTTCGTAAATCATGCCGAAAACGCCGATGGGCACGCGCATCTGGCCCACGCGGATGCCGCTGGGCTGCTGCTTCATGCCGACGATTTCGCCGATCACATCGGACATGGCCGCGAGCTGCTCGCAGCCCTGGGCGCAGGTTTCGAGCACCTTGGGGGTCAAACGCAGGCGGTCGACCATGGGGGCCGACAGGCCGTTGGCCTCGGCCGGCGCCAGGTCCAGCGCGTTGTCGGCCTGCAGGGCCGCGGTGTTTTCGCGCAGCAGCCGTGCCAGCGCCAGCAGGGCGCGGCTTTTGGTGGCCGCCGAGGCGCGGGCCATCTTTGCCGAGGCAGCTTTGGCCTGGGCACCAAGGGTGTGTGTGTATTCCACGATATTGAGCGCGTTCATGCCGCGATTTTGACCGAGTTGCGGCCCGCACAGCGTCTGGTGGCGCAGAAGCCTCACTTCCCCATGCGCTGCGCGCTTGGCACAATGTCGCCATGGCCGGCCCATGCCGCCCGCCCCGACCACCTACACCCCCTGGAGAGAAGACATGACCGTCAACACCGCACTGTTTGAACTGCATGCGCTGCAGCAAGGCTTGCAGCAGCTGGCGGCCGAGAAAATCACGGTCGAGGAACTCAGCGCCCAGGCCCGCGCTTCCAGCCATCTGCTGGCCAGCCTGCCGCCGCGCTATTCCACGGTGCTGATGGACCTGCTCGACCGGATCGAAGCCAGCGCCCTGTTCACCGAGGAAAGCTGCTCGTTCAGCCAATCCGATCTGCTGGCCCATTTGCAGGGCTGGGCGGATAAAGCACAGGAAACATTGGAGTTATCGCCACAGGCGCCTGCATAAGAGCCCTTCGACAAGCTCAGGGCGAACGGGGCGGGCGCAGCGCGCAAAACTGGCGTGCCCCAGCCCAGGGGCACCGAGCAAGGGCCGCCCCGCAGCGAGGGTGCCGTCCCCCTCCACCAAAGGTTGAGAGGGGGAAGCGACGCAGTCGCTCAGGGGGTGGCCCTGATTATTTCGAAGGACAGGCGGCGCAAGGCTTGCCAGCCGTCCTGGGGCCAGCCGGGGGCCTTGAGGCCCTTGACGATGCCGTCCACGGTGTGCGCGGACTGCAATAGCTGGGCCGCGGCCTGGTCGCTCAGGCGGGGCACGACGCGCTCGAACAGTCGCTCTTTCACACCCCAGATGCGTTGCTCGCGCAAGGCCATGGGCAGGGGGCGGCCGCCCGCGATCGCGTCCTTGACGCGCTTGAGGGAGCGAATGTCTTCGGCCAGTGCCCAATGCACCAGCACTTCGGCCACGCCTTCGGCCTGCAGGCCGTCGAGCATGCGCTGCACGCGCGCGAGCTGGCCGGACAGCACGGCTTCCGACAGCTTGAACACGTCGTAGCGCGCCACATTCAGCACCGCCTGTTCGATCTGCGCGCTTTGCAGCTCGCCGGGCGGGTACAGCAGGGCCAGTTTCTGGATTTCCTGGTGCGCGGCCAGCAGATTGCCTTCGACCCGGTCGGCGAAGAACTGCAGCGTACGCTGGCCTTCCTCGCCCGCGGCCACGCGCTGGCCCTGGGCGCCCAGCCGCTGGGCGATCCAGGACGGCAGGGCCGTGCGCTCGATGGGCTCGATCTGCAGCGTGACGCCATGGGCTTCGAGCGCGGCAAACCAGGCCCCGCTCTTGGTCGCCTTGTCCAGGCGCGGCAGCATCACCAGGGTCAGCGTGCTGTCGTTGCCTTGCGCGGCTTCGGCCAACTGCTGCAGCGCCAGGCTGCCGTCCTTGCCGGGCTTGCCCGAAGGAATGCGGACTTCGAGGATTTGCTTGTCGGCAAACAGCGACAGCGAGCCGCCGGCCGCGAGCACCGCACTCCAGTCGAAGTGCGCGCCGGCGACGGTATGGCTGCTGCGCTCGGAATAACCCGCGGCACGCGCCGCGGCACGGATGGCGTCGGCCGCCTCCTGCTGCTGCAGCGGCTCATCGCCGTGCAAGGTGTAGAGCGCGCGCAGGCCTTTGCCCAGATGGGCGTTGAGCTGATTCAGAGCAAGCTGCATGGGCGCGTCACAGCGTCTTCACGGCAGCCAGTCGGCGCAGCAGCTGCTGCACCACATCGGTCTGCATGTTGCGGTAGAGCATTTGCTCTTCCGCCTCCTTGGACAGGGCGATGGTTTCGTTGTAGCTGATGTCGCGCTGCTGCAGCAGTTCGGTATCGGGAATGATTTCGTCGCCGTCGGGCTTGCGCAGCAGGAAATGCACGCGCAGGCGCAGTTGCAGTTCGCGCACCTGGCCCGAAGCGTTGAGGCCCACGACCACACGTTCCCGGTTCTCGCTCAACAGCACGAAGATGACTTCGGCGGAATCGGGCGAACTGGGGTCGCGCAGCACTTTGAGCGCGTCCGTCGACGAGGCCAGCGTGCGCTCGAGCTCGCGTGCGAGCATCGAGCCACGCGGGGCCTGGACGAACAGCGAGCGGAATGCGAACTCGGGCACGCCGCGCAGGCGGAACCCGCACGCCGCCAGCATTGGCACCACGGACACCAGAGAGAGCAGCGTGCGTTTGCGCATGTCAGATCACCACGTTCACGAGTCGGCCCGGCACCACCACCACTTTTTTGGGAGCAGCGCCCGCGGCCTGTTTCAGGAAAGCGTCGCTGGCCAGGGCCAGGCGCTCGATTTCGGCCTTGTCCGCAGTGGCGGACACCAGGATGGAGCCGCGCAGCTTGCCGTTGACCTGCAGCATCAGCTCGATCTCGTCCTGCACCAGGGCTGCAGCATCGACCTGCGGCCAGGGCGCGTCCAGCAGTTCACCCAGGTGCTGGCTGTAGCCCAGGCTGCTCCACAGCGCATGGGTGACGTGGGGCGTGGCCGGGTACAGGCAGCGCAGCAGGATGCCAAAGCCTTCGATGGCCGCGATCTGGCCTTCGGGCGTATCCGTGCCCTTGAAGCTTTCCAGCGCGTTGATCATCTTCATCGCGCCCGAGACCACGGTGTTGTACTGCATGCGCTGGTAGTCGTAGTCCACCTGCTTGAGCACGCTGTGTATTTCCAGGCGCAAGGCCTTGGCGTCCTTGCCGAAGACCACACCTTGCAGGTCACCGGCGCTGGCGCCCACGGCGTCGGCGGCCGCGTAGTCGCTGCCCAGCAGCTTGAAACCGTAGTTGTAGACCCGGCGCAGGAAGCGGTAGCTGCCTTCGACGGCCGCGTCGTTCCACTCCAGCGTGGCTTCGGGCGGCGCCGTGAACATGGTGTACAGGCGGGCCGTGTCGGCACCGTACTTGCCGATCAGCTCCTGCGGATCGATGCCGTTGTTCTTGGACTTGGACATGGTGCCCACGCCCTCGTAGTCGATGACCGTATCCACGGGCAGCAGGCCGTCGGCGCTGTCGACCGCGACCTTGAGCTTGGCGCCCACGATCTTGCCGGTCTCGTCGAGCACATGCTCCACATCCTTGGGCCAGAAGTATTCCTTCGCGCCCTTGGCCGTGCGGCGGCTGTAGATGTGGTTGAGCACCATGCCCTGGGTCAGCAGCTGCGAGAACGGCTCGTCGAACTTGACCAGGCCCAGGTCGCGCATGACCTTGGTCCAGAAACGTGCGTACAGCAGGTGCAGGATCGCATGTTCGATGCCGCCGATGTACTGGTCCATGCCGCTGCCGCCATGGGCGCCTTGCGGGTCACGCATCCAGTAGTCCGTGCCTGCGCCGACCATTTGCTCGGCGTTCTGGGCGTCGCAATAGCGCATGAAGTACCAGGAGCTGTCCACGAAGGTGTCCATGGTGTCGGTCTCGCGGCGTGCGCTCTTGCCGCAGCAGGGGCAGACCACGCCGGCGTGGAAGACTTCGCTCTTGACCAGCGGATTGCCCGAACCATCGGGCACCAGGTCTTGCGGCAAGACCACGGGCAGGTCTTTTTCCGGCACCGGCTGGGCACCGCAATCGACGCAATGGATGATGGGGATGGGAGTGCCCCAGTAGCGCTGGCGGCTCACACCCCAGTCGCGCAGGCGCCAGGTGGTTTTCTTCTCGCCCAGGCCCAGGGCGGCGACCAGTTCGGCCACCTTGTCCACGGCCTGCGCGCAGCTCAGGCCGTCGAGCACGCCGGAATTGACGCAGACGGCCTTTTGCTTGTCGCCGTACCAGTCGGCCCAGGCTTCGGTCGAGAAGCTTTCGCCTTCGGCGGCCACGACCTGGCGAATCGGCAGGTCGTACTTCTGGGCGAAAGCGAAGTCGCGCTCGTCATGGGCGGGCACGCCCATCACGGCGCCGTCGCCGTAGCCCATCAGCACGTAGTTGCCGACCCAGACCGCGACCTGCTGGCCCGTCAGCGGGTGGGTGACGAACAGGCCCGTGGGCATGCCCTCTTTTTCCTTGACGGCGAGTTCGGCTTCGGTGGTGCCGCCCTTCTTGCACTCTTCAATGAAGGCCGCGAGCGCGGGATTGCTGGCGGCGGCGTGCATGGCCAGCGGGTGCTCGGGAGCGACCGCGCAGAAGGTCACGCCCATGACGGTGTCGGCACGCGTGGTGAACACGTACATCTTGCCGTCCTGGATCAGCGTACCTTGGGCGTCGCGGATGTCGTGCGTGAACGCAAAGCGCACGCCGCTGGACTTGCCGATCCAGTTTTCCTGCATCAGGCGCACCTTGTCGGGCCAGCCGGTGAGCGTGGCCTTGTCATTGCCGACCTGGACGTGGTCCAGCAGCTCCTGGGCGTAATCCGTGATCTTCAGGTAGTAGCCCGGGATCTCGCGCTTTTCCACCAGCGCGCCGGTACGCCAGCCGCGGCCGTCGATGACCTGCTCGTTGGCCAGCACGGTCTGGTCGACCGGGTCCCAGTTCACGACCTGGGTCTTGCGGTAGGCAATGCCCTTATCCAGCATCTTCAGGAACAGCCACTGGTTCCAGCGGTAGTAGGCCGGGTCGCAGGTCGAGATCTCGCGGCTCCAGTCGATGGCCAGGCCCATGGACTGCATCTGCTTCTTCATGTAAGCGATGTTGTCGTAGGTCCACTGGGCCGGCGGCACCTTGTTCTTCAAGGCCGCGTTTTCCGCGGGCAGGCCGAACGCGTCCCAGCCCATGGGCATCAGGACGTTGAAACCCTTCATGCGCAGCTGGCGCGCCAGCATGTCGTTGATGGTGTAGTTGCGCACATGGCCCATGTGCAGCTTGCCGCTGGGGTAGGGCAGCATGGAGCAGGCGTAGAACTTCTTCTTGCTGCTGTCTTCGGTGACACGGTAAGCGTCACGGGCGGCCCAGTGCTCATGCGCCGCGCGCTCGAGCTCGATGTGGTTGTATTTGTCTTGCATGATGGAGAGCGGGATCCGGCAGCAGGTCGCCGGTGAAAGCCAAGGTCAACCGGGATTTTAGGCCGGACGCCACACCGCACCATCGCGGCTGGCTATGTCCCTCTGCGCTGCAGCCGGCAAAAGGGTCTTGAACGCGCGCTTCACCGGCCAGCGCCGCGCTTGCCTATGCTGTGCAATCCGTCCGGCCGACGCATGGAACTTGTTGCGCGACCGTCGGTCTCACCCCGTCTTTTCCCGCCTTCTTGAGGAGTCTCTTCTGGTGCCTTGGTCATTGATTTACGAACTGGACCCCTGGATGCAAGCCGTCCTGGGTCTGGTCCTGCTGGCACTGCTGGCTGTCGCGAGCCGTTATCTGGCGCAGTTTCTCCTGCAGCGCGTGGTGCGCCGGGTGCGCCTGGGCCTGGCCGCGAACTGGGCGGACATCCTGCTGCACGACAAGGTGCTGCGGCGGCTCACGCAGACCGTGCCGTGGCTGCTCGTGCAGATCGGCATGGCCGATGTGCCCCACCTGCCGGCGCGGCTGCATGGTCTGCTGCTGAACCTGGCGGTCGCGGTGAGCATCGTGCTGGTGCTGCGCACGTTCAATGCGCTGCTCGATGCGATGAACGAGACCCACGACCGCAAGGAACGGATCAAGAACTCGACGCATTCGATCAAGAGCTATGTGCAGTTGGGCAAGCTGCTGGC
>Ga0247819_10002156_pt1 | contig 10274 bp, 8 predicted proteins | sample 13C_Xylose_Day6_FD_193428 | JGI IMG/M metagenome (GOLD analysis project Ga0247819, IMG submission 193428) | Soil microbial communities from agricultural site in Penn Yan, New York, United States - 13C_Xylose_Day6 | ecosystem: Environmental > Terrestrial > Soil > Agricultural land | place: USA... | reverse complement strand
TGAGGCCGGCAACGCATTGATCGAATTCCTCGATGAGCGCATCCAAACAATCCGTTTGTTGCGTGCGGAGGCCAAACCTAGGATGCCTTCCTAGAGAAAAGACTGGAGACATGCCCATGAAGAGATACCTTGTTCCTGCCCGCCGCGCATTGCTGGCGGCCCTTTGCGCCGTCGCGCCGTTCGCCGGCGCGCAGGACTATCCGAAGAAGCCGGTGCGGCTGATCGTGGGCATGGCCCCCGGCGGCTCCAACGACACCGTGGCCCGCATCATCGGCACCGAGCTGTCGAAGACCTTGCCGCAGCCCGTGGTGGTGGAGAACAAGCCGGGCGCCAACAGCACCATCGCCACCGGCGAGCTGAAGCGCGCGCCGGCCGACGGCCACACGCTGATGCTGGTGATCTCCTCGCACGTGACCAATACGTTCCTGTTCCCCAGCCTCAGCTACACCCTGGCCGACTTCGCACCCGTCTCGCTGATCGCCGAGACGCCCTTCGTGCTGGTGGCCAACACGAAGTTCGCCCCCAACAACGTGCGCGAACTGGTCGCGGCGGCCAAGGGCAGCAAGATCGACTTCGGCACACCCGGATCGGGCTCCACGCAGCACATCTCCATGGAGCTCATGAACCAGATGGCCGGCATCGACATGAATCACATACCCTACAAGGGCGGTGCGCCGGCGCAGCAGGACCTGCTGGCCGGCCAGATCCCGCTGATCTTCGCCACCCCCACCCAGAGCCTGCCCTTCATCAAGGAGCACAAGCTCAAGCCGCTGGCCGTCACTTCGTCCAAGCGGCTGGACCTGCTGCCCGACGTGCCGACGCTGGCCGAGTCGGGGATCCCCGGCTACGAAGCGAACGTCTGGTTCGGGATCATCGCGCCCGCGGGCACGCCCGCGCCGGTGGTCGCATTCCTCAACAGCGAGATCTCCCGCATCATCAAGAAGCCCGAAATCCAGAAGCGCCTCGCGGAGCTGGGCCTCACGCCCATCGACGGCTCGCCCCTGCAGTTCCAGAAGGTGATCGACCAGGAAAAGGGCAAGTGGGGCGAGGTGATCAAGAAGAGCAACCTCAAGCTCGACTGAGCGCACGCACCGGCATCCTCCTTCCGCATCCGAGATCCCCATGGCCACCATCGAATCCGTTTCCGTCTGCATCGCGCGCGTCCCGCTCGATCGTCCCGTCACCTTCTCGACCCGCCAGGTCAAGGCGCGCGAATACTGCCTGGTGCGCGTCCGCTCGACCGATGGGGAGGAGGGGCTCGGCTACTGCTATGCCGTCAACAGCGCCGGCCGGCTGCTGTCCGTGGCCGTCACTGACCTGCTGGCGCCGCGCCTGGTCGGCCAGGACTCGTTGCGCGTCGAAGGCCTGTGGTCGGAGCTGTACCAGGAGGCGCTGCTCCTGGGCCGCGCCGGCGGCGTGATGCGCGCACTGTCCGCGATCGACACCGCGCTGTGGGACCTGAACGCCCGCACCGCCAAGCTGCCGCTGTACCAGTACCTGGGCGCCAAGACGATGGACCGCGTGCCGGCCTACGCCAGCGGCGGCTACTACCTGCCCGGCAAGACGACCGACCAGCTGGCCCAGGAGATGGCGCAGCACGTGAAGGAGGGCTTCCGCGCGGTCAAGATGAAGGTCGGCCTGGGCAGCGTCGCCGAGGAGAGGAAGCGCATCGCGGCCGTGCGCGAGGCGATCGGCGAGGACGTGCGCCTGATGCTCGACGCGAACAACGCGTGGCGCGACCTGCCCACCGCGCTGGAGTACGCGCGCTGCTTCGAGCCGTACAACCCGTTCTGGCTCGAGGAGCCGTTCTCGCCCGACGACATCGACAACCATGTCCGCCTCGCGCGGGCCACGCCGATCACGATCGCCACCGGGGAGATCGAGGCCGGCCGCTGGCGCTTCAAGGACCTGATCACGCGGGGCGCCACCACGCTGCTGCAGACGGACGCCACGGTCTGCGGCGGCATCTCCGAGTTCCGGCGCATCGCCGCGACGGCGGAGAGTCACGGCATCACCGTGGCCCCGCACGCCTGGCACGACGTGCACGTGCACCTGGTCGCCGCGACGTCCAACTGCACCTATGTCGAGTGGATGCCGGACGACCACATTGTCAACTTCCGTCGCGTCATCGACCGCCAGCTGGTCGCCGACAACGGGGAGCTGATGCTGCCCAAGCTGCCGGGCCTCGGCTTCCGCTTCGACGACGCGGCGATCGCGCAGTACGGCGTGGTCTATCCCGGCGCACAGGAACGGTGGCAGACGGTTCGATGAAGCCGGCGCTCGGTCTGCTGCTGTCCGATGCGGTGGACGGCGCGCACGGCGCTCGCCTGGACGCGGTCGCCAGGGCCGGCGGCGTGGCGCTGCGGCGCCTGCCGCTGTCACGCGCGGCGGATCACCTGGCGCAGATCGACATTGCATTCTTCTCGCGGGACCTCTATGAGGGGAGCTCGCTGCGCAAGCCTGGCATCCTGTCGGACGCCTTCTTCCGGGTGGCCGACGCGGCGCCGCGGCTGCGCTGGCTGCACGTCTGTTCGTCGGGGCTGGACCTGCCGCAGTACCGCCACACGCTGGATCGAGGTGTGCGCGTGACCAGTTCCACCGGGGTGACCGCCGTGCCCATTGCGCAAAGTGCGGTCGCGGCCATCCTGGCGCAATCGCGCGGTTTCGACCACTGGCTGGCTGCCCAGGCGCGCCGCGAGTGGGCACCGTTGGCGGGCGCGCAAAGGCCCAAGGAACTGCGCAACCTGAGCGTCGTGGTGGTGGGAGCAGGAGCGATCGGGACGGAGATCGGCAGGCTGCTCAAGGCGTTCGGCGTGCAGGTGACGGCAGTGCGCCGAGCCGCCCGTCCCTCGCCGCCCTTCGACCGCACGGTCGATCTTGCCCGGCTCGACGAACTGCTGCCGCAGTGCGACTGGCTCGTGCTCGCCTTGCCGCTGACCGGTCAAACGCGAGGGCTCATCGACGCCCGCAGGCTGGCCCTGCTGCCGTCAGACGCCCGCCTGGTGAACGTCGCGCGCGGGGAACTGGTGGACGAGCCGGCCTTGTGCGATGCGCTGGCTTCCGGGCGGCTGCGCGGTGCGTACCTGGACACCTTCGTCGAGGAGCCCTTGCCTCGCGACTGCGTGCTCTGGGGTCTGCCCAACGTGTGGATCAGCCCGCACAACAGCGCTGCATCCCAGGGGCACGAGGAACGTGTCGTCGACAGTTTCCTGGAGGGTTTCCACTCCTGGCTGGCGCAGGCAAGCCAGCCCGCAAGCGCCTGACGCACCGCTAGCAAGGCGCCACCGGTCGATCGCTGCCCTGAGGGGCTTAAGTTCGCCGCAGCCGATCCGCTTCGCCGAACAGCGCTTCCCATTCCAGTGTCGCGTTCGTGTCGAAGTCATTCGAGCCGGGCAGTGCCCGACAGGGCGGGATCCTCGAACACGATGTCGCCATCCACCAGCGTCAGCAGGCTCCGGGTCGCGGGCAGCGCCTGGGATGGAACGGTCAGGATGTCCTGCGACAGCAGCGCGAGGTCGGCCGCCAGTCCCGCCATGACCCGGCCCTTGCGGCGCTCATGCCTTTCGGCGTACGCCGCACCTGCGGTGTAGGCCAGCAAGGCCTGCTCCCGCGACAGCGCTTCGCCGGGTGAGGCGGCATACGTGCTCGCCAGCATGATGTTGAGGAAGGGGCTCGCTTCCTCGGAGCCGCCGTCCGAACCGAGCGCGATCGGCACCCCCGCTGACACGAGACTCTTCAGCAGAAAGTGGGGATCGGTGGGGCGCCGGGGAGCGCCCGCCGGCGGAAAGTGGGTCGGGTTCTGGATCACGACGACCCCGAGCCGTGCGGCCTGGGCGAGCGTGTCGGCGAGGATGCCGTCGCCGTGCTCGACGCGAACCCGCTTCTCCTTCCACGCTGCTGCCGGCGCGAGCGATTCCATCATGGCGAACAGGCGGTCGGTTTCGGCGCTGCCGACCACGTGCAGCGCCATTTGCTCCGGCCGGCGCAGCGCCGTCTGCAGGATCTCGCGCAACTGCGCGTCGCTGTGATTCGAGCGGCCGCGCCAGTCCGGTCGACCTGCGTACGGCTCGCGCTGCAGCGCGTTCTGCTCGATCGGCGTGCCATCCAGCATCCACTTCGGTCCGTCGATCCGCACCCGCTGCGGCAGCCGCTTCGGCGCCGCGTCCATCCCCGCCCATGCTCCAGCGATCGACGGCACGGCGCCAGGGGCCCACGAGTAGATCGTCCACTTCTGCGGTGTGTTCGCCAACGCCAGGGTGTCGAGCGTCAACTGCAGCGACTTGCCGGAGTTCATCAGGTGAATGCTGGTCACTCCCCAGCGCGCATAGCGTTGCGCAGCGTCCCGGAACGGCACGGCCAGCTTCGCCGGCTCGGGCGGCGTTGCGCGCGTCTCCGGAATCGACGAGGCGCCTTCGTCGGCGCGGCCGTCGAGGCGCCCGCTCGCATCGCGGCCCCATTGGCCGCCAATGGGGTCGGCTACATCCTCCGGGATGCCGATGCGTTTCAGCGCGGCGCTGTTGACGATCGCCGTGTGCCCCCAGAAGCCGCGCAAGAGCACTGGCCGGTCGGGAGCGACGGCGTCGAGCGCGACACGCCAGTTGCGCTGGTCGCGCGCGACGATGGGGCCGATCCAGGCGCTGATCCAGTCGCCGGGTGCCTTCGCCGCGGCCGCGACGGCGGCGAGTACCTGCTCGGCAGTCGGTCCGGGAAAGTGCAGTCCCGGCATCGCCAGCGGCGGCGAAGGCAGGACGCTGCCGAGGTGGACGTGTGCTTCGATCAATCCGGGCGTGGCGAGCCGGCCGCCGGCGTCGATCACGCGTGTGGCCGGTCCGGCGAGCGCCCGGATCTCGGCGTTGGTTCCGACGGCGCTGAACAGTCCATCCTCGATCGCCACGGCTTGGGCGCGGGGGCGCGCCGGATCGGCGGTGAACACGTCGGCGTTGACGATGACGAGGTGCGGCGCTGCGACGGCGACCTTGCACAGCAAGGCGAAGGTGAGTACGGCGGCCTGTGGGGAATGCATGGTGGACCTCGGAAGATTCAGCTCACCCGACCATCGACCCGCGCGCCAGGAAAGTCCCGAACGCACGGCGAAAACGGACGAAATCCTCCGAACGCCCCCCGGGCCGCGGCGCAAAATGATCCGCGCGCCTTCCCGCACGAGGACATCCCTTGGATCGAGCCGCTGAGAACTCCGTCGTCGCGCCGGCCCGCCTGCCTCTCGCCGGCCTGGTGCTCGACCTTGGCCAAAACGCCTTGCTCGATGCCAGCGGCCGGCCGGTCGAGCTGCGGCCGCAGGCCTGGCAGGTCTTGCGTCACCTCGCCCTCAACGCGGGGCGGCTGGTGACCAAGGGGGAACTCATGGCCGCGGTCTGGCCGGACGTCGTGGTGACCGACGATTCATTGGTGCAGGCGATTGGCGACGTGCGGCGCGCCCTCGGCGACGCGGGACACCGGCTGGTCAGGACGGTCCCGCGCCGCGGCTACATGCTGGTGCCCGGCGCGCCGACTGCGGAGGTGCCGGAAGAACCCGTGAAGATCGAGCGCGCCTCCTCTTCGAACCGGGCTCGCTCCCCCTTGCTCCTTGGCGGCTTGCTGGTCCTGGCCCTGGTGCTGGCCGGCGCCGCGTTCTGGATGGGGCGGTTGCGAACCGACTCCCCAACCCAGCCGGATGCTCGCGGGGCGCCGCCATCGATCGCCGTGCTCGCCTTCAAGGGACCGCCCGGCGATGCCGACGGCGCCGTGCTTGCGCGCGACGTCGCCGCCGACCTGGTGTCCGAACTGGCGCGCAGCGCCGACCTGCGCGTCATCTCGAGCCAGTCGAGCTTCCAGTTCGCCGACGGGAAGACGCCACTGGCGGAGATTGGCCGGCGCCTGCGCAGCCGCCACATCGTCGACGGCAGCGTGCGCCGGGAGGGCGAGCAGCTGCGCATGGCGGTCGAGCTGGTCGACAGCGAGGACGGGCGCGTCGTCTGGTCGTCGTCGGAGGTGGTCGATCGCACCACGCTAGGCGCCGCGCAGCTGGCGCTGGTCGGCCGGATCGCCGGAACGCTGCAATCGAAGGTGGCGCGCAACGAACAGCGGCGCGCATTGGCCCAGCCCCCCAAGTCGCTCAATGCCTACGTGCTGGTGGCGCATGGCCGGGCGATGCTCGAGCGCTACAGCGCGCAAGGCATGCGCGAGTCGCGTCGCTATTTCGAACAGGCGCTGGCGATCGATCCCGAGTACGCACCGGCGTGGGCTTTCCTGGGCATCACCAACACGGTCGACATCGGCCTGAAACTGACGGGCGAGTGGGACCAGCAGCGCATCGGCGAGGTCCTGGCCCAAATCCGCCAGGCGATCGCTCTCCAGCCCGACCTGCCTGTTGCCTACGTCGCACTGTCGCAGGCGCACAGCCGCGAGGGCAACCTCGCGGCCGCGCTCGGCGCCGCGCAGCAAGCCTGCCGACTGAGTCCGAACGATTCGGGCTGCTTCTACATCCTCGGCGCCGCGCAGCTGCAGCTCGGCCAGGTCGAGCCCGCGGTTCGCAACCTCGAACAGGCAATGGACCGCAACCCGGTTCCTCCTGCGTACCTTCCGGCCTTCCATGCCACGGCCCTCTGGGCGAGCCGGCGCTTCGACGAGGCACTTCGCGCCGCCGACGACTGCCTCGCCAAGGCGCCTGATTTCTGGCGCTGCCACCAGGACCGGATCGTTTCGCTGGTGGAGATGGGGCGCCTGCCCGAAGCGCGCGCCGAATCCGCCCTGCTGCGCGCCAGGGTGCCGCAGATGACGGCGCAAGGGTTCGGGTCGACCTTCGGCGGAGCGGGCATGCCGCTGCGCGAGCGTCGCATCGCGGCGGCGCGATCGGCGGACATGCCGGACAAGGTCGCCGCTTCCCCGTGAAGGAGGAGCAGCCCGCTCCGCGCGGCGCCCCTCAATCCCCCCGCAGCCGATCCGCCTCCGCCCTGACCTCCTCGCCATGCTGGTCGAGCGTAGGCGCGGCGAAGGCGGCGGGGCCCGGAGTGCGGTCGAACTTCCAGGCGCCGGCGAAGCCCCGGTAGCTGCCCACCGCCGGGTGCTCGAAGCGCGCCACCATGGCCTCGGCCTGCACCTGCGGAAAGTCGAACATGTCCTCGACGTCGCGCGCCGCCGCGCAGGGCACCTCTTCGCCGAACAGCGCTTCCCATTCCAGCGCGGTGCGCCCGGCCAGCGCGGCATGCAGCCGCGGCACGATTTCCTGCGCGTGCTGCGCGCGCTTGCGCACGCTGTCGTAGCGCTCCACCAGCAGTTCCGCGAGGCCGGCCTTCCCGCACAGCGCCTGCCAGAAGTGGGGCGTGTTCGCGGAGATGTAGAGCCAGCCCTCGCGCGTGGGGTGGATGCCGGTGATGCCGCCGGAGCGCATGTCGCGGCCCACCTCGCGCGGCTCTCCCTCGGCCCACACCAGCCGCGCCGACTGCATGGCGAGCGCGGAACGCAGCAACGAAACGCCCACGTACTGGCCTTCGCCGCTCTTTTCGCGCTCGTAAAGGGCGGCCGACACGCCGCCGGCCACCAGCGACGCGGCGTAGTAGTCGACCACCGAGCCGTACAGGATCTCGGGCGGCCCGCCGGACGAACCCTGCATCGCCGCCATGCCCGTCATGGTCTGCAGCACCTGGTCGTAGCCGGCCTTGTCGCGCAGCGGACCCATCTCGCCGTAGCCGGTGACGGCGCAGTACACCAGCCGCGGGTTGATGCCACGCAGCTGCTCGTAGGCGATGCCCAGGCGCGCCGGCACCTCGGGGCGGAAGTTGTGCACCAGCACGTCGGCCGTGCGCACCAGGGCGAGCAGCCGCTGCAGGTCCCCGGGCTGCTTGAGGTCCAGCACCACGCCGCGCTTGCTGCGGTTGACGCCCAAGAAGGCCCGGCTCTCCGCTTCCAGCGTCGACGGGTACTTGCGCAGGTTGTCGCCGGCGGGCGGCTCGATCTTGAGCACCTCGGCGCCCAGGTCGGCCAGCAGCGCGCAGCCATAGGGGCCCGCGATGTAGGCGCTCAGGTCGAGCACGCGCACGCCGGCGAGCGCTCCGGAAGATCTGGTCATGGGATATCTCCCTGGATTCAGGCCGCGGGCAGCAGGCCGAGGCGGCGCGCGGTCGCGACGATGCTGCGCGCGCGCAGCAGGAAAGGACGGTCGATCATGCGGCCGTCGACGAGGAAGGCGCCCACGCCACTCGCGCCGGCGGCATCCGCCGCCTGGGTGACACGCAGCGCATGCGCGATCTCCTCGTCGCCGGGCCGGAAGGCCTCGTTGGCCAGCGCCACCTGGCTCGGGTGGATGCAGCTCTTGCCGGCGAAGCCCAGCCGGCGGGCCAGCTGCGCTTCGGCGACGTAGCCCTCCGTGTCGCGCACATCGGCGAAGGCGCCGTCGTAGGCCTCCACGCCCGCTTCGCCGGCCGCGAGCCGCACTGCGAACAGCACCTGCTGGACGGCGGCGGATTCGCGCCGGGCGATGCCCAGCGGCTCGAACAGGTCGCCCAGGCCCACCTGCAGTCCCATCACGCGCGGGTCGCCAGCGGCGATGGCGGCGGCGTCGCGCAGCGCGCGCGGGGTCTCGATGTTCAGCAGCAGCCGCACGGGCTGCGCCACGCCGTTGGCGCGCTCGGCGCGGGCGATCGCCTCGCTGGCCGCGCGCACCTCGTCGGCCGATTGCGGCTTGGGCAGGTTCAGCACGTCGAGTCCCGGCTGCACCACGGCGGCGAGGTCCGCCTCGAAGTGCGGCGTGTCCATGGAGTTGACGCGCACGATGACCAGCTTGCCGCCGGCCTGGGGGCCGGAGCGCAGCCAGTCGCGCACCAGGCCGCGCGCCTCGCCCTTGCGCTCCTCGACGACGGCATCTTCCAGGTCGATGGAGATCGCGTCGGCCGGACCAGCCAGCGCCTTGGCGAACAGTTCCGGCCGGGAGCCGGGGACGAACAGCTTGCTTCTCATGCCCCGCAGGATAGCGGGCCGCGCGCGGGGACGACACGGCCTTCGCGCACCTGCTCCAGCCGCGCGATGCCCAGCAGCGCCATGTTGCGGTGGATCTCCTGCTGCAGCAGGGCAATGCCGTGACGAACGCCGGCTTCGCCCGCCACCGCGGCGGCATAGAGGAAAGGCCGACCCACGAACACGAAGCGGGCGCCGAGCGCGATCGCCTTGAGCACGTCGGTGCCGCGCCGCACGCCGCTGTCCATCATCACCGGCAGCTCGGGCACGGCGGCCACCACCTGGGGCAGCGCGTGCAGCGGTGCGACCGCGCCATCGAGCTGGCGGCCCCCGTGGTTGGAGACGATCAGGCCGTCGGCGCCGCAGTCGCGCGCCGCACGCGCGTCCTCGGCGCTCAGGATGCCTTTCACCACCAGCTTGCCGGGCCAGCGCGCGCGGATCACCCTCAGGTGCTCCCAGCCCAGGTGGTCGCGGGCGCCGAAGTCGCGCACGGCGTTGCGCGACAGGATGGGTGCGCCACGCGTGGCCTGCGAATTCTCGAAGTGCGGCATGCCGTGCGTGGCCAGCGTGCGCAAGGCCGTGCCGACCAGCCAGCGCGGATGCGTGAGCCCTTGCCAGGCGAGCGCGAGGCTGGGCCGCAGCGGGCTGGAGAAGCCCACGCGTACGTGGTTCTCGCGGTTGCCGGACACCGCGGTGTCGGCCGTCACCACCAGCGTGCCGTAGCCCGCGCGTGCCACCCGGTCGATCAGCGCTTCGATGCGCGCGGGCTCTCCCGGCACGTAGGCCTGGAACCAGGCGTGCTCGTTGGCACGGCGCACTTCCTCCAGCGGGATCAGGCCGGTGCCGCTGCACAGCATGGGGATGTTCGCGGCGGCGGCGGCGCGCGCCAGTGCGAGATCGCCGCGGTAGGCGCTGAGCGCGCACATGCCCATGGGCGCGATCCCGAAAGGCGCGGCCCAGGTGTGGCCGAACAGCGTGGTGGCCTGCGAGCGCTGTGCCACGCCCTGCAGCACGCGCGTGACGAAGCCGTAGTCGGCGAAGGCTGCGCGGTTGCCGGCCAGCGACGCGTCGGTCTCGCAGCCGCCCGCCACGTAGCCGAAGATCGGCCGCGGCAGCACGCGCCGTGCGGCCGGCTCGAAGTCGGCTAGCGAAAGGATGCCGCGCAGGCTGCGCGGCGTATCGGGCGCCACCGTGCGCGAGCCGCCGCCAGTCGCGAGGGCCGGGACGGCGCTCACTGCACGACCCTCATTCCGGCTTGATGTCGGCGGCCTTGGCCACCTGCTTCCAGCGCTCGATCTCGGCGGCGATGAAGGCCTCGAACTCCG
>Ga0247819_10002154_pt1 | contig 10284 bp, 5 predicted proteins | sample 13C_Xylose_Day6_FD_193428 | JGI IMG/M metagenome (GOLD analysis project Ga0247819, IMG submission 193428) | Soil microbial communities from agricultural site in Penn Yan, New York, United States - 13C_Xylose_Day6 | ecosystem: Environmental > Terrestrial > Soil > Agricultural land | place: USA... | reverse complement strand
TGGGCGAACTTCTCAACATGCCGCGCTTTGAAGACAAGCTGCGTGAACTGGTGGATTACCACAACTTCATGCTGGTGGGTTACTACAAAGAGCCCGCCATCGAGTTCGACAAGACCCTGGCCGAGTGCAAAGAATACGCTGAGCTGCTCAAGCCGCTGATGTTGGACGTGACGGCCGAGCTGCACGACCTGCGTCGTGCTGGCAAAGACATCATGTTCGAAGGCGCCCAAGGTTCCCTGCTGGACATCGACCACGGTACCTACCCGTACGTGACCAGCTCGAACACCACCGCTGGCGGCGTTGCTACCGGTTCGGGCGTTGGCCCGATGTTCCTGGACTACATCCTGGGCATCACCAAGGCTTACACCACGCGCGTAGGTTCGGGTCCGTTCCCGACTGAGCTGTTCGACGAAGTCGGCGCACACCTGGCCAAGCAAGGTCACGAGTTCGGCGCAACGACCGGCCGTGCCCGTCGTTGTGGTTGGTTCGACGCCGTTATCCTGCGTCGCGCTATCGATGTGAACAGCATCTCGGGCATTTGCCTGACCAAGCTGGACGTACTCGACGGTCTGGAAACCATCAATATCTGCGTCGGCTACAAAGACGCACAAGGTAATGCGGTTGCCCCGACTGATGCAGACAGCTACGTAGGCCTGCAGCCTGTGTACGAAGAAGTGCCGGGCTGGACCGAGTCGACCGTGGGTGCCAAAACCCTGGAAGAGCTGCCAGCTAACGCCCGTGCTTACATCAAACGCGTCGAAGAGCTGATCGGTGCGCCGATCGACATTATTTCGACGGGCCCGGATCGCAACGAAACCATCGTTCTGCGCCATCCGTTCGCTTGATAAGTTGTTGATGTAAAACACAAAGGCCCCTTAATAGGGGCCTTTGTCGTTTATGCCTGTTGGACGGCATGACCTTTGCTATTAGCTTTGCTTAAAGCGTCACTTTCGGCGTGCCATCAATTTAATGGCGCTCATGCAGAGGGATTTCAAGTGTCGGCCGTTCTCTCACTGTTACAAAGCCGTTTGTTGCGGCCTGTGTTCGTTACCCTTGGTATCGCTCTTTTGGTGCAGGTGCTGGTAGCTGTTGCTCTTACCCGGAGCACGGTGACTGCGCTGGAAGCCGATCTGGGCGTGCGCCTGGGAGCAGATAGTCAAAAACTGTCCGCTGAGCTTGAGCAGGCGGGGCGTGAAGTCACGTCTAGCCTCGACAACCTCTCCACCAGTACGCGTCAACGCCTCACCGCGGGTTTGTCTTCGCGATTGAAGGACGAGCAGGCGCAGTTGCGCGCAACGCTGGAAAAGGACTTGAAGGATTCCGCCGGCGATATGGCGCAGCTTCTGGCCTCCGTTGCGCCCCGTGCCATGTGGGACAACGACGTTCCCACGCTGTCGGAATTCGCCCGTCGTGCCCAGCGCAATCCCAACGTGCTGTTTGTGGTGTATGACGATGCCACGGGCCAGCACTTGACGCGCTACCTCAACCGCGAAAACCCGATCAACAAGGCGTTGCTGGAAAAGGGGCAGGGCGAGCGTGCGCTCGACAAAGTGCTGGATGCGGCGAAGAACGATCCGTCGGTGTTCTACATCGAGGCTTCGATCAATCCGAACGGCGTAGAAATCGGCAAGGTTCTGATGGGCGTCTCGACCGCCTCGGTGGAAACCGATCTGGCGGCGCTGGACAAGCGCTTCTCGGCATTGATTGCCAGCAGTGATCAACTGGTCGGCGACAGCCTCAAAGGCGCGGCGGCTGACAGTGCGACGGCCATGCGCTCGCGTTTGCAGTCCGCGCAGTCCACGGCATCGGAAATGAAGGCCAATACCACCAGTACCGTGCAGGAAGCGGCGTCCACTTTGCGCTGGCGCATCGGCGTGAGTCTTGCGGTGGTGGGGTGTGGTGTTTTGCTGCTGCTGGCCGTTGTGCTGGGGCGTCGTGTGGTCAATCGCCTGAAAATGTTGATTGTCGCCATGGATGACCTGGCGGCGGGCGAGGGTGATCTCACCAAGCGCGTGCAGATCAACAGCAAGGACGAAATCGGCGACATGGCCTCGGCGGTCAATCGCTTTGTGGATAAGTTGCAGCCGATCGTGCGCGAAGCGGGTGATGTGGCGCAGCGTACCGGTGTCGAAATCGGCGCCATGACCTTGCGCAACGCCGGAGCCGACGCGGCGGCGGGCATGCAGCGCGATGAAGTGGCTGAAAGTCTGCGCGCCTTGTCGCAAATGGCCGACGAAGCCCAGTCTGAAAGCCATGCCATGCAGGCGGCATTGAAGCAGGTGGTGGATATTCGTCAGGCGACCGACGAAAACACTCGCACGTCGGCGAAAGTCGGCAGCCTGATCGAAGAGTTGGCTGGCCAGGTCAATACGGGAGCGCAGGTGATCGAGCGACTGGCGCAGCAGAGTGAGCAGATTGAAGTGGTGTTGACGGTGATTCACGGGATTGCCGAGCAAACCAATCTGCTGGCACTGAACGCCGCCATTGAAGCGGCGCGGGCCGGCGAGACCGGCCGTGGCTTTGCCGTGGTGGCTGATGAGGTGCGGGCGCTGGCAAGCAAGACGCAGAGCTCCACCGGCGATATTCAGGCGCACATCGTTGCATTGCAGCAGGGGGCGCGCGAGGCAGTGGCGGCCATCGGTCAGGCCGGGCGTCAGGCCAATGAAGGTTTGCTGGTGTTGCGCGACAGCGCACGGTTGCAGCAGTCGGTGCAGTCATCGGTCGAGCAGGTGCATGCGGCGATCGGTCTGGCGACCCAGGCGGCAGCGCATCAGGCCAAAGGTGCGCAGGCTGTGCGTGGTCGGGTCGAGACAATTCATGCGCAGGCTGAGAAAGCGGCTCAGGCGGTGGTGGAAACCACGGCGAGTGGCAAGGTGCTGGATGGATTGGCCGCGCAGTTGAAGGCTAGCTTGGGGCAGTTCCGGGCTTAAAAGATCAAAAGATCGCAGCCTTCGGCAGCTCCTACTGGGAATGTGTGTTTCTCTGTAGGCGCTGTCGAAGGCTGCGATCTTTTGCTTTGTCAGTGTCTCAAATACATCCGGGTCGTCAGCAGATAGACCGGTAACCCCGACACGAGTATCAACAACGCCGCATAAGGCGCCGCCGCCGCAAATTCCACATTCGCGGTATGCGCCCACACTTCCGTTGCCAATGTGTTGAGCCCCGTGGGGCTTAGGAGCAACGTTGCCGTCAGCTCCTTCATCGCATCCAGGAATACCAGCGCAAACGCCGCACCCAATGCCGGGAAAATGATCGGCAGGGTTATCCGGCAAAACGCGGTGAACGACGAGGCCCCCAGCGTTCGCGCAGCTTCTTCCAGTTGCGGCGCAGCCTTGTTCAATGCTGTGCGAATGGGTGCCTGAGCCAGCGGCAAAAACAACAGCGCATATGCAATCAGCAGCAGCGCCGAGGTCTGGTACAGCACGGGCACATAGTGCAAGGCGAAATACACCAGCGTCAGTGCGATCACCAGGCCAGGCAACGCGTGCAACAGATACGGCAAACGTTCCGCCCAGATCGCCAGTTGGCCTTTGTAGCGTACTACCAAAAGGCCGACGGGCACCGCCAGCACCAGGCACAACGCGGCGCCGCCCACAGACAGCGCCAGAGATGAAAACAGCGCTTCACCGATGGCGGCCACCGGGAATGCCGCCGAGGAGCCTACTGCCAGCCAGTACGCGAGCATGCCCAGGGGAACGCCGCTGCCAATGATTGCCAGCAGCAGGCAGTAAAACTGCCCCGCCAGCGCCCATGCTCCCAGGCGAACCTGCTCCGCTCGCCTTGCTGCGCCCTGTCCGGTGCGCACATGTCGGCCTTTGCCACGAACCCGCAGTTCCAGCCACAGCAGTATCAGGCATAGCGCCAGCAGCACCGCCGAAAGCATTGCGGCGTTGGCGTTGCTGAACTCCAGTTCGAACTGTTGATAGATTGCGGTGGTAAAGGTTTGCAGGCCTATGATCGACAGCGCACCAAACTCCACCAGCATGTGCAATGCAATCAGCAATGAGCCGGCGAGCAGTGAGGGCCAGAGCAGGGGCAGGGTGATCTTGAAGAATACGCCCCAGCGATTTTGCCCCAGGGTGCGCGCGGACTCTTCCAGGGATGGGTCGAGATTGCGCAGGGTTGCCGCCACCGGAAGAAAAATCAATGGGTACTTGGAAAGCGTCATCACCAGAATGGCCCCGCCGAGCCCTTCGAAATGAGCGCTCAGGGAAACCCAGGTAAAGCTGCTGACAAATGCGGGCACGGCGAACGGCAGGCATAGAATCACGCCCCATAGCCGTCGTCCCGGCAAATTACTGCGTTCAAGCAACCAGGCCAGTGACAGGCCAATCACGCCGCACGCCAGCGTCACGCCGACCATCAGCGCCAGGGTGTTGCGCAATAGGCCAAACACGTAAGGGCGCCACAGCAAGTGCAGCGCCTCGGCCCAGCCTGCTTGCCAGGCCTTGAGCCCGACATAGGCCAGCGGTAGCAAGCTGAGCACAACCAGCAGCAACACCGGCAGCAGCAACCAGATCGATGGTCGCTTGCGCCGTGGCACGTACATGCTCTTGGTGGCGAGGGCGGATAACGACGCGCTCATCAGTTCAGGCCAACCTCGCGTTCCAGATCCAGGGCTTCTTCAGCATTGCCCAGGTCAGCCGGAGTGACTTTCGGCGCTTCCAGCTCGCTGAAAGGCTTGAGCCCACGATCCGATTCCATGCCTTTGTGCAGTGGGTATTCGGCGGTGGTCTGGGTGATCACGCGCTGACCTTCTTCGCTGGCCATGTAGGCGAGCAATTGCTGGGCTTCTTTTGGATGTTTGCTGGATTTCAGGACGGCGGCGCTGGACACGGTGATCAGCCCGCCGACGTCGCCGCCGGTGAAGTAGTGCAGCTTCGAATCGAGCTGGCCTTTTTCCCGTTGCAAGGCGAACCAGTAGTAGTTGTTCACCAAAACGGTAGCCACTTCGCCGTTTTCCACGGCTTTGAGCGCGACCATGTTATTGCTGTAAGTCTTGCCGAATGCCCGCAGACCAGTCAGCCACTCTTCGGCGGCGTCCATGCCGTGCACCTTGATGATCGCGACCGCTTGCTCCTGGAAGGCGCCGCTGGTGGGCACGAAGCCGACCTTGCCTTGCCATTTCGGATCGGAAAACTCCATCACCGATTTCGGCAGGTCTTTTTCATCGATCAGCTTGGGGTTGAACGCCACCACGCGGACCCGGGCGGTCACACCGATCCAGGTGCCATTGCCGGCCACGTATTCCTTGGGCAGCACCGCCAGTGTTGCGTCGTCAGCTTTGGCCAGCAGGCCTTGCTCGCCGAGTTTGTTCAGCGGAGGGGATTCTTCGGTGTAGATCACATCGGCGGGGGAGCGATCGCCTTCTTCCACCACTTGGCTGGCGAGCTGATTGCTGCTGCCTTTGCGTACATTGACGTGAATGCCGGTCTTGGCTTCGAAGGCTTTGGCAACCGCGTCGCCCACTTCTTTGTGTTGACCGTTGTAGAGGGTCAGGGCAACCGGGTCGGCGGCTTGGGCGAGGGGAGTGGCGAGTGTCAGGCCGAGAAGGGTGATGGTCAGGCCGCGGCGCAGGGTATTTCGAAACATCATTCGCAGGGTTCCTCACTGTCGCATTGCAAAAACTTGCAACAATGATAAACGATATTGTTTCTCAAATGCGCATTGAAAGGCGAGGTTGGCTCATTGTAGGAGCTGCCGAAGGCTGCGATCTTTTGGCTTGATCTTGAAAATCAAAAGATCGCAGCCTCGTTTCTCTCGGCAGCTCCTACAGGTCCTGCGGGGGGAGGTTTTTAGGCCAGAAACGCAAAAACCCGCTTTCGCGGGTTTCTGTGAAATCCAGGGTCGTAACCTTGGATTTGAATTGGTGCCCAGAAGAAGACTCGAACTTCCACGACCGTAAGGTCACCAGCACCTGAAGCTGGCGTGTCTACCAATTTCACCATCTGGGCAATCATCTTCAGCGTTGCCGCTGTTGATGTGGCGCACTATACGGAGAGCATTTTGATCTGTAAACCCCTGATTTAAATTTAATAAATCAGAAACCCGGAATGCAAAAAACCCGCTTTCGCGGGTTTTGTGTGAGCCTTGAAATTGAACTAATCTCAAGCTCGAAATTGGTGCCCAGAAGAAGACTCGAACTTCCACGACCTTGCGGTCACCAGCACCTGAAGCTGGCGTGTCTACCAATTTCACCATCTGGGCAATATCGGCAACGTCTCCGTCGTCGATGGCGCGCACTATACGGAGCGTCTTTTTAACTGTAAACCCCCAGGCTCAAAAAAACCTGGGAAATTTCGCCAGCGGTCTACAAAACAGCTTTGAGGTGTCGATACAGGGCTCAAGAAGGGTCGTCTTAGCCTGAAATTTCCCGTTTCATTACGCCTATGCCAAACTAACCCGTATATAGACAAGGTGAAAACTCTCTAATGGCCGATTGGCAGTCCCTCGATCCCGAGGCCGCTCGTGAAGCGGAAAAATATGAAAACCCCATTCCTAGCCGCGAACTGATCCTTCAGCATCTTGCTGATCGGGGTTCGCCTGCTAACCGCGAGCAACTGGTCGAAGAGTTTGGTCTGACCACAGAAGACCAGATCGAAGCCCTGCGCCGCCGTCTGCGCGCCATGGAGCGCGATGCTCAACTCATCTATACCCGTCGCGGTACGTATGCGCCGGTGGACAAGCTCGACCTGATCCTCGGCCGCATCAGCGGCCACCGTGACGGCTTCGGCTTCCTGGTGCCGGACGACGGCAGTGACGACCTGTTCATGAGCCCGGCGCAGATGCGTCTGGTGTTCGACGGTGACCGTGCCCTGGCGCGGGTTTCCGGCCTGGACCGTCGTGGTCGCCGCGAAGGCATGATCGTCGAAGTGGTGTCTCGCGCTCACGAAACCATCGTCGGTCGCTACTTCGAAGAAGGCGGCATCGGTTTTGTCGTTGCCGACAACCCGAAGATCCAGCAAGAAGTGTTGGTCACGCCGGGCCGTAACGCCAATGCGCAGATCGGTCAGTTCGTCGAAGTGAAGATCACCCACTGGCCGACGCCGCGCTTCCAGCCGCAAGGCGACGTGGTCGAAGTCGTGGGCAACTACATGGCGCCGGGCATGGAAATCGATGTTGCCCTGCGCACCTACGACATTCCTCACGTCTGGCCGGACGCCGTGCTCAAGGAAGCCGGCAAGCTCAAGCCGGAAGTCGAAGAGAAAGACAAAGAGAAGCGTATCGACCTGCGCCATCTGCCGTTCGTTACCATCGACGGTGAAGATGCCCGCGACTTCGACGATGCGGTCTACTGCGAAGCCCGTCCGGGCAAATTGCGCCTGTTCTCCGGTGGCTGGAAGTTGTACGTGGCAATTGCCGACGTATCCAGCTACGTGAAACTCGGTTCGGCACTCGATGCCGAAGCTCAGGTTCGCGGCAACTCGGTGTACTTCCCCGAGCGCGTGATCCCGATGCTGCCGGAACAGCTGTCCAACGGCCTGTGCTCGCTGAACCCGCAAGTCGATCGTCTGGCCATGGTTTGCGAGATGACCATCTCCAAATCCGGCGAGATGACCGACTACTGCTTCTACGAAGCGGTGATCCACTCCCACGCCCGTCTGACCTACAACAAGGTCAGCGCGATGCTGGAAACGCCGAAAGCCACCGAAGCACGCAAGCTGCGTGGCGAATACACCGACGTGGTGCCGCACCTCAAGCAGCTCTACTCGCTGTACAAAGTGTTGCTGGCGGCCCGTCATGTGCGTGGCGCGATCGATTTTGAAACTCAGGAAACCCGGATCATCTTCGGTTCCGAGCGCAAAATCGCCGAAATCCGTCCGACCGTTCGTAATGACGCGCACAAGCTGATCGAGGAATGCATGCTGGCGGCCAACGTGGCCACCGCCGAGTTCTTGAAAAAGCACGAAATCCCGGCGCTGTATCGCGTTCACGATGGCCCGCCACCAGAGCGTCTGGAAAAACTGCGCGCGTTCCTCGGCGAGCTCGGCCTGTCCCTGCACAAAGGCAAGGACGGCCCGTCGCCGAAGGATTACCAGGCCTTGTTGGCGGGTATCAAGGATCGTCCGGATTTCCATCTGATCCAGACCGTGATGCTGCGTTCGTTGAGCCAGGCGGTGTACAGCGCTGATAACCAGGGCCACTTCGGTCTGAATTATGAGGCTTACACCCACTTCACCTCGCCGATTCGCCGCTACCCGGACTTGCTCACGCACCGGGCGATTCGCAGCGTGATCCATTCGAAACAGGACACCCCGCACGTTCGCCGTGCCGGTGCGATGACCATTCCGAAGGCGCGCATCTATCCGTACGACGAAGCCGCGCTGGAGCAGCTCGGCGAGCAGTGCTCGATGAGCGAGCGTCGCGCCGATGAAGCCACCCGCGACGTCGTGAACTGGCTCAAGTGCGAGTTCATGAAAGACCGCGTGGGCGAGTCGTTCCCGGGCGTAATCACCGCGGTGACCGGTTTTGGTCTGTTCGTCGAGCTGACCGACATCTACGTCGAAGGCCTGGTGCACGTCACCGCGCTGCCAGGCGATTATTACCACTTCGATCCTGTGCATCACCGCTTGGCCGGTGAGCGTACCGGTCGCAGCTTCCGCCTGGGCGATACTGTGGAAGTGCGGGTCATGCGCGTCGACCTCGACGAGCGCAAGATTGACTTCGAGATGGCCGAAAAGACCATCAGCGCGCCAATCGGTCGCAAGAAGCGTGGCACCGAAACCGCAGCGCCTGCAGCGTCGTCTGCAAAAACCGCCGCAGAACCAGCACCGGCCAAAACCGGTCGTCGTCCTGCCAAGGAAAAGGCTGTCGAGGCCTATCGTCCGAGCGATGCCGCGGCGAAAAACGCCGAAGTGCGTAAAAGTCGTGAAATGAAACAGGCGTTGCTGGCCGGTGCGAAAAGCGGCGGTAAAGCGGCGTCTGGGGGAAAGACCGGACGGTCGACGCCTGAAAAGGACGTCGGCGGCAAGCCGGCCAAACCGAGCAAACATCGTAAAGGCCCGCCAAAAGCGGGCTCGGCCCCAGCCAAAAGTGGCGGGGCGCGTAAACCTAAGGCCAAGCCATGAGTCAGTTGGAAAAGATCTACGGCGTACATGCTGTAGAAGCGTTGCTGCGTCACCACCCGAAACGCGTCAAGCAGATCTGGCTGGCTGAGGGTCGCGGTGACCCGCGTGTGCAGACACTGATCGAACTGGCCAATGAAAACCGTGTCCAGGTGGGTCAAGCCGAGCGCCGTGAAATGGACGCCTGGGTTGAGGGTGTGCACCAGGGCGTAGTCGCTGAAGTGAGCCCGAGCCAGGTCTGGGGCGAAGCGATGCTCGACGAACTGCTCGATCGCACGGAAGGCGCGCCGCTGTTGCTGGTGCTCGACGGTGTGACTGATCCGCACAACCTGGGCGCGTGCCTGCGTTCTGCCGATGCGGCAGGTGCGCTGGCGGTGATCGTGCCCAAAGACAAGTCGGCGACACTGACGCCGGTTGTTCGAAAAGTTGCTTGTGGTGCCGCGGAAGTGATTCCGCTGGTCGCCGTGACCAACCTGGCGCGCACGCTGGAAAAACTCCAGCAGCGCGGGTTGTGGGTGGTTGGTACGGCGGGGGAGGCTGAGGTCAGCATTTATGACCAGGACCTGACCGGCCCGACCATTCTGATCATGGGCGCTGAAGGCAAGGGCATGCGTCGCCTGACCCGCGAACACTGCGACTATCTGGTGAACCTGCCGATGGCGGGTAGCGTCAGCAGTCTCAACGTTTCGGTGGCGACTGGCGTTTGCCTGTTCGAAGCGCAGCGTCAGCGTGGTGCCAAAGCCAAGGCTGCTGCCAAGAAATCCTGATCCACGCGGTCCCTCTGTAGGAGCTGCCGCAGGCTGCGATCTTTTGATCTTGAAAAATCAAAGTCAAAAGATCGCAGCCTTCGGCAGCTCCTACAGGTGTCCGGCATATGGTGGTTGTTCAAATAATCACCAATTACCTTGCGCCTCCTTCGCCCCTTCTCTACAATTGCGCCCCTTGCTGTGATGGCAGGCACCCACGTGTCTAGCGTCCTCAAGTCCATAAGTGTCATTCACTCCTTGTCTGACCGCTTTTGAGCGGCAGGCTACAACCCGTAAGGAGCATTCATGCGTCATTACGAAATCATCTTTTTGGTCCACCCGGATCAAAGCGAGCAAGTCGGCGGCCTCGGTTACCTCGGTGAGCTGGCGAAAAACACGCCATCGGTCGCCAACATCAAGGCCTATGCGCAGATCGTTCGTGAGCGGGCGACGTTGCGACAACTGATCGGCAT
>Ga0247819_10002153_pt1 | contig 10285 bp, 7 predicted proteins | sample 13C_Xylose_Day6_FD_193428 | JGI IMG/M metagenome (GOLD analysis project Ga0247819, IMG submission 193428) | Soil microbial communities from agricultural site in Penn Yan, New York, United States - 13C_Xylose_Day6 | ecosystem: Environmental > Terrestrial > Soil > Agricultural land | place: USA... | reverse complement strand
GGCATGCGGCCGTTTCGCAACGCGCGCCACGGGGTCGGCTACGTGCCCGAGGCGCGTGACATCTTCCCGACGCTCACCGTGCGCGAGAACCTGCTGCTCGGCGCGAAGCCGCGCGCGCGGCGCTTCACCCTCGACGACGCACATCGGCTCTTTCCCGCGCTGCGCGAGCGGGATGCCGTCAAGGCCGGCGCGCTCTCGGGCGGCGAGCAGCAGATGCTCGCGCTCGCGCGAACGCTCGTCGGCGACCCGGAGCTCGTGATCATCGACGAACCGGCCGAAGGGCTCGCGCCGCAGGTCGTGGCGCAGGTCGTCGCGTGTCTTGCGGCGTTGCAGCAGCGCGGCGTCGCGATCCTGCTGATCGAGCAGCGCATGACGATCGCGCGCGCGATCGGCCACCGCGTCGCGGTGATGGGCCACGGCGCGATCGTCTTCGACGGCAGCCTCGACGCGCTCGCCGCCGACGCGCGCACGACGAGCGAGTGGCTCTCGGCGGGCTAGAGGATCAGGCCCGGCTGTCGCGCTCCACGATCCATTCGTGCTTCGGATCGTTCTTGAAGTGCCACGTGCGCCGGTCGCCGGCCATCACGTTCAGATAGTAGTTGTCGTAGCCGTAGGGCACGACCACCGGGTGATAGCCCCGTGGCACCATCACGACGTCGTGGTCTTCCACGGCCATCGTCTCGTCGAGATCGCGCTCGTCGGTATAGACGCGCTGGAACGCGAACCCCTGCGGCGGATTCAGCCGGTGGTAGTACGTCTCCTCGAGCGCGCTCTCGACAGGCACGTTGTCCTTGTCGTGCTTGTGCGGCGGATAGCTCGACGCGTGCCCGCCCGGCGTCTTCACCTCGACCACGAGCAGGCCCTCGGCCGGCTCGGTCTGCGGAAGAATGTCGCATACGTAGCGCGTATTCGCGCCTTTGCCGCGCGTCGAGCGCTTCATCTGCGAAGGCTCGATGAGCCGCGGCGGATACTTGCCGGTCGCGGGCGCGCTCGCCACGCCGATCTCCGCCTCGCGCTCCGCGCGCACGATCGCCGCGAGCTTGGGCGGCAGGTAGACCGCATAGGGCGCGGTGTCCTCGAAGACGCTGTCGCGGCCGCCGATCGATTCCCAGCGCTGGTCGCCGGCCTCGATGGTCACGTTGCCCGTGAGCACGACGATGCACACCTCGCGCCCTGCCTCATATACATGGACGAGGTCGCCTCCGTCCAGCCGGTACGCCGCGAAACCGACGTGCCGCCAGCCGGCCGATTCCGGCGTCACGCGCGCGATGGTCTGGCCCTCGCGCGAAGCCTTGACGAGCAGACTCATGCTGCCTCCCTGATGGTGTCGTCAACCAGCGCGCGCAACGTGCGATAGCCCTTCTCGGCATACGCATAGCTCGGCGCGATGACGGGGTCCTGTTCGGCTTCCACGACGAGCCAGCCGCGATAGCCGTGGCGTCTGAGTCGTCCGATGATCGATGCGAAATCCACCGCGCCGTCGCCGGGAACGGTGAAGGCGCCGTTGATCACCGCGTCGAGGAAGCTCCAGTTGCGATTGCGTGCGAGCTTCACGATGTCCGGCCGCACGTCCTTGCAATGCACGTGGCACACGCGGGCGATGTGCCTGTCGAGCACGCTCGCGGGGTCGCCGCCCGCGAACGTGATGTGTCCCGCGTCGAAGAGCAGGCCGACGGCGTCGCCCGTCAGGCTCATCAGCCGGTCGACGTCGGCGGGCGTCTCCACGTACGCCCCCATGTGATGATGATAGGCGACGCGCACGCCGCGGGCGAGGGTGTATTGCGCGAATGCGTCGAGGCGTTGCGCGTACGTGTTCCATTGCTCGTCGGAGAAGAAGCGCGGACGCTGGTAGAGCGGCCGCGGCGCGCCCTGGATCGAGTTCGCCACCTCGCCGTAGACCATCACCGTCGCGCCGTTTTTCGCGAGCAGGTCGAGATGCGGGCCGACTGCCGCGATCTCGTCCTCCGCGCTGCGCTCGGCAAGCCGCCCGGAGTACCAGCCCGACACGAGCGCGAGATCGTATTGCGCGAGAAGCGCCTTCAGCGCCCCAGGTTCGCGCGGAAACTTGTTGCCGAGCTCGAACCCCTCGTAGCCGATGCGGCGGCCCTCGGTCAGCGCGACATCGAGCGGCGTTTCGCCGCCAAGCGATGGCAGGTCGTCGTTCATCCACGAAAGCGGATTGATGCCGATGCGTACGTCGAAAGTCGTCATTTGACCGTTCCCTGTTGACTGCCGCTCGCCGCGCGGGCCGCGAGCGCGTGCTCGTATTCGGTGCGCGCGTTGCGCACGCCTTCGCGTTCCGAGACTTCCGGCACCGCGACTTCCCACCACCAGCCGCCTTCCTCGGTCGGCCACGCGGGATCGGTGTCGATGCTGATCAGGTAGCTGCGATCGGCGGCGCGGGCGCGCTGCATCGCGGCTTCGAGCTCGCCGATGTTCGCGACATGCTCGGCCATCGCGCCGAGCGCACGCGCGTGCATCGCGAAGTCGATCGCGGGCGCGCCTTGCCGGCCCTGCCGGCAGTCGTCGATGAGGTTGTTGAACGGCGCGCCGCCGCACGCCTGCTGCAGCCGGTTGATGCAGCCGAAGCCGCGGTTGTCGAGCAGCACGACGATCAGCTTCGCGCCGAGCATCACCGAGGTGGCGAGTTCGCTGTTCATCATCAGATAGCTGCCGTCGCCGACCATCACGATCACCTCGCGCCCGGGCCGCGCGAGCTTCACGCCGAGGCCGCCCGCGACTTCGTAGCCCATGCACGAGTAGCCGTATTCGACGTGATAGCCCCCGGGCGTGCCCGTGCGCCAGAGCTTTTGCAGGTCGGCGGGCAGCGTGCCGGCCGCGCACACGACGATGTCGTTGTCCGCCGATTGCGGGTGCGAACGCTGCACCGCGCCGATCACGTCGGCTTCGCGGGGCAGCGCGCCGTCGTGCGGCGGCGTGCCGGTCACGCTCGCGACCGTGGTGCGCCAGTCGCCCGCGAGATGATGCGCGCGCGTGGTCCACTGCGGGGCGGCGCGCCAGTCGCCGAGCGCGGCGCTCAGCGCGTCGAGCGCGAGGCGGGCGTCTGCCTCCACGGCGATGCTGTTCTGCTTCAGCGCGTCGAACGCGTTGGCGTTGATGCCGACGAGGCGCGCCTGCGTGAAGAGCGTGTTCGAGCCGGTCGTGAAGTCCTGCAGGCGCGTGCCGACGGCGAGCACGCAATCGGCCGCGTTCGCCAGCTCGTTCGCCGCCGACGACCCCGTCACGCCGATGCCGCCTACGTTCAACGGATCATCCCACGCGAGCGCGCTCTTGCCCGCCTGCGTCTCCGCGACCGGGATGCCGTGCCGCCCGGCGAACGCGCGCAGCGCATCGGCGGCTTCGCCGTACAGCACGCCGCCACCCGACACGATCAGCGGCTCGCGCGATTCGCGCAACGCGGCGGCCGCTTCCTCGATCTCGCTCGCGACCGGCGCGGGCGCATGAAACCGCACGATGCGCGGCTCGAAGAACGCGGCGGGGTAGTCCCAGGCCATCGCCTGCACGTCCTGCGGCAGCGCGAGCGTGACCGGGCCGCAGAGCGCCGCGTCGGTCAGCACGCGCAGCGCGCGCGGCAGCGCGCTCAGCAACTGCGCGGGATGCACGATGCGGTCGAAATAGCGGGAGACCGGCCTCAATGCGTCGTTCGCGGAGACGCCGCCGTCGTGCAGGTCCTCCACCTGCTGCAGCACCGGATCGGGCGCGCGCGACACGAAGATGTCGCCCGGCAGGAACAGCACGGGCAGGCGGTTCACGTGCGCGAGCGCCGCGGCGGTGACGAGGTTCGTCGCGCCCGGCCCGATCGAGGTCGTGACGGCCATCATGCGCCGCCGAAAATGCGCCTTCGCATACGCGATTGCGCTGTGCGCCATCGCCTGCTCGTTGTGCGCGCGGTAGGTCGGCAAGTCCTCGCGGTGCCGGTAAAGCGCCTCGCCGATCCCCGCGACGTTGCCATGCCCGAAGATCGCGAACACGCCGCCAAAAAGCGTCTCGCCCGCTGCCGTGCGTTGTGCCGCGAGGTAGCGCACGAGCGCCTGCGCGGCGGTGAGGCGGATCGTTCCGGCGGCGGCTTGCGCAGGTGCCGGATGCGTTTCGCGCTGGTTCATGCTGCCTGCTCCTGTGTCACGCGGGCGGCGGTTTCGCCGCGCGCCGTTCGCCATGCGCCGATCAGCGTCTCGAACGTGCGGCGCACGCGCGCGATCAGCTCCTTGTCGTCGATTTCGCCCGCGAGCCATGCGCGGCTCGGCTCATGAAAGATCGTGCGGCCGACGGTGAAGCCCCGGCAGGTCGCCGACGCGGCCGCCGCCCGGAAGCCGTCGCACAGCTGCTCGACGCCCGCCGAGAGGCCGAGCAGCACGACGCCGCGGCACGCGGGATCGCGCTCGGCGATCAGCGCATCGATGGCGTGCCACTGCGCGGCGCTCATCGGCTCGAGCTTCCACCATTCCGGATAGATGCCGAGGTTGTAGAGCCGCTTGAGCGCGCGGTACGCGGTATCGCTCGCCACGGGCGGCCCGTTCTTCGGCACGATCACTTCGAGCAGCAGTTCGTGGCCGCTCGTCTGCACCGCGTCGTAGAGCGCGCGGATCTGCGCTTCCTGTTCGAGCCGCAACTCGTGCGGATGATCGGGGTGATACTGGACGAGGCATTTCGCGACATGCTCGCGCGGCCACTCGATCAGCGTCGATCCGACCGAGCGGCCGTGATCGAAGACGAGCGGCAGCGACCCCGGCAGCTCCACCGGCCGGCCGACCCACCAGCCGCGCCCCGTGGCCGCGTTCAGCGCGTCCTGGCCGTAGCGGTCGTCGATCAGCACGCCGATCCTGCCCGCGAGGCCGAGCTCCTGTTCCGTCTGCGCGACCGCATCGACGAAGAGCCCCTTGAGCGCCGCGATGCGCGCTTCGTCCGCGCCCGTCTGCTGCGCGAGCTCGAAGAACTGGTTGCGGTGATCGAACGCGAAGCCGAGCACCTCGTTCCATTGCCTGCGCGCGGGGCTCACGCGGTGCAGGCGCGCGAGCGTCGCGTCGCGGTCCGGGCGGCGCATGCGCGCGGGGTCCTTCTTCGCCTCGCCGAGGAAATAGTCGAGCTCCGCGGGCGTGGGCATCGCGGGCGCGCAGCCGTGACGCGAGACGACGAGCGCGCCGCTCGCATTCGCCGCGCGCGCGCAGGCGTCGAGCGGCTCGTCGCGCAGCCACCCCGAAAGAAAGCCCGACGCGAACGCGTCGCCGGCGCCGAGCACGTTGAGCACTTCCACTTCGACGCCGCCGTGAACCGGCGCCTCGCCGATGGAAGCGGGCACCGCGCCTTCGATGATCGAGCATCCGAGCGGCCCGCGCTTGACGACGAGCGTCGCGCCCGTCACCGCGCGCACCATCCTGAGCGCGTCGATCAGCTGGTCCTTTCCGCCCGCGATGCGGAATTCCTCCTCCGTGCCGATCACGAGATCGATGAGCGGCAGGATGCGCTGCAGGTGCGCCGTCACGCCTTCGTTCGCGATGAAGCGCGTCTCGCCGTCGGCCTTGCCCGTGAGTCCCCAGAGCACCGGCCGGTAGTCGATGTCGAGGACGGTGCGCACCTGGTTGCGCCGCGCGTATTCCAGCGCGCGGCGGCTCGTGCGGTTCACCTGGTCGGTGGAGAAGTGCGTGCCGGTGATGAGCAGCGCCTTCGCGGACGCGATGAATGCCTCGTCGAAGTCGCTTTCGTCGACGGCCATGTCCGCGCAGTTCTCGCGGTAGAACACGAGCGGAAAGGTGTCGCGGTCCTCGATGCCGAGCAGCACGAGCGCGGTCAGCCGTTCGCGGTCGATGCGCACGTGGCTCACGTCGCAGCCTTCGCGCTCGAGCGTCTCGGTGAGAAAGCGGCCCATGTGGTCGTTGCCGACCCGCGCGAGCATCGCGGACCTGAGCCCGAGCCGCGCGCAGCCGAACGCGATGTTCGCCGACGATCCGCCGAGGTACTTCGCGAAGCTCGACACATCCTCGAGCCGCGCGCCCACCTGCTGCGCATAGAGATCGACGGCGAGCCGGCCGAGACACACGATGTCGCGGCTGCGGCCCGGGGCAAAGCGGATTTCTGATTTCACTGGCATGTCCTCGTCCTCAAACCGTCGCGCCTTCGAGTTCGCCGATCATCTTCTGCATTTCGGCACCGCCCGCCATCATGTCGAGCACCTCGTTCTTGGTGATGGTGTCCTTCGTGAACGTGCCCATCGAGCGGCCGCGGTTGAGCAGCGTGAACGAGTCGCCGATCGGGTACGCGTGATGCACGTTGTGCGTGATGAAGATCACCGAGATGCCTTTCGCCCGCGCCGTGTGGATGAGGCGCAGCACGTTGAAGCTCTGCTTCACGCCGAGCGCGGCGGTCGGTTCGTCGAGGATCAGCACGCGGGCGCCGAAGTGGATCGCCCGCGCGATCGCGAGACACTGCTTCTCGCCGCCCGACATCGTGCCGATCGGCTGATGCGGGTCGCGCACGTTGATGCCCATTTCGGCCAGCTTCGCGCGCGACGTGTCGGCGGCGAGATCGAGGTCCATCACGTTGAAGATGCCGAAGCGCTTTTTCTGCGGCTCGCGTCCCATGAAGAAATTGCGCGCGACGGACAACAGCGGCACGAGCGCGAGATCCTGGTAGACGGTCGCAATGCCGAGATCGAGCGCTTCCTTCGGCGACTCGAAATGCACCGGCTTGCCGTCGACGAGATACTCGCCGGCGGAGGGCGTGTGCACGCCCGCGAGCGTCTTGATGAGCGTGGATTTTCCGGCACCGTTGTCGCCGAGCAGGCAGTGCACCTCGCCGCGCTTCAGGCGCAGCGTGACGCCGTTCAGCGCAATGACCTTGCCGAAATACTTGCTGACGTTTTCGAGCGCAAGGATGATGTCTTCGTTCATGACGGGTTCTCCTGGCGACCGGGGCTGGCGCTTCAGCGCCTGCTCCGGTCCCGTGCAAGTGGGTTGGTGTCCGCTCATTGAGCCTGCGATACGCGGCGGCGCACGTAATGATTGAAGAGCACGGCGAACAGAAGCATCACGCCAAGGAACACGCGGAACCAGTCCGAGCTCACGTTCGTGTAGGTGATGCCGATCTGCACCACGCCGAAGATCAGCGCGCCGAAGCACGCGCCGATCACCGAGCCGTAGCCGCCCGTCAGGAGCGTTCCGCCGATGACCGCCGCGATGATCGCCTCGAATTCCTTCTGCAGGCCGCGGTCGGCGGCAGCGGAGCCGATGTCGCACACCTGCAGCACGGCGAAGAGGCACGCGCAGAACGCCGTCAGCACGAAGAGGGAGATCTTCACGCGCTTGACCGGCACGCCGACGTTCTTCGCCGCGTTCGCGTCGCCGCCGACCGCGAGAATCCAGTTGCCGTAACGCGTCTTCGCGAGAATGAAGGCGCTGACCGCCGCGAGCGCGAACCACCAGAGAATGACTTTCGGAATGCCCGGCACGAGCGGCTGGCCGTTGTCGAGCAGCGTGCCGACGCCCATGTGCGCGAGCCACGTGAAGAAGCCGTGCAGGGCGACGCCATGGAAGAGCAGGTTCGTGATCCAGTCGTTCTGCGCCAGATCGCCGACGCCGGAGATGATCGTGCGGTCCGCGAACATGATCGAGAGCGCGAGCGTCAGGCCGCGCAGGATGAAGAGGAATGCGAGCGTCACGATGAACGACGGCAGGCGCGTGCGCATCACGAGATAGCCGTTCAGCGCGCCGAGCAGCATCGACGCGGCGAACGCGAAGATGATCGCGAGCCAGATCGGCCAGTGGAAGTACGTGGCCGGCAGCGCCACCATCATGCCCGCGAAGCCGATCATGGAGCCGATCGAGAGGTCGAATTCGCCCGCGATCATCAGAAGGCACGCGCCCACCGCGAGCAGGCCCAGATAGGCTGCGACCTGCGACCAGTTCATCACGCCGTCGAGGTTGAACATGCCCGACGAGCCCGCGCCGAACCCGAACACGGCGAACACGAGCACCGTGCCCGAGATCGCGGCGAATTCCGGCCGGTTCAGCAGATGCCCGAACCACGATTCACGGCGCACGCGCTCGTCGGATGGCTTCTCCTTCTCCGCCGCTTCAGCGGTGTCCTGCGGCTTCACGTGGTGAGGATAGTGCTTGCCGGCTACGCCCATGATTGCTCCTTGAGACACGAATTGAGGCACGAGTTGAGGCACTTTCGATGCACGCGCGCCTGCCTCGCCGTGCAGCGACGCCTAAGCGCGGTCATGACGCGAGAGATAGAAGCGGGCAGCGGCATGCGGCCGCCGCCCGAAGAAGGCCGAAGCGGGCTAGCGGTACTGGCCCGCGTACTTCACGACCTTGTCGAGGTTTTCCTTGGTGATGAAACCCGGGCCCGAGCGGATGTTCTTCGGCCCGTACGATGGTTGCAGTCCGTAAGTCTCGAGGCGTGCCTTGAACTTCGGATTCGCTTCCAGGATCTGGCGGATCTTCGCCGGATCGGTGGTGTGGTCCTTCTTCACGATCGCGAGCACGGCGACCGGAATGTAGCCCTGCAGGTACGGCTGCTGATCGATTGCGAACTTGATCGTGCCGTCCTTGATCCCCTTCGCGATGTCGTCGGAGAAATCGAAGGTGACGAAATAGATCTTGTTTTGCAGGCCCATCTGCGTGACGGTCTTGAGCGTCGCGGAGGCGGGCGTCGGTCCGAGCGTGAGGATGGCCTGCGTGTTCGGATGGTTGCGCAGGTAGGCGCTCACCTTCGACTGGATCTCGGTCGGGTCCTGCCCGGAGTCGAGCGTGGCCGCCTTGTAGTCGACGCCGAGCGCGTCGGCAAAGCCGCGGCAACGGTCGAACGACACCGTGTTGGTCGCGATGTGGTTCACGCACAGGAACGACTTGACGCCTGCGGCCTTCGCCTTTTCGCCGGCCGCCTTGCCCGCGACGTACTCGGGCTGGCCGATGTGCATGATCGCGCCCAGCTGCGCGCTCTGTTCCTCGGTGCCCGAGTTGATCGTGACGAGCGGAATCTTCTTCGCCGTGACCTTGCCGAGCGCGCTTTTCAGCACGTCGAAGTCGGCGATGGTGGTGATCACGCCGTCGTAGTTGCGCGCGGCCGCCTGCTCGATCAGCCGCGACATGTCCGCGATGTCGCCGTTGGGCGGATTGCGGTAGTCGGTCTGGACGTTGAAATCCTCGTCCGCCTGCTTGATCGCGTTCTTGATGGTGTTCCACCACGAATCGGAATCCGGTGCGTGGCTGATCAGGACGAACTTGGCGTCGGGTGCGGCGAGTGCCGCGGTCGATGACATTGCTGCTGCGCTGCACAACGCAGCAGCAGCCACCAGCGCGCGCAGCGCCGCCCGGCTGTTGCAAAGGCTCATTGTCTCCACCTATCCAGGTTGTTGTTTTAAGTGAGCGGCCGACACGATGTGCCGCCGCTCACGACCAAGATTAGGTCAAGTTTCGGTCGTCTGCAACAAAAATTTTATGCGTAGAATAAATGGAAAAGACATTCCATTTTGCCGATGCGCTCCCTATAATCAGCACCATCGAAGCGTGCACAAGACGAGCCTCTCATGCAGGAAGAAACCAGCAGCGACGTGCAGAACGTCGACGAACTGATGCAGCGGATCACCGAGGTATTCGACACGCTGCCCCGTCAGTTGAAGAGCGTCGCGACGTATATCGAGCAGCACCGCTCGAACGTGATGATGGATCGCACGAGCGACATTGCAGCCGCGTGCGGCGTGCATCCTTCGGCGGTCGTGCGCTTTGCGCAGCGCTTCGGCTTTTCGGGCTTCTCCGACCTCCAGGCGGTGTTCAAGCAGGCCTACACCGGCCAGAGCGGCTCGCCGCAGAGCTACCAGCAGCGCATCAGGAAGCTGATCGACGAAAAGGCGGGGAACGTCTCGGGGGTGTCGGTCGCGCGCGAGTTCATCGCGGCGAGCCGTACGGGGCTCGACGAACTCGCGGCCGGTCTCGACGACGAGCAGTTCGAAGCCGCCGTGAAAATGCTCCAGCAGGCCGAGAACATCTACGTGATCGGGGTGCGGCGCTCGTTCGCGGTCGCAAGCTACATCGTGTATGCGCTGCAGCACACGAAGAAGCGCGTGCATCTCGTGTCGGGCTTCGGCGGCATGTACCGCGAGCAGATCCGCAGCGTGCGAAAGGGCGATGTCGTGATCGCCATCAGCTTCGCGCCCTACGGCAAGGAGACGCAGTACTGCGTGCGCGCGGCACAGCATCACGGCGCGAAGACGCTCGTGATCACCGACAGCCAGCTTTCTCCGCTCGCGCGCCACGCGAGCGGAGAA
>Ga0247819_10002150_pt1 | contig 10288 bp, 13 predicted proteins | sample 13C_Xylose_Day6_FD_193428 | JGI IMG/M metagenome (GOLD analysis project Ga0247819, IMG submission 193428) | Soil microbial communities from agricultural site in Penn Yan, New York, United States - 13C_Xylose_Day6 | ecosystem: Environmental > Terrestrial > Soil > Agricultural land | place: USA... | reverse complement strand
CCCCATCGGAGCGATGTAGGCTCCGGGACCACGCACGACATGATCAACCAATCGCTCGCTCACCAGACCGATCTGCCCCCGGACCGGCGTGATCAGGCCCAGCAGGCGCGTCGCATCCTCCGGCAGGTCCGACATCGCCTCGGCGGCCCCGGTCGCCAACACGACCTGATCGGCCTCGACCGGCCCCGCTGTCGTCTCGACGCGCCACCGCGCCCCCGAACGCCTCAGAGCCGTCGCGCGACCTTCCAGCATCCGAACGTCTTGAGTCAGCGCCGCCAGCGCCTGCGCCGGCTCGACCTTCCAGTCCTCGCGGGTCGTCAGCCGCCGGGCTTCGCGGTCATAGGCGTGTTCAAAGCCCAGGACGGCAAGACGCGCGGCCAGCGCCTCGACGTTCCCCCCGCGCCATTCGGCCGGATCGCGGTCCAGCCGGACCCCGGTCGCCGCCGCGAAATCGGCCCACGCATCACGGGCGCGACACAGCAGGGCGGCGTGTTCGGGGCTCAGGTCGTCGATTGCGCTTTCCATGGCCGGGGCGATCATCCCCGCCGCAACAGCAGAGGCGTTCAGTCCGCCGGGATCGACCACGGTCACGGCATGGCCGCGCCGCGTCAGCTCCGCCGCCGCGCACAGGCCCAGAACGCCCGCGCCGACCACCAGGATGTCTTGAGAATTGAATTGGGGCACGGGCTGTCCTTCGACCTCCCGCGCCCCGATTTCAACCCGGCTTTTGTCTTACTCGGCTGCGAGCCTGGCCGCGCGAGCCTCTTCCAGACGCTTGGTCAGGGCCGCGTGCTGGCCCCACAGGGCCTTCGGCAGGCGATCACCGAACTTCTCGTAGAAGGCAGGGATCAGGGCCGCTTCCTCGGTCCAGACGTCGGCGTCGACGTCGAGCAGGATCTTCAGGTCGGCGTCGGACAGGGTCAGGCCCGACAGGTCCAGCGCCGCCCTGGTCGGCAGGCGGCCGACCGGGGTGTCCACGGCCTCGGCCTTGCCGTCCAGACGCTCGACGATCCACTTCAGCACGCGGGCGTTGTCGCCGAAGCCCGGCCAGACGAACTTGCCGTCCTCGTTCTTGCGGAACCAGTTGACGAAGAAAAGGCGCGGCAGCTTCGAGGCGTCGGCCTTCTCGCCCATCTTCAGCCAGTGACCGAAGTAGTCGCCCATGTTGTAGCCGCAGAAGGGCAGCATGGCGAAGGGATCGCGGCGCAGTTCGCCGACCTTGTTCTCGGCGGCGGCGGTGCCTTCCGAAGCCACGGTCGAGCCCATGAAGACGCCGTGCTCCCAGTCGAAAGCTTCGGTCACCAAGGGCACGGCCGAGGCGCGACGACCGCCGAACAGGATGGCGTCGATCGGCACGCCCGCCGGGTCTTCCCACTCGGGCGCAATGGCCGGACACTGCCCGGCGGGAGCGGCGAAGCGGGCGTTGGGGTGAGCGGCGGGCTCGCCCGAGGCCGGGTCGTGAGGCTGACCCTTCCAGTTGGTCAGGCCTTGCGGCGCTTCCTTGGTCAGGCCTTCCCACCAGACATCGCCGTCAGCGGTCAGGGCGACGTTGGTGAAGATGGTGTTCTTCGCCAGGGTCTCGAGGGCATTGTGGTTGGTGTTGCGGCTGGTGCCCGGTGCCACGCCGAAGAAGCCCGCTTCCGGGTTCACGGCGTAGAGACGGCCGTCGTCGCCGAAGCGCATCCAGGCGATGTCGTCGCCGACCGTCTCGGCCTTCCAGCCTGCCAGCGCCGGTTGCAGCATGGCTAGGTTGGTCTTGCCGCAGGCGCTCGGGAAGGCGGCGGCCACATACTTGGATACGCCCTCCGGGCTGGTCAGCTTGAGGATCAGCATATGCTCGGCCAGCCAGCCCTCGTCGCGGGCCATGATCGAGGCGATGCGCAGGGCGTAGCACTTCTTGCCCAGCAGGGCGTTGCCGCCGTAACCCGAGCCGTAGGACCAGATTTCACGCGTTTCGGGGAAGTGGACGATCCACTTGTCGTCGTTGCAGGGCCACGGCACATCGGCCTGACCTTCGGCCAGAGGCGCGCCCAGGGTGTGAACGGCGGGCACGAAGACGCCGTCAGCGCCCAGCATGTCCAGCGCGCCCTTGCCCATGCGGGTCATGACGCCCATCGACACGGCGACATAGCCGCTGTCGGTGATCTCGACGCCCAGAGCGGAGATCTTCGAGCCCAGCGGGCCCATGCAGAACGGAACGACATACATCGTCCGGCCCTTCATGCAGCCGTCGAACAGACCGTCCAGACGGTCGCGCATCTCGATCGGGTCAGCCCAGTTGTTGGTCGGACCGGCGTCGGCCTCGTCTTCAGAGCAGATGAAGGTGCGGCTTTCGACGCGGGCCACGTCCTTGGGGTCCGAGGCGGCGTAATAGCAGCCGGGACGCCTGGACTGATCCAGCTCCTTCAGCGTGCCTTTACCGATCAGGTCAGCAACGATGGTCGATTTCTCGGCCTCGGAGCCGTCGCACCAATGCACCCGGTCCGGCTTGGTCAGGGCCGCGATCTGCTCGACCCAGGCGACCAGACCCTTGTGGGCGGTTGGCGCCGGATAGAGTCCGGGAATCGATACGTCTGCAGTCACAACATGATCTCCTGAACCGTGCCGCCCGACGATCTGACGCCGCCGTGACGAGTCGGGCGCCGATCACGCCCTGTTACAGGCGCAATGCCACCGGAGACGACGCAAGGTCAACCGTTGCTGGAATTCACCCTCGTCGGAATAAAAATGCTGCGGCGCAGCAAGTTTTCCGGTCGCGACCCGCCTCCGCCAGGGATAACAAGGCGAGATGCGCACCATGGACACCCTCTCCGCCCTGCCCGACGGAGCGATGGCTTCACCCTCGTCGGTTCGGAACGCCGAGCCTATCCTGGGAGTGCTGAGGGCCCATCTGCCCAAACGCGGGCGTGTTCTGGAAATTGCCGCCGGCTCGGGCCAGCACGCCGTCGCCTTTTCCAGGGCCATGCCCGGTCTGGAATGGACGCCCGGCGACCCCAGCCCCGAGGCCCGCGCCAGCATCGCGGCCTGGTCGGCCAAGGCGGGGGGGGGAGAACCTTCAATCGCCGCTGACGCTGGACTGTTTGAACGAGGCGACCTGGCCTGATGGTCCATTCGACGCCGTCGTCTGCATCAACATGATCCACATCAGCCCGTGGGCGGCGACCCAGGGCTTGATGAAACTGGCGGAACGGGTCCTGCCGCGCCCCGGCGGTCTGCTTTATCTCTATGGCCCCTATCGCGAGGCCGAGGTTCCACTGGCCCCGTCGAACGAGGCCTTCGACATCAGCCTGAAGTCGCGCGATCCGGCCTGGGGCCTGCGCGACCGGGACGAGGTCGTCGCCCTGGCCCGATCGCGCGGCCTGACGCTGACGCTGCGGACGGACATGCCCGCCAACAACATCAGCCTTCTGTTCCGAAGAACCTGATCAGGAAATTGTCGCCACCACGGCCGACAGTTCGGCGCGCTCGTTGATCAGCGCGACCTTGTCGCCGCGGAAAACGGCGCCCGGCGCATCCGCCGCCACACCGAAAGCTTCGGCCGCCAGGGCCACGCCGTCGGCGAAGGCCAGCACCGGCAGGCCCTGTGCCTTGGCCAGACCCAGCAGCGCCTTGACCTGGGCCAGCCCCGCCTCGTCCGCCGCGCCGCCCGGCATGACCACGCCCTTCACCCGTCCGCTGGTGATGTCGTCCGCCGTCGCGGTCGCCAGCACGGTCACGCCGCCGCTGACCAGACTGGCGTCGCCGGTCGAGATCGGGGCCAGGGACACGCCGTCAAAGCGCAGCGCGCTCTCCATGTCGCCCAAGAGGCCGAAGTCCATGCCCTTGCGCATGATCAGACCCATGCGCAGACGCACGGGAGCAGGTCGGTTGAAGCCCTGACGAGGGCGTGAAGCGGTCGAGGTGTTGCGTTGAGCGGACAAGACGTCTCCTTCGAAGGTTGTCGTTCAATATTCGATCACCCACTCCGAACCGATTGGGTGAAATGGCCCTGCATAGAAACTGAAAACGCAAATCGCTGCGTCACGGCGTGGCCGAACGCAATCTGGATCAGTTTTCAAGGGTGACTGAGCATATAGTCCCGATGCGCTGAGGGTCAATGTCAGACACAGACCATTTGACCTCAGAGATATTTAGAAGCTGCATTTGAAATCTTTCCGCACGTCGTTCGCCTGACGGCTTGCCTGCCCTCCCCCCGGCCTTCTACAGAGCGGCATCTTCGAGGACGGATCGCCATGGCTTTCACGCGCACCTATGACGGCCCAGAGCCTGTCCGCATCAACAAGTGGCTGGGCCAGAGCGGCGTCTGCTCGCGACGCGAGGCCGATGCCCTGATCGCCGCCGGCATGGTCGCCATTGACGGCGAGGCCGTCACTGACGCGGGCCGCAAGATCGAACCGGGCCAAACCCTGACCCTGAACGACCGGGGCGAAGCCGCCCTCGCTTCCGGCATCACTATCCTGATCCACAAGCCGCTGGGCTATGTCTCGGGCCAGCCCGAGCCGGACAAGATCCCGGCCGTGCGCCTGCTGACCGCCGAGAACCTTGTTGGCGAGGGCACGCCGCCCGCCGAGGACGCCTCCCTGCCCCCGATCGGCCGTCTGGACGAGGATTCACGCGGCCTGCTGATGCTGTCTTCGGACGGCGTGGTGGCCAAGGCCGTGATCGGGCCGCAGTCGCATCTGGACAAGGAATACCTGGTCCGCGTCGAAGGCGACGTGACCGAAAAGAAGCTGGCCCTGCTGCGGCGCGGCCTGATGCTGGACGGGCGGGTGCTGAAGTACGCCAAGGTCTCGCGCATGGAGCAGAACCGCCTGCGCTTCATTCTGACCGAAGGCCGCAACCGCCAGATCCGCCGCATGTGCGAGATGGTGGATCTGGAAGTCGTCGACCTGCTGCGCATCCGCGTCGGACCGATTCACCTGAACAACCTGCCTGAGGGCAAGTGGCGGATGATCACGAACGAGGAACGTCAGGCCCTGATCAGCGGCTCGGCGGGCTGACTCTTGCCGCCACAAGGGGTGAACGGGACTGGCTGTCAGCCCCGCAGCGCCTCAAACCACCGCTGCAACAGGTTCGCCTCATCGCGATGAGAGGCCACGCGAGCGGCCGCTTCCTCGTCCACGCCCCAGCGCTCCTCAGTGAAGGCCTCGTCCAGACGCGACAACTCCAGCGCCGCCTCACCGGACAGCGCCCCACGCTGCAACGCCAGGCCCAGTACAGCCGAGCCGAACAGCGGCACCGCCGTCGCCAACCCGGTCAGGGCGTGATCGTCCATCTCCAGCGCCAGCGCCTTGACCCGCTCAAGCGCCTCTGGCGCCTGGGGCCGATGGACGATGCCTTCAGCGGTATGCAGGGCGACCCCCAGCTCCTTCGCCGCCCAGTCGCGCCACGGCCCCCACGCGGCCTGCTGACGCTCTGTCAGGACCGCCGGATGCTCGGCGAGGTAGCAGATCACATCCGATCCGGCGTAGGCGGCGATCTCGGCCGCCACCGGCTCTCGCGTCTGGCTGACACGGTCGATAGCCGTCGAGGCCAGGCGGGTGGCAGGCATGGTCCCGGGGGCCAGGAACTCGCCCTGCGCCGCCCACTCGTCGGCCACCAGTTGCGCGGCGGCCTGCGTCGGCAGGATCAGGGCATTCCCCGCCGGAGTCTTGGGCGCGCGACCGTCCAGCCGCACCATCCAGCCGTTCGCGTCCTCAGACACGTCAGCGACTTTCCAGAAGCGTTTGATGCGTTCCTCGGATTCGCGAAAGCCCTTGCGGGCGGCGACGTTGGGATCAAGCGGTGGGATGTGGGACATAAGCGGTCTTTCAGGCAGCGAGGCCAGTAGAGGCGAAGCGGTCCAGCGCCGCCTCCAGATCAGGACAGTCGACAGCGACGTGATGGGCCCCCGCCGCGACCTGTTCCTCATGGGTGTGGAAACCCCAGCCCACACCCAGCGGATGCACGCCCGCGTTCACAGCCATCAGGATGTCGTGACTGGTGTCGCCGATCATGACGGTCGAGGCCGCATCGCCCCCGCAGGCCGCCATGGCTGCGAACAGCATGGCAGGGTCAGGCTTGCCCGGACCGTCTGCGGCGCAATGGCTGGACAGGAAGAGCTCGCTCCACTCCGGCCGCGCCAGATTGCGGGATACGCCGCGCCGGTTCTGGCCCGTCGCCAGCGAAAGTCGCCAGCCGTCCCGCTTCAGGCGACGCAGGGTGTCCATAACGCCGGGATAAAGGGGCTCCTCGTGTCCCGCGTCGTACATGGCGCGGAAGCTTGCCTGAAAGGCGGCGACAAAGTCCGCCAGTTCGGCAGTCGTCAGGCCAGGTTCCAGCACGTGCAGCGCCTTGTCCAACGTAAGGCCGACGATTTGGCGCACCCGGTCATAGGAGGGCTCAGGCAGGCCCAGAGCCCGCGCCGCCTCGCAACTGGCCCGATGGATCGACGCCCGGCTGTCCACCAGGGTCCCGTCGATGTCGAAAACGGCGAGCGGGCGCGTCATCGCTGGCGCTTGACCCCTTCAAACGGATCGACCTCGTTCTCGTCCTCGGAGAAGCCGAAATGGGCGAAGCCGGCCTTCATCTCGGGGCTGAGCGGCGCCTCGACGATCAGTTTGCCGCCGCGCGGATGGTCCAGTTCGATGCGGCGGGCGTGCAACTGCAGCTTCAGCACGCCGGACAGTTCGCGCGACTTCTCGTCGCCGTACTTGGGATCGCCCAGGATGGGGTGGCCGATGGCCGCCATGTGGGCGCGCAACTGGTGCGTCCGGCCGGTGAAGGGGCGCAACGCCATCCAGGCGGCGCGGTGGGCGGCGCGGCTGATGGTGGCGAAGGCGGTCTCGGCCGGTTCGCCCTTGGGGTCCTTGGGATCGGCAGGGCGCATCATCTCGAAGTCGTTGATGCCGGTCTTCTTCAGCGCCATGTCGATCTGACCCGCCGAGGGCTTGGGATTGCCGATGACGATGGCCCAATAGGTCTTCTTGGCCTGACGACGGGCGAAGGCCCCGGCCAGACGCTTGGCCGCCTCCGGCCCCTTGCCGAGCAGCAGCACGCCCGAGGTGTCGCGGTCCAGCCGGTGAACCAGACGCGGCCGGTCCATCCCCTCGCCCCAGGCCGACAGCAGGCGGTCGACGTGCTTCGTCGTCTTCGTGCCGCCCTGCACAGCCAGGCCGTGCGGCTTGTTCAGCGCGATGACCATATCGTCTTCATAGAGGACCAGCGACTTGGCGTAGGCGATATCGCGCTCAGTCAATTCGTGCAGATCGCCGGGCTTGCGCGGGTTGGCCTCAGGCAGAGGCGGCACGCGCACGGCGGCCCCGGCGGTCAGGCGGTCCTGCGGCTTGACCCGCGAGCCATCGACGCGGATCTCGCCCTTGCGAGCCATCTTCTCGACCTGGATGTGAGTCAGGTGCGGCCAACGGCGTTTGAACCACCGATCCAGGCGGATGTCGTGCTCGTCTTCAGCGACGTAGAGGGTCTGGACTTCGCGGCTCATGCGCCCACTCCGGTAAACAGTTTGCGCGCGATCATCAGGCCGACGAACAGGGCGGCGATGGAAAGAACCACCGAACCCACCGCATAGACGAAAGCCGTGGCCAGTTCACGGCGTTCGATCATCAAAGCCGTTTCAAGCGAAAAGGCCGAAAAGGTGGTGAATCCGCCCAGCACGCCGACGGCGGCGAACAGGCGGAGGTTCTCCTGCCCCGCGCCCGCCTTCAGCGCCAGCCAGCCCGCCAGCAACCCCATCAGCAGACCGCCGGTGATATTGGCGACGAAGGTGCCCCACGGCCAGGCCGAGGCGGGCGCCAGCCGCGCCGCCGTCAGACCCAGCCCGTAGCGAGCCATGGCGCCAAGGGCGCCGCCAACGGCGACGAGAAGAAATTGAATCATGCCGGGCTTCTACACCGACACGCCGCGAATGACAGCGCTCGGAGACCCTAGAGCCGGTTGCGGATCGCGTCCTGAACCCCGCGCGCGTCATAAGCTTCAGGTCGATCCGGCTTGGCGCCGCGTCCCATCACGATCTCGAGCGTGGTCGAGGTCGGTTGGGGGCCGCTGAGGTCGAATCCCAGACCCACGCCAACGCCCGAGGCGCGATAGCCGCCATAACGACTGGAGCCGGCGCCGATCGAGACGCTGGGGCGCACGCCGCCGGCGCTGTCAGGGCGACCGTCGATCCAGCGCTGCGTCACCTCGAACCAGTCATAGCCCTGATCGACCGTCAGCTGTCCTGCGCGGAACAGGGCGCGATCAATCACCGGACCGGGCGCGCCGACCCCGTTGTAGGTCACGCGGAAGCGATCGGATTCGATGCGCTGTTCGCTGAAGCCCTGACCGCGCGCCGATTGCTGCGGACCATAGGGGGCCAGGCTTGCGCAGGCGCCCAGCGCCAGGGCGGAGGCTGCGATCAGGCCGAAGGTCAGACGTTTCATGCCAATTCTCCCTGCCCGATTAGCGTCGAGCCTGCGGGGATGTTCCGCCGTGAAGCTGAACAGAGGCTGAACCGTCTAGAGTCCCGCAGCCGCCTGCAAGGCCGCGAAGTCCTCCGGCGGCGCCGCCTCCAGCGTCACGCGCTCGCCGCCCTCGGGGTGCGGGAAGGACAGTTTGGCCGCGTGCAGCATCAGGCGCGGCGCGCCGCGACCGGCGAAGGTCAGCGCCCCGCCATAGCGCACGTCGCCGACCAGAGGCCGTCCGATCGAGGCCATGTGAACTCTAAGTTGGTGCATCCGCCCCGTCTCGGGCGACAGTTCGACCAGAGCGCCGTCTTCGCTGGAGGCCAGGGTACGATAGCCGCTGACGGCGCCTTGCGCGCCGGGCGCATCAAACTCGACCACACGCATGTAGCTCTCGCGGCCGATCTCTTCGCGACGCAGGGCTGCGGTGATCCGGCCCGACCTGGGCTCGGGCGCCGCCGAGACCAGCGCCAGATAGGTCTTCTGGAACCGGCGCATCTGCATCGCCTTGCCCAGAAACCCGGCTGCAGGTTTGGTCTTCGCCGCCAGAATGACGCCAGAGGTGTCGCGGTCCAGCCGGTGCACCAGCTCCGGCCGCTTGCCGTTCGAGCGCGCGAAGGCCCACAGCAGGTCGTCCAGCGTGTGGGCCTGGATACGGCCACCCTGACTCGACAGGCCAGACGGCTTGTTAAAGGAGATGATATGCGCGTCCTCGTGGATGACCCACGAACGGACGGCGGCGATGTCTTCTTCGGTCAGGGAAGCGGGCTGGCGGGTTTTCACCCGCCGAGCCTTTAGCGGAGGACCGCCTTCTTCGCCATGGCCCAGGCATACCAGAGCAGGAAAGCCGCGATCAGGGCGATGACGTAGGGCATCCATTCCATCATCGCGAGTTCCGGCGGCAGGGCCGGCGGAGGGTTTATAAACCTGGAATAGATCAGGCTGACCACCGCTCCGATCAGCGACAGGCCGAAGGCGTGAACCGCAAAGCGACTGCGCGCCAACAGCAGCAGCGATCCGATCACCGCGCCCCAGACGCCCAAAGTCCACGGTACGTACATCCAGGTCGGCATGGCGTTGTAGTAGGCGATCATGTCCTCGCCAAACCCTGAAGCCCGCATGTAAGCCTCGCCCCGCGTTGTGGTCTGGACGAAGTCAAAGCCGCCAAAGCCGTTCCACAGCAGTGACAGCACGCCCACCAGCCACAAGTGCCAGGGCGTCGCCTGACGCCTCGCAATATCGGTCATGTTTCCCTCCCCAGGTTGCCGACAGGAGGCAGGCTAAGCCCGAACCGCCATGCTTAACAATGAACAGCGATCAGGAACCCGCGACACGCCACGGCGGGTTCATCCGGTTTTCCCCTGCCCGATAGAAGCACAGACGGTTGCCGTCGGGGTCGCGCAGCCAGGCTTCGCGCCACAGCCAGGTCTGATCCACAGGGTCGTGGTCGAACGTGACGCCCGCCGCCTTCAGCGCCGCCACCCGTTCGTCCAGATCGGCGCACTCGAAATAGATTCCGGCGCCGCCGGGCGTCACCTGATCGGCCAGATGGATGGAAAAGGTCGCGGGCGCCGCCGATCCTTCGCCCGGGCAGAGGAAGCGGGCATAGTGATCGCTGGATACGATCATCGTCAGGCCCAGACGCTGGTAGAAGGCCTTGGCGCGCGGGACGTCCGTCGTTTCGACTGTGACCTGATTGAGATTCATGGCGTTACGGATTCCACAACTGGGGAACGCAGGACTTGGGAACCCTACGGCCTCGCTTCAACGCCGCTCGCGCCTTAGCCTTCTCTTTGCGCCCGCTCCCTCAGCGCCGCCCAGCGTTCCAGGCGCGCCTTGACCTTCTCCTC
>Ga0247819_10002146_pt1 | contig 10300 bp, 11 predicted proteins | sample 13C_Xylose_Day6_FD_193428 | JGI IMG/M metagenome (GOLD analysis project Ga0247819, IMG submission 193428) | Soil microbial communities from agricultural site in Penn Yan, New York, United States - 13C_Xylose_Day6 | ecosystem: Environmental > Terrestrial > Soil > Agricultural land | place: USA... | reverse complement strand
GGCCATGCCAGCCACCAGATGGGGCTGGATGCCGATATCTGGCTGATGCCGCCGCCCAGCCTGCAACTCTCCCCCGGCCAGCGCGAGGGCATTTCCTCGGTCTCGGTGACGAATGGCAAGGGCACGGCCTTGTCCGGGAACTGGTCGGCCTCGCATATGCAGATCATCCGCGCCGCCGCCCGCGATCCGCGGGTCGAGCGCATCTTCATCGATCCAATGGCCAAGGTCGCCATGTGCCAGATGGAGAAGGGCAATCGCAGCTGGCTGCGCAAGGTGCGCCCGATCAACGGCCACCAGTACCATTTCCACGTCCGCCTCAGCTGCCCGGCGGGTTCCGCCTGCCAGCAGCAGGATGCGCCGCCCGCAGGCGACGGCTGCGCCGAGGCCGCCGAATGGATCAAGAACCGCATCGATCCCAGCCGGGTCAAGCCCGTGCCGCCCGATCCCGATTATCGCCACCCCCGCAGCTATCGACTAAGTGAGATGCCCCGCCAATGCCAGGCCGTCGCCACCGCACGTTAAGCCAAGGCGCGACACACCGGGGATGGACAAGGCGAGCCCTCAGCGGGCTCGCACTTGCATTTCTGGGGCTCGCGGTCCTGCTTTCGCATTCCTGCACGGCGGGCTCGGTCAGCCCGGGCACCGGCAACCTGCCCCACGTCGAGCATGTCGGCACCTATCGCTGGAGCATGTCGGATGCCGATTTCGGCGGCTTTTCTGGCCTTCACATCAATGATGACGGGGCGGGATTCATCGCGCTTTCCGACCGTGCCACGCTGCGCTGGGGCCGGATCGAGCGGGATGATGCGGGTCGCATCACCAATCTGATCACTCAGGGCCACACCCGGCTACGGGACAGCGAAGGCAAGAAACTGCAGCCCGGCCTGAAAGGCGACAGCGAGGGGCTGGCCATCGGCCGCGACGGTCGCATCTGGATCAGCTATGAGGGGCTGACCCGCGTGGTGGGCCACGACAGCCCCGACAGCCCCGCGCATCTGCTGCCCCGTATCGACGCGTTTCGCAAGCTGCAGCGCAATTCCTCGCTGGAATCGCTGGCGATCATGGCGGATGACACCTTGCTGACCATCCCGGAACGCTCGGGCGGCTTGAAGCGCCCCTTCCCGGTCTGGCGCTTTCGCGACGGGAAATGGGACCAGCCCTTCAGCATCCCCCGACGCGGAGACTTCCTTGCCGTCGATGCCGATGTCGGCCCCGACGGGCGACTTTACCTGCTTGAGCGTGATTTCATGGGGCTGCTGGGTTTCCGCAGCCGCGTCCGGCGCTTTGACATGACCGCCGAGGGGCTGTCGCAGGAACAGGTGCTGCTGACCTCGTACCCGCTGCAATATGACAATCTTGAGGGGATGTCGGTCTGGGACGATGGCAATGGGATCCGGCTGACCCTGATCGCGGACGACAATTTCCACGCCTTCCAGCAGACCCAGATCGTGGAATACCGCCTGACCGAATAGGCATCGCTGTTGACATGCCCAACCACGCGGGCGTATTCGGCGCTGCCCCAGAAGGCCGGGGCCGAGTCTCCGCTACCTTGTCAAAACGGAATCCGACATGTCCCGTATTCTTCCTGGCGTCATCGCCATGGCCATCGTCGTGGTGGCCTCGAACATTCTGGTCCAGCACCTTTTGGGTAGCTGGCTGACTTGGGGTGCACTGACCTATCCGGTCGCCTTCCTCGTCACCGACATCATGAACCGCGTTTATGGCCCGGCCGCTGCGCGCAAGGTCGTCTTCGCCGGTTTCGTGACCGGGGTGCTGTGTTCGATCATCGCCGCCGGCATGGACAAGACGACGCTGCGGATTGCCATCGCATCCGGTGCCGCGTTCCTGTCCGCGCAGCTGATGGATATTTCCGTCTTCAACTCGTTGCGGAAATACAACTGGTGGTTGCCGCCACTGGCCGCGACGATTGCCGGTTCGGTGTTCGATACCGCCGTCTTTTTCACCATCGCCTTTTCGGCCACGCTCACACCTTTGTTTCCGGCTGATGACGTTTCCTGGGCAAATGAGCTGGTCCCCCTGCTTGGGCATGGTCCCGCGCAACCGTTGTGGGTTTCTTTGGCAGTTGCCGATTGGATGGTCAAAATGGCGCAGGCAATCCTGGCTCTGGTGCCCTTCCGTATCATCGTCGGAAATTTGATCCAGAAGCGCGCTCAAATGCATTGACTGAGTCCTGATCTGTGGCACGCTAAGATCATACGGCAACACATTGAAAGGAGGTGGTCCAGTGTCGAGAGTGATATTGGAGAGAGGTGTCGGGACAGTCAGGGGGGCCGTGGCCTGAGGGCAGCCCCAAGGGTCGTAAACCCTGACTGGGACGGTGGGCACCAACCCTAACCGGACCATCTCCGTGGATCTCGCGGGTCGTTTCCCAAGGAAGCGGCCCGTTCCCATTGTGCGGGCCCGGTTTCCGGGCCCGCTTTTTTTGCCCGAATCTCAGGCCCTGTTTTTCAGGCAATCGCTGCCCGAGTCGCGCGGCCTAGCCCTGCTTCATTTCGTGCAGCAGATCGACCTGAATGCGCTGGATCTCCAGCAGGCGATGCCATTGATGCATCAGGTGGTGGTCGATCTTTTCATGCAGCTGGCGCAGCTCCAGCTCGGTCTTGAGGTTGATCTGATAATCGTTTTCGGCGCGACGGCGGTCCTTGGCCTCTTGCCGACGCTGGCTCATCATGATGACCGGAGCCTGCAGCGCCGCGACGCAGGACAGGACCAGATTCAGCAGGATAAAGGGATAGGGGTCAAAGGGCCGCATCAGCAGGACCAGCGAATTCGCGGCCATCCAGATCAGCAGAACCAGCAGAAAGGTCAGGATGAAGGCCCATGAGCCGCCCCAACTGGCAACGCGGTCGGCCATGCGTTCGCCAAAACTCAGGTCCTCGTCCACGTCGTCAGGGGCGTATTGCAGTGTCAGCAGTTCGTTGCGGTTCAGCGCGGCGGCCACCTGTTGCTCAAGCTCGCCCAACTCGCCCGTCTCATCGGCCAGCAGGCGGGTCAGGTAAAGCTGGCGGTATTGCTGCATGCAGTCGGGGCAGATCAGACTGTCTTCGCCCCATCCCACTGTGTTTTCGCGGATCAATGCGGCGATCGAGGGACGGACATGCGCCGCTTCGGTCAGATCCTGCCGCGCGACTTCCCTGCCGCAGACCGAGCAATTCATCATGGCGGATGGGTTGTGGTTCATCTGACGGCCCCAAGCGATGCGGGTCCGACGATAGCCGCCTGAACCCGCCCTGCCAATCGGCGCGTCCGGTCGGCCCGGGCAGGGCCGACCGTGCTCAGCGTCAGATCCGTTCGATGGCCAGCGCGATGCCCTGACCGCCACCGATGCACATGGTGATCAGGCCCTTGCTGCCACCGGTGCGGATCAGCTCGTGCATGGTCTTGATGGTGATGATCGCGCCCGTCGCGCCGACCGGATGGCCCAGGGCGATGGCCCCGCCATTCGGGTTCACCTTGGCGGGATCAAGCTCCAGCGTCTTGCTGACCGCAAGCGCCTGTGCGGCAAAGGCTTCGTTCGATTCGATCACGTCGAAATCGGCAGCCTTCAGCCCGGTGCGGCGCAGCAGTTCCTGAACCGCCGGGATCGGGCCAATGCCCATGATGTCGGGACGCACGCCCGCGACCGCATAGCCCAGCACCCGGAAAGCGGGCGTCAGACCCGCAGCCCGCGCAGCATCGCCCCGCGCCAGCACCAGCGCCCCCGCCCCGTCATTGATCCCCGAGGCGTTGCCGGCCGTCACCGACCCGTCCTTCTGGAAAGCGGGCCTCAGGCTGGCAAGCTTGTCGAGGCTGGTTTCCTTGGGGTGCTCGTCGGTATCGAATGCCACGACGCCCTTGCGGGTCTTGACCTCGACCGGAACGATCTGGTCCTTGAAACGCCCCTCGGCGATGGCCAGTGCCGCACGACGCTGGCTTTCCAGCGCGAATTCATCCTGCTCCTCGCGCGTCACTCCATATTCCCGCGCGACATTCTCGGCCGTCACGCCCATATGGCCGGTGCCCATCGGGCAGGTCAGCGCGCCGACCATCATGTCCAGCATCTGCACATCGCCCATCTTGGCCCCAAAGCGGGCGGCGGGGACGGCATAAGGGGCGCGGCTCATCGATTCCGCGCCACCGGCCACGGCGAAATCCGCATCGCCCAGCATCAGCGCCTGCGCGGCCGAGACGATGGCCTGCACCCCCGAACCGCAAAGCCGGTTCACATTCATTGCTGGCGTGGTGTTCGGCACGCCAGCATTCAGCATCGCGGCGCGGGACAGGTACATGTCGCGCGGCTCGGTGTTCAGGACATGGCCAAAGACAACGGTACCGATCCGGTCAGCCTCGATCCCGGCACGCTCGATCGCGGCGCGGGTGACGGTCGCTGCCAGATCGATCGGGGTGATTGCGGCCAGACTGCCGCCGAATCCGCCGATGGCCGTCCGTGCGCCGGACAGGATGACGATTTCATTCTGTGACATGATGGTCCTCCAACCTTCGTTGCCGTGACGCTAAAGCCTTGCGCAGGGCGCCGGAACCCCCCGCCGGTGCTTGCCTACGCCACGTTACTTCCCGAGAATGCGCATATGGAAAACGATCCCCGTCTGAGCCTGAGGCTGCATTTCAACCAAGGCCTGACCTTTGGCCGGGGCAAGGCCGACCTGCTGCAAGCCATCGCCGAGGAAGGCTCGATCTCGGCCGGCGGGCGACGGCTGAAGATGAGCTATCGCCGCGCCTGGGCGCTGGTCGAAGAGATGAACAGCCATTTCCGCACGCCGCTTGTCGACAGCAGCCGGGGAGGCGCCAAGGGCGGGGGTGCCACCCTGACCGAACTGGGCCGAAAGGTGCTGGCCGATTACCGCAGGCTTGAGGAACTGGTCCGCGCCGCGCCCGAGCTTGCCAGCCTGAGCGCCGCGCTTTCCGATATGTCTGACGCGAAATAACGGTTGAGCGATCCGGGGCTTACGGTTATGTCAGTCTGGACATAACGGAAGGAATGCTCCGATGCGCCTACCCTTGATTGCCGCCGCCCTGATCGCCCTGTCGCCCGCGGCCCATGCCGATGAGATCACGATTTTCGCCGCCGCCAGCCTCAAGACCGCGCTGGATGAGATTGCCGCGAAATGGCAGGAATCCCATGACGACAAGGTGGTGATTTCCTATGCGGGCAGCTCGAAACTGGCCCAGCAGATTCAGGCCGGTGCGCCCGCCGACATCTTCATCTCGGCCTCGACCGATTGGATGGATGAGGTGCAGAAATCGGGCGATATAGACGAAGCCACCCGCACCGACATCTTGGGCAATACGCTGGTGCTGGTCGGGACCGGCAAACCGGCAAGCGCCGAGGTCACTGAACTGCCCGCGCTGCTGGCCGATGGCAAGCTGGCCATGGCGCTGGTCAACTCGGTTCCTGCCGGGCAGTATGGCAAGCAATCGCTGGAAAAACTGGGGCTGTGGAGCAAGGTGGAACCGCAAGTCGCGCAAGCCGACAATGTCCGTGCCGCCCTGATGCTGGTCGCGACCGGCGAGGCACCCTTGGGCATCGTCTACGGCTCGGATGCCGTGGCCGAGCCGGGCGTGGGCGTCGTCGGAACCTTCCCCGCCGACAGTCATGACGCCATCATCTATCCCGGCGCGGTGACCAAGAACGCCGACACGCCGCAAGCCGCGGCCTTCCTGCAAAGCCTCAAGGCCGACCCCGCGAAGTCGGTCTTCGAGGCGCAGGGCTTTACCGTCCTGCCATGAGTCTTGCGGACTGGCTTGGCCCGCAGGAATGGCAGGCGGTCGCCCTGTCGCTGCGGGTCTCGCTGGTGGCGACGCTGGCCAGCCTGCCTTTTGCCACCGCCATCGCCTGGCTGCTGGCGCGGCGCAGCTTTCCGGGACACGGGCTGCTCAGCGGCATCGTCCATTTGCCGCTGATCCTGCCGCCGGTGGTCACTGGCTACCTGCTGCTGATCACCTTTGGCACACAGGGGCCGGTCGGCAGCCTGCTGAAGCCCTTGGGCATCGTCTTCGCCTTTCGCTGGACCGGTGCTGCGCTGGCCGCAGCAATCATGGCCTTTCCGCTGATGGTGCGCGCGATCCGGCTGGGATTTGAAGCGGTCGATCCCAAGCTGGAACAGGCCGCGGCGACCTTGGGCGCACCGCGCGTCTGGATCTTTGCCACCGTCACCCTACCCTTGATGATGCCGGCGATCCTTGCCGGGGCGACCTTGGGTTTTGCCAAGGCGATGGGCGAATTCGGGGCAACCATTACCTTTGTCTCGAATATTCCGGGGCAGACCCAGACCCTGCCCTCGGCCATCTACGCCTTTCTTGAAACGCCGGGCGGCGAGGGGCCGGCGCTGCGGCTGGTTCTGGTCTCGGTCGTGGTCGCCATGGGTGCGGTGTTGCTGTCGGAAGTGCTGGCAAGACGGGCGGCGCAGCGGATATGAGCCTGTCCGTCGCCTTTCGTCATGGCTTTCCGGGGCTGGATCTGGACGTGGCCTTCGAGGCCCCGGTCGGCGTCACCGCGCTGTTCGGACCGTCGGGTTGCGGGAAAAGCACCACGATCAATGCGATTGCCGGGCTGCTGCGGCCTGATTCCGGGCGTATCGCGCTGGATGGGCGGGTGCTGTTCGATGGCCGCACCAATCTTGCGCCGCAGGAACGCCGCATCGGTTATGTCTTTCAGGATGCGCGGCTGTTTCCACATCTGACGGTGGAACGGAACCTGCGCTACCCCGCCCGCTGGCGGCGCGGCGCGGGCCGCGACTTCGACCGCATCGTCGAGATGCTGGCGCTGGGGCCGCTGCTGCAGCGCCGCCCCGCCACGCTGTCGGGCGGCGAAAAGCAGCGCACCGCGATCGGTCGCGCCTTGCTGTCCGATCCGGCCTTGCTGGTCATGGACGAACCCCTTGCCGCGCTGGACGACAGCCGCAAGGCCGAGATCATGCCCTGGCTGGAGCGCCTGCGAGATGAGGTCCGACTGCCCATCCTTTACGTCAGCCATTCCGTCCCCGAGGTGCTGCGCCTTGCCACGACACTGGTGCTGATGCAGCGCGGCCGCGTCACCCATTCCGGCCCGCTGGAAACGATTCTGGCCGATCCGCGGCTTGCCCCGGAACTGGGCGCGCGCGAGGCAGGTGCGCTGATCCATGCCACCGTCGAAGGCCATGAACCCGACGGCATGCTGCGGGTCAGGACCGCCGCCGGTCCGATGCTGCTGCAGGAAGTCGAGGCCGCAACCGGTCAGGAATTGCGGCTGCGCGTCCTTGCGCATGAGGTCATCCTGTCACGCGACCCACCGCAAGGACTGTCGGCGCTGAACGTCCTGCCCGCGACGGTCGTGCAGGTCAGCGGCGGGCTGGTGCAATTGACGCTTGGCGACCAACGCATGCTGGCGCAGGTCACGCCCCGCTCGGTCGAGACGCTGGGACTGACCCCCGGAGCCGCCTGTTTTGCCATCGTGAAATCGGTCTCGGTCCTGCCCAGCTAGACCAATCGAGCCATTGTCAATTGCACGCGGCGGGCGAATTCCGTTATGCTCGCAGACAAAAACGTGGATGAGGGCAGTATGAACAGGTTTCTGAAGCTCGCGATCGTCGGGCTGGTCGCCTCTTGTGGGGGCGGTGGAAATTACAAGGCGCCTCGCAATCTGGAAAATGCCTGCCTGCTGGCAGCCGAGCGTCCCGCCTATTACCGGGCGATGCAATCGACCCAAAAGCGCTGGGGCATCCCGATCTATGTGCAGATGGCCACCATCCATCAGGAATCGAAATTCATCGGCGATGCCAAGACGCCGCATCGCTATGCGCTGGGAATCATCCCGATGGGACGGCAAAGCTCGGCCTATGGGTATAGTCAGGCGCTGGACGGCACTTGGGACGATTACCGGCGCAAGACCGGCAATCGCGGGGCCAAGCGCGACAATATCCGCGACGCCACCGATTTCATGGGCTGGTACATGAACGACACCACCCGGATTCTGGGGATATCGAAGCAGGACGCCGCCTCGCAATATCTGGCCTATCACGAGGGACGGTCGGGCTTTAACAATGGCTCGCATCGCAGCAAGCCGTGGCTGATGAGCGTGGCGAACAAGGTCGGTGCGCGGTCGGAACTTTACCGCATGCAGTTGACCGCCTGCCGGTAAATTCAGGCCCGCCGGATCGCGGCGGGCCAGTTCTTACTTGATTGCGAATTTCGACGGCGGGATCGACACGCCGGTCCGCATGTCGCCAAGGATGACCGTCGTGCGCTTGCCCGCGTCATCCTTGACCACCCATTGCCGCAATTGCGTCGGGTTGGCCGTGAATACCATCTGGATATTGCCGTATTCGGGATGCGCCGGGTCCTGCGCGGTCACCACGGTGGTGTTCTTCTTCTCGGCATAGCCGGTGACCATGCGCGCCTTGCCCAGATTGATATTGGGACCAAGGATCAGCGACAGCGGGGTTTTCGACAGCGGATATTGCTGCGGCCCGCCACGGGTCTTGCCGTCATAGACCGCCACCTGCCCGGCCGAGGCCAGCACCAGATTCTTGCTGCCCTTGTATTCGAAGCGCACTCGGTTCGGGCGGTGGATATAGACCGTCCCGGTCGAGATGCTGCCATCGGGATTGACCTGCGTGAACGCGGCCTGCGCGGTCTTCAGGCTATTGAGATAATTCGAGATCTCGTTCAGCGGGATCTTATCCGCCAAAGCCGGAAAAGCCATGGCGAGGGCGAGGACGGGCGCGAGGGCGAGCGATCTGATGTTCATGTGCGGAATGATACCGTGTCTCCAATGCGTTGCACATTCACGTTCGCTTGGATGTGCGGGGCAGGAACGCTCGCGGGGGCGTGACCGTTCCCGCTACAGTTTCTGCCCTGCCAGCAGGCGCGGCATCGGGTCCAGCCGCAACCCGGCCGCCTGCCGCATGAAACCCCGCCGCAAGGGTGGCAGCGCATCGACCAGCCCCATGCCCAGTTCACGCGCGGCACGCAGCAATGGATTACCGTTGGAAAACAGCGCGTTCACCCCGTCCATGCCCAAGGCCAGCGTGGTGGCGTCGGGCCTGCGCCATTCCTGATAGCGGGTCAGAACCGGCTCGGTCCCGATGTCCTCGCCGCGGCGACGCGCGGCGACCAGCACCTCGGCCAATGACGCCACGTCGCGCAGGCCAAGGTTCAGCCCCTGCCCGGCGATGGGATGGACGCCATGCGCCGCGTCACCGATCAGCGCGATGCGCGGGGCGATGTAATGCTCGGCCAAGGTCAGGTTCAGCGGATACGAGAATCGCGGCCCGGCCAGACTGATCGCGCCAAGGAAATCTCCGAAGCGCGGGCGCAGCACCTGCAGGAATTCCGCATCGTCCAGATCAAGAATCGCCCGCGCCTCATCCGCGGTTTCCGACCAGACGATCGAACTGCGATTGCCCGGCAAGGGCAGGATCGCCAGCGGCCCGGACGGCATGAAGAACTGATGCGCCGTGCCATTATGGGGCAATTCGTGATCCACCGCCGCCACCAGGGCGATCTGGCCGTAATCATGGCCCAGCCGCCGGATGCCCGCGCGCTCGGCCACGCCCGACTTGCGGCCATCCGCGCCGACCAGCAGACTGGCCGAGACTTCGCGCCCGTCCGACAACGCCACGGTGACGCCGGTCGGTCCCGGCTGCTGCCCGGTGACCGAGACGCCGGACAGATGCGTCACACGCCCCTCCATCGCGGCCAGCAGCGCGCGATACAGGAAGCGGTCCTCCAGCATGTAGCCCAGACGCCCTTCCTCGATCTCGGCACTGTCGAAATGCAGGCCGAAGGGACCGGCACCCGCACCGGCAAAACCCTGCGATGCCTCGACCTTCAGGATCGGCTGGGCCTGGTCCGCCAGTCCTTTCCACAGCCCCAACGCCGCCAGCAGCCGCTGCGAGGCCAAGGCCAGCGCATAGGCGCGACCGTCGAATGTGTCGCCCGCGCGGGCATCGGCGGGGCGGTTGTCCACCACGGCGACGTTCAGTCCGGCGCCAGCCAAGGCCAGCGCCAGCGCCGGGCCGTTCAGCCCGCCGCCCGCGATCACGATGTCGAAATCCTTAATCATGGTTTCGCACTATGCGCCCCGGCGGGGTATTGTCCATGCGGCATTGCGATACGCGCGCTGCTGACCCTTGCGCGCCATTGCAGCGCCGGGCCGGGCTGGTTAGCCTGTGCGCCTTGGATCTGAACGGCAAGGGGAACGGGAATGGACTGGCTCAAGGTATCGGCATCGGAACAGGGCCGGGCGATTCTGGCCGGGCTGATCAGCCCCGTGGAACAGACCGAGGCCTATCTGGACGCC